>Ga0209755_10000627_pt1 | contig 62742 bp, 59 predicted proteins | sample TergutCo191P1_FD_187301 | JGI IMG/M metagenome (GOLD analysis project Ga0209755, IMG submission 187301) | Cornitermes sp. P1 segment gut microbial communities from Petit-Saut dam, French Guiana - Co191P1 (SPAdes) (version 2) | ecosystem: Host-associated > Arthropoda: Insects > Digestive system...
CCACGCCAGGCGAACGCAACCACGAAATCGCCGCTTGACGATTAGCATTTCCCGTGGTATTATCTCTCATTCTAGGCCACATAAAATTATAACCAACAAGCGCTTGAGAGCCAGCAGACCAACCACTACTTCCAGTTAAAGCATTAGCAGAGTTAGCGTATCTTAGCCCCAAATTATCTAGCGCTTGCGTTTGTTGCATATCTAAAATAAATACTGTGTCGCGATGTACGTATCTGTGAGATGTGCCGTGTGTATGACCATTTCCGCCCGCAATGCCAGAGTTTGTAGCCCACGTAGGCGACGCAGCCCAGCCCGCACCATCTACAATAGCCTCTATTTGCCCAGCAGCCAAAGCAGTAGTATATCTAGCCGCAACGCCCGCATTTGTTCTGATTGTCTCTAGCCTTACGTTTGGTATAATTGCCGCACTTTCCGCCGCACTAAAATTACTTAAAAAGCCACCAGCACTAAAATTGCCAGCGCCCAAATCAGCCCTGTTGTTCAAAAACGACCTTAACTCAGATGTAGCCCAAAAGTTAACATTACTAGAATGAAACCTATTACCGCGGTTATCCCCCAAAAGCGTTGGGTGTGGCGCTTCTAAACTATCAGTCCTTAATAGTGGCGCGCCCGGCATACCCGTAATCGAGCCATTAGTGTCAAAACCAATCACTCGCCACTTCCTACCACCAAAATTCTGTATGTAGTCGCCAATAGCCATATAGCGCGACTGCATTACACTAGCCTGCCCCAACTCACCATTACTCTGACTGTCAGACACCAACATAACAGCCCCAATAATACTTCCAACCGATAACACCAACCCCATAGCCAGCACCATCAACCTACTAAACCACTTAGATTTAGTTTTCCCACTTTGTAAGCCTTCGCCCACAAACTTTTCAATTTGTTTTCCCATAAACTTTTTCCTCCTTTTAGTTGTCATACTGAGCGTAGCGAAGTATCTAGGCGTAGCCGAATTCCGCTTCGCTAGACCCTTCGACTTCGCTCAGGGTGACACTCACGGGGACGTTTTAACTGACCCAAAATTCTAAGGTCAACCTATCCCCACCCATTGTATTTTAAATTTTTATATATATTTTTACATATATTTTCTTATTGTTTACCGCCAACCATTTTATAAAGCTTCTCTTTTTTAGTTGCAAATAATTACAAATTATGTTACAATGTTTTAAAAAGTTAATGTCAAGGAGGTCTTATTAAAGGAGGTCGATTTCGACCTGCTTTAATAGCAAAAGTATGAAACAAAAAATAACAATTGATAATAAAATGCTTGTTAAAGATATTGAAATATCCACTAAGGGAAAGAACAAAATCACTTATATATCCTTAACAGATATTGCAAAAATTAAAAACCCTGCCGACCCACGCTTTGTTGTTATTAATTGGCTACGCTCAAAAGAAACTTTGTCTTTCGTTGGACTTTGGGAAATTTTAAATAACCCAAATTTTAACCGTGTCGAATTCGATACGGTTAAAAACGAAGCCGGGTATAATGCTTTTTCTATCTCGCCTAGCCAATGGATAAAGAAAACAAACGCTATTGGCATAATATCCACAGCAGGCAGGCATAATAGCGGAACATTTGCCCACCCAGACATTGCTTTTGAATTTGCTAGTTGGGTCTCTTCTGAATTTAAACTTTATCTAATTCTAGAATTTCAGAGGCTTAAAGAACACGAACAAAAACAATTAGAGTGGAACGCACGCAGAGAAATTGCCAAACTTAATTATGCTTTGCAAACAGATGCAATTAAAGAACATTTAATTGTGCCAGAATTAAAATCTCATCAAATTTCTTATGTATATGCGAGTGAAGCAGATATGCTTAATGTTGCACTATTTGGACAAACTGCTGCAGAGTGGAAAATACAAAACCCTACTTTAAAAGGAAATATGCGCGACCACACCACTATACAACACTTGCTTGTCCTTGCAAATATGGAAAGTTATAACGCACAAATGATTAAGGATAAAATAAGTGCCAAAGATAGACTGATTAAATTAAATGAAATGGCAAGGCAACAACTTAAAACATTTAGCCAATCTAAAAATCCATTATTCATAGAAAATAACGATAATGAAGTTTAATAATTTTACATTTTAAATTATATTGCATACTTCTTCCTATCCGCATTTATAAACGCACCCAACAAATTTTTACAGTCCGTAAGCAACTTTACAACTTCTTTGCCCTGATTAGATGTAAGCGCATTATATTCCATAGCAAGCGTTATGTAAAAGTCTAACAAATTAAAATGAGACATTGCCCTAAACGAATAACCTAATCTAATTTGTATATTGTCTTCCAACTTAAGTCGCTTAGCCATTTTTAATTGAAATTGTTTTTGCAACTCAAAGTCTGTTAAGCCAACACCACCTTGCTTATTGTCATCTACCTTATCGTTCGTAAAAAAACTTTGTTGCCCCGCCAATTCGTTACTTAACACCGCTTGCTCATTTTGCAAAACCGCTTGTTTACTCTCGCTCTGCTTTTTAGCAAGCGCACTAAGCGTCCTTTCCATATCTTTTATTGTTTTGGTCTCTACATATGTCGCATTAGCAAAGTAAATGTTCTCTAGCCCCTGACGCGCCGCATTTATTAAATCTGCAACAATCGTATGCCTATACTTTTTGGGCGAAGCCTTAGTGTAAGTGTGCAAAAGCCTAATCAAATCTTTTGTCTTAGTAACCACACTTAAACCACCACCACCCGCACTATTTTTCATATCCCTACTAACTAATATCCTAATACCACCACCCCCTTTTCAAGCCCCACCCCCAAGCAACATTTTTATATTTTTTATTCATTAAAGCATTTTCTAATTCGCTTCTCTTTCAAAATGTTTTTAATCTAAAGTGTTGACTTTTTACCTAAAATGCTATATACTAAATACAAAGTAAATTCTTAAGGGGGTATTTATTATGACAACAATAAACATATCAGAAAACACAAACTGGCAAGAAGTTCAAGATGTATTAAAATCTAAAGGCTCTAAAGTAGTTGTTATGTCTGAAGCAGAACTAAAAGAACACACAGAGAAAGAACTAGCAACAAAGTGGTTAATGGCAGAACTAGCAAAAGCCGAAAAAAGTTTAGCACAAGGTCATTCCACAACTTATACAATGGCAGACCTTAAAGCCGGTAAATTTAAGCAAGATGTTATTAAAAGGCACGCGGCAAATCTAAAAAAGCAAAAATCTTAAAAAATCTTATGAAAAAAATCGTTAATTCAGTAGATTCTGAAATAGATATTGATAGGCTTTATGCGTGGATTTATGTAAACAGCCCTAAAAATGCACTTGCTTTTTTAGATAAAATAGACAGCCATTATAAAACTATCGGTATGTTCCCCAAAATCTGTATGCCTTTAACAAATAAAATAGATGTACAAACAGATTTAAAGTATTCAATTTCTAGTCCTTATGTAATTATTACAAAGCACTTCCCAACCTACATAGAAGTTTACAGAGTGTTTCACGGAAAAGAAGACTACTTAAATAAACTTTTTTAATAATGAAAGCAGTTAAGCGGTTGTCTTAAGCGGTTATCTCTAACCCCAAAACGTAAAACAACCACCTGCTTTTATATTCGAGTGCAACGCCCTAAACTTTTATGAGCCGCCTTTTCACTAAGCACCCAAGCAAATCTTGCCCGCGCCAGCGTGCAACCATTGTTCAGTGTTCACTGTTCAATGTTCAATCAAACAAAGCGATACCATAAAATCTACAAACCCTACACTTCTGGGATAATGCTCCTCTCTAAACCTCATTCAGCACGGGGCTTAGGCACTTGCCACAGCCTATCTCGCTAGTGTAAGCAAAGCCCACACTTGTTCGTGAGAGCGGGCGCGAACGACCGGACGCCATTATTAGTATTGAATGTATTCGAGGCATTATCATTATTCACTTGCCCATCGTGCGGCCACAGAATGCATACATTATTACTATTAGCCACGTTAGGCGAACGCAACCACGAAATCGCCGCATATTCAGCATTACCCCATTTTAATGTTAAATTGTAAATGTTTAATGTTAAATTATATTAACTAGCAATTGTAAACTGTTCAAAAGTAAAGCATCAAAAGAGTTTAACAATTTAAAATTTAAAATTTAGCATTTAACATTTTCCTAACTTGCCAACTTTTATGCCTTAAACTAACAAAATCTCTCTTACCCGCTAATTCTCTTAAACTTATAAAATCTAAATTTTTATGCCTTTTACGCCTTTTTACTTTTTCTGCTTTTTCTAAGTTAGTTTTTTTGGCATTTGGTATTAGTGGGTGGTTTTTTAAATTAACTTTATCTATAACAAATCGGCGTAGCCTATAAGTGTTACCCCACCGCGCGTGTCCAAGCCAACCCGCAAAACTAGCACGTATCTTTTCCGTAAGCAAGTTGTGCAAAGCCACATCTTTACTCGTATAAAACTTCTGCTTACCCTTATCGCTGTTCCCTGCCCGCTGTTCGCTGAGCAACTTGTTGCTCAACTTATCGCTGTTCCCTGCCCGCTGTTCGCTGAGCAACTTGTTGCTCAACTTATCGCTGTTCCCTGACCGCTGTTCGCTGCGCAGCCACAACTTGTTGCTCAGTTTATTAAATATCCGCACCTTGCGTTTAACATTCTGCTTAGACTTTTGTCTAAGTTTTTTATATATTTTGCCACTCTCGGTAACAAAAAATCTAAACCCTAAATAATCTACACCTTGTTTGGCAGGAAAAATCTGCGTCTTGTCGTTTAACTTCAACTTTAAATGCAAATCTAAAAAAACTTTTATTTTATCTAAACATTGTCGCAAATGTTTTTTGCAAGGGTGTATAATAACAAAGTCGTCCATATATCTGTTATACCACTTAATTTTTAGCACTTCCTTTATGTATCTATCTAACTTGCTTAAATAAAATATTGCAAACAACTGGCTTGTAACATTACCAAGCGGTATGCCTATATCACCCGCCGTGCTATCTAAAATCTCATCTAACAACCACTTTGTATCCGCGCAATTTATATGCTTGTATAAATTGTGTTTAAGCGTTGGCTTGTGTATGCTGTAAAAATACCTTTGTATATCCGCCTTTAATATGTAAAAGTCTAACCCGCTTTGCACCTTGCTACCTTTACTACCCTTAGCACCCTTACTACCCTTACTATAATTATACGCTTGCCTTAAAAACTTCTCTAACCGCCTCATTCCAAAATGTGTTCCCTTACCAACTTGACAAGCCACATTATCCCTAATAAGCAGGCTTGCAACTTTTGGGTAAAGCACCTTAAACACAGACATCACAACTACGCGGTCTGAGTAATTTATTGCGCTTATAAGCCGCCGCTTAGGCTCACTCACATAAAAATCTCTATAACCACTAACCTTATAAGTTTTAGCAATAAGTGCAGAATGTAAAGCGTAAACATTACTGTTTAAATCAAACTCAAACTCTTGCACACTTTTTCTAAAACGCTTACCAGCCCGAGTCAACTTACTAGCCCTAAGCAAAGCCTTAAAACAAACAATTTTATCAAACATAAAATTCCCCTATTAAGTGTAAAGTGTAGAGTGTAAATTGTAAAGTGCCTAAACTCATTAATTACAAAGCGTTTGAACAGTCTGCGTTATGCACTTTTACACAATTTGCTATTAATTTTTTCCCGCGCCAGCGGGTGCAACCACTTTACACTCTACACTTTACACTTTACACTTTACACTATTTACCGCTTCCCTTTTAACACTTTGTTAATTTCTTACCCACTTCCCGCGCTACCCATATGAACATTCTATTAAAGTGTATAAGTATATTTTATCAAAAAAAAAAAAAAAGTCAAGCATATGAACAAACTTTTAACAAATATTAACCACAAACTTTCATATGCAAAATCAAACACATTTTTCCTTGTCAAAACTAAACACCCAAACCCACAATTTTTTTTCAAACCTTGGGTCACGGGGACGTATTAACTGACCCAAAACCCCAACCCCCGCGGTCAAGGGGACGTATTAACTGACCACAAAAATTCCACAAAAAAAAGCTCTCAAAATTTTGAGAACCTTATCTACTAAACTTTAAAACTCACACTTTAAGCCTTTTTTATTTCGGCTTTAAAACCCCAGCGTTTTTATGTATTCACTTTTAGAAGGCAACACCCTTAAAATATAAACTGTTTTATCTATCACTTCGTATATTGTCACATAAGGATATTTACTGTTAAACAATGCTCTAAAATTGGTATCTATACCAAATTTACCTTTTAATGCTACGCCCATTTTTGGAAATAGCGTTAAATTTCTCATTGATTTAACAAGATTATCTGTGATTGCCTTTGCATTTTTAGGACTATTAAGTGCAACCCTACTCTCTATACCGAGAATTTCCCCTTCCGCAACTTCGCTAATTTCTAAAAGATAATTCATTAAAACCCGTACTCCTTTGCAAATTCTTCAAATGGTCTTGATGGGCTGTCCTTTCCTTTTTGAATTTCCGCCATTAGAATTTCTAAGGCCTCTTCCTCTGTCATTGCTGGTTTGCTATCTGTGTATTCTGTCCAATTGTAATACTCATCTTTTGGTATAACAATGACTTCGCCCTCTTTTACTTTGAATACTTTGGCTTTTTTAGTTTTTAGCACTTCTGCTGCTACTTCAGTTAGATTTGTGTTTTTGGTTAGTGTCATTGTCGGTTCTTTTAGATTTGTATTTTTGGTTAGTGTTACTGTTGACATAGTGTCACCCCCGTATGTTTTTGTTTATATATAGTATATATCATTTTTGGTAAAAAGTCAACTATTAAGGGTAATTTGCTAGATAATAAGTTTGTTGTTATTGGTTTTTATATGCTGTATTGTTAATAGCAAACTAGTCGTATATTGTTTGTAGTATTTGTTGTCTGATTGTGGCTAGGGTGTTGTCTGTTAGGCTTCTGTCTTTTCTGTTTGTGGGTATGTCTAGTATGTTTTTTATGCCCGTGCCGCGCTCGCCCAGTATTACTACTTTATCTGCAAGAAGTAGCGCATCGGATATAGAGTGGGTTACAAATATTACTGTAAGTGGGCTTTGGGTCGGTTGGCGGTTCTCTACGGCGGTTGGTGGTGGGTTGGCAATTGGCGGGTTTGTTGTGGGTTGGTCTGGGGTTGTTGGCTGTGCGTTGTCTGTTAGGTCTATAATATCTATTATAGAGTTGAAAATTTGTTGGGCAATTTTTGTGTCTAGCGCGTTAAAGGGTTCGTCCCATAAGTGTAGTGTAGATGGGTATGCAAAGGCTCTTGCAATTGAAACCCTTTGTGCCATACCGCCCGACAGTTGTTTTGGGTAAAAGTTTTTAGACTCTAGTATGCCGGTCATCTCTAGGTATTTTTCTATTAGTTGTAGCCTTTGGGGTTTGTCTGGATATTTTTGTTTAAGCACAAAGTCTATATTGCCAAAAACTGTTTTAAATGGCAAAAGGCGAGGCTCTTGAAAAATGTAAGATATGTCGTTTGGCACGCCCGTAACTTGCCCAAAGGTTATCTCTTGCTGGTGTGGGGTTATCTCTTGCTGGTTTGGGGTATCGGGCAAAGTATCTGATTTGCTTTGTTTGGTAGTTGTAAATTTGCTGTTAGTTTTGCAGTTGTCTATTTTCTCTAAGCCTGATAGTATACGAAGTAGAGTTGTTTTTCCGCAGCCGGACGGACCAAGCAAGGCGGTTATCTTACCGCTTTCAATATCTAAAGAGAAGTTTTTAAAAACCTCTAATTCACCAAAACTTTTTGTAATGTTTTTAATTTGAACCATAGCGATTTTAGCAGTCAGCAGTCAGCGGGTAGCGACAAGCGAGAAGCGACAAGTCCTTTCGCTCTATTGAAGCACAAGGTTGTGGTGAGACGTGGGGCGCAGATATACAAAATTTTTGACCTTTGGATTTGCCGTCAGGCAAAACAACCGGCAAAAATTTTATATATCAAGCCGGTATTAAGCCTGCCACCTGCACGCGAATTTCTTTACAAGGTCGAATGCGAATGCTATTGCAAACGACAGTATTATTACAACCAAAGCCCACGCGAATACGTGCGTTACTTGTATTACTTGGTTGTGCAAAAATATAATTTGCCCTATGCCATAAACTGGGTTTATGATAACTTCTGCCGACACAATGGCTTTTAAATTCATAAGTGTTGCTACTTTTGCGGTAGAAATTATATGTGGCATAACGCTGAATATGTAAATAGTTGGTATGCGCCTAGGTGGCGGAACATTAAAAACTTTAGACATTTCCAAAACCTTTTTGTCTACGCCCTTAACTGCCGACAAAACCCCTTCGTAACAAAGCGGAAAAATCAGCAAAAAGCCAACAAAAATTGGCGCTGTTTCTCTAGAAAAAAACCTTAGCATCAGCACCGCTATAACCACAACGGGCAAGGCAATAAGCACGTTTATTATAGGCTTAAGCGCATACTCTACCTTGTTTATGGTTGATAAAACAGCCAAAAGTGCGGCAACTGAAAAACTAATTATAAAAGAGAAAAATACGCGCCAAAGCGTAGCCCTTAGGTGAGCGAAAAAAGTCTGCGTTTGAATTAATCTAAAAAAGGTTATAAAAACGCCGTCTCTCTCAAAGCCGTTCGCATCAGTTGTAGAAAACGGGCTGGGCATTACAAAAGCGTTTGTGGTTGATGCAAAAAGTTGCCAAACTAAAATAAGGACAATAGTAGCATAAACTACTATTGCCCTATTTGAAGTTGCTATTTTTTTTGCCTTTCGCAAAACTTTGTCTAAAGTTAGATTATTCATATTATTTTGAATTTTTAAGTCATAAAAAAGGCGGCTTGCCGCTTCCCTCGCTTGAGGCTCGGCTTTTTTGGCGAGGCGGTTGTACTAGGTTCTCAAAAACGATATTTCCTAGTGCATAAAAAAGTTATCTGCTGGCAGTCTGCCACCTATAAGCGCCGGGCTTAAGTTGTATACCATTTGAAAAAAGTCGTCTAGTTGCGCCCTACCCTCTGCCGCTGTCACAAACCTTATATGAGAATGCGTAAGGCTTTGGCGAAGCGGTGCTTCTGCCGCTGGAAGCCCCCAGCGTGGCGGTGTGCCTGTGTTTTGAGACATTATGTATGCTATCGCCTCGTTTTGTATAGCGGCATCTGCATTAGTTACCCACTCTATGCTTGCCTTTAGTTCTGCCAAAAACCTTGTTACAAAGGCTTGGTGATTAGTAACAAAATCTGCACGGAAAAATACGCTTGCAAATGGGTGGTCTATTTTGTAGTCTTCAGCTAAATGCTCGTTAATGTCTACTCTTTCTAGCCTTGCTGGGTGGTTTTGAGCATTGTTTTGTGTTATAATACCAGTTATCGCCGGCTCTGGCAAAAGCGCCGTTACATTCGTTCCATCTATTGTTAGCCCTAATATATAGGCGTTAATCTCGCCAGTAAAGTGATAAACTTGTACAGCGTTTGCTATGTGCGTGCCGCCCGGCATTGTGTAAAAGGGTATGTTTTGAGAAGCAAGCACGTGGCGAAAACTAATTGAGGGTATGCCTGTCGCCCCGCCCGGCACTATAACGCGCCTGCCCCTTAGGTCTTCTAGCGTAGTGATAGGCTGGCTTGTTGCTATGTTTGTTAGCCCCCAAGTTATTGTGGCTGCAAGCCTATAGTCTGTAGCGTATGGCGAGTGCGTTATCATAGCGCCTAGGTTTGTTGGCGCAATAACTACTTGCGGTGAGTTTGCTAATTGCATTTCTGTTTGAATTGCTGGCGCGCCGCCCGCTAAAACATCAAAACTGATGTTGTATGTTGCACCGCCAACTGTTTGCTCGCCTGAAAAGTCGCGCATTAGTTTAGCCGCCGCCGCAACTGGTATTTGGTTTGGAAGCACTACCCTTATGTCAAATTCGTCCTCATCTGCACAGCAAGCAGCAAATACAGCAAGGCTTAAAAACGAAAATGCTATAACGCTAGTAATTTTTAGTGATAATGCTAATTTTTTGAAAAGTTTTCTCATTTTATTGTTTCTCTCCTAAAATTTTTTCGCAAGGCATTTATTTGCACAATTAGTATAATTTTGCAAGATAACGCTTGCGTTCTTGCTTTAATTATACTATAATATAAGCATAAGTTTTGTTGGAAATCCAACAAACATAGAAGTTTATGGATAATATTTTAGAATTAAGTGAGAGCGTTTTATTTGAAGGCTTTTGTAAAGATAGTTTTTATAGCATACTTAATTGTATTAGCAACAAAGTAGTCTGCTATAAAAAGGGTGGCTTGATAATCTCGCAGGGTCAGCCGGTTAAGTCTATTGGGCTTTTGCTAAGCGGTGGCGCTTTAGCAATTAAGTTAGACGAGGGCGGTAACGCGAGTATAGTTTTAAAGTTAAAGCAGGGTGATATTTTTGGTGATGTACTTACAAGTGCGCAAATGAATGTTGCAGAAGTTAGTATAGAAGCAACGGAAAACAACACCCGCGTATTATTTTTAGACTATAAAAGTATGGTGTCGCCTTGCGCAAATTTATGTAATATGCACAACCGACTTATAATTAATTTGCTAAAAGTTATTGCTAAAAAAAATTATGCGCTGAATAAAAAAATAAGCATTCTGTCTAAGCGAAGCACGAAAGATAAGGTTTTGGCTTATTTAAAAATTGAAAGGGAAAAGCAAATTGGTCTGCACGCTAAAGAAATAAAATCGCCGGCTAAAAAAAGTTGCTATAAAAAGGTTGATGCTAAATTTATAATTCCCTACTCCAGACAAGAGTTAGCAGATTATTTATGCGTTGAGAGAAGCGCCCTGTCTGCCGTGCTGTCTGATATGAAGCGCGAAGGGCTAATTGCTTACAAAAAGAACCGCTTCGAGTTATTAGTTCAGTAGTTGATAGTTAGATTTCATTCAGCGATTGCTAATGCGCGTTACTTCCTTAATCTACGTCTAAAAGCAATTAGTGACAATACAAAGCCTACTAAAAATATGCCGACTATCCAAAGTGTAGCCTCTAAAAGCCTTATCTCGCCTATGCCCAAAAACAAATAGCGTAAACTGTCTATTATGGGTGTAGCGGGCTGATAATTTGCGAAAGTGCGTAGCCCCCTAGTCATAGTTGCGGTTGGTACAAACGCGCTAGATAAAAACAAAAGCACTTGTGAGATTCCCGGAACGGCAGTAGAACCCTCTACTGTTTTTATAAGCAAGCCAAACAATACGCCTAGCCACGATATCGCAAAAATAAACCCGATTATAAGGGCGGCGGCAACTAGCCACTCTGCTAAACTCGCGTCCGTCCTAAAGCCCATTATAAAGCCGATTACAAAAAGTAAAATTACTGCAATTAATGTTCTAAGCGATGCCGCCAAAACGTGACCTATTATAAAGGCAGACCTTGCGATTGGCAAAGACATAAACCTATCTAAAACCCCTTTAGATACATCAGATGTGACAACAGTCGCTTGAGTCATAGCGCCTTGGCAAATTGCCATTGCCATAACCCCAACGAATATAAAGTTAAGGTAGGTAGACTCGAAGTGGTCTGTATCCATCGCTCCGCCAAAAAGGTTGGTAAACAAAATAAGTATCATAGCAGGCAACATAATTGCAACAACTAAAGTTTCTGGGTTTCGCCAACTAAGTTTCGTACATCTAAAAAACATTGTCTTGCTGTCTTTCAAAAAGCGTCTTCCATTACTCATTTTCGCCCCCCTTGCTGTCTGTATTTTGGCTATCTGCCCTTTGGCTGTCTGTATTTTGGTCTGTACTTTGAGATGTGCTACTTACTTTGTCAGCATTATTTTGCGCGCTACCACCCTTGTTCACGATAGACAAAAATACATCTTCTAAAGTAGGCAAGGCGTTTTCGTATTCTGCCACACTAACATCTTTAAGCGCTGTTTTTAACTCTGAAGGCGTTCCGCCTGCAACAATAACACCGCCGTCTAAAACCGCAACGTAATCTGCTAGCCTCTCTGCTTCTTCTAAATACTGCGTTGTTAAAAATATTGTCTTGCCCTGATTTTTTAAGTTCTCTATCATATCCCAAAGCCTTAGTCTGCTTTGCGGGTCTAGCCCTGTTGTTGGCTCGTCTAAAAATATAATCTCCGGCTCGCCCAGTAAAGACATCGCGATGTCGGTCTTCCTTTTCATACCGCCCGAGTATGTTTTTACTAGTTTGTCTGCGTGCTGAGTTAACTCGAACATCTCTAGTAAGTCTTCCATTTTTTGCGTGTAGTTTTTTAAGTGCCTTAAATTTGCTACAAGCCTCAAATTCTCGCGCGCTGTAAGCATCTCATCAACCGCCGCGTACTGCCCCGTTAGGCTTATAACTTCGCGAACCTTATTTGGTTGCTTAACTAAATCTGCCCCGCAAACGCTAACGCTTCCGCTTCCAAGCGTAGTGAGTGTAGCAAGTATGCGAACAATGGTTGTTTTGCCCGCGCCATTAGAGCCAAGCAAAGAAAATACCTGCCCGCGCCGCACGTAAAAATTTACACCCTTTAAAACCTCATTGGCTTTAAAGGCTTTTTTTAAATCTGTTACTTCTATAATTTTTTCTACCATTTTTAACCACCTATATCCTTGTCACATTAACCTATGATTAACATATGTCACATTAACCCCTTGCTACCCTGTTTTTATTGTTTTACTAGCGCAACTTCTCTAACACTCGCTTCGTACCTATCTAGCGCAACCTTTTCCACAACGCCCGCAACATAATCTAGGGCAGACTGGTTAAACAAAGATGGCACAATAAACTCACGCGTAAGTTCTGTGTCCGCAACACTTTTAGACAGCGCAAGCGCCGCCGCCAGCATAACATCTGTGCATATTGGTATGTTTGCGCTCGTCTTTTGCTGAGCGTTAAGCACGCCCCTAAAAAGTGGCGGAAACACAAGCGCGTTGTTAATCTGATTTTTAAAGTCAGAGCGCCCCGTTCCTACTATGTAAGCCCCACCTTTTTCGGCTTCAACCGGCAGTATCTCAGGGATAGGGTTTGCAAGGGCAAACACAATAGGTTGCTTTGCCATCTGCTTTATCATATCGCCGCTTACAATTCCGCCAACAGACACGCCTATAAATACATCTGCGCCCTTAAGTGCATCGGTTAGGTTGCCCACCTTGCCTTGCAAATTAGTTATGTTTGTTAGATAACTTTTTAAGTCGTCTAACTTCTCGGCCCCCAAAGCCGACAATCTGCCTTTATGTAAAATGCCGAACTCATCACACATTATAATGTTTTTAGCGCCGGCGGAAAGTAACAATTCGGCAATTGCAACGCCCGCCGCACCCGGTCCGTTTATCACTATGTTTATATCCTCTAGTTGCTTGCCTACTAACTTAAGCGCGTTAAACAATGCGCCTAGCGTAACAATTGCCGTGCCGTGCTGGTCGTCGTGAAATACTGGTATGTCTAACTCACTTTGCAGTCGCTTCAAAATCTGAAAACATCTAGGCGACGCTATATCCTCTAAGTTTATCCCGCCAAAACTCTGTGCTATGTTTTTAACAGTTGCAATAAACTGCTCTGTATCTTTAGTGTCTACCAAAATCGGAATAGCATCTAACCCGCCAAACTTTTTAAAAAGCGCAACCTTGCCTTCCATAACCGGCAAACTTCCCAAAACGCCAATGTCCCCTAGCCCCAAAACCGCAGTCCCATCAGTTATAACGGCAACCAAATTGCCTTTTCTTGTGTATTCGAAAACCTTTTGCGGAGCAGCCTCAATCTCTTTGCAAGCCGCCGCAACCCCCGGCGTATACGCAAGGGATAAATCGTAATAGTTGTTAATTTCTGGCACAAGCTCTATGCTATATTTGCCCTTCCACTTTTTGTGCGCTTTAATCGCATCTTTAGAAAGTTTATCTGTTGAAAGATTTTTTTGCATCTCAACACTTTTTTTGTAAGTAGATTTTTTTAGTTTAACCGCGTCCAGAAATTTTCCATACTTCGAAATTAATCCTTGCATAATATATAACCCTCCAATAAAATCTTTTTACGTATTCACCTAAACAATTCGCGAAAAATTTTCTAGTATATTTCTAACATACCATAGTCTAATTTCCAAATTGTAAAACCTAAAAACTCAGCCTCGCATTCTTTATCTGTTGCGTACATAATATTTTGTCCGCTAGCGCTTAGGGCTTTTATAACATCTAAAATGGTCGTATTATGGGCTTCACTCTCAACCAAACCTACCCCGCTCTCAAGCAAACTTTCCCCGCTCTCAACCAAGGTTGCCCCGCTTACGCTTGCAATATTGTCTATTAAAATTAGGTTTGGTCGCCTTACAATTGCCCTTGCAAGCGCCACAAGTGCTTGCTGGTAGTCTGTTAAATTTTGCACTCTCTCAACCATAAGGCTTTTAAAATCAACACCCGAGTAAGTGCTAATTTGCCTGCTCGCGTCTTTTACGCTTTCACTAATTATATGCGTATCTACTCGCCTATATCTTAGGGGATAAGCAATATTATCAAAAACTGTTTTGTTTTTTTGAAGCATCAAGTCAGTCGGAATGTACGAAAAAGGTAAGTCTTTTAAGTGGCTTAGTGGTACGCCCTTATAACTTATATGCCCGCTAGAAGCCTTTAAAAGCCCCGTAGCAAGTTTTAACAGCGTAGTCTTGCCAGAGCCTTCCCCACCATAAAGCGCAATAGATGTGTTAGACAGTTTTAAATCTAGCGCAAAAGAAATGCCTTTTATAGCATCAAATCTACGCTTGTCGTAATTATAAAAAACATTGTCAAACTCTAACATTCTCTACCCTTTTAGCGCAATTGAAGTGATGTATGTAAAATTTTGAACCGCGAAAAATTTTACATATCGCGCCTGTAGCCCACACCTTGCATTGTGTCTGTTTGATATAATTTGCGCAAGTGGCTCATCAAAACCGGGCTTGCGGTTATTAAAATTGCCACAAAAAATACCACCGACATATCTATTAAAATTATAGAATTTACGCTTGCCGAAAGCCACACCGCACTCCAAAATTCTGCTGGTGTAAACTCTATCCAAAAAATTATGCCCGCCAAAAAGTGAGAGAAAAACCTAAAAAGGCTAACAACAATAATGCCTATGTATAAGTCTAGTCGCCTTAAAATATTGTCCTTGCTAAGTATACCCCTTTGTCTTAGGGCTGTTAAAACGCCGCAAAGGGCAATAGTCATAGATGGCACGATATAGTCTAGCGCTATTTGAATTGGGTGTAAAAGCCACGCCGGGTTTGTAGTAAGTAAATCTAGTAAGCCATACGCAAGCCCTGCAACAAGCCCCCTACGCCACCCGTATACAAACGCATAAAGGCAAAGCGGCAAAAAGGACACTATAGTAATAGAGCCACCTTGCGGCAGCTGTGCTAGTTTGTAAAAATCTAAAATAATGGCTAAAGACACCATCAAACCGCCCATAACCGTAGCCTCTGTTCTGGTGCGCGTACTAGCCGCTTTAAGCCTAGGCTTTTTATTAGTCTCATCTTTAGTAGTAACATCTTGTGAGAATTCTACTTCGCTTTCAAACTTAGCCGTAGAGTTCTCGTTTTTAATTTTTTCCATACTTCAATTATAAAGCAATTGCTTAATAAAGTCAACTGTGTTGCTAAAAGTTTTTAATTGTCTCAACTATTTTTTTTAGCGCCCTGCCCCTGTGAGATGTCTGCTGTTTTTGCTTCAAACACATCTGGGCAAATGTTAAGTTAAGCGGCGGATAAAAAAACAAAGGGTCGTAACCAAAACCATTATCCCCTGCCTCTTTATCTAAAATAATGCCATCAGTTTTTGCGCTTGCATTTATTTGCCTATCAGCCCCTAAATACAGCACCAAACAACACTCAAAGTATGCAGACCTATCAGCCTTGCCCCTTAAAGCCTCTAACAACTTTTGGTTATTTTTTGTATCAGACGTCGGCTTACCCGCAAAGTGTGCCGAGTTTACCCCCGGCTGCCCTTCAAGCGCACTCACAAATAAACCGCTATCATCAGCCAAAACCGGCAAGCCTAAATGCTTATACACAAACTCTGCCTTTTTAAAAGCGTTCTCAAAAAGCGTATCCCCCGTCTCAATCTTGTCTAAACAAATGTCTAAGCCAGCCTCTCTCACAGAAACAATATCACTAAAATAGCCACCTAAATAAGTTTTAATCTCTAAAATTTTCCCGCTGTTATTGCTTGCAATAACCAAAGTATCGTATCTCATATTTTTAACCCATATATGCCTTTATATATTTTTTGCCGTTTTAAAAATTTTTTTGCTAAATTAGTTGACAAGTTAACACAAAAAATGCTATACTATTTAGTAGCGGTAGGCTGTAATGCCTGCCTTTTGTGTGTGTACAATTTGTTTACAACAAAACGTAGTTAAGCATATAATAAAAGTATCAGGGCAGTAACAGTAGTTGCACTTGAAGTATGGTGGGTATAGCTCAGTTGGTTAGAGCGCCAGGTTGTGACTCTGGAGGTCGCGGGTTCAAGTCCCGTTATCCACCCCATTACTTTTTTATTATACACTATTTTGCAAAGTTTGTAAAACATTTACGCGGGTGTAGTATAATGGTAGTATCCCTGCCTTCCAAGCAGGCCGCACGGGTTCGATTCCCGTCACCCGCTCCATTAAAAACAAAGTTCGACCTAGTTGTTTTGTTTTATAATACCAATCGATTAATCTTTTTATTTTTGCGTGTGCCTGTAGCTCAGCTGGATAGAGCAACGGCCTTCTAAGCCGTGGGTCAGAGGTTCGAATCCTCTCAGGCACGCCACCCTACTTAAATTTTTCACCGCTTGAGTTTTATTTTCAAGTTGCACTAAAGTTTATCTGCAGATTGCACTAATAAAACAAACTCTAACTGCTGAAAAGTTTTGGTATTAATGGGCTTAACCATTCTCAATTCTTAATTCTTAATTCTCAATTTTCGTTGGGGTATCGCCAAGCGGTAAGGCACCGGGTTTTGATTCCGGCATTCCCAGGTTCAAATCCTGGTACCCCAGCCATATACGATCCATTAGCTCAGTTGGCTAGAGCACCTGACTTTTAATCAGGGTGTCCCGGGTTCGAGTCCCGGATGGATCACCAATTAAAATGCGGCTAAAGCGCTTATGCTTTAACCGCATTTAGTTTAAATATATAAAGTTCTAGGTTACAAACCTAAAGTCTTTAGGTACTCACTACGACTTGGTAAAATTCTAACGACATCTATCTTTTCCGATACTACCCGATAAGCAGTAATATAAGGATATTTGCTATTAATTAAAATTTGCAAATCAGTATCTATGCCGAACTTCCCACTTAACTTAACCCCCTTATTTGGAAAAATTTTCAAGTTATCTGCCTTCTTTAACAAGTCTGTGATTATTGCCAAAGCATTTTTAGGACTATTTTGAGATACGCTTTGATGAATTTTAAGCAAGTCTTTATGTGCCTCGGGTAAAATATCTAAAACATATTTCATAACTTTACTCCAAACTCCTTTGCAACTAACTCAATTGGAATGCCTGCTCCGCTATCTAAACCTTTTTGTAATTCCGCCATTAATGTTTCTAACGCTTCTTCTTTTGTCATTGCTGGCTGTATGCTCGCATCTAAAATATGCTTCGCTTCAGACTTTGGCATAAGCAAAAACTCTTCATCGCTATTACCAATGAATTTTACTATTTCTTTCAAATCTGTTTTCTTTGTTATTGTTATTGTAGTCATATTTTGTTACCTCACCTAAGTTTGATTTCTTTACTTTAGTATATATCATTTTCCGCAAAAAGTCAACTAGTTTGTTAAAAACATATAGTCAAGTATTATTTTTTCTTTTGGCTCACTTTTACTTTGTTGAGTTAATTAAGCACAATATGATTATTAGTAAATAAAAAAGGCGGCTTCGCCGCTTCCCTCGCTTGAGGCTCGGCTTTTTTGGACGAAGCCTTTCGCACTCATTCAAAAAATGATATTTCCTAGGTCATTACAAAATGCTTTAAGTGAATATGAAATTATGCCGATAACCGAAAGTAATTACGAGACTGTTTTTGATGTCTACGACACAAACCAAAGTTACTTTCTACTTACCGAAGGCAAGCCAATTACTTTATCTGGCGTATTACAATCTATTTTAAGTGTGCCTAAAGGGGTTAGCCCAAATAACAAATATTGTTTGGGATTACAAAAAAAGCAAAGCGCAACCGCAGATGTTATTAAAAGTACAACCGCAGATGCTAATACTATTACTCACGAAACCGCCAACTCAGAACCTAAGATGATTGCTTACTTAGAGTTTTACACCAGCCTACCTTCCCCCGAATGTATATGGCTAAGTTTGCTACTTGTCCACGTAAAGCATCAAGGCAAGTCTATTGGCGGTGAGATTGTAAAAGCATTAATAAAAGCCGCACGCGCCACAAGACACAAAGAAATTCGTTTAGGTATAGTTGCCAACCATTTAAAAGGTGTTAGTTTTTGGAAAAAAATGGGCTTTGTAGAAATTGACAGAGCCACAACAACACAAAGAGACGTCACACTTGAGATAATTATTTTTAAACTAAATTTAGATTTTTAAGCAACTAATTTTAAGCAAATATTATTGGCTTTTTGCTTACAGGCAAAGTGTGCAAGAAAAATGAAAGCGTGAATCAAAAAAGGAGTTTGAAAACCAAAACCCATAGTTAAACAAAGAGCCGTGTGGAGCGGCGTGCAACGGCTATACCGCCTATATGCACCGCCGCTTTTTCCACACGGCTTTTTTTATACAATCTTATTACTGCACAAAAGTTTTCTTTGGCTACTTTCTATAAAATTTTCCATCTGACTTAGAATCATCTTTTGAATTAGTCTGCTAAACGTGTGTCAATACCTGCTCCGGCCCAATATCTAAATGTTACACCCAATCCACTTCTTTCACCCATCCCTCTAACTGCACTTAATAAACTGCCGTCTAATCTCCTCCTTACCATTAACCATTCTCCATCTGGTCCGCTCCACAATTGTTCAGCTCCAGTTTCTAAGGCTGTAAAATCAGCATTCCACTGCCGTATATTATTTGTTTCTTCCGTGAGTTTCCAATTAGGACTTGATTTCCAATCAGCCAGCATCTTCTCTACCTTGGCTGTGTCATTGCCACCTTCTACATTTTGTGCTTGTTCTTTAGTCATCGCCTCTCCTTGAGATGGCACAACTAAAGACTTTAGTTGGTTTTGAGTTTTTTGTTTTTTTCGCATATTTTCTCCCCTTTGCCCATTCGGACACAATTGTTTTTTTAGTATAGGTATAATTCTAACATAAGTTTTAAAGCCTATATTTCTATTCGCCTGCTGCGCGGCGAGCGCGTGCGTTCTCCCTTATGTGTAAAAAGCCGTTGCCTAGTACAGCACCCGTTACTGCGCCTATTCCAGCGCCTACTGCGCCGCCTACTACAGCGCCGATAGGTCCGCCAAAAAGCCCTATTGCTGCTCCTTTTTTTGCGCCGTACTTAGCCGCGATTGCAGTCGTAGCCTTAACCCCTATTGCAACACCGCCCGTAGTGGAGCCTCCAAATATTGCGCCCGCACCTATCGTGTCTATGTTTGGCGTTTCGCTGTGAATTGGATTGCGGAACTCTCCTGCGCCGCTTCCGCCTTCAATTTTTTGCATCTGAGCATAGTTAAGCTCTAGCCCACTTGTTGGTAAGTTTAAGTTTGTTTTCATAAAAACATTCCCCCTTAATTAATTATAGTTAAATTTAACTATATACACTAATTTGTTTTAACATTATCACGTGTTAAATTACAAATTAGTGTCAATTGTTAATTTATTGTATCACAAAATTAAAAAGAAAGCAAGCGTTTTGGGCAAGTATCCACAAAAAAATCAAATTAATTTTGTTTGCTTTTTATATGTAAATGTGGTATAATCTACTATATGGAGAATTTACAAACACTAAAGGTGGCAGACAGCAAAGACGAAGCAATTTTAAACCTTGCTAAAGCCCTTACAGATGCGGGTCTAGAAGAGTTTGCACAAAACTATTACACTAGGGGTGGTAACCCGTTTTTTAAAATTGAAAAAGCAAAGGGCGCATTCAGAACTATTTACATAGACAGCGAGTTTGATGGCTACTCTGTACACGGAAATTATGGTCACGAGCATACTCTAAGTTTAGAAAACACAATGCGCTATGTGTCGGGTCTAATAGACGGCACAATCTGTGATATAATTTTAGTAGCCCCGCATTTTGCCGCTAGCGCTTATATAGAAAACACAAATGACATTGGCGCTATGGCAAGCGATTTTTTCGACACCATCGGCGCATACGTACAAATGCCTACTTTTACTATTCCAGAGAGTGGTCACTACCACATTAGAGCCGCCGGCGCACTTTCTATGATAAAATTTGTGAGCGGTAGTTTCCCAAAAGAGATACGCGGCGAAAAGCAATATATTGTATATATCCGCCTAGCAACTTGGGGTAAACACGAAGACGTCTTTTTAATACAAGAAGGATAATATATAGCGGACAGCGATGAGCGAACAGCGGACAGCATTTAGGGGCTATTAGCAGACGGCATTGCATAGAAACCATTGCCATTTCTCAGCCAAAGTTTATCGCAATATGCTTGATACCCTAGCGTTTGAACGCCTACACTTTGTTAGTGAAAAATATAGGTGGCTTTAATGCTAGCCGTTCAAAAGTAATTGTATATAATGAGTTTAAAATTTGTAATTTGTACACTGTAATTTGTAATTTGTACACTGTTAATAATCTAGCGGCAGCACTTGCGTTACTTTATCGCTTTGCCCGCAACAATCTGCCCTTAGTTGCTCTTGCTCTTCTTCTGTTAGCTCTTGATTCTCGTCATCTTTTATTATTTTATGAACAAGGCGGTTAATTTGCTTTATAAACACCAATAATATAAGCGCAGTAAAAAGGTTAAATATAAGCGTAAACACAGAGATTTGCCAAACAGGGTTTGGTATAAGCCTTTCGTAAAATGGTATAATCGTGCTTTGAAGCGGCCACACAATGCTTAAGAATATAACTGCACCAAACACATTAAACATTAAATGAACTAGTGCGGTTCTTTTTGCGTTTTTGTTGGCTGGTATGGACGCGAGAATTGTTGTAAGCGTTGTGCCTAAACTTGTGCCAATTACTAAGTATATTATGCTAGAAAAACCTATTACGCCGTTTGCCGCCATAGTAATAAAAATTGCAGTTGCGGCGGTTGACGATTGTATTATTGCCGTAAGCAAAAATGCAAACAATATTAAAAGAAGCGGAAACTGAATTGTTTCAAAAAGATACTCAAAGCCTTCCCTTAAATAGTCGCTATCAGAAAAAGCGCCACTCATCAAACTTAGCCCCACAAATATTATACCAAAACTGATAAAAACATCAGATAATTTGTTAAGGCGCGGGCGACGCGTTAAAAGTTTTGTAAAAGCCCCAACAAAAACCAACAGCATAAAATAGTATCTTATTCTAAAGGCAGATAACGATAGCAACAAGTTAGAAAGCGCGCTTCCAAAGTTTGCCCCAAAAATTACGGGGATTGCTTGTGAGAGTGTTAGAATACTCGCGTTAACTAAACTCACCGTTATTACTGTTGTTGCCGTGCTAGATTGTATTACAGTAGTCGTGGCTGCCCCCAAAGAAAAATTTACAAAGCGGTTCTCACCCACCTTTTCAAAAGTTTTTCTCACGCTTTCTTTTTGCTGTTTCATAAAGTTTGTAAACTTTACGATGCCAACTAAAAAAACGCCTATCCCAATTAAAAGCGCCAAAACTGAATAAAAAATATCAATAAACATACCAAATATGCCCCTACTCTAAATTTCTACCTACCTATTATACTAATTTTTTATAAAAATTGCAAGAAAAACTAATAGGCAAATCCGATATTTTTGCACAAATTTATCACCCTAAAAATATCATAGAACATAGGTTTAAGTCTATAGTGTTTGGTCTGTTACCCGCTTAGCCTGCACTTTTAGTTTATACTGTTTAGTCTGCCAAGCATAAATGAGCATAGAGATTGCTCTGTACAACAATTATGGTTTTTCCCGACATTAGTTTATATTGGATAATTATATCGCAAATTATTGGCGTTGTTGCAATAGTTTGCTATTTTATAAGTTGGCAACAAAAAGAAAAGCGCGAACTTCTAATGTGGCTATCCGCGGGCAACCTTCTGTCCGCCACTATGTTTGCTATTGTTGGGCTACATCTAATAGCAATATTCAGGGTAATTGCCTTTTTAAGAAACATCACATTCTACTACACAGATAAACACCGCGACAATCTGCACACCCTAATCCCGCTGTTAATTCTGTTTGTGTTTTTCGCCCTAGCAGGCATAGGCGCATACTTAACGTGGACTACACCCTACGACGCTATCGTGCTTGCAACTTTCTTACTATTCATATACGGGCTTTGGATGCGCGGAACACACCTTGCAAAACTAACACGCGTAGCATACGCACTCGCGCTATTCATACCAAACCTACTCATTCTAAACTTTATGGGTATGGCAATAGAACTAACACTAATACTCTCCACAATAATATTCTATATCCGCCTTCACAAACAACGCAAAAACAAACAGCAAGAAAGCGAACAAACAAAAATACTACCGCGCTAAAATTGCGCGGTAGTATTTTCAAAAAAGGAGAAAAAAGTTGAGAACTATTTAAAGTTTATAATAGCGTTTTACGAGCCTGCCCTTACTGCTTGTAATTGCCTTAGTGCGTTGTATACAACTTCTACTTGGTAGATTGTTGCATTAAGCCCGCCTATTACCATATACCAACTAGGGCAACTAAGTGGTATTACTAAGTTGTTTTGAACCGCGGACAAATTTCTGAATAGCGTGTGCGTTTCTAAAATTACAGGAGATGGCACGCCGTCCGTCATAGAGCCTCTGTCTACTACAAATATAATATCCGCATCAACCCCCGCAAAGAAGCCCGGTCCTACATCTGTTCCGTGTGGGTTTGCGTTGTTAGCAACTGTGTGAGATGCTGCTGTGTCTTGAAGTAGTGCTTCGCCTACGCCAAACTCTCTGTGTATAAAAGAGTATCTACCAGATGCGCCAAATAACGCAACTGTCTGAACATTTAGTTGAACAATAAGCGCATTAGCGTTAAGGCTAGCAGCAAGTGCGTTTGTTGCTGCTATACGGCTTTGTAAATTATTAACTAAACCTGCCGCAACATCGCCAACTTGGAAAATTTGACCTAGAGTATGAACACTATCGATAAGACCAGATATGTACTCATCTCCGCCCGTTCTTGCCGTTATAAATATTGTTGGCGCAATGTAGTTAAGCCTGCTTATGTGACCATTTCTCGCCCCACCCGCTGCCATTCTTGGACTTGCTATAATTAAATCTGGTCTAAGCCTCATAACTGTCTCAAAGTTTGGCGTATGAGGTTCGTGCGCGTTAATGTTTGTTAATGCACCCGGACCACTTTGTGGGAATACTTCGTCTAGGTCTGGCGTTGCCGTTATGTAAGATATACCAACAACATAGTTTTGAAGCCCTAAAGTTTTCATAATATCTAGTATACCGTGACACCCTACTATAACCCTTTGTGGACTAAGCGGAACGCGTGTAAACTGCTGAAAACGACTGTAACGTTGACCCGCCGGAATAGGCTGGTTTGCAATTGCTTGCCAGTTAACGTTTTCTACAAACGTGTAGCCAACTTCTCTATCAAATATAGCATTTAGCGCCGCTTGTATACGAGCCGTGTTCTGCGCTGCTATATCTAGTTGCATATAAGCCGCATTTATAAGCACGTTTATTCTATTACGCTCTGCCTCTACTGCGGCTACACTTATTGTATTACCCGGTAATAAACTTATTAGGTGAGCCTCTGCCCCTGTAAGTGCATCATTTGAAGCCGCTAAAAACGCATTTAAGTTATTTTCTAAAACTTGCTCTGCATTTTCTATTCTGCCTAAAAGCCAAGCAATGTGTGCTGTAAAATCTCCCGCCAACAAAGCGTGGTCTAGCGCAACCCTAGCAGTATTTCTAACTGCATCTGTTGTTGCACTAAAGTAAGCATTTGAAAGCCTTGAAAGCGCAGTAGCATAAGCAGTAGCCAATTGCGACGCGCTTGGCGCTGCTGGTGTAAAAGTTACTACGCCCGCCGCATTTATATTTGCGTTTAAACCTGTTATGCCTGCATCTGCCAAACCTGCTGTTAAATTAGTCTCTGCTACTATCATAGCGTTTACGCTATTGTTTATAGCATTACCTAAAGCAGTCGTGGTTAATACCGCTCTTGCCGTTTCATTTGGGCGTGTAGATGGGCTTGCAAAAAGGTTACGTGTGTAATTCCATCTATCTGCCAAACCCTCTTCTTGAACTAAAACTCTTGTTATATTTGCATTAACAAAAACTTCTGCACTAGTTCTCGCATCTGCACGAGCGCCTGTTGACTGCTCGTATGCTGTGCGTGCATCGTTTCTAGCGGTTGTTAGCCCCGGTATACTAGCCTCTAAAGACGTTTTTCTAGCCTCAAGCCAAGTGATAAGTTGCGCCCTAGTATAGCCCATTGCTAAATTTAAATCTGCACGAGCATCATCTCTTGCTTGAGATGCAGTCTCTGCTGCCACCCCTGCTTGCGTTAGCGCAGTTTCTGCATTGTTGCGTGCCGTAGTTGCTGCTGTAACTGCCGCTCGCCTTTGTGGTGTTTGTATAGCCGCATACTCTGCTTGCGCGTCGTATAAAGTGTTCTCAGCATTTGTAAGTGCCGTAGTTGCTGTTTGAACTGCTGTAGTTGCAGTTCTGGCTGCGTTTGCTGCTGCTGTGTATCTTGTTCTTAATTCTATGCGAAGTAAGCCTACTCCGTCCGCTTCTATGTTAACAAGTTCTAAATCTAATTCGGTACGGGTTATGCTCGCGTTAGCATTTGTTAGTGCAGTTTGCGCCGTTTGATATGCGTTTCTAGCATTGTTCTGTGCCGTTGTTAAAGCGTGAGTTGCTGCTGGCAGCCTATTGTTTCTTAGTGTAGTAACTGCAGTTTCTGCTGTGTTAAGTGCTGTTAGTTGCTCTCTTAAGCCTGTTATAACCGCACTTCTTGCTACTTCTACTTCTCTTGCCTCATTTAGTTGGTTAGATAACCTTGCTACTTCTGAAGCAACTGGGTCGTAATCGTCATTAGACGAGCACCCTACAAATGTAATAAACGCACCCAGCGTTAATACACTTATGATTAATAAAGACATTAATCTTTTTTTCATTTTGTTTACTCCTTAGGCAATTTATTTTGCCATATGTAAAAATTTATTTTTTTGTTTGCTGTTTCTTTGGTTCTTAAAGTTGTTTAGTTATTTTAAAGTTGTTTGGTTCTTTTAAAAGTTACCCTATGCTAACTTTAATGCCATTTTAAAAGTTAGCGTGCGCTAACTTTTGTTTATAGTATACACTATTTTTAAACTCGTGTCAACTATTTTTCATAACTTTTTTTAAAAATTTTAGACATTATGATAAACACACATTCGTCTACCGCCAGTTTCAACAATCTTACACTTTACATCAAAAACTTCACCTATAACGCTCTCTTGCATAATTTCATTAGCAGGCGCTTGCAAAACTAACTTACCATCTTTAAGCGCTACAATCTCTTCTGAATAGCCCGCCGCACAATTAATGTCGTGTACAACGATAATAATAGTTTTTTGGGTTTGGTCTACAAAGTCTCTCAGCGTTCTCATTATTGCCGACGAGTGCTTCATATCAAGGTTGTTAAGCGGCTCGTCTAACAAAATGTGGTCTGTATCTTGCGCTATAATCATAGCAATAAAAGCACGTTGACGCTCACCACCGCTTAGTTGGTCTATAAACTTATTTTGCATATGAGTTAGGGATAGCCACTCTAAAGCCCTATCTATAATCTTTTCATCATCTTTATTAAGCCTGCCTCTAGAGTGCGGAAACCTACCAAAAGCCACTAACTCTCTTATCTTAAGCCTTATGTTAATTGTATTGTTTTGGCGAAGCGTTGCTACTTTTTTTGCAATTTCAGAATTTTTATACTCGTTTATGTTTTTGCCTTCAAAGTATACACTACCGCTATCTTGCTTTAAAAAGCGTGCCATTACAGATAACAAAGTAGACTTACCCGCACCATTAGACCCAACAAGGCTTGTGATTTTTCCTGTTGGAAAAGTAAGGGACACATTGTCTAAAACTTTTCTAGTGCCATAGGCTTTTGTTACATTTTTTATCTCAAACATATCTTTATTCCTTTTTTTGTAATTTACGATTTACGTACTTTCTATTTGCTGTATGCTTTACGCACTTTTCTTTCTCTCCCTTAGTAGTAAGAAAATAAAGTATACACCGCCCACAAGGTTTATTATAACCGGCAATTGCATTTGCATTGTAACTATGTGATAAATTAAAAACTGACCAAGTGCTACAAAAATGGCTGCAACTAAAATGGCTGCCGGTATTGTGTATTTATGGCGGAAATTTTTAATAAGTTGGTAAGCCAAATTAGCGGCTAGTAAACCCAAAAACATTATAGGACCAACCAAAACTGTAGATACCGCAACCAAAATAGAAACAATAACTAAAATTCTTAAAACAACAATTTTGTGGTTAATGCCAAGCCCTATAGCATTTTCACGACCTAAACTTAATACATCTAAAACCCTTGTAGACGGCGTAAATAATATGGCAAGCACCGCCGCAACTGTTGCCCCTATCATAACGCTTAAATTAGGGTTTGTAAATGAAGCAAACATTCGCCCTTGTATAATGTCGAAGTCGTTAGGGTCTATTAATAACATCATATAAGATGTTAAAGAAGCAAACAATGTACTTAAAATAATACCTACTAACAGTAATATAAAAACGCCCTTAGACCCCCTTGTTAAAAGCGGTAAGAAAACTAGCAACGAGAATATAACCATTAGCACAACAGAAAAAGCGTAGTTGGCGTTGCCTTCTAAAACATAAACAACACCTACAAACTGGCTAGCCATTAAAAAAACTAGCGCTGTTTGAATAAACATATATACGTTTTCAAACCCTAAAACGCCGGGCGTTAAAATTCTAGCGCCTGTAACTGTTTGAAATATAACCGTAGAATATCCCACACAAACAGCAACTATAATTATCGCAAAAATTGTGGGGTATCTATTTTCTAAAGAAAACCTTAAAATGTTTAAGTAAAATTCGTCTCCCGTAGCACGATAATCAAAAACATCTGCTAAAAGCCCATAAAAAAGATACGCTACCAACAGTATAAGTAAAAATACGCTCAACAAAATTAAAAGCGTTTTGGGTCTTTTTTGAAGGCTTTCTGTAAACGCTTTAAACCTAGTAAAAAGGCGCTTGAACCAAGGTGGCTCGTCTTTATAGTTGTCTTCTACTAGCCCCGCATTTGAAGGCTCTAGCGCGTTTGGGCTGGTATCAAGTGGGCTAGTTTCGTCGTTTGCAAGGTTAACTTCGTTTTTATGCACTGCCTGCCCTCCTTTTTGCTAGTATCAAAAACAAGAAAACAATGCCGCCTAAAACGCCAACCGTAAGCCCTACAGGAATTTCGAAAAGCGGCCACAAGACAGCCCTTGATATAATGTCGCAAATAAGTAAAAATGTTGCTCCGCCTACCATAGTTACAGGTATTGCTCGGCGCAAATTGTCCCCCATATACATAGACACAATATTCGGAACAATTAGTCCTAAAAAGGCAATAACACCCGCCATTAAAACAATTGATGCAGTTATTATAGCAACAATAACCAGCCCTATGTTTACTGTAAGCCTATAGTTTAAGCCCAAATTTTTTGCTACACCCTCTCCAAGCCCCGCCATCATAAAAAAATTAGCAAATATATATGCTACAACTACAAAAGATGAGGTGATTAAAATTGGCGCCCAAACTGCCCAACCCGACAACTGCCACGCAAAAGATGCAACAAACATTGTTTGAGCAATCTGTACGCCCGCTGCAGTTTGTAAAACTATAAAAGTTGTGACGGACGCTATTACACCGCCATAAACAATACCAATAAGTGGCACGAATTCTGCGTTTTTAATTTTAATACGCTCTATCAAAAAGATAAAGAACATTGTGGTTGCAAGGGTTAAAGCAAAAGCAAATGCCCCTTGCGTTAGTGCTGCCGCTCCCGGTATTAATATCATAGCCAAAACTGCACCAAACCTAGCCCCATCTAGTGTACCCGCAGTCATAGGGGATACAAACTTGTTAGCGGTAAGTGTTTGCATTATAAGCCCGCATATGCTCATACCAGCACCCGCAGCAATTATGGCTAGCGTGCGCGGCACAGCAGTATGAATAAACAAATCGTATGCCGTAATAGGTCTGTCGTCCGACCTAGAAAAAATATCTCTTATCGGCATATTTGGTATTAAAAAAAGCGAAACCACGCTTGAGGCTACAAAAAAGAAAATCAACAGCCCTAAAACAGTTCGGCTATCACTTATAAAACGCACAAAGCGGTTGTTATGCTTTTTAGGTTTTTTACTAGCAGTACAAGTATCGCTCTCGCAAAAACTCTCGCAATCAGTTGCGTTATTTGTCAATACTATTGCACCCGCCGCCACTAGTGTTGCGCCCGCTGTTTCTGCGCCTGATATTGCTTCATTAGTCTTTGGTGTATCTGATTGTGTTTTCAAAATTTTCTCCTTACTTTATAGTGTCGCCTTATTTACATAGTATCGCTTGAAGTCAAAAGTTAGCAAATGCTAACTATATGATAGCACAAATTTATACTCAAGTCAAGCATTTTCAAAAAGATTTGTTGGACAAAACAGAAAAAAGGCTGTTAGAGTTACAGCCTGCTTTGATAATTTTCTCAGTAAGAAAAAAGGGCTTTGCAATATGTTAGAGTTAGAGCCTACTTGAGATAATTCCTACAGTAAGAAAAAAGGGCTTATGAAAAACCCTTTACTTCTAAACTTACTGCCCTTTTGGCAGACCTAAATGCTTGCATACTTTCAAGGCAAATTTCAACGCTGTCGCTCAAGCCTTATCTGTCCACTACCCTTATCGCTGTTCGCTCAACGCTCGTCGCTACTTACTACCCTTATCGCTGTTCGCTCAACGCTTATCGCTCTTTAAGCCATTGCGTAAGACCAACCCCAGCCTTGTGGTCTGTGGGTGTGACCCGCAAACTGACCAAAGCCCGCAAAGTAAGACCACGCGTAAGAGCCATTTTCTATTACGGCAACCCTTAGTATGTTGTCGTTTCTGTCGCGCTGAATAAACACAGCATCTACGCTACCGCCACCACCGCCAAAAAATGCTTGGCTTCCTACAACCGAAATTGTACCGTGGTCGAAAGACAGCATCCTATGTTGCATTGTTCTAGCCCTTCTGCCCGAATGCGTCATTGCATAATTTTCCCACACATTAACACTACGCCTAACATTTTGCGAAAACGCATCGCTCCCACCACAAACATACTGCATCTCATTGCTATCAACAAAAACGCCAGAAGTCGGCAAAACCAAATTCCTTTCCATAATCTTCCCCCATTTCACTTCCCCAAAGAAAGCAAATTCCCCTAATATTTTTTTTAAAGCCTACTGCCACGCAACAAGACTTTAAAATTTATACTTACATTTTAACAGAAAATAAACAAAAACACAAGCATTTTTACAAAAAAAGTTTTTGAAAGCCTTAAAACTCATTTACGTAACACTAAGGCTTCAGCCTTGTGTCTTTGCCATCTTCACCTGTTTTTTTGATTTTTCTAATTTTGCGCTCGCCCGTTACGCAGTAAATTACCCATTGGGCTACGTTTTCTGCGTGGTCTCCTATTTTTTCTAAATACTTTGCTATCATCATCAAGTAGATTGCCTCATCTGCTTTTTTAGCATTTTTTCTGATAAGCGCAATTAGAGCGGCTTTTGCCTTTAGAAATAATTCATCTACTATGTTGTCCATTTCTATTACTTCTTTAGCAATCTCTATATCCATATTAACAAAACTTTCTATACACCTAGACAACATTTGTTTTGTGCTTTCTGCCATTTTTCTTATATCTGTTGGCGTTGTATAGTCTTCTTCTTCGCAAAGGTTTATAACAATTTCTGCAATATCTTTAGATTGGTCTGCTATGCGCCTTATATCTGTAGTAGCCTTAAGCGCCGTTGTGATTTTTCTAAGGTCTGAGGCTACGGGTTGTTGCATAAGCAATATTTGCATACTTTGTTGCTCTATTTCGCTTGCAAGCATTTTAATCTCTCTCTCATCTTCTATAACAGACAAAGCCTGCTCTACATTTTGGTCTACTAACGACTTTGCAGAGGCTGTCATAAGTTGCTCTGTTTTTGTGCCTAATTTTATAAGCCCCGTATTTAATTCTTCAAGTTCTCTTTCAAATCTCGAACGTGCCATTGTTTTTATCTCCTAAAGTTATGTAATTTTTAATATTATGTTTTTTACTACCGCCACGCTATTCTGAATGTTAAATTTTAAATGTTTAATGTTAAATGTTTTCACCGCTAGCGCGGGCAAATTTTTATTTGCTTGTATTAGAGTTTTTAACAATTGAAACTAGTAGTTTAACAATCTCAATACAGTCTTTATAAATACTGTCAAATTGCTCATCAGTTAAATAATCTGTTTCGCGCAAAAGTTCAAGCCAATATTTAGTTTCGTTTGCTTCCTTCGATGCTATAGCCATTTTATTAGCAAAATCTTTCTTACTTGTAGCGTGCTGAGCCTCCGCAACATTTGCTCCCACGCTTGTTGCTGATTTTAACAACTGTTTAGATAATATAAATTCTCTCTTATCTTCAGACAAATACTTGTACAAATTGACAACTCTAATTGCGAATTTAAAACTTTTATCTTTAACTACGTTATCTCTCATAAACATTATTTTAACTTCTAAGGGCTTGATAATATTCTCTATGGCGCAGACATTAAACTTTACAAATTGCCGCAAAACAAATCGCAAACTGTTAAAACGTATAGTAATTATGCGTTTAACAATTTAACATTTAACATTAAAAATTTAACATTTTTTTAGCCGAAACGTCCCGTTATGTAATTCTCGCACTTCTTATTTTTTGGCTGTGAGAATACTTGGCTTGTCTCGCCAAACTCTAACATCTCGCCTAGTAAAAAGAATGCCGTCTTATCTGATATGCGCATTGCTTGTTGCATATTGTGTGTTACTATAACAATTGTGTACTGCTCTTTAAGTTTGTCGCACAACTCTTCTATCTTGCCTGTAGAAATTGGGTCTAGCGCGCTTGTAGGCTCGTCCATAAGCAAAATTTTTGGGGACACCGCCAAAGCCCTTGCTATACACAAGCGCTGTTGCTGACCGCCCGAGAGCATAAGCGCCGACTTATTCAGCGTGTCTTTAACCTCTTCCCATAGCCCCGCTTTTGTAAGGCTGTCCTCAATTATATGCTCTAGATAGTCGCGCTTTTTAACGCCGTGCGTGCGCGGTCCGAACGCTATGTTATCGTAAATAGACATCGGAAAAACGTTGGGCTTTTGAAAAACCATACCCACTTCTTTTCTAAGTTTGTTAACGTCTATCTTGCCGTAAATATCTACGCCGTCAATTTCTATAAGCCCTGTAATTTTACAACTTTCGATAAGGTCGTTCATTCTGTTAAAGCAACGCAAAAACGTAGACTTACCACAGCCCGACGGACCGATAAACGCAGTAATCTCTTTTTCAGCAATATCCATAGTTACAGATTTAAGCGCTTGATGCTCGCCGTAAAATAAGTCTAGATTGTCGACCTTAATTGAAATATTTTTTGTTTCCATACATTTTAATTATATCATTTTGCGCATCTTTTAGCAAGTGTTTGCAAATATAAATCTAAAACATTTACTAATTCTTTACAAACAGACTAAATTATTCTTTAAAAGCAAACTAACTTCTACTAGCCTATATTGCAAATCTATTCAGTCTATATTGCAACAATTCGTACGCTAAACAAAAAACTAAAACTACAGAAACTAATACTAGCGCCGCGCCGTAAGCATATCCCGCACTACCACCCTCTCTCATTAAAGCAAATAGTGCTACTGACAGGGTCGTGCCACTACTCGAATAGCCCGTTGGCAAACTGCCTAGGCTTGCGCCCATTGTAAACAAAAGGGCTGCGCTCTCAGATAACTTACGCGAGATTGCTAGCACAATGCCCGCTAGTATGCCCACTAGCGCTAGGGGCAAAACCACTTTAACAATCACGCCCAGTTTAGAACAGCCCAGAGCGTAAGCGGCGCTCTTTACTTCCGCGCTTACATTCGATATGCTATCCCCGCTTGCTTTAACGACAATTGGCAGAACCATTAAAGCAACAGTAAAACAGCCCGCCAAAATGCTTACCCCAAAACCCAAAAAGCCTACAAAAAAAACCAACCCAAAAAGCCCAAACACAACACTCGGTATGCTCGATAATACGCTTAAGCACCCATCTATCAGTTTGTAAAAAGGGCTGTCAGGGCGCGAATACTCAGACAAATAAATTGCCGCCATAACCCCAATCGGCACAACCAACAGCAAAGTTAGCCCAACAAACATCAGCGTAGTAACCAGCGAAGAAAGTAATGTTGGCGCGCCCGAAAACTGAAAACTGCCAAAAATCAAGTTGATGCTTATATGGCTTGCGCCTTGTAAAAAAATATAGCCCACTATTGCGGTTAAGGCTGTCACCAAAACAAGTGAAATGGTTTGGCTTAAGCGCTTGCAAATTTTGGCTATGCTCGCGCGCCCTAGTATGTGGTTTGGGCTTATAGTTTTTTGAGTGCTAAAAAGCCAAATGCTTGCGGCAAGCGCAACAACTATAATCAAAAGCACCAGCCCGCTTGCGATTAAAGCGCCTTGCTGCAGAGCACTAGCGTAAGACATCTCTAGCGCTATGTTAGAGCTAAGCGTTCTGAATGGTATAAAGGGGGCGTAAGGGATATTCGTGTTTCCGCCGCCCAGTAATAGTACTATTATGGTCTCGCCAACTGCGCGCCCAGCGCCAAGCGTTAGGGCTGTAAAAATTCCTGATTTGCTTGCGGGCAATACTACCCCGAATACTGCTTGCTCGCTAGAAAGCCCCAAGGCGCGCGCCGTTCCATAAGTGCTGTCTGAGCCACCCCGCGCGCCACCAACACCACCACTACCCCCTGCATTCATCTTGCCAGCAATAGCAATTTTAGACAAAACAGCAACTGTAGGCGCTATCATAATACCAAGCATTATGCTAACAGCCACAATGCCCGAGCCATCTCCCGTTACGCTAAAAACCCCAAGCGCCGACACCACAACCCTTACGCCAAAAAAAGCAAGCACTATGCTAGGCATACAAGCCAGCACATTTACGCAAACATTCAAAATCGCTCTAACCCTACCACTTGCAAAACAACATATGTAAACCGCAACAAATACACCCAAAACCCCGCCAACAACCAAAGCACCAACAGCAGAAATCACACTAGCCAAAACAAAATTAAAAATACCATAACTGCCCCACTCACTAGAAAACAAAAACTGCAAAACCCCAATCTCACCCACAGCCTGTCCACCGCCCACAACCAAAAAAACAAATATGCTAACAACAGCAACCCCCGCAAACAAAGCACACACCAAAAACACAACCCTAAAAACCACCCCACCAACCCAACTCTGCAAGAAACTAAAACTTCCAACCCGCTCACACAAAACAGAATTACTGCCACTAGCCCGAACTCTAAAAAAACCACCCATACACACATCTTATGTTACCCAAAACCAAAAAAGTAGCGCAACCAAAAAAGGTTTTTCGGAAATTCCCGAAAAACCTTTTTTGGTTGAATGAATAATGAATATTGAATAATGAATAATGAATAATGGTTACAAACCATTTAATGCTTTTACATTTGAACAGTTAGAAATTTGTTTTAAATGTCATTCTGAGCGAAGCGAAGAATCTAGGCGTAGCCGTGTTTCCGCTTCGCTAGACCCTTCACTTCGTTCAAGGTGACATTATATGCTTGTGACAGTTTAATTAGTCCATTCCCCACTCGTCAGCTTCTGATTTTCTACGTGCTCTAATTTTGCTTTGGGCTATGTAGCCCGCCGTTCCTGCAGCCCCAACACCTGCTACGCTTAGCGTACCTATTATTATGTTGCGTGCTAGGTTGCTACCACTTCCGTTTTCTGCGTATGGTATGTACCACACAGCGAATAATAGTATTGTATCCGCGCCATACTGGGTGTCTAGCAAGTATACTGGTAGACTTTCTAGTATATCACCACCCCTAGATAAACTCCAGCCAAAGAATATTGCGCCCGCTATGTTTATTTGTAGAGTTGGCAACTCGAAGCTATGCGCATACTCTAGGCTCATATCTGTGTGGCTCATACGTGCCGCGCCGAAGTAATGCTCGCACACAAGTATAACTCTGATGTCGCCTTCCGCAATTGTAGGTAAATCTAGTATGCCATCTTGTATGTTGCAAGATGCTGTGCCGCGTGTTACGTAGATTATAAACTCGGCATAAACACTTGGGTCTAACATAGACACCGCGCGTATTACTGCCCTGCCCGTTCCGTACGGCAGAAGCGTTATGAAGCCGCCTAGGTCTGTTATTTTGCTAAAGCCACCCTCGCCACTCTCAGTTGCGCCGTTTATCCTAACTACGCTGTCACTTGAAACTGTCCACACAAACTGGCTTGCCACATTTCCGCGAAGCGCCGCTTGCAAACTAAGCGTTAGCATTTGCCTTTGCGCTAGTTCTGGTAGACTGTAAACCCCGTCCGCATACACTAGCGGTATAAGCATTGCTATTTGCTCTCTCACAACACCATCGCCCAAAATCTCTACGCTGTAAAGCGCCGACTGCTCTACAACAATCGTAAATGAGCCATAAAAACCTGTGCTTTGATGCATCGCCGTAATTACCGCAACGCCCGCGTCACGCGCCCTTAGCATAACAAGCCCGCCGCTAGTACCGCCCAAAAACTCTACTACGCTTCCGCCACAACTGCTTGTCCACACCAAATTATTAGCCGCCGCAAACGACCCGCCAACGCTCGCGCCAAGTTGAACAACCGGCAGTTGCACAGCATCTGGGCGCGGTAAATTTATAAGCATAGCATACTCGAACATACCATCAAGTGGTCCTAAAACCCTTACAGATGTCACGCTCTCTTGCACTATTTCAATCACAATCTCGTTAGACTGCGTGCCGCAATACGCGCCCTTTGCGCGAATAGTCACAACCCCCACAAAGCCCGGACGCACTGTTACAACCACATTCTGCCCTTCTAAACGCACATTATCAAACATAACCGCGCCAGCAGGCTGAGAAACCCACATAATTTGAGCCTGAACGCTAGCGTTTGAAGTGCCAACTACAGCACGTAAATCTAGCCCCGCTCTCGCACCAACTTCTGTGTTGCCGTAAGGAATTGTAAGCACCCCGCTATGAGCCTCAAACACTTTGCTAAGTACAATCTCGCTGATAACTGGTTGTTCTACTGTTAAAATTCTACTTGCATACATACTCGGCGTCACTTGAGATGTTGCCGTAATTGTTACTTGCTCTAGCATTTTTGTAAGCCCGCCCGCAACCGCGCGAACAGTCACGATATTAGGGTTTACGCTGTGTAAAATAAATTCTACAAACTGACCAACAACTCTATCAAGCCCAAAGCCCGCAACCGCCCCACAACTAGACGTCCACACAACCGGGCTGTTAGTGCCACCACCTATACCACCAATAGTCGTAGCAGTCAACTGAACACTTGGAAGTTCTGTTGAAGAAATTGGTCTGCGTATAGGAATTACCAGCGTGCTTACAGACGGCGCACTAACACTAATACTCGTAACCGACGGCTCTACCGCCCTATCTACAAATATCCTAAATCTACCAACAACACCAACAGCGTTAACCGGCGTTGCCGTTAAAATCAGCGGACCCGCCTGAGACAAGCCCGTAACTCTAACGCCATCTGCCGTGTGCGATAGGCTTAAAAATAAACTCGGCAAGCCAATCTGCGCCCCGCAACTAGAAGTCCACGTAACCAACTGACACCCTATATTATGCCCTTCAATAAATGCACGCAAGTCTACAAAAGGCATCTCAACAGCGTTGTAAGGGATAACAATACGACGCTCGTCTGTCCTTTGCATATCACAGAAAATTGTTACATTTGTTGCAATAGCCGTAGCATCACGCAAAATCGTAACATAAAACCCATAAGGGACATTTGGACTAGCCACACTAGTTGCAGTAATGCGCACAACACCCGCCCTAAGTGCATTTAATACACCCGTGTATCTATTTACTGTAGCAACACCAGCATCGGACGAACTCCACGTAACGCCCGTATTAGCACCTAAGTTATATCCAAATGCGCTAGCGCTAAACTGAGTAGCATTTATAAGCGCACTTCCATCAACTGGAAGTTCAATATGGCGCAAACCACCTAAAATAGCAACACCAACTGCAAGTGGATATGGTGGGTCTGCAAAGATTATTTGAATTGTAAATTGCCCCATAACACTATTATCGTAAACCGACCTTGCTGTAATTATAGTTGCTAAATGTGGAAGTTGGCTCTGTGTCCACATATTCTCTGGCCACGTCGCACGCACGAAACCGCTAACAGCGTCAACAGTCGCAATAGACGGATTAGAACTAGACCAAGTGACACTTTTATCCGTTCCATTTATCCCAATAACGTTTGCCAATAATTGAATCGAAGGCATCTGCTCTACACTTAATGGGCGTGGCCAGCCTACGCCAAGCGACGTAGAATTAGCAGCCCCTTGCCCTTGTGCTGTAATGCTTATGCTATCTACACGCCCCGCTCGCACAAACTGACCAACATACGCCTGTGGCGAAAGTAGCCAGCCCGAACTTGCAGTCATATTCATAGCAACAACATTAATAGAATGTGCGCCCGCTTCAACTAGTGTTGCATTCGGGTCGTTTAAACTAAGCCAACTTGCTAAATTAAACCACTCTCTTTGCCCCATTGTAATAGGCACAGTTGTAATTAAAGTGTTACCCGCTAAAATTCTAAAATGTGTCGTGTTTGCTACATTAGGACTTTGAGAATTTCTCACACAACAACAAGTCGTTTCGCAATCTGCACAATAATAACAACAACAGCAAAAAACAGTTATATTTTCCGACCCACAAAAACCACAAAGCGTGTCAGGTATATTCCAAATCAAGTACTCCCCTTGTATTTCTACACCTTGGGGCGCTAATAATGGTGCTGTAGCAAGCCAAGAAACATTCCCGCGCGAGCCTTGCATATTATTTTGACTCGATATTATAGGCGCAACTTGTATTGTATGCATACCTACCATCCAATAATTAACAGCTGGCAAATCAAAAGACCTAACATTTCCAGCAACAGTTCCTATTCTAGTACCATTTCTAAAAATTTCAAAATTAGTAGCATCTGTAAAACTAGAAGCCCCGCTAGCACCATTTCCCCAAGTTATTCTATTTCCACTTACGCTTACATTTGGTTGCGCAAAAAAAGGATGATAAATTGCTAAACTAAAGTTATTTCCCGCCGACACTCTGCTTGCGCGTGTCACAGCGTTTATAAGAACTGGGCTTGTGCGCCCCGTATTTGTTCCGTCTCCTATCTGTCCTTCCCCATTTCTTCCCCAAGCCCACAAGCGACCATTGCGCTCAACCGCAAGAGTATGCATAGCAACTGAGACAGCTTTAAAACGCAAATCTGCTCTTACTGCTATAGGGCTTCTGCGTATTATCATTGTTCCGTCCCCAATCTCACCTAACATATTTAACCCCCAACCAAATAGCCTACCATCTGTTGTTATGGCCAAAGTAGAGTGAACACCAGTAGATACTTTTTTAAATCTTAAATCACCACCAACTCTTACTGCTTGCGTGCGATTCGTTGTTGTCCCATCTCCAAGGCCCCCATTAGAATTGGCGCCCCAAGCAAAAAGCCTACCGTCGTTGGCTATAGCAAATGCACGACCACTATTAGTAGATACAGTTTTAAAACTTAAAAATGAACTGTGAAAATGTTGGGGAAATATTCTCGTAGGCACATCGTTTAGTTGGTTAAAGTTAAATCGCCCCCACTGAAATATATTACCCGACGAGCAAATTGCCATACTATGGTCATCGTGCGTGCTTGCTGCTACATAAACAAACCTAAGTTGCGAAGAACTACCTGCCTGTGTTACACTTAATTGCACCGGCGAATGCCTGTTTGTCGTTGTTCCGTCCCCTAGTTGACCTCTATTATTTGCCCCCCACGCCCATATGCGACCATTTCTATCAATTGCTAATGTGTGACGCTCACCCGCCGCTACGTGAGAGAAATAAGTTCCCGGCATAATGTGTACTGGCACATTTCGATTTGTCGTTGTTCCATCGCCCAGTTGACCGCTTGCATTGCCCCCCCACGTAAATAACCTACCGCTAGCATCAATGCCTGCTCCGTGAACATCGCCTGCTGAAACTATATAAAACCAACCACTAAATTGCCCATACGGCGTAGCGCGGGTTACAGAATTGCGAGATGTATTTGTTGCATCACCTAATTGCCCGTTTGCATTTAGACCCCATCTCCAAACTCCATTAGCAGTTGCCTCAGCTTCTTGCTTATAGTTATCCCCAAGAACAAAAACTAAACTCAACACACCAGCAACTAAAAAAGCCAAGCCTACACAAAGGCTTAGCAACCTAGTAAATCTATTTGATTTACTAGCATTATTTACAAAATTTTGTTTACCTATATTTCTTCCCCCTTTTAAATATGTATTTATTTTCTAATACTTTTTAATTTTACACGATATCTTATACCTTCGCTTTTTTTAAAGCTGTATTAAAACTATGTATATATTTTATCATACTTGCTAAAAAAAGTCAAGCATTATTAACAATTTATTAATAAATTCGTAAATTTTTTGACGGGTGTTGATTTTTTGTTAAATAGCATATGCTAAGTAAAAAAACTACACTAAGCAATAATGTACAATTAACAACAAGCCACATTGTCACACTCAGCGCGCTATGCTGTCATACTGAGCGTAAGCGAAGTATCTAGGCGATAGCCGTTTCCCGCACTAGCGGGTGCAACACTTGTTAATTATTACTTGTCTACTTACCACTTGAAATCCGCTTCGCTAGACCCTTCGCTCCGCTCAGGGTGACACCTTTGTTTTAAATTATTTCCCGCGCAAGCGGGTGTAACATTTGTACATTGTAATTTGTAATTTGTAATTTGTATTTGCAATGTGTGTTTTAACACTATGTCCATAAATACCCCGCTTCGCGCGCTACACCTATTAACATTCTGTTAAAGTGTATAAGTATATTTTATCAAAAAAAAAAAAAAGTCAAGCATATGAACAAACTTTTAACAAATATTAACAACAAACTTTTATGGTTAAAATTAAACACATATTTTTGTGGAAAATTGAATATGGTTTTGATATAAAATTAAATGTGTTTTGATAGTGAAATTGAATATGGTTTTGATGTTTTGTTTGATAGAGCATAGAAAAAAAGCATTGTGTTAAATTACGTTTTTGCAATTTATAACAATGCTTTTGATTTTGGGTTTAACGAGATTAACCTATAAGCCGAATTTTGTATTGGACAGTCATCTATCTACGTCTGGTGTCGCCAACCAGACTTTAGCAGTATTCACTAAGTAAATTTGTCGGGCAGACTTAATAAATTTACTTACAACCTTGCACCGTGTGGGGTTTACATAGCCATTTAGTTACCTAAATGCTGGTGCGCTTTTACCGCACCTTTTCATCCTTACCACATCACGCGTCTGCTCTGCCTAACGCTATTACTAGGTTGGTTTTGCAAAAGCACTATCTTAAAAGAATATTCGCTGGGGCTACCCCTGCTATCTTTTAAGAGTGGCGGTATATTTCTGTTGCACTTTCCTTAGGGTCGCCCCCACCAGAATTTCTCTGGCACACTTGCCCTTTGGTGTTCGGACTTTCCTCGTCTGCATTAGTGCAGCCGCGACTGTCTGGCTAACTCGTTGTAAATATTATAACATATACGAAAAGGTTTGTCAAATGTTTTTAGGTATGATTATTAAAATTTTGCTGTAGGTGAAAAGCGCAAAAGTTTTGCATATATAACATTATTTATGGCTTATATTCTTCTTTTTGAAGATGTTCTCTTATTTTTGTTAGCGCTTTTTTTTCTATGCGGGATATGTAACTTCTGGATATGCTTTGTTTTTTTGCAACTTCGTTTTGGGTTTGCGGAACATTTCCGTTTAAGCCATAGCGCTGAATTACAATTTCTTGCTCTCTTTTTGATAGCCCGCCTTTTATCAGCCCCATTATTTTTTCGCTTAACTCTAGCGCTTCTACGTGACAGGGTACGCTTTTGCCCTTGTGGGCTAGAATGTCTAGCAGAGTGATTTCGTTGCCATCTTTGTCTATGCCTATGCTCTCGTTAATTGACGTGTCTAGCGCAAACTTTTTGCCAGAGCGCAGTTGCATTCTAATCTCGTTTTCTATACACCTTGCGGCAAATGTTGCGAACGCTGTGTTCTTTTCTAGTTTAAATGCGTCTATTGCTTTTATAAGCCCGATAGAGCCAATTGAGATAAGGTCGTCTGTTTCTAAATTTACATTAGAATATTTTTTGACAATGTGTGCGACCAGCCGCATATTGTGCGTGACCAGTTTGTCTCTTGCTATTTTACATTTTTCGTTTTGTATAAGTGTTAGATACTTGAGTTCGTCCGCCTCGCCCAAAGGCTTTTCAAAACTAGACTTGTTGTTTATATAGCCCGTAAAAAATAGAACTCTGCCAAATAATGCGATTAACCCAAAAAACATAAAACCCCCATTTTGCAATATGTAACTTATATTAAAAATTGAATTTCATTTAATACAGTATGCAAATGTGGGTTTTATGTTGCACGTCCAAAAAAGTTTTTATTTGTTGCTTTGTTGCTGATTGTTTTGTATGTTTGTTTTGTCTGTTAGTTGTTTTGTATATTTGTTGCTTTGCTTTTAATTATTCAATCAGCAAGATAGACTCTATAACAAGGTCTGTTGTTGGCTTGTCTGATATGTCTGTTTTTACTTTGCCTAGCGCAATGGCATTATCTATACTTTGCTGGTCTGTTGCCTTTCCGAATGCTGCGTACTCGCCATCTAGGTGTGGCGACTTTGCCGTCATAATAAAAAATTGAGAGCTTGCGCTGTCTTTAACACTTGTGCGCGCCATAGATATTACGCCCGCTTCGTGAGCGATATCGTTGCCAGAATGTCCATTAGACTTAAACTCGCCCTTTATTGTTTTTGCACTTTTTTGGCTTCCGCTCGTGTCCATTCCGCCGCCTTGAAGCATAAATTTGTCTATTATTCTGTGAAAAATCAAGTTGGTGTAAAAGCCTTGCGCAACCAAGTTTAGAAAGTTTTCTACTGTTGCGGGCGCTTTTTGTGGGTATAATTCTAGTCTGATTTTTTTGCCTTCCCCTATCTCGCTGTTTGGTTTAATTGTAATTTCTACAATCGGGTATTTGTTAGTCATTTTTTCTCCTTTAAGGGTTTCAAAACTTTTGCTTGCTAACCCATATTTTGTTTTGTGTTTATATTTTTAGATAGTTATCTACTATGTTTTTGTCTAGTTGTATGGTTTGGTTTTTGTACTCGCCGAAGTTTAAAATCAGCTTGTAAGCAACAAGCAGTTGTCTACGCTTTTTGTATTGCTTGTTAAACGCGAAGCACCCGTACTTATCATCACCCAGTAATTGATGACCCATATGGGCTAGGTGCGCCCTTATCTGATGTGTTCTGCCTGTTAGAAGTTCTACTTCTAGTAGTGAGTAATTTTCTGCATTAGGGTTAGTAGGCTTGATATTTGTTATGTTTGCATTTGCAACATCGGTATTGCTTGTATCGGTATTGCTAGTATCGTTATCAAACGCTTTCAAAAGTTTATACTTTGTAATTATTGGCTTATAGCCTATGTTTTGTCTGTTAGATATGTATACTTTTGCACCTTTTGCATCTTTTTTTAAGTAGTGCGTAAGCGTGGCTTCTGTTTTTTGCGGTATGCCTTTTACAATACATTTGTAAAGGCGGCGGATATTTTTAGATTTTATTGCATCTGTTATTTGCGTTTCTGCCTGTCTGTTTTTGGCAAATATTACAAGCCCCGCTGTTTTTGCATCTAGTCTGTGTACTGGTAGTATCTCAAGGGACGTGTCTAAAAAATGAGCCTTAACAATTGAGAGAAGGTCTGTTTTGCCTAGGCTATCTATAATTTCTATGTTGGGTGGCTTGTTAACTATAACAAGGTTTTTGTCCTCATAAATTATGTTTATATTCGCACTCATTTTTCTTTAGTTATATTCTAGCGTAAAATGCAAAAAATAGCAAGCGTAATTGCCCGCTATTTTTTTGCGATTTTGTAGTTTTACATAAGCCGACTATTTTTGATGTGACTATTTTTTTGCGTTAGATGTTTTATTTAGATTTTTTTCAACCTTGCGTAAATTAATATTCTAAGTTTAAGTCGCAACACGTACAGCGGCATTGCTCTTTATTGTGGTGATTTTCGCGGTTTTCGATTTTTCTTTCTACTCGCCCTTCTTCGCGCCGCTCTTCTTTTCTTTCTTCGCGCCTTTCTTCTCGACGTTCTTCTCGCCTTTCTTCTCGCCTACCCTCACGCCTCTCTTCGCGCCGCTCTTCTCGCCTGTCCTCGCGGCGTTCTTCACGGCGTTCTTCTCGCCCGTGTCCTTGTCCACCCTCGCCGTGATGCCCATCTCTATGACCATCTAAAAGCAGTTCTACCATAATAGTATCAGAGCCAATTTTACAAATACGCCTAAAAGGTATAACTAGGTTTTCTCTACGATTTCTAAAAAGCCATTTGTCTGGCGGAATAACCAGCGCCAAAATTCTGCCCCTACAGTCTAGAATAATGTCTATAATACGACCAAGGCGCCTACCATCAGATATGTTTATAACATCTTTACACCTTAAGTCTGTAAAGGTTAACTCTTGCCTTACGCGCCTATCAAATCTATCTTCCTCGTGTCTCTTTTCACTTCCCATATAGATATGGTATGATTTTGACTAAATTTGTAGAACACACGTTTAAGACAAAAGCGCACACAATAAATCTACAAATTTACACACCGAAATAACCGCCACTAATTTTAACTACAGAAAATATTTTTTAACTGCAGAAAAAATTACTTAAACAACTGCTGTTTAATTGCCACAACTTCTTTTACAGTATCGGCAGACGCATCGTATGCAGAACTTCCGTATCTATCAGATGCAGACACTTCGCCTCTATAAGTTATAAAGCCCAAACAATCTGTTATGTGGCTTAGGATAAAATCTTTATCTGCTTGATTTTTAATTTTGTTGCCAACCGCCACAACTTTTTTAACGCCTATGTCTTTTGCTAAATCTTTTACTTGCTGATAGGTTTTGATGCTTCTTATGCCCGGCTCTACCACAACTATAAAAACATCAAACGCCTCGGCTATACCGCGCCCTATATGCTCTATGCCCGCTTCCATATCCATTACCACAACGTCTTTTACATCTAGCACTATGTGAGATAGAAGCCTTTTAACAAATGTGTTTTGCGGACAAAAGCAGCCCGAGCCGCCCGACTCTACAGTACCTATTGTAAGCAGTTTTACCCCGTTATGCACTTTAGAATGTATGTCTGGCAAATCATCTACTTTTGGGTTTAGTTTAAACATATCGCGACTGCCCGGCTTAGAGTTTGTTCTCTCACTTATCAAGTCTTGCATTTTGGTTATCGGAACAATCTCTGATAATAATTCTTTCGAAAAGCCTAAGCCCAAGCCAAAGTTTGCATCTGGGTCTGCATCTACCGCAAAAACTTTATAGCCGTCTTTCACAAGCACCTGACAAAGTATAGATGCAAAAGTGGTTTTGCCAACACCACCCTTTCCTGTTATTGCAATTTTCATAACTTCTCCTTAATAACTTCCCCTTACCCCTACTACTTCAAGCCTAGCGCCTTACGCTTCTCGGTAATTCTTTCTACAACTTGTTTAGCAAGCTGATTAGGGTCTGGCTCTACATAAAACCTAGCGCCTAGCCAGTCTACCGCTTTGTTTGTTAGTATCTCTACAACTTCTGCACCGCCAGCAATTGGTGGCATAGAGCCTAGCCACGTGTCTATCCCGCTTGCAACAACATAACAGCCTATCGTTACTGCCTTTTCAGACATATACTCTGGCGCTATTCCAGCAAGCGGAAGCGCATCTATATCAACGCCTACGTGCTGAGCAACCAAGCCCGATATCTCTAATATTCTGCTGATATCAACGCACGAGCCTAAGTGCAGTACTGGCGGTATGCCTAGTTGCTCGCATACTGCCTTTAAGCCTGCCCCTGCAAGTTCTTTAGAAGAGGCTTGCATAAGTTTGTGTTTTGCGGCAGCCTGAGCCACACAGCCCGTTGCAAGCACTAGTATATCTTGCGCTATTAAATCTTGTATGATTTCTACGTGGTTGTGGTCTTGCGTTTGCTTAACAGAGTTACAGCCTACAATTCCTACAACCCCTTTAATTGTTCCGTTTACAATTAAGTCTACTAACGGCTTAACGCCCGCAACTCTGTTTTTATGAGTGTCGGTTTTGCCACCAATAGCAGTTATAATTTGCTCTATGCTAAAGCCTAAGATTGCTTGCTCTTTATGCTCAGGAATTCTTACCTTGTCGTGCTTTCTGTTTTTAAAGTTTAAAATTGCCCCTCTTAAAATTGTTTTTGCCGACTCGAACCTACCGCTGTGTCCTAATTCTACGTGCATAGCGCCCTTTATTCTAGCTTTGGCGGAAGTTGTGATAAACTTAGTGTGGTAGCACTCTACAAGTTGCGCGATTGATGGGAATATGCACTGAACATCTACAACAAGCGCTTCTACAGCGCCGGTTACAATTGCTAACTCTTGGTGTAGAAAGTTTCCTGCAATTTTTACGCCGTGGCGCATAGCAACTTCGTTAGCAGTACAGCACATACCGCATATGTTTATGCCTTCTGCGCCAACAGATTTTGCAAGCTCTTTCATCTCTGGTAAGTCTGCCGCTTTTACAATTAACTCAGAAAGTGATGGTTCGTGTCCGTGTAAAATTATGTTTACTTGATTTTTTTCTAAAACGCCTAGGTTGGCTTCGGTTTGTCTTGCAGTAGGTGTTCCGAATAAGATGTCGCTCAGCTCGGTTGCGATGGACGAGCCTAACCACCCATCAGATATTGCCGTGCGGAAGCCCGCCTTTAAAAGCGCTTCTGCATCTCCCGCGCTTCCTATAGTAGTGCTGTGCATAAGGGATACGATTTCTCTGTCTATAGAGCGCGGCACAATCCCCAAGTCTTTCCATTTTTGTAGCCTTTGTGGTGGTAAAGACTCTGGAAAATCTACCTTGCCCTCGGGCGAGCCGAAGTTGTCTAGCGCCCTTTTAGCGACCTCGTGCGCTAGTTTGTATGTAGTTTTGCCCTTTGTTGCAATGTTATATCTTTTTGCAACACTAGTAAGTTTGGCTGTGTCTGTTACTTTAAAGTCTTTTTTTGCTCCGCTATCTAGCAAGTCGTAACAAATGCTTCTGCCGTGGTCTGAGTGAGCAGATGTGCCAGCGGCTATCATTCGCGCTAGGTTTCTAGCAACAATAACGTCACCTGACGCCCCGCAAATTCCAGCCTGCGGTCCCCTATCCTTAACCGGACTAATCTTACAAGGACCCATCAAGCATATACGGCAACACACGCCAGTATCCCCAAACAAACACTTAACCTGCTGAGATGCCCTATCCCACGCAAGTTGCACACCATCTTCTCGCGCCTTGTCAATCATACACTCAGCAGCCTTATCAATGGTCAATTTCTCCAATTTAGACATAAACCCTCCTACATATGCGCCCCCAAACCCTAGCAGTACCCCAGTCTAAAACCCTAGTCAAACCTTAACGCCACACTAAACCAAACGCACATAAAGTTAAATACAAACCCTAGCAAGCCTTGTCGATTTCTTTTTCAGCGGGCTTAACAAGCGGTTCAGCAACGCACACACTTAAATAATCGCAAAATTTTAAACTTAAAATCACATCAAGCAAACTTAATAATCTTATTATACAAAATTCTACAAAAAAAGTCAACCAAAAAAAGCACCCGCTCAACTTTTTTCACAAGTGCCTATTAGCTTTAGCCTGTATTAATGTTTTACCATAATGCAAATTTGATTATGGCACTCTCATATTTAAACCTGCAGAATTGAGAATTTAAAAAACACTTCTAATAGTTTTATAAACTAAGACAAGAAGCGTTCATCCTTTTCAAGCTCCTTTAGTTCTTTTTGAATAAATTCATGAAAAATATTGTTAATCTCTTCATCAGAAAGACCTTCATTTGCAAGCTTCAGACCTATTAGCATATTACGTTTCTCTTCATTCTCGAATCTGTTAAAACGCAAAAAGTAGGTACTATTACTTTTATTATAATTTATTTGGTGAAAGGCTTTAAAGAAACTTTTTAGTTCGTTCTCAAATTTAGTATTAAACCGCTTGAGTAATTTTTTGACTAGCCTATCCAATTGACGCAATAAGGCAATATCCTCCATATATGAAAAATAAAACATCCATCCGTAAGGTCTTGACTTCTCACCTGGCTTTTCATAAACCGCTCCTGCTATTTTAAGGTTTAACCTCCACTCAAAAAGGTTTAAATTCTTATCTTTTGAAGTAAAGTATGTAGAAAACATTTTTGCAATAGAAGCTTCAAGTTTCCTAACGCTTTCCTCTCTTACACTTATTTTCTCACCGTTTAACTTGTAGCCAAGATAATTAAGATTTTTGTTACCCTTTATCGTGATAGCCTGTGAAGAGGTTTTCTTTTTGCTTGGAACAAGCTTAATCTCTTTGAATTGTTTTTTTACGCAGCGAAGGATTTTGTTCGCACAAGATGCTTTCTTTGTAAGTATTAAGATATCGTCTACATATCTAGTGTAAAAAAAACTAGAATCCTCATTTTCAAACTTCTTATCAAAATCAAGCAAATAAATCTCAGCCAAAATATTTGAAATTGACAATCCCTCTGGTACACCTTTGATTATCAAATTAGAAACAAGGCACGGCTTAGCATTTTTTACAGTTGTAGGGGTTTGAATAGCAAGCATTATGAGATTAACTGCTGACATTGGCAAAGTTTCTTTCAATTTGGATTTTAAAATCTCGTGGTCTATACTCGAATAAAAGGCTTCTATATCAATCTGAATATAATATTTGTACTCCGACAATCTTTTAATAATCTCTTTTATTCTAGTAGTAGGTAAGGGCATAATAATTTGAGATTCGTAAACCTTACTCAAGTACGCGTGCATCGCACTTAAGGTAAGTTTATCTCTAATTGTAGGCAAGCTTATTACTCGTGGACTCTTACCTTTCCCCTTTGAAATTAACTTTTCTGAAAATGACGTAAATTTGTATGTTGTATTTTTGACTTTCCTACTAATTGTATCAACATACACAGTTAAATCTCTTTCGAAAGCTACTTTATTAACTTTATCTTTGCCTGCTTTGGCTTTTTTGCTTGACTTTGACTTATACAAATCTATTAGCGTTTCTGGATTAAAAAAACTCAGAAATAAATGTTCGCTTTTCGCATTATCTTCAAAATCAATACCTATTTGCTTAAACTTCATACGCTCGTTATCCATGTTAACATTGGGACTAAACATCTCGTGAATATTGGCAGGATAAGTAAAAATGCAGCACCTAGATGCATATATGCACACCTAAAATGTGCAGCAAATCTCTGTGCACTTGTAAGTCTTGCAGTTGTAAATTCTAGCTCCCCGCTATTCTCCTTAGATTTATTTTTCTTATCAAGTTTATCTCTGCGCTCTATTTCAATCATAGCCGAGTAGTAATCTATCGGCAAATGGTTTTCGCATTCAGAAAGTAACTTGACATAATCTTCATTAAGTTTTCTGGATTGAGAATCTGTAAGGGTATCTGGAAACTTGTTAGCCAATCTACCTAGGGCCAAATAACTAGTTTTAAAAGCCAATGCTCTCTCTCCATAATTCTTTGTGCTTAGAAAAATTATTGCTATAGTAAGGGCAACTGAGTAGATGGCCAGTATAACAGAGAGATATACTGATGGGTTAAGCACACTATATATAGAAAGTGTGGCTAGCCAAACAGCATAATATATATTAATAAATTTGACAAAATTATTTGTCCTTAACAACCTTAACTCGGCATTTATGTGCGCCTTTCGCGTGGTTGTAATTCTAGTTTTTAAATCACTTTTTTGCATTAAAAAAATAGGGTGCTATTTGAAACAAGAACAAACTTCCACTAATTCGTGAAACTAGCAACCAAGTTGCTCAAAAGTAAATTAGCACATCACCTCATTTGAGGTCGCAAAGCAGCACCCTTACAATATATATTATACTATAATTTTCAATTTGTCAAGCAATTGGCAACCTAAAGTAAAAAAAGTCGGCTGTCGTTGAGTTTAAGTTTTTAAAGATACTGTGTAAAATGTTGAAGTGCTTGTTGTTCCTTTGGTACAAGTGTAGTACGTTTGTTGCCCGCCCACCCCTAGTGGATAGGTGGGATTTTTACTTAAAATAATCTGATCTTATTAATTCTTACAAGCTGCGAACCAACTTGCTTAAGCCTTGTTGCAGTTGTCGAAATCTCGTACTTACCCCTTGTTAGTTAATTATAGCAGAAAATTTAGACTGCGTCAACTTCGTATACAAGTATTAATAACAAAAAGTGTAAAGCCCTAGTGAAACTTTCTGATTGTCCAACACTTTATAAATTATCTTTGCTCTTTTGCTTAATTTGTTTTAGAGCGTTCCGGCCTCTAATTTACCTATGCTTTGCTATCTCGCTTCCTTTTTTGCAATTGCATATCTAGTTCTGAGATTATTTGTTTTAATGATTTTATTGTTTGATTGTAGGTTGTGTTATCGTATAATAGATGGCTTGTGATATTTTCGTAATCTGCTTTATATGCTTCATCTTTTATAATTGCTTGCAAGATACTAGGGATATATAAGTTAGGCTCAGCAGACAAGCAGCCCTGCTTACCTTGGCGGGCTTGTCTTACTTCATCAAATAAAAGCATAAAGCTTTTATCTATTTTCATATGCGGTAAAATTTTATGTAAATCGTATAAGTGACGCGAATGCTCATTTATCTCACTCAAGTAATAATCGCAAATAGCAAATATTTTGTCCACAAAAGTGCGCTCTAAAGATTGTACTTGAACAACAAATTCATTTAAATCATATTTTTTAATAAGGTCGTAACGACCATTCACTTTTAGATAGTCGTGAATCAAACAAGCAGCACTGAGAGTTTCAGTTGGAAAAGCCGCAATTCTAAAAACTGATTCAACTAGAATATGTTGCTTCAAACTTGGGTGCGTGAAATTTGTTTTATAAGCAACCTTATATAAATTGTAATCCATTCCACTTTTAACATTTTCAAGATTAATTATTTCGAGGTTCAACTTGCCTGCAACTCTTACCACATTTTGCTTGAATTGCTTCTTGCGAGACTGCGATAATTCACTCACATTTTCCAAATTAACATCTAAATCTTCTGAAAACCTTTCTATCAATTTATAGCACTTAGAAAGAGATGTTCCACCTTTAAAAATTAACATTGGCTCTTCTTTCACCAAATACCTTAAAAACAGAGCTACATAATAATCTTTTTCAACAATAGCTGGCTCCACGTCCATAAACTCACTAGTCTCCCTTACTAATTCTAAAAACTCTCCTCTTTTATTGTGTAAAAACATTTTCAACTCCTATTTGCAAAAGGCTTTTAATTGCCCTTGCTGGAAATATAGTTGCATACTTTAGCACATCACTCTGTTTAATACCAAAAGTATTTACGAAATCTCTCACAACTTTTACTACAGAATCGGTCAACTTGTTTTGCGGTAAGATATTGAAGATTTCAAGAAGCATCAGTGCATAAACATTTTCTTTGTTGATAGAAACTTTTGATTTCCTTATTGTCGCAGTCAATTTGCCATAGTTCACTTTTCTCTTAATTGCAGAAGACTTTGAACTAACAATCTGCGGTCTCGCTGGTACTTGCGCTGTAAGACCTAGCAAGTTTAAAAGAGATAGTCCTGAAAAATATCCATATATCTCATTTCCATTAGTAATGTATTTTTTCTCTAATACTTGAGCCTTGCTTATTGTAGATAACTTACCCAAAATGGTCTTCGTGGGAAAAAAGTAGATACCTGTGTCGTACTTAATCAGCCTTTCTTCATCACTATATTTCTTTAACAATTGAAAAACTCTTGGGCGCGAATAATCACTCCAAGCTTCTAAAATTTCAACTGTCATAATTGGCTCATTGTAACCATAAGTATCCTTAAGCCTTGTTAATAATTGTTCCATAAAAAAACACCTCTACTAATAGTATACTCTTTTTAATAAAATAAGTCAAGTAAAGTATAATTTATTTTTAAGTATTTTTAAAAATAACTGTGGGTTTAAAAAATTAAACCCACAGTTTCCAAAAATTTTTGGTTAGTAATTTTGTAAATTTGTCTTTTACTTCTTTTTCTTTTCTGTTTTGCGCTTTATAATAGGCTCTCCAAAGTTTTTGCTCTTTGGGTGGATATGGTTTAAGTAAATAATTTCCATTCTCTTGCTTAATCAACCTATCAAAAAAATCTTCTGTGCGGGGCGGCCTTATATCTTCAAATTCGTCATCCCACTTTGTTTCTAGAATATACTCTGAGAGACTTATCAATTCAATAATTTCTTCATATTCTTGCTTATGAGTGGGATGCTGTAAGTTTACAGTCTTTTCCCACGCACTTATCAACCTAATCAATCTCGGCTTCAACCACTGTATGATGCTTGTATAAAGACAGTGAATTTCTGTGTAGCACACTTGGCTGTAGCGCTTTAAAACCTTTGCTTGCCTTTTATCAAACTCGTCAATAGCCGCCTCATCAATAGTAGGCAAATCCTTAATTTTTTCAAAAAACTCTTCCGTTATTGATTTACTATTATCCATAATCTTAACCCCCAACCGATTTTTTATTCTCATTTAAGTATTGTATTTGCTGATTTATAGCCCTATTAATTCAATTATAGCAGAAAGTAACTAGTTTTGCAAGTTAAATGATACGGCAATATTTACTATACTATACAAAAAAGCAGTTGTTGAATTTTACTTTCATACAACTGCTTTGTTTTTAACTATTCTAGAATACTTTAATTTTATCTGTTTATTTTTCTAAAACTTTTGTTTTATTTGTTTTAGGGCGTTTTTTTCTAGGCGGGATACTTGGGCTTGGGAGATGCCTATTTCTTCTGAGATTTCCATTTGGGTTTTGCCTATGAAGTAGCGTAGGTGCAGTATATCTTTTTCGCGCTCGTCTAGTTCATCTAGCCCGTCTTTTAGGATTATGCGCTCGTTCCACATATCATCGCCCGACTTTTCGTCGCGGATTTGGTCTATTAGTAGTACGGTGTCTGTGCTGTCGTCGAATACTGGGTCGAATAGTGATACTGGGTCTGATATAGCATCTAGTGCGCACACAACTTCTGATACGGGTATGCCTAACTCTGCTGCAATCTCTTCAAAAGTTGGGTCGTTTTGGCTTGTGCGGGACAGCCGCTCGCGCGCTTGAAGCGTTTTGTACGCCGTGTCTCTTATGCTTCGGCTTACCCTAACACTATTGTTATCTCGCAAAAACCGCCTTATCTCGCCAATAATCATCGGAACGGCATAGGTTGAAAACTTTACGCCTACTGTAACATCGAAGTTGTCTATAGCCTTTATTAGCCCTACACAGCCCACTTGAAATATGTCGTCCATATTCTCTCGCCTATTTGCGTAGCGCTGTGAAATTGATAGTACTAGTCGCATATTGCTGTTGATAAACTTTTGGCGCGAGTCTTCACACCCGCCTTTTAAGGCAGCCATTGTGCTTACCATTTCATCTCTGTTTAAAAGGGGTAGGTTTGCTGTATCAAAACCGCTGATAACTACTTTACTCATTAGTTGCTCTCCTTACATACCTTATCAATGCAAATTGTTTGCAGATTTATTAAGTTGGTATGTAGGGGCAAGTAATGTTAAGTGTTAAATTTTAAATGTTAAATTGTTTTCGAAAGAAGTGCTAGGTGCATATAAGACACCTCGCCTTTTGACGCTTTTGCTGCGCAAAAGGCTAAAACCTTACGGTTTACGGCTCGGTCGGCAAGCAAGAATTTTGCGAAGGCGCGTACTACTCTGTACGCAACTGAGCAAAATTAACAGCTTAACGAAGTATTACGCAGCACATAGCGCTTCTTTTAAACAAAGCGTGAGATTTCGCGCCTAAGCCTAAAGATAATCTTTTTTTCTAGTCTTGATATGTAACTTTGTGATATGCCTAGCATATCGGCTACTTCTTTTTGGGTTTTTTCTTCTAAGCCTTCTAAGCCAAACCTTAGGTGAATGATTTCTTGTTCGCGCTCTGACAACTTTTTAAGTGCAACTTTAAGCAAATCGTTTTCTACTTGAGTTTCTATATCTTTGTAAACCAAATCTGCATCTGTGCCTAATATGTCGGATAGCAAAAGTTCGTTGCCCTCAAAATCTACATTTAAGGGTTCGTCGAAACTAACTTCCGCTTTTAGCCTTGTCACGCGCCTTAAGTGCATTAAAATCTCGTTTTCTATACATCTGCTTGCGTATGTTGCTAGTTTTATGTTTTTGGTATAGTCGAAAGAGTTTACAGCCTTTATAAGCCCAATTGTACCCACCGAGATTAAGTCTTCTATGTCTACGCCTGTGTTTTCGAACTTGCGGGCGATGTATATTACAAGGCGTAGATTTCTTTCAATTAGGGTATCTTTTGCGCTTAAACAACCCTCTTCCTTTGCAATTCGTGTTAGGCGCTGTTCTTCCTCTAGTGTAAGCGGTTGTGGAAGCGCCTCTTTAGAACACATATAGTAAACTTCGCCACTATCTTTATCTTGCAGTAAAATTATTCTTTTTATGCAAAGCAAAAAAGTCGAGATTGCTGTAAACAATTTTAACATAGATTTTTATCTCCTTATATTTGGGTGATTTGAAATTGACATTGTTTGGATACTTCCTTTTAAACTAACTCTGGGTGCAATAGCATTTGGTAGTTTACTACATCGCTAAAGTCTGAAGTGGACAAGCCCACAAATACATTGTATATTGTATTCTTTATCCCATTGTTATATATCACTATTTTTTTGGGCTTGAAAAGGGTCATTGTGCTTGTTGCGTTAACGCTTTTGATGTTTAAACTTCGCACCTTATATTTTTCTTTAGCGTCAGTATTGTTGTTTAGATATGTTAGTGGGTTTATCGGAAAAAGTTTTTTTGCGGTGTTAAGCGGCATAACAACAACCGGAAAGTTAGAGTGTGTGTCGTACAGCCTATTACCGCTGTCTATAAGTGCTTTTAGTTTGAGTGGCTTTGTGTAGTATTCGCTAGTCGTGTTTTTGCCTAAGGTGTTTTGCCCCTTAGCGTGCGGGTCGTCTAGGTAGACATCTACTTGCCTTATAAATGGGTTTATGCTTTTTTGCTTTGTTAGGTGCTTTAGAAGTTTTACCATTAAAAAGATGTAGTAAGCCGCCGCAAGCGCTACTGTTATTACTGGAAAAGGGCTAGTATTTTGTAAAAAGTCTGTTGTTGTGTAATCTACGCCCAGCATAAAGAAAAACCCGATTAGCATACCGCCTAATAAAAATGTTGCCGACACAAACAAACAATAGCCTAGCAAATATTTTTTTGGGGTTTTAAAGTTGTGAGCAATTAGTATTAACAAAAAGCCTAGAAAAAGTTTTAGTATAAAGGCAACAGTATTAGATGTTAGAAAACCGCTTTGAGAGAGTAGCGGAAACATTATTGCAACTATTGCCCCTACCGCGCTTGCAACCACCACCCTTGCAAAACTTATTTGCTCTCGTAAAATTTTAAGCGTTGCAAAAAGCAAAACTCCGTTTAGCAGAAAGTTATCTATAAAAGCCAGTTCTATATAAACATCCATTTGTGCTTTTTCTCCATCTTGGTTAGCGCTTTTATAAAGTACGCATAATACGGTGGTGTGCAAGGTTGTGCTTAACTTTTGCAAGGTAACTAACAATTTAATTTTAACCTAAGCAATTTGAAAATGTTTTTAGTCTGTGTCGAAAATCATAAAAAAAAGTGCCAATTTTGACACTTAGTTTTTTGGGTGAGATATGTGAGTTAGAAAATCTTGAAAATAGTCTGGTAGCGGTGCTGTAAAACTTAGAAGTTTGTTTGTTATTGGGTGGGCAAACTCTATAAACGCGCTGTGAAGTAACTGCCCTTTTATATTGTAAGCGCTGTAGAAGGCTTCGCGCGTTTTACTTAGTTTTACGCCATACTCTTTGTCCCCCACAATGTGTAGGTTTAGATAAGACAAATGCACCCTTATTTGATGGGTTCTGCCGGTTTGTAGGTTTGCTTGCAAAAGCGCATAGTGGCTTGGGTGGTTCCTGCTTCCTGCATCAAACCTATCTAAAACTGTTATATGAGTTATCGCGTGCTTAGCATCTTTTGGAAGCGATGTTGCTTTAAACTTGGTTCTGTCTTTTTTGTCTCGCGTGATGTAGGTGTCTACTGTTTTGGTGTCGAATTTAGGGTTGCCCTTTACAAGCGCTATATATTGCCGCTTAATCTCTCTGTTTGCTAACTGCTCGGACAGCGAGTTGTGGGCGGTATCTGTTTTTGCAACCACCATTAAGCCCGAAGTATTTTTATCTAACCTATGCACAATGCCCGGTCGCATAACACCGCCTACGCTGGACAGCGACTTTAAATGGAAAAGCAGCGCATTTATAAGTGTAGGCTCGCTGGAGGTTGGCGACGGGTGTACTGTAAGCCCTTGGGGCTTGTTTATAACCGCTATGTACTTATCTTCGTACACGATGTCTAGCGGTATGTTTATCGGAACAAGCGTGCTTGCTTGGTCTGGCGGCATTGTTATAGTAATCTCGTCGCCTTGCTTTAGTGTTTGCCCCGCCTTTGTTGCCGCCTTACCATTAACAAAAATCGAGCCACTCTCTACAAGTTGCTTTAGGCGGCTTCTGCTAAAGTCTGTAAGTTGTTCATTCAAAAAAACATCTAGCCTTACGCCAGATGCTATGTTTGAAAATGTTTTGCTTGTATTGTTATCCATAAATATTCCTTTTAGGCTGTACGCTTTTATTTATACGTTGTTATTCCCCTAGCACATCTCTATTTAAGTCAGTCGGCTGGCTGTCCTTGCTTTGTGACTGGCTCTCTTCAGTTTGTGCGGTAGATGCTTGTTTGTCATCTTCCTTCTCTGGCTCTTTGTCTAAAAACAGCATAAAGAAAATAAACATAAACACCCCAACATTAAGTGCTATATCTGCTATGTTAAAAATTGGGAAGTCTATAAAGTCTAACTGAATCATATCTCGCACGTACGAAAAACGCAGTCTGTCGTAAAAATTGCCTAACGCCCCTGCTATTAGTATAAAAAGTGAAAGCCTAAAAAACCTGCCCTTGCCCCACCATATGTACAGCAAAAAGCCAAAAAAACTTAGCGCTATTGGCGTAACTATTCTGAAAAAAAGTTGACCCCAACCCACATCTGCTAAAAAAGAAAACGCAGCACCCGTGTTGCGTACGTTAGTAAGCGACAAGACGCTTGGTATAACAACAACGCTGTCTCTATAATAAATGTGCGAGTTAACCAAATACTTGGTCAGTAAGTCTACAAAAATAACCGCCGAAAATACTATAATCTCTATATAGTATTTTTTTACAAAGGCTAATACATTTGTGCTAACCACGCGCACATTGTTTTTAAATTTGCTCATAAATGGTAAGCGTTGCTTAAAATGAACTCTATCTTGATGCATTTTGCATTGTATGCTGTATGCTGTATGCTGTATGCTCGACTAACGTTCTACTATTCTTGTACCACTTGGGGTAACTATATAAAAGTTAACATCGGCGCGCTCTACAGAGCCACCCAGCGCGTAGGCTGCGCCTGAGATAAAGTCTAATATGCGCTGAACCTCGGGTACGTGAACAACTTCGTTTAAGCGCACAAAAACAACTTGATTGTTTTTTAAGTGGTCTATAATAATAGCAACATCTTGCGTGCGCTTTGGCGAACACGATATGATGTTAGATTTTTGCCCGCTTGAAAAATTACCAGACTGCGCCCCCGATTGCATTTCTCTACCTTGCGACGAAGCAGAATGTTGCCTTGGTTGCATAGATTGTCTGGTGTGCTGTCCTATGTTTTGCTGTCCGCTAAAGTTTTGTCCACTAGTCTGAACATTAACTTGCTCTTGCCCTCTTTGAATTTGTCTGATAGTAGACTTTCTGTTATCGTCTTCCGGCTCGAATTCGATTGCTCTCATCATATGGTCGTTAAACATATGCTTTTCTCCATTTGTTTTATTCCATTTTTTGCCTTTTGCTTTATCTATTTTTTACAAAGCAAAAACTTATCTGTTTAAAAATTATAGCAAAAAAACAAAAAAAAGTAAAGCAAAATTACGCAAAAAGCAAAAAAGTTCTTTAATTCACACTTTGCATTTACAAAGTATAAACTAAAGAACTTTTGTTTTTGTAATATTTTACTGCACAACTTTTTTTACACAAGTGTTTTGTCTTTGCAAGTATAATATGCTGCGCAACTTTTTTAACTAAACAAAATTGAATTGCTGTCGTCACCACTAGAAGTTGGCTCTGCCGACCTTGGTGAACTTGAGCCGTTACTTGCGCTGCTTGCTCTGGCTCTGTTTCTGTCCATTTCGTTTATATTTAAACCTTCTCTAATAGCAAATGCAGCCATTCCTACACCAAATGCTGTAAAAGCAGCACCTACAAGTTTACCGCCTACAGACCCTTCTTGTGCGCCCTGAACTATGCCACCTATAGCAGATGCAGTTATAAGAGAGCCAACAGTAACCCCAGCACCCATAATTGTTGTACCGATACCACCTTCAGTCTCTTGCATTTGTGCATTAGTCATTTCTTTGCCCTCTTCCGGCAATTCTAAATTTTGTTTTACGATTTCTGTTTCATAAACTTTTTTGCTCATTTTTGTTTCCCCTTTTTGCAGACAAATTTATTTGGCACTAACTAAAACCTTTTGTAACTATAGCCACAGTTAAGTTTGTCCAACATTGTCCGCTTATTAAAATTTGTATTTTTTTTAATAAATATCCCCTTAAGTTAATATACCTCCCGTAAACACGCCTACGTGTTTACAAACTTAAAATATTTATATATATATTATAACAAAAAAGTTTAACAATTGCAAGCATTTTAAACAAATTTATTAAATTTTTTTGCATTTTTTAACAAACTTAAAAAGCCGCTCATCAAAAATAGTTTGATGAGCGGCTTTTAATGTTAAATTTTAAATGTTCAATGTTAAATGTCTAAACCCATTTGATAGTAAACATTTGAACGTCCACACTTTGTATTGTAAAAGTTCTAAGTTGTGGTGAGACGTAGGCGCGCAGATGTGTAAAATTTCGGCATTGTGACTACGCCCGCAACTATCTTTGCAAAACTAAACTACAAAATTGCGGAGGCACTCAGCAAGAAATTTTACACATCAAGCGCCCCCCATTAGTGTTTTGTACGCTTTTGGAACTTTGTGTGTAACAGTTCGTATGCTTTTTTGCCAGAAGGCTCGCCTAAGAAATCTTTATATAGTTGCTCTACAGACTTGTTTTTGTGAGACTCTCTTACCTTGCCTTTTTTGTCTGTTGCGTAGATTGCCTTAGCACGCTGGTCGCGTAGGTCGTGGTTGTTCATATACTCTGCTGTATGAATCGGCTGTCCGCCACCAGTTACACACCCACCCGGACAAGCCATTATCTCTACAAGATGATAATCTGCCTCGCCCTTTTTGATTTTTTCCATAATGGTTTTTGCGTTCTGCGTGCCGTGAACAACTGCAACTTTAAGTTCGTCTATACCAAACTTGCTTGCCAACTCTGGTATTCTGTACTTAGCCTCTTTAATGCCCTTTTTAGGACCTCTAACGTCCTTAACCTCTAGTGGCTTAACAGGCTTGCCAGTAATTTTTTCTACAACTGTGCGAAGCGCCGCTTCCATAACACCACCAGTAGCACCAAAGATTAAGCCCGCAGTAGAACTCTCGCCAAACGGCTGGTCGAACTTACCCTCTTTTTTAACATCGCCCTTAAGCTTCGGGAAATCTATACCCCTAGACTTAATTAAGCGCGCTAACTCTCTAGTAGTTAGAACATAATCTACTTCTGGGTAGCCATCTTTAGTTGTTAACTCTTTTCTTGCCGCCTCAAACTTTTTAGCCGTACAAGGCATTACAGTAACAACAACTAAGTCTTTAAGGTTGATTTTGTTTTGCTGTGCGTAGTAAGACTTCATTATAGCGCCAAACATACCTTGTGGTGACTTACAAGTAGAAAGATGCTCTAAATGCTCTGGATAGTACATCTCAATAAACTTTATCCAGCCCGGCGAACAACTTGTTATCATAGGGAACTTTACAGGCTTACCCTCTTTATGCTTTTGAAGTCTGCCGATAAACTCGTGACCCTCTTCCATAATTGTTAAGTCTGCCGCCCAGTTGATATCGTATACAGCATTAGCACCAAGACGCCTTAGAGCCTCTACCATTCTGCCTTCTACGTTCTCGCCCACTCTCATTCCAAACTCTTCGCCAAGCGCAACCCTAATAGACGGAGCAGGCGCAATTACAACATACTTTGTAGGGTCGTTTAAAGCCGCCACAACAGGCTCTATGTCGCACTTTTCTGTTAAAGCGCCCGTAGGACAAACTACGATACACTGACCACACGCAATACAAGGAATTTCCGCAAGAGGCTTATCAAAAGCACTTCCGATAAGCGTTGCAAAACCTCTCTCGTTTGCACCAATAACATTAACTGCCTGACGCTCTTTACAAGCCGCCACACACTTACGACAAGTTATACACTTGTTGTTATCTCTAACAAGCCACTGAGTTGCATCTTTTTCGAAAACCAACTTAGCGCCCGCATATTTATCTTCTTCAGTCTGATACTCTGCAGCAAAAGTCTGAAGCTCACAGTTTTTAGACCTAACGCACGAAAGACAGTCGTTAGAATGCGTTGAAAGCAATAACTCTAACGTCGTTTTTCTAGCCTTAACTGCACGCTCTGTACCAGTATGAACTTGCATACCGTCCCAAACACCCGCTACACACGCAGCCGATAGATTCCAAGGATTGTCTCCTACTTGAACCATACAAACTCTACACGCGCCAATTTTGTTGATTTCTTTCAAGTAGCAAAGCGTTGGTATTTTTATGTTTGCCAGACGTGCTGCTTCTAGTATTGTTGCATCTTTAGGCACTTTAACTGCAACACCATCTATAACAATATTTACCTTAGACATATTATTTGAATTCCTCCATTATTTTTGTTGAAAAACTTTGTTTACATAAAACCGCAAGGGCGTAACGAAGCCTTATTTAAGCCACAAAGGCGTAAGCATAAGCCACATTTAAACCGCACCCAGCCATAAAACTTTTACTCGTAAACAATTGCCTTAACAGGACACTTAGGTATACAAGCGTCACACTTAATACACTTCTCGTTAATTTTGTAAGAGCCTTTCTCTCTTTGCGTGCCTTCAATCGCGTCAACCGGACAAACAGGTACACAAAGGTGACAAGCAATACACTTATCGTTAATAATAAGTTTAGACATAGACTTACAAGCACCCGCCGGACACTTTTTGTCTCTTACGTGCGACTCATACTCTTCCATAAAGTAAGTCATAGTAGAAACAACCGGGTTAGGTGCAGAGTTACCTAGTCCACAAAGTGATGTGTCTATTATATATCTGCACAGATACTTTAAGTTTTCTAGGTCTGTCTCTGTTGCTAAGCCTTCTGTCATACGCGTTAGAATTTCTAAAAGTCTCTTAGTACCTACGCGACACGGCGTACACTTACCGCAAGACTCATCTACCGTAAAGTCTAAGAAGAATCTCGCAACGTCTACCATACAGTTAGAGTCGTCTAATACAACAAGACCACCAGAACCCATCATAGAGCCAATGTCTAATAACTCTTGGAATCCTACGCCTAGGTCTAGATATTTAGGAGGGATACAGCCACCAGAAGGTCCACCCGTCTGAGCCGCTTTAAAGTTTTTACCGCCCGGAATACCGCCACCAAAAACTTCAATAATGTCTCTAATAGACGTCCCCATAGGAACTTCTACTAAACCAGCGTTTGCAATAGCGCCCCCTAAACAGAATACTTTTGTTCCTAACTTGCCGTCTTTAGCCTTACCAATAGACGCAAACCACTTTGCGCCATTGTTAATAATGTGAGGAACACACGCGAAAGTCTCTACGTTGTTTATGATTGTTGGCTTGCCGAATAAGCCCTTTTCAGCCGGGAATGGAGGACGAGGCATAGGCTCACCACGCTTACCTTCAATAGACGCAAGTAGTGCAGTCTCTTCGCCACAAACAAACGCACCAGAACCTTTTTTGATTCTGATATTAAAGCTGTGCTTTGTTCCGAAAATGTTGTTGCCCAAAACGCCTAACTCTTTTGCTTGAGAAAGTGCAATTTCAAGCCTCTTAATCGCCGTTGGATACTCTGCACGGATATATATGTAGCCCTCAGTAGCACCGATTGCATAACCCGCAATAGCCATTGCTTCTAAAACTACGTGAGGGTCGCCCTCTAAAATTGCTCTGTCCATAAATGCACCCGGGTCACCCTCGTCTGCATTACAAACAATATACTTTTGGTCTGCCTTGTTAGCCGCCGCAAAAGACCACTTTCTACCAGTAGAGAACCCACCGCCACCTCTACCAGCAAGCGTGCTGTCTGATACAACCTGAATAACATCTGCAGGTTTCATAGTAGTTAAAACTGTGTGAAGCGCCACATAGCCATCTTTTGCTATATACTCTTCTATTCTTTCAGGGTTTATAAGACCGCTGTTTTTTAAGGCAACCCTAACTTGCCTTTTCATTACTTCTGTATCTTTTAATGCTTGAATAGCCATAAATCTTTTTTAACCCTCCTTACTTGATATTTGTTGGTAAAAATTCTGTTATAACTTTACCACCTTGTAAATGCTCTTTAACAATGCGAGCAACTTTATCTTGTTTTACGTTAACATACGTAGTTATTTGACCATTTGGCTCATAAATTTCAACCTGTGGCTCGAAACGGCAAATTCCCGTACAGCCTACAAGTTTTACATCTACACCCGGCATACCAGCAGTTTCTCTAACAAACGCGTCTAAAACCGGCTTAGCACCCGCAGAAATTCCGCAAGTAGCAAGACCAACCTTAACTTGTGTTTTAGTAGCCAAATCTGCTTCTACACCTTCTTTAATTTGCTGTAGTCTTTCTAATGTGATTGACATAGTTTTTTGATTCCTCCTTTACAAGAGTTGTTTTTAAGATTTTTTGCAAAGCCTAACCCTTTAGTTATACTTTGCTAGAATTGCTTCAACATCTTTCGCTCCGATGTTCCCGTAAACTGCTTCGTTTACAACAATAAGCGGCGCAAGCGCACAAGCACCGATGCACCTAACAGCATCAATAGAGAACTTTCTATCAGGTGTAACCCCGCCAGTCTCGATGTTTAAAATTCTCTTACACTCGTCGATAAGAGTCTGCGCACCTAAAATGTAACACGGTGTTCCCATACAAATTGCTACTTTGTACTTACCCTTTGGGTTAAGAGTAAATAAAGAGTAGAATGTAGAAACGCCATACACCTCTTCCATAGAAACGCCCAACTCTTCTGCAATTATGCGCTGAACCTCATACGGCAAATATCCATAGATATCTTGCGCGTCCTGAAGCGCTAGCATAACCGCACCTCTTGTTCCTTTGTGTTTTGCTAGTACTTCCAGAAGCTGTTTTTCTTGCTCCTTAGTACCCTCAAAAGGAATCTTAGTCTTTCTGTTAACAGACATTGTTTTTCCCTCCATTCTATTAATATTTTTTGGATTTTCAAAATTCTGTATTCGGACAAAGCAAATACATAACGGACTTAAAAGCCAACCTTTATTAGATTTAACTTCCCGCTACATACTAAAACAAAACTATCTCAATTTAAATGATACTATAATTTTATACTTTTTGCTTTCAATTGTCAAATGTTTTAATGAACTTACGCGCAAGTTAGCCAAGCCTAACTTTTTCCACACCCCACAACAATACCTTTTCCCAAAGCACACATTGCACTCAATTAAAGCACACAAATTACATTGTATCATAATTTACTTCAATCCGTATATGCATATTACAACAAGTTTTGTACTATTTTGTACCAAAAGCAAACCAAAAAAGGTTTTTCGGAAATTCCCGAAAAACCTTTTTTGGTTAATTATGAATTATGAATTCAGAATTCTGAATGGTTACAAACATTATTATGCCCTTACGTTTGAACAGTTAGAAATTTGTTTTTAAGTGTCATTCTGAGCGAAGCGAAGAATCTAGGCGTAGCCGTATTTTCGCTTCGCTAGACCCTTCGCGTTGCTCAGGGTGACAATTACATAAGTACTCACGTAAATCTTTCCCCGCGGTAGCGGTGTAACACTTGTTACTTGTTACTTGTTACTTGATACCTGATAATTAGTCCATTCCCCACTCTTCCATATCGTTTTTTCTGCGGGCACGTATTTTAGATTGGGCTATGTAGCCTGCTGTGCCGGCTGCGCCTACGCCTGCTACTGAAAGTGTTCCGATTATTATGTTGCGGGCTAGGTTAGAGCCGTTGCTCTCAGATGGAATGTAAGGTATATACCATACTG
>Ga0209755_10000628_pt1 | contig 62621 bp, 52 predicted proteins | sample TergutCo191P1_FD_187301 | JGI IMG/M metagenome (GOLD analysis project Ga0209755, IMG submission 187301) | Cornitermes sp. P1 segment gut microbial communities from Petit-Saut dam, French Guiana - Co191P1 (SPAdes) (version 2) | ecosystem: Host-associated > Arthropoda: Insects > Digestive system...
GTTACTTGTGCAAAAGCAACGCCTGTGACCAGTGCAAATACGGCCATGATCACAATCAATCTTTTTAACATAATTCATTCCTCCTCAGAATTTTTTCCCTCCCATACAGGAGTTAGGTATAAAGGGACTTTTTCCCTTATCAAAAATATACAGGGATTGAGAAATAATGACTATAGGAAATATTACCTATTTTTCAAATAGGAGAATACACCTACTACATTTTAAACAGTCCCGTATATTTTATACAATAATATCCAAATAAAAAATTACTGTCAAGCAAAAATTATAAAAAAAATTTTTATTTTTACAATTTTTTCAAATTTTGCCATTTTTATCAACTTTTGAATATTTTGATATTTTGTAGTATGTTAAGATGAAAGAAAATAGTATAATTTTTGTCCACATTAGATATTTTCTGCCATTCTGTTGATATAAAGTAATACCCTTGTTATGATTTCAATATGAAAACGGCAATTTCAATTTCTGATACTTTATATAAAAAAGCGGGAAAAACCGCCCGTTTTATGGGAATTACCCGCAGTAAACTATATGTAAGGGCTCTAGAGGAATACATCGGAAAGAATGATGAAGATATGATAACCCAAAAGCTAAATGAGGTATATTCCAAAATCGATCAGAACGAATTTGACTCAAATCTTGCTGTTGGACTTGAATCTCTTAGGAATTTAACCAAAGATGATACGTGGTGAATTATAGTGGGCGGATTTTGGCGTACCTTACTTCCGTTGACTATCCTGTAAAAATGATACACTATATAGTATGAAATATTCTTATATATTTGTTTTAATAGCGATTTGTTTAATGTTTAGTTCGTGCGCCACTGCCAGGAGCAGTGTGACCGAGAGTTTTACCATCGACTGGAATACCAAGCCTATCGTTATCGGAGAGGTCGAGCTGCAAATAGAGACTTTTTTAGGGCTTGGCAAATTAAAGAAAATAACCGTTCCTGTTACTTATTACGCGAAGGACGACGCTGTTTGCCTGCGGTACAGATACAACCTGATCAATTTTTATCAATTCTGGAGCCGTAAGGGGCGGATGATTTATCAAAGCGCGCTGGAGAGTTATAACAACGATTACTCATCGCGCAGTCTGTTCAGAAACGACAGAAAATCAAAAGAAAAATACGGCGAAACTTTGGGATATCTTGTTTGGCAGCAGGCGTCTTTTCTTGTCCGCGCTTACGGCAATATGAAAGTCCAGCTCGGTTACACTTTCAAAGACAGATCTCCTTTCTTTACCGTGTATCAGCTTGATTCGGAATATATCGATGAGATGGCAAGAGATAATAACAGAGTAAGCGATGTTGTTTTAATGTATTTTACAAGAGCGCAGGCTGCGGATTTAGCTGTCTTGTTTGATCAGGATTTGCTGGATGGTTTTTCATCCGGTGCAATCGAACCTGTGATATTAGACGAATATCGCGAAACGGATGAATATTAGTTTATGATACAACAAAAAGAATTAGACCAGTGTTCGGCTCTTATCACAGAATGTAAGACGGAAATGGCTAAACGTATTGTCGGTCAAAGAGAAATGATCGACGGACTTTTGGCGTCTCTTGTCGCCGGCGGGCATATTCTTTTGGAAGGCGTTCCCGGACTTGCTAAAACTTTAGCTGTTAAAAGCCTTGCGCAGATTACAGGGCTTGAATTTAAAAGAATTCAGTTTACTCCCGATCTTCTGCCTGCCGATTTAACCGGCACGATGATCTTTGAACAAGCCAACGGAAGATTTTCCGTACGCAAAGGGCCTGTCTTTGCGAATATAATTCTTGCTGACGAAATTAACCGCGCGCCGGCGAAGGTGCAATCGGCTCTTCTGGAAGCAATGGAAGAAAAACAAGTAACAATCGGCGAAACGAGTTATCATCTTCCCGACCCGTTCTTTGTTCTTGCGACAGAAAACCCAATCGAGCATGAAGGCACGTATTCGCTGCCGGAAGCGGAACTGGATCGCTTTTTAATGAAACTTCTTATCACTTATCCCGCTCCGGTTGAAGAACTTGATATAGTAAAAAACAGCCCTGCTCTTTCGGCTGGTTCATCCGCGGCGCAGGAGCCGCTTTCTAATGTTTTAAGCATGGATAAACTTGCGCTTTTGCGCTCTGCCGCGCAGGCGATTCATATCGACGAAGAAATCAGCAGATACATCGTATCGATTGTTACAGCGACGCGGCCTTCTTCCACAAGATCGCGCGCCGCGAAAGCCGCTAACACTGAAGGTGTTAAAGCGGAAGACGGCGTTTATCGTTATGTGTCATTCGGCGCGTCTCCGCGCGCTTCTATCGCGCTTTACCGCTGCTGTAAAATTTTCGCCATGTTCGACGGACGCAATTTTGTAAACCCGGAAGACGTAAAAACGGCTGCGCTTCCGGTTTTGCGGCACAGGCTTGTGCTTAGTTACGAAGCGGAAGCTGAAGGCATGGATTCGGACGCGGTTATCGAAAGAATTTTAAGCCATGTGCCGGTGCCGTAAAATGCATGGAAACAAGTGATTTATTAAAATCTATTATTAATCTTCCCATCATTTCGCGCGGGCTCGCGGAAGAAATGCTTGCGGGAAATTTCAGATCCATCTTTAAAGGACAGGGCATGGAGTTTGACGAAGCGCGTCATTACGAGCCTGGAGATGACATCAGATCCATCGACTGGAATGCAAGCGCGCGTTTTGGGTATCCGTTTGTAAAGATGTACCGCGAAGAGCGCGAACTTACCATCATGATTTTGCTTGATGTTTCTCCTTCCATGCACAGGACGCACATTGCGCGTCACGGGTTAAGCCCTTACGAACAGGGATTGCTTTCCGCGGCTTTAATCGCATTTTCCGCGGAACACACCGGACAGCAGATCGGCGCTTTATTTTTTGACAGAGATATAGAAAAAGCTTTTTTGCCGCGAAAGGGCAGAAAATATTTAATGACTCTTATTACGTCTGCGCTTCAGTATCAGAACAATGTTATTCCGCGAAGGTCTCAGTACGGAAGCGATCTCGCAGCGGCGCTTACAGGCGCTCAGCGTTTGTTAAAAAAAAGATCGCTTGTGGTTGTAATCTCGGATTTTTACAGCGTCAACTGGGAACAGGAGATGGGAAACTTATGCAGAAAACACGATGTTATCGCGCTGAGGATAAGCGATTCAAAAGAACTTCCCTTCCCCGGACTTATTACCCTTGAAGATCCTGAAACAGGTGTCCGCATGGAAGCGCCTGCGGGTTTGGATTCATTCAAGGAAAGCTGGTCCGCGTGGCACGAGGAAAAATCGACATGGTGGGAATCGCAGTGCAGAAAATGCGGCGCTTCTTTTTTGGATTTACCTGTAGACGCGGACGCTCCTTCCGTTTTAATTAAATTTTTCGGCAGCCGCACCAAGAGCAAACAGCGCAGCAGGAAAAAGATATGAGAAAGATTTTTATTCTGATATTATTTATACTGACATCTTTTAATTTACAGGCGCAGGCGTCCAGGGCGTATTTAATTCCCGGGCATATTTATGTCGGCGATCCTTCTGCGCTGGTTCTGCCCTTGCCCGCTTCGCAGACAATAGAAGAAATTATTTTAACTAAAAGCAATTATTTTATTACAGGCGATACATTTCCTTCGCACGAAAACATCGAATTCCAGCGCGTGATTCTGGAAAGACGTCAGACGGGAAGCCGGCTGATAATCGAGTTTACGCCGTTTGCCGCAGGTGTTCTGGAAATGCCCATTATCGAAATAGGCGGAGAATATTTTACTGGTTTGCGCGTAACGGTAAATTCGCTTTTGGACGCGCGGACAACGCCTGTGCTTTCCACTGCGGCTTCTGTTCTTGCGATGCCGGGAACAGCTTTTATGCTTTACGGCACAATGGCGGCGGTTGTAATTGTAATACTAGCCTTTGTCTGGTTTATTTTTAAAGGCAGAAAAGTAATTAAAAGATGGGCGAGAAAATGGAAGATGCAAATGCTCTTTGTTTCGATCCGCAGCATGGAAAGACGTCTTTACCGCGCAGTGCAAAGAGGTATAGACAAGCGCGTTATTCTTAACAGATTATCGGATGAGTTCAGAAATTTTCTTTCCGCGCTTACCGGCGATAACTGCCGCGCCATGACAGCCCGCGAGTTTGAACGCACTTTTGAACATTTGGAAGACAGTTTGTTTTTGGGAAGTTTTTTTACAAGATGCGACAAGATGCGTTTCTCCGGCATTAATGTTGAGTCCGAAGAAATACTGCGCCTGCTTGATGATATGCGAAGTTTTATCAATGTTAAAAATAAGGAGGAAAAAGCAAAATGAATCTTGGCTTTGACAATCCTATTCTTGCTTTTTCCGCGTTTATAATTATTCCGCTGGCTGCGATTATTTATTCACGGATGAAAAATCCGTTTGTCGCGGCGATTCCGCTCGGCGCTCCCGGCGGCGCGCATTTCAAAACTTCGCAAATCGGCGGCTTTGTAAAACTTTTACGGTTCCTGGAAATTACCGGAATTTTTCTGCTGTTTTTCAGCGCAGCCGGTCCTTCGATAAAAACCGCGGAGACTGTTTGGCTTAACCGCGGCGCGGATATAATTTTTATTTTGGATACAAGCCCCAGCATGGCTGCAATCGACATGGACGGAAGAAACCGTTTCAGCGCAGGCAGAACTTTCCTTGCTGAATTTGCGCATAAACGCCCGACAGACAGCATCGGACTTGTGGCGGTGGGCGAAGATGCCGCGCTGCTTCTGCCGCCGACTTCGGACAGGCAGGCTCTTGAACTGCGGCTTGAACAGCTTCAAATCGGCGAGCAGGGAGACGGAACCGCGCTCGGCATGGGGATCGCTGTCGCCGCGTATCATCTTGATAAATCTACTGCAAAGAGAAAAGTCGCCGTAATAATCACAGACGGCGAAAATAACGCAGGCGCGATACACCCGGAAACAGCGGCTTCTCTGTTACACGAAATGGGAATATCTTTTTGGGTAATTGCGGTAGGCTCCACAGGCGAAGTTCCGATTGATTACATTGATCCTTACACAAAAATCCGCAGAACAGGAATTTTTGATTCACGTTATGACGCGGAGAGCCTTAGGCGTTTAAGCACAGCCGGAGGCGGCACTTTTATTTCCGCTGTTAATATAGACGCCTTTGCCGCCGCATTTTCGCAGATAGACGATTCGGAAATTACTGTGCAGAGATCGCGCATTATAAACCGCATGACATCGTGTTCTTTTCAGTTTTTATTAACAGCCGTTATTCTTTTAACCGCGGTAAAATTTATAAGAAAGTTTCTTTTGGGGGCGCTTACATGAAATTAAAATCCGCCAATATTGATCCTATCTTAAAAACAAAAATGCTTGTCTCCGATTTATTTTTCTATCTGTTTCTTTTGTTATCTGTCATTGGGCTTCTTGGTCCAAAATGGGGAATGGGTTATGCGCCGTCTGAATACAGGCGCGGACTTGACGCAGTATTCGCTGTTGACATTTCGCGCAGCATGGACATACGCGGAGAATCGCCGCCGCACTCTTCGCGTACTGTCTCGCAGTCACGTCTTGAGCGCGGGCTGTCAATCGCAAAAGAAAGTATAACATCTGTTTCAGGCGCGCGTTTCGCGGCAGCTATAGGCAGAGGCAGGGGCTACTTGGCTGTCCCGCTGACTTACGACAGCGAAGCCGCTCTTGTTTTTCTTGATTCAATCGACGGCTCAAGCATGACGGGAAGAAGCACAAATCTGGAATCTTTAATAGAAGCGGCAGCGAACGCCTTTCAGAGTACGTCTCCGGCAAGGAAAGTAATTGTTTTAATTTCCGACGGCGAGTCTCATTCGGGCGTTATACGAAACGCGGTAAACCGCTGCGTAAGAGAAAATATTATTTTAATTTCCGTTGGAACGGGAAGCGACGACGGACAGTATATACAGGAAAGCCTTGATGATCCTGAGTCATTGCCTGTACTGAGCAGCAGGGATTCGTATCTGATGCGCGGAATTGCCGAAAGGACCGGAGGCTTTTACATCGACGCAAACCGCGAAGACGCGGCATCTGCTTTATCTTCGCATTTACTTTCGCTGTCGCATGAAATGGAAAACACAAGCCGCAGCAAAGAGCCAAAACAAAGGAGGGCGCTGTTTGTCATTCTGGCGCTGATCGCTTTCGGCATTTCCAAGTTTGTTACGCGTCAGCCGGGAAAATCAGCGATGCGCCGCATTCCGATTGCGTCGATAATCGCGGTTGTTACACTTTTCTCTTCATGTTCCGAAGGCAAACTTCTTTTACTGGAAGCCAATTTTTTAAATTCGCGCGGCAGATACGATGAAGCGATTATATCGTATCAAAAGGCGTTGGTTTTTGATGACGCCGCGCCTTACGCCGAATACGGGCTTGGTCTTGCTTTTTACCTTTTAGACGAAGGAAAAGCCGCGCTTAACCGTTATACCGATTCTCAGAAACTGCTGGAAAAATTTTCAGAGAACGAACACCGCGAACTTAAATATAGAAATCATTACAACACCGGAGTTATCTTGTTTGAAGAAGGCGAATACAGGCTTGCCGCCGAATCTTTTAAAGAAGCTCTAAAAGAAGATCCAAGAAAACTGGAAGCAAAACGCAACCTGGAATTAAGTCTGATGTCCGGCGATATGGAATCGAATACCGAAAGCCGCCCAAGAAGCCAGGACGACCTTAGAGAAGTTCTTTTTGAATATTTAAAACAGGAAGAGCAGCAAAAATGGAAAAGCCGCGAATGGGCTCCCGAGGAAAACCAGTCAGGAGCCGATTATTGACATGAAGACGCATTTTTTAACACTGGTTATATTTATTACATTTTTTGTTAATGTTTACGCGCAGAGCAACCGTCCTATGGCAACCGAAATAAAACCGCGTGAGGAGCCGGCGGCTCTGCCCGCAGCGCCTGAAAAGCGCGTAACAACCCACGTTTTAACATGGGAAGCCGCTCGTGAAATGACTTTTAAAGATCGCCAGACCCTCGCGTTACGCGCTAATGAACTGGTAAACCGCCTGCCGCCCCCGTATTTTTTCATGCCTAAAGTCCCGCAAAATGTTATCCTTGCTTCCGCTCCGGTTACAGCGCAGGAAAGATCGCGCGGCATTGTATTAAAACTAACGCTTATTCCCCTCTCTGCGGGGATGTTCACGCTTCCCGCTTACACTCTAACCTATGACGAAAACACACGTTTTCAAATACCTGCGCTGAATATTCTGGTTAAAAATTAAAATTATTATTTTACAGCAAACCGCGCGAACTTTAATCTTTGTCAGCAATCCATTTTTTGGCTTTTATAATCATTACATCGCCGCAGTTAAATAATTTTGCAAGGCGGTCCGCGGGTTTTTTCAGCCATTTTGGGGAGGAGCCTGCTGCAAGCCCGCCCCATGTACGGCATTTTGTTTTTTTAAAACCTGTTTCTTTTAACAGTTTTGTTAATGTTGCGGCGGAAAAAAGATAAAGGTGGTCGAAAATCGCGGAACGCCACGCGGAGCCGAAAAGACGCGCCTGAAATCCCGCAATGTTGGGAGTTGTTATGAATATTGTTCCGTCTTTTTTTAATATACGGCAGCATTCCAGCAGAAACGCTTTTGGATCATTTAAATGCTCGATAAGATGCGACGCGTGAATTACATCGAAACTCGCGGACGCGAAATTGTTTTCTTCCAGCGGCGTTGTCTTAACGTCTAAAGAACGCTCTTTTCGCGCGTATGCGCCGGAGGGGGATATTTCTACACCTGTTACGCGCCATCCGCGCTCCCGAAGATGGGCTAAAAGAGCGCCGGTCGCGCAGCCGATATCCAGAATGGACGGCGCTTGTTCCACTGCTTTTTCTGCTGCTTGTTCAGCTGCTTGTTCGGCGCGGATAAAAAGTGTTTTTTCCAGTTTGTAAAAATCCGCGTCCGCGAGAGCCAGCAGCTGAAGGTTTAAAAACGCGGCTTCGTTTTCCAGTTCGTAGGAGAGGTAGTCGTCTCCAAAGGATGTTTGATAACGTGTGATTATTTCTTCTTCTTTTAATCTGGGATTTCTCTGAACAAGTCCGCATTTCGCGCAGCGGACAAAAGAAAAGCCTTCGCACTCAAGGGCGGGTTTAAACTTTTTAAAAGAGCAGCAGGCGCACGGCACTGTTTCGCTCTTCCCGGCGCTAACCGGCATCGACCATGTTTTCACTTAGTTTACAATTAAGCGGTTTACAACGCTGCGGTTAGCGCCGGAGATGTCCTGAACAATTATTTCCAGGGTTACCTGTCCGCGGGTAAGAAAAACCTCGGCTGCTTCAAACGAAGGATAACCTGAATAAATCTGTCTTGCCGAAACAAGCCCGTTACGCGAAACCATCAGAGTGCCGTCTCTCGCGGAGACTGCTTCAAAGTTAAGGGAGCTTACTTCCGCGCCGTTTACAAGGCAGACGATCCTCTGCGGAGCGTATTGCTGCCTGCCGGCTCCTGCGGCGTTTACTACGACGGTATAGCGCCCCTGCGTTAAATTGCGCGACTGCATTATAACTCCCTGCGGATTGCGCAAATCAACAGAAAGAATTTGAGGCGGGCGCGTTTCCTGCAGAGGGGTAATAATCATGGCAGGGTTAATCCACCGCCTTTCCCTTCTGTCGAAAAGCATAAAATAAAATCCTTCCTGCACAGACCAGCCGGAGATTCCGCTTGCCGCAATCGGCGTCTGCTTTTCTACATACGTCTGCGTAAAAGGAATTTCATGTTCGGCATAACGGCTGTAAATGCTGATCAATCCGTCTCCGTGATCAACCGCAGTCCATGAACCAAGCGGAGAAGGAAGACGCGAAACAAGATCGTTTTTATTGCGGGAAAATATTACCTCTCCGCTTTCCGCGGCAAGAACTTCGGTGCCTCCGCTGAAAATCATTCCAAGAACGGGCATCCCCCTGTCGTTGGAACCAAAGTTTCGCACAAGAGCAGCGTTTACGGAAGGCCAGCTCATCGACTCAAGCGAGAAAACGGCAAATATAAATACAACCGCGGTTGTTATGCGCAATATAATTTTACTCATTTTACTTTTCCTCCAGATTAAAGGAAATTAAAGTTGTTCCGCCGCCTGTTACAACCGCGCGGCCGTCTTTGGTTCTTCCAAGAAAAACATTTTCGCTTTTAAACGGCGCTTTTAAAAATATAGAATCTTCCGGCGCGAAACCAGAAAGCCCGAACCATTTTTCCTGCGGAAATTTTATGCCAATCAGTTTGTTGTTCTGGTACGGATGCGATGTGATTAAAAAGAACAATCCGTTGTCGCCGGATTCGTCAAACGCGGCGATGTCGCCGTCCAGCGGGATAACAATTGTGCGTCTTGTTTTAATTGAATAAGAGCCGATTCCTCCGACACGTTCAAAAACGGCTCTTGCGTCATTGTCTATAAACTGAACGCGCACAGGCCGCCTGAACCCGCTGCCCAGAAATTCATGATAAATTATTTTATATTCGCCGCCCGCGCTGCCGAAACGTTCGAATAATAAAAAGCGCTGCTCTTCGATGCCGCAGATGATTCCGATAAGAGAGCCGTTTTCGGAAAGAGCGCAGCCGAGTATTACAGAATAGCGCGAACCGCCCGGCTCAAAATAAAAAATACGCTCTCCGCCGGAATTAAAAACTTCCACAACGCCGTCCAGTGAACCTGTTAAAACAAGCCCGGAAGCGGCATCCATGCAGGTAAGCGGCGCGCCGAATTCGTATATCCATTTTGTTCTTCCGTATTCGTCAATTTCAGATAACGAATTCTGCTCGCTTCCGAAAATAAAAACCCTGTCATCAAGCAAAACAGGATAACCTCTTGCGTTCTCGATTTTTATCTCTGTATTTTGCCGGATATCGCTGATTAAAATATCTACAGGTTCCGCCCCGTACTGTGACCACATGGCAGGGCTTAAATAAATATCGTTTGTTTTAACCATGTTTAAGGCAAACTGCCCCAAATCGTCGGCATAACCAAAACGCGCGCCGAGAGAAAACGGAATAAGATCCCCGGACAAAACGAGCGGTTCTGCCTGCGGTTTTTCTTCGGCTTCCATTAAAAAATCACCTAACGCAGACTGCGCCAGGGAACTAATCCATCTGTGAGCAAGAACAGTTTCGCGCGGAACAGGCCTTGCCGCCGTAAAAAAGTATAATATAAAAATTATAATAATAATTATTACTTTGACTCTGCGTTTTTTTTGAGCCACAACCCCTCCCCCGGGAGAATTCTTAACCGTCATTATATGATATAATAAAATCGGAGGCAAGCATGATTGATAATGAACAAATGGATATGTTATTCAAAGAGGCGCAAAAAATCGCGCTGAAAGCCTACGCGCCCTACTCAAAATTCCGGGTAGGCGCCGCGCTCCTTTGCGAAGACGGAACCGTATTTACAGGCGTAAACGTAGAAAACCGTTCCTTTGGCTTAACAACCTGCGCGGAAAGGAACACAATCTGCACGGCTGTCGCGCGGGGACATCTTCGTTTCAAGGCGATTGCTGTATCAACGCCCGATTCCGCTGACCCGACAGGGCCGTGCGGAGCTTGCCGCCAGGTAATCAGCGAGTTCATGGCGCCTGACATGCCTGTCCGTTTTGCCGGAAGCGGAGGAAAACAGGTTAATACAACAGTTGGGGAACTTTATCCGCTTGATTCGCTGCATGAGTTAAAAGGTTAGTGATTTTCTTTTAGAATATAATGTAATTTGTTGACATTTATTGATATATTGTGCAATAATTGACCTATGGCAGATGACGATATTCTTACCTTGGAAGAAGTCGCGAAATACCTTCGGGTTTCCGAGCGGACAATTTATGACTGCGCTCAAAAAGGTGAAATCCCGGCAGGCAAAATACGGACGGCATGGCGTTTTAAGAAATCGGAAATTGATAAATGGGTGAATGACAAGCTGTCATCAGGCACCTTGAACCCGCAAATTAACCCGATAAACGCCGAATCTATTTTATCGCTTCATCGGATACTTTTTATAAATCATTCAAGCAAAAGAGACGCGCTTTTGGCGCTTGCGGGAAACCTCGCAGCCGCTCCGCAGATAAAAAACAGGCAGGAACTTTCGTCGGAAATTATTAAACGCGAAGAATTGATGAGTACCGCAATCGGCTGCGGAATCGCAATCCCGCATGTGCGCCTGTCTTCGGTCACAGACCTTGTTGTTTCAATCGGTATCAGCAAAACGGATATACTGGATTTTCACGCAATGGATGAAGTGCCTGTACGGTTAATTTTCATGATAGCCGCGGCTCAAAATCAGCACGCTTACTATTTACAGACGCTTTCATGGTTCAGCACAAAGTTAAAAAACCGTGAACTGCGCGAATCGCTTTTAAAAGCCGAAACCGAACAGCAGGTCTACGATCTTTTCACAGGCCGCGTTTAATTAATATTTTTACGCCGCTCTCCCCTGTTCCATTATTCAAAAATCACTCCAAGCCAGTTGACCGGGTCAGAAAAATCCTGCGCAATCATGCCGATGCTTACCTTGGCGGTTGTCTCTGCCACAAGCCACTCAATTCCAAATGATTCAAAACGCGCGCCGTTTCCCGGCAGATCGGCAAGCCCCATCGCGTGGCTGTGCTGGCGTGAAATCATCATGGAAGCGGGGATCTGCGATTTATCAAGAATTACAGCCCAAAGCATGGCGCGGCTGTCGCAGTCACCCCTGCCCTCTATAATCGCGTTCACAAGATTTAAAAAATCGCTTCCGGTTAAATCTCTTTCGTAGTTAAAACCCTGCACAAAATCCAGCGCTCTTTGCGCGAAAGCTCTTCTTTCCTGTTCGCCGGAAGGAGGACCTCCCCAATAGCGGACAATCATCGAAGCCGCTTCGGAAATCCTGTCGTAAGAATCGCGGTAAATTGCCCTGTAATAGCGCGTCCACGCTTCCTTCCAGTTGGGCAGGTTCGCGAAATACTGAAGGATGATAAATTCGCGCTCTATCAGCGACTGGGCCGCTATGGCGTCATTTTCATAAATCATCCCGCTGACTCCGTTAATGGCAAGGGGGATACGTTTTTTTTCGCCTCTCGGATAGGTGTATTCCATTATAGGACCGGGATAACGGCGATCCTCCTGAGTCGGGCAGATTGAGTCGAGCGCGGAAATGTGAAAAAGTTCCAGTTCCTTGCTGGCAGCAGGAGCGTAGGCAAGCGCAAGAAGCCACAGCGGCTGGTTTGAAGGGCTTTCAAGCGCGAGAACAAGAGCCCATCCATTTAGATTGGTAAATTCCAGAGATAAAATCGCGGATTGCCTGCCGCGGTACATGAAATAATCAACCTCTCCCTTGTTAGAAAGGCGGCGGCTGACATCATTAATTAAATCTGCAGCGGTATTATACCTGCCGCTGTAAACAGCGATATCAAACATCGCGCCGCCGGGTCCGCGGAAAGAAAACCTGTCTCTGGCATCACCGTCGACATATTCATATCCTTCGGGAGGATCGATAAAAAAACCCCAAGTGGACGAATACATCGATTCGCCGAATGCCAGAACCGGGATAAAAAGCAGCAATAAAAAAATTTGTTTCATGTTATAGTATCGGAGTGAAAAACGTAGAAATTTTGTATGAAGACGATAAAATTATTGTGGTTAGTAAGCCTTCCGGGCTTGCCGTTCAGGGCGGAAAAGGGGTGAAAACTTCGCTTGATACGCTCCTTGCCCAAAAGTTCAAGGAAGAAGGCAAAACAGAGCCGCTTCTGGTTCACAGGCTGGATAAGGATACATCGGGGGTTTTGCTTGCGGCGAAAGGGAGCGAAGAGGCGGCGCGTTTTTCACGGCTGATAAACGACAGGAAAGCGGTTAAACAGTACATAGCGGTCTGCGCCGGACGACCCGAAAAAAGTGAAGGAGTTATAACAGACGAACTTTTAATCCGCGGAGTTTCAAAAAAATCCGAGACAAAATACAAGGTGACGCAAAGCGGCAAGCTGTCCTCTTGCGATTTAGAATTTTCAGTTCTTGAAATTGAACTTGGCACCGGCAGGATGCATCAGATCCGCCGCCACCTTGCCATGAGCGGTAACCCCGTATTAGGTGATGATAAATACGGCGATTTTTCCCTTAATAAAAAACTGCGAAAAGAAGAGGGTTTAAAGCGTCTTCTGCTTCATGCTTCGCGGATTGTCATAAAAAACGGGTATGATTTAGAAGTAAACGCGGATTTACCAGATTATTTTAATTGTTATATACAAAAAAACCATAAATAGATATAATAAAAGATAATGAAAGCGGCAAAACTGGCGGTTATCCCGCTTTTAATAATTTTAATTTTTAACATAACTTGCTGTTATAAATATACCTCACCCGACGCTGTTACCCGCGCTTCACCTAACACAGAGCAGATCAGTTACGCATACGCTTCATATAAACATATCCCCGGCGTAACAGACGAAGAAATTAAAGCGATCGAAAACCTGCAAAAACAAAAACAATTTTTTATTTACGGCGCGAACACAGCTCCTGAATCTTTTTTTAACGAATACGGCGAAATAAAGGGATTTACAAAATATGTCTGCGAATGGCTTTCCGAATTAATCGGCATTCCGTTTATTCCTAAAATTTATGAATGGGACGAACTTTTTAACGGACTTGAATCAGGAGAAATTAATTTTACAGGGGAACTGACTCCAACAGACGAACGGCGAAAAAATTATTATATGACAGATCCTATCGCGGAAAGATCTATAGTCTACACGCACATAACAGGCAGCATGCCGCTGCAGGATATCGAAAAACAAAGGACTCCGCGGTACGTGTTTTTAAGAGGCGCATCCACAATTGACGATGTGACTTCGCAGACAAAGAAAAAATTTATTACAATCCCTGTAGACACCTACGAAGACGCGTATAAACTTTTAAAAACAGGAGAGGCGGACGCGTTTTTCAGCGAAGGGCTGGACGCGTATTTTGACATTTATCCTGACGTATCAACCGATGAAATTTTCCCGATAATTTACAGCCCTGTCTCGCTTGCTACGGCGAATAAAGAACTTTCCGTGATTATATCGGTTGTGCAAAAAGCGCTAATCAACGGCGGCATCATGTATTTAACAAAATTGTATAATGCCGGGCATCAGGATTACCTTATGCACAAACTTTTCCTAAGGCTTACCGATGAAGAAAAATATTATATCCACAACAGGCAGATTGTAAAACTCGCGGCTGAATATGATAATTATCCTATTAGTTTTTTTGACAGGCATAGAAAGGAATGGCAGGGGATCGCTTTCGACGTGCTTCGTCAGGTGGAGACTTTAACCGGTTTACATTTCAGTATTATCAACGATGAGCAAACCGAATGGCCTGTGCTGCTTGATTTGCTTGAAAACGGCGAAGCCGACATGATAACAGAGCTTCTTTACACGGAAGAACGCGAAGAAAAATACATTTGGCCTAAAACGCCTTATATGATCGACTATTACGCGCTTCTGTCGAAAGATACGCTTCCAAACATGAAGGTAAACGAAATCCAGCATACAAGAATTGGTTTAACAAGAGACACAGCGCAGGCTGATACATTTAATAAATGGTTTCCGAATCATAAACACATTGCGGAATATGACACTACAAACGAAGCGTTTGACGCGCTTCAGGATGATAAAATCGAGCTTTTAATGTCCAACTTAAGCCGGCTTCTTATGCATACAAATTTTTACGAATACGCGGGCTATAAAGCAAATGTTATTTTTAATTATCCTGTCGGCTCCGCTTTTGGTTTTTGCAAAGACAGGGAACTGCTGTGTTCGATCATAGACAAAACCCTTTCATTGATCGAGCTTGATGAAATATCCGGTCACTGGATGAGAAAAACTTACGATTACAGGTTTAAGGTCGCGCAGGCGCAGGTTCCGTGGTTTATAAGTGTAGCCGCATTGTCTCTGTTCATACTTATCTTTATGCTGATAACCGCGCAAAAATATAAAAACCAGGGGAAGCAGCTGGAAAAACTAGTGCAGGAACGCACCTGCGAGCTTCACAATTCGCAGATAGAACTTGAGTCCGCGCTGGACAGGGCGCAGTCGGCGAACCGCGCCAAATCGGCGTTCCTTGCGAACATGAGCCATGAAATCCGCACGCCGATAAACGCGATTGTAGGCATGACCGCAATCGGAAAATCCGCGGACGAAGTAGAGCGCAAAGACTACTGCTTTACAAAAATCGAAGACGCGTCCCATCACCTGCTTGGCGTTATCAGCGATGTTCTGGACATGTCAAAAATCGAAGCCAACAAATTTGAGTTATCTCCCGCGGAATTCAATTTTGAGAAAATGATTAAACAGGTTGTAAGCGTTACCAATTTCAGAATAGAAGAGAAAAAACAGTTATTCACAATTCAAATTGATCCTAAAATCCCAAACAACCTGATAGGAGACGATCAAAGGCTTGCGCAGGTTATAACAAACATTTTAGGAAACGCGATAAAGTTTACCCAGGAGGGCGGACACATCTTTCTTGACGCGAATGTCATGGAAGAGAATGACGGGATATGCACAATACAGATAACGATTAAAGATAACGGGATCGGCATCAGCCATGAACAGCAAGCGCGCCTTTTCCAGTCGTTCAATCAGGCGGAAACAAGCACTGTAAGGAAGTTCGGCGGCACGGGGCTTGGGCTGACAATTTCCAAAGCCATCGTGGAAATGATGGACGGCAAAATTTGGATTAACTCGGAACTTGGAAAAGGCGCGACTTTTTTCATGATAATTAAAATGAAGCGCGGCGAGGATATACCGCAGGAAGAGAAAAACAACGGCACCAAAGCAGATGTTAAGATGGACGATATTTACGCGCTATTAAAAGGCAAAAATATCCTTTTGGCGGAAGATGTGGAAATTAACCGCGAAATTGTTACCGCGCTTTTTGAGCCTATCGGCATAATTCTTACGCAAGCTACCAACGGAGTGGAAGCGCTGCAAAAATTCAAAGAAACGCCGGAGAAATTCGACGCGATACTGATGGATGTTCAAATGCCCGAAATGGACGGTTATGAAGCGACACGCAGGCTCAGAACGCTTGACATCCCAAAAGCCAAAAAAATCCCTATTATAGCGATGACGGCAAATGTGTTCCAGGAAGATGTAGAAAGATGCCTGAAAGCGGGCATGAACGATCATGTCGGCAAACCCCTGAACATAGAAGAGGTTTTAATCAAACTGCATGTTTACTGCAGTTGACTTAAATTCATATATTTTCCACAATCAAGATAACATGGCAAGTAAGCAGCAGAAGATTCCTGTATCACGGCATAAACTTGAGAGCCTGAGTACAGATGAATTGATCAAATTAGCCGATGACAGCGGCATTGATATCCCTTTCGGGCTTGAAAGGATTTTTATTATCGAGGAGCTTCTTGAACTGTTTTACGCGGATAAGAAAGAAGACTCTAAAGACCTTGAACCAAGCCCGACATATCCTGAGACAGCGGCTTTACCCAAACAGTATAATATTTCTTTTATCGATGTGATTATAAGGGATCCGCTTTGGGTTTTCGCTTTTTGGGAAGTAAAAAGCCACGACAGAGAAATCCACGAAAACGCCGCCAATTTTAAAGGTTATTGCCTTCGCGTAATCGCCTTGAACGAAGACGGAAAAGAATTCCAGGAAGATAATTCCTTTACAGTGCCGGTTACAGCCGAAGACTGCGCCAGGTATCTCGGTCTTGCGGAACATTCATCGCTTGACTGGAAATCGCCGTCATCCGGCTGTTATGTGGTGAAACTTGAAGCCTGCCGCGGTGATACATTTATGCCGATTGCGTTATCAAAACCTTTTTATCTTCCCCGGCTTAACGAAAACGCGACATTCGCGAATTTAAACCGTAATCCTTTAATCCATCTTTCGGGAGTGCAGAATTTGGAAATAATTAAAAACACAGATCGCGAATTCAGGGCAAAGAGGCAGTAGGTATGGAATTCCGTTACGCGATTTCATTGGTGCTGGAAGCGCATCTGCCGTTTGTCAGAGAATTTAAAAAAGATGACGATCTTACAATCCTTGGCGAAGAAGAGCGTTTTTTTGAATATATCTCCGAAACGCTTATTCCCCTTCTGGAAGTTTTATACAGGCTGGACAATGACCATATTCCTTTTAAACTCGCAATGGTAATTTCTCCGATTTTGTGCCACATGTTATGCGACGAGCATCTTCAGAAAAAATACCTTTCCTATCTTGATAAGCAGATTGAATTCGGCAAAAAAGAAATGGAACGCACCGCGGCGCAGAGCGATTTAAATAAACTTGCGCAGAATTACTGCGATACAATTACAGAAAAAAGAAACGCGTTTACGGAAAAATACGAAAAAAATCTATTAAAAACTTTTGACTTTTACAGGCGCAAGGGCAAACTGGAAATACTTGCAACCTGCGCGACCCACGCCTTTATGCCATTCATGAGCCATAACGGCGAATCTTTGCAGGCGCAGATGGAAATTCCCGTTGCTGTTTACAGAAAGCACTTTGCCGGAAATCCGCAGGGTTTTTGGCTTCCTGAACTTGGATGGACTGCGGAACTTGAACCGTATTTAAGAGCGTATAATTATTCCTACACAATCGTGGACACTCACGGGCTTTTGTTCGGTGATCCCGCGCCCGAAAAAGGATGTTTCTTCCCGGTTAAAACACCTAACGGAACTTTTGTCATTGCAAGAGATCATTTTGCTGTAAAAGAAATTGAAAAGATGGCGGCGGACGAAATTTACCGCAACAATGATCATGACGCGGGCTACGATCTTCCGTCCGAAAATGTAAAACCTTTTTCGGGCGCGGAAGGAGAAAGACACAGAACTGGCTACGATTATTACACGCACATAAACTCTGTATACAATCTTGAAGCCGCGTCCGGTAAAGTAAAAGAACACGCGAAAAAATTTATAGAAAAAACCGAAGCAAGGCTTAAAGAAGCGTCGGAGCATATAAAAGAAGCGCCTATCAGCCTTTATGCGCAAAAATGCGGATTTTTCGGCTGCGCATGGCATGAAGGGCCTGACTTTATCGAAGCGCTTTTCAGGAACGCGGCGGAAAACAGCGATTTAAAATTTGTCTGCCCCGGTGAATATATTTACCAGCAGGAAAATCAACTTCAGGTTGTATCGCCGCAGTTTTCTTCAAGCGGAGAGAACGGTTACGCGGAGACATGGCTGGACGTTTCCAATGACTGGATATACCGCCACCTTTACCAGTCAATGGACAGAATGACAGAGCTTGCGGAGCGTTTCCCGGATGATACAGGCTTAAAAGAACGCGCTTTAAATCAGGCGGCGCGCGAAATTTTGCTTGCCCAATCTTCGGACTGGCCTTCGTTTTTATACAATCAGGATTCAACAGAGTTCGCGCGCAATCAGGCGGAAAACGCGCTTAGAAACTTTACGACAATTTATGAAGCGCTCGGAAGCAACTACATCAGCACAGAGTGGCTTACAAACCTTGAAAAAAGACACAACATTTTCCCGAATATCAACTACCGCGTTTTCCGCCGTAAAAAATAATTAAAGATCGAGCCTGTAAAGGTCTTCTATCCGCTCTCTTAATTTTTCGCGTTCTTCAAGCATGGTAAGGCTTTCTCTTGCAGGTTCGTACTTGGGGTCCAGTCTAAGCGCTTCTTCCCAGCATCTTCTTGCGTCTTCATTATTTCCGCGCGAATAAGCATCAAGCCCCAAAAGATATAATTCATCCAGCCTTTTAGCCAACTGGTCTCTCCCGCTGTCTCCCAAATCCAAACGCACGGCAAGGCTTATCCTGTTAAGCGGCTGCATAAACTGGGTAAGTAAATCCAGAGAATAATTTATATCAAACGAAATTTTATTTAAATTGACGGCGCTTCCAACAGAAATCCGGCTTCCTCCGGGTTTGTACATGAACCCTGCGCGCATGGATAAAAATTCGACAATGTTAGCGGAAATTCCAAAAGACGCGTACGGCTTTTCTGAAAGCGTTATGTCCAGTAAATTCAGGGGAAGGTTAAAATCAAACGCGATGGTGAGCGGGCGGATAGGTTTGTAAGATATCGCGGCGTTTATAACAGTAGGCAAAGCTTCATCAAGCGCGGGCGGTCCAAGGTTTCTGACAACAACGGCGACTGACGCGTTTCTGTCCCTTGCCGAGTAACTTTTTAAAAGGTTAAACCGCGTAAGGACACCTATGTCCGCCATGAGCATCGCCGCGGATTGGGATAACCCCGAATTTTTAATAATATTGCCGAAGTCATCGGAAAAATCAGGCATCATTCTGAAAGCGCCTTTAATATTCATGCCCAAAGAAAGCCCGGAAAAATAATACCCCGAGAAAAAATTATACGAAGCGTTTAAAATCGCCACACCCTCGGAATAATAACCGCTGGAAACTCTTTCGCCGTAGTAGTTGTATTCGGTAAAAGGCGTGTACAGCCATTTGGCTCCCGCGGCAATGCCTAGATTTCCAAAACGGGTTGCGTAAGCTGCGCCTTCAACCTTTGTGTCCGCTATCCAATTATTGTGAAAAAAAGCCAATTCGGATTTTTTAAGCATCGAAGAGCCCGCGGGATTAAAATCGATAAAGGAGATATCGTCGGAAATCGCGGAGAACGCGCCTGCCATGCCTTCGGAATGCCCTCCCATCGGGATATTCAGCACCGGAAAGGCGGTTAAACCAGCATTTTCATCGGAATTATAAATCCCATTCAGATAATCCGCGATATTTCCGTAACTATCCTGCTGATCTGCCGCCTGCAAGGGAAAATTGAGAGAAAAAAATACCAAACAGGCGGAAAAAACCGCCTTTATTTTAAACCAGACCATCTACAATACATTATATATCGGAAAATATTAAAAAAAACAGTATATCCAAAAGGATCGCTCAGAAAAATACGATAATATAATATAGTATAATAATGACAATGAAAGCGGCGCGGCTCAGGATGACAATATTAATACTTTCCTCGATTTTCCTGCTTTTTGCGGCTGAAACCGCGCTTTTTGCGGGCGGCGGTACGGAACCTGATATTGCCAGGGCGGACGCTCTCATCGAAAACAAGGAATATGACGAGGCAATTATAATTCTAAGCGATTTTGCCAGACGCAACTTTGATAAATTTGATTTGGCGCAAAAACGTCTTCGTATAATTTACAAGTTACGCGAAGATTTTAACCGCACCGCAGATGAATTAATCCAAACACTTTTAAACGACCCGGAAAATGATGAAAAAATTCTTGAACTGACAAGGCACCTTCATTCTCTGGAAAAAGACGACAGCCCGCTTCTTGCCAATTATTTGTCCAATACAATGGAGATCGCGCAGTTTAACGTAAACAGAAACAGGCTTTTAGACATTATGGAAAGAGCCGCGGAATTTTTACAAAACGGCGACTGCAATTCAGCTATTCTGGTTTACGCGGAAGGCATGGACATCATGCGCGATGAATTCTTTACGGCAGGTTACGGAGCGAACATCGAGAATGATGTCCGCCGCGAAACGGAAAGGATGACATCTGTTATCTCCGCCTTCCAGCAGAGAAGTTCTCAGATGGGAGCAATTTCGGCGGACATGGTGCGCGCGTTAAACGCCGGAGACATTGCAAGAATAAACGAGATAACAGAGCGGCTTGCTCCTGCCATGGACAGTTTTATCGCGCTTAAGCAGGAGATGTATCAAGTTTACAGCGTATTTACAAGAACGTTAAATCAAATCAGGGGAAACGAACCCGATATAATCGACCGCAACCATCTTTCATTCATGCAGGTTATTATTAACGGAAGACACGAAGAAAATCATTCTGAAGGATTCCTCGGTTCCTTTGATACCTACTGGAACAATTCAATTGGAGCTGTTACTTCCGCCATTACACAGTACATAAAAGAAGCAAACGCCGCTTCCCTTTCCGCTTTTAATACCGGAAATTATCAAACCGCGGTTTCGTCACTTAACAGAACGGAAACTTACGCAAATCTGTCTCCGCTGTATTTTGAAAAACACAGACAGCTTTTTACCTCCAGCGCGCCGGCGGTAACCCTGTTTGCAAGCACAATCCTGCGAAACGACACCGCTCCCTTCCTGGAGATACGTTCGCTGAACACGGCCAACACATCACTTCTGCAGGCTTCAAACGCTGGCTTAAACATGAACATTAACCGCTCGGCGCGCACTTTAAACGAAGAACTGCAGACACGAAACAGCATTATCACAATGCGCAATACAATCAGCGGCATCAGAACAAACGCGAATCAGGTAAACGCGCAAATTGCTGTTCATCACAACGCCCCATACATTACAGACGCTCTTGCCGCGATAGACAAACTGTCTTCGGCGCTGCTTGCCGAGGAACTTCAGTCGGCGCAGAGGTATTACGCCATTGCGCATAACAGTATTCAGGAAAGCCTTACCTCACGGCGGGCAGAACTGGAAAGAAGCAGAAATTTTCTTAACGGAGAAAGCAGAACAAGCGCAAACGGCATTATTACAATTTTCCGCTATCCGGCTGAAGCGCTGGAAGAATTAACCGCGATGCTTTCCGCTGTTAATATAGACATTCAGAACGGCAGCTCGATCATGGACAGGCACAGAAGCGAAGCGCAGCCGTTTTCGTCTAACGATCGGATTGTATCCGCGCGAAACGGGCAGCAGAATATTATAAACGAACTTAACAGCCTGCGCACACAGGGTCTTGCGCTTGCGGATACTGCGCGCACCCGCTCAACACAGGCTGAAGCTTACAGACAAGACGGTGAAAGGCTTTTAAGGGAAGCGCAGGGCGCTTTTCAAAGGCAAAGTTACGATCTTGCAAGAGAGCGCATCCAAAGAGCGTCCGACCGCTTTAACGATTCACTTGAAATACAGGAATCGGCAGCGCTTCGCCAGATTCGTGACACGCAATTAATAAATTTAGGGCTGCAGATCAATTTGGCGGAAAATGAAAATATAATTATGGAAGTGCGTAATCTTGTAAATGCCGCCCGCACATCATACTTTAACGGCGATTTCCAGCAGGCAGAAGATTCCCTTACAAGGGCAAGAAACAGATGGCGCCTTACAAACCCCGATGAAAACGAAGAAATTATTTACTGGATGGGCATTGTGCGCACTGCCATGTCCGCGTCAAGCGAAAGGGTAATTCCCGCGACTGCGCCGCTTTATGCCGAAATGAGCCAGCTGCTCAGCCAGGCACAAAGAAATTTTGATGAAGGCGTACGCTATGTAAACTCAGGGCGGCGCGCGCTTGGAATCGCCAGATTTGACGAAGCACGGCAGATAACAAGAGAAGTAAAACTTATGTTCCCTGTAAATCAGGAAGCGGGTATTCTTGAACTTAGAATCGAGCAATTTTTAGATCCTTCGGCTTTTAACGCGTCGTTTGAACAGCGGTTAAGAACTGCCGTAGCGGGAACAAGATCGCGTTCAATCGAAGCATTCGCGGATCTTCAAAACCTTGCGGAATTAAACCCGCGTTATCCCAACATGAGGGCAATACTGACACAGGCGGAAATTGACATGGGTTACCGCCCGCCGCCGCCGAATCCAGCCAACATCGCGCGTTCCAGAGAACTTACTTCCGCCGCAAGCCGCATTGTAGAAAGCAGTACAACCGCGCAGTACGAAGTCGCTCTCGCGCAGTTAAACGAAGCTATCATTTTAAATCCCAACAACATGGACGCGACGCGGGTAAGAGACAGGCTTCTCAGCCGCATGAGCGTTCCCGGCAACCTGGTTCTCTCAAGCCAGGATGAAGCCGACTACCAGAGAGCGTTACGCGAATTACAGGCTGGCAACAACCTGGTCGCGCTGACACTCGTGGAAAGGTTAATGCAGAATCCAAGTAATAGAAATATTACCAAACTGATTGAATTACAGCAAAGGATACTATCGGCGTTATGATGCAATTACAAAAATACGGCAAATATAATTTACGCAAGATCAGGATTGCAGCCGCGTCGGTATTTTTATTTTTTTTGGCGGCAGGCGTCTTTGCCACAGATTTTTTCTGGGAAGAAGCTGTGCCGTTTACTCCAAGAGCCGGAAAGTTTCCAATCAGCGCCCACTCTGCCGATTTTTCGGTTATCGCATGGCAGGAAGTAAGCGGCAATAATATAAATATTTTTCTTGCGGTAAAAGAAGCCGGAAGAGACTGGGCGCAAAGAGGCATGATCGCGGGCCCTTACGCGTTCCTTGGAACCGAACCTTCGATTTTAAGCATGGTTATTGATAACCGCGGAAGAATTATGATTTCGGCTGCTCCCGGCGGAGCGCAGGCTGAGATATTAATTTCAACTAACAGAGGACAGAGTTTCACAAAGCAGATAGTAGATTTGGGAGCCGAGAATACCGTAGCTCCCCGTTTGTATGTCCGCGGCGACGGAGGTTATTTCCTTTTTGTTACCAGAGGCCGCTCGCAGTCGCTGTCGATTTTTTATTCGCGCTCTGACGACGGAATTAACTGGCAGCCGTTTGAGTTTTTCACCCCGGAGAATACGTTATCGCTGAACTTTCTTCCCGCTCACGCCAGCGCAGGACGCAGAGATATCGTATTTTTCCAATCGCTGATAATGGGCGTGGAATCATCATCCACATTCCAGCTGTTTTATAAAATCAGCGACGACGGAGGAAGAACATGGACGGAAGCAAGGCGTTTTACCACATTTAACGATCCTGTAATGCAAACTCAAGCTTCCGCGGATCAGTTTGACAATCAACGCCCGCATTTGACAAGGTACGGCGATGATTTATTACTTGTTTGGGAAAGGCGTTATTCAAACAGATCGCCCCAGATTTACAGCGCAATCATCAATTCAAACGCAAATATTACAGGGCGCGCCGAACGCGTAAACAGCATAGAAGCGTATTGCAATAACCCGATCGGTTTTATCCACAATGATAATACGCCGACTGTTGTTTGGTTCGATAACCGCAGCGGAAACAACAGGATTGTTCTGGCGCAGCGCGGCGATTATGACTGGGAGAACCGCCTGCTTTCAAGCACTTCCGCGGAAGCGTCATTCGCAAGACCTGTTGTCAGCAGCGACGGCGCGTATATTTTCTGGCAGACTACTTCGCGTAACGCAGGCCGCATTTATATTCTGGCGCCTGATTATTCCGCGCCAAGCCCCAGAATTACAGCGGTAAACTTTACACCGCAAAGAGCGAACCGTTCCGAAAGGGCGCGCGTTACATGGAACATTCCCGCGGATACTTCCGGCATTCTTGGATTTTCATGGGCATGGAGCCAGGATCAAAATGCCGCGCCGCCTGAACAGGTAATGATTTACAACATCGGCAATACGTCAAATTTAAATTTGGAACATACCGCCCCAAGCGACGGTTTATGGTATTTCAGCGTCAGAGCGCAGGATTACGCAGGCAACTGGTCCGCGCCGTCAAGGGTTGTGTTTAACAGAAAAAACGCTCCGCCGCCGCAGGTTAATATCATCGAGCCGCAGACTGACGCAAATGGTTTTCTGACTTCCAACACTTTTAATTTATTATGGGAGCCTTCTGCCGATCCTTACACGGAAGGTTATACTTGGAACCTGCAATTTTTAGGAACGAACGCAAACGCCGCGATAACTTCTGTACCTTCCAGAATAATGGGGACAAATACTTCTGTAAGTTTTTCAAATCAGGATAACGGTATTTGGGCATTTTCAGTTTCCGCGGTTGATCAAGCCGGAAATATCGGGCAGCCCGCGAATATAATTTTCAGAACAAATAAATTTATACCATACACAAGCGTCAGCTATGTTGACGCGCAGCAGGATGAGCAGGGAATACTTACAATCAGAGTTTTAGGGCGCGGGTTTTCAACAGGCGGGCTGATAGATTCGATTGCTCTTGAAAACGAAGGGAATCCCGAACAATACGGAAGTTTTAATATTTTATCGGACAGAGAAATTTCTGGGCTCAGATTTGAAAATATCGAAGAAGGCAGATACAGGCTGCGATTGCATCATTCAGTCAGAGGATGGTATACAGCCGACTCGTTTATCCCGGTCGCCAGAACCGGAACAGTCAAGTTCGGCGATTACTCGAAAGAATGGCGGCCTTCGTGGCAGATTGAACAGCGAAAGCTGATAACATTTAACCCCATCATGGCGCTTGTCGCGCTGTTGTTTGTTTTATGCGCTCTTGGATTAACGGCGATGATCCGCGGGCTTGCCGGAGTTATTACAGAGGGCGCGTTAGTTAAACAGGAAGCGCATGCAATTATCACAGGAGATTTTATGCCAATGGAAAAGAAACAAAAAATTGTTCAAATACAAAGAAGAGGGAGGGGGCTGCGTTTTAAACTTGCGTCGTTTACTACAGGGCTTATACTTCTTGTAGTATTGATGATCTCTATGCCAATGTACTTTATGATGATCAATACGCAGCAGCAAACATTGCTTAGAAGCTTGTGGGATCGTTCAAGCGTATTGCTTGAAGGGCTTGCCTCCAGCGCGAGATCGTATCTGCCGATGGCTCTCCAGTCTGCGGGTGAGCGCGGCGCTCTTGAGCTGATGTTCCTTCCGTCTCAATCCGCCGCTCTTGACGAAGCGCAGTATATAACAATCACAGGTTACGGCATTAACTCGATACATACAAATCATATCTGGGCGTCAAATGATCCTGCTATCGGATCAAAAATTGACACAACAGAATTACGCCCCGGCGTTACGCGCTTTAACGACACGTTGGATCCTTTCTATGAAGAAATCGCAAACGAGCTGAATATGCGCGCTCAAAGAGAAGCCGGGGAACTTTCCAATAGTATTTCGGGAATGACAGAAGAATTCCTGTCTCTGGCGCTTCGCACCGATGCCGCCGGAGAGCGCATGAGAAGCGACATCCAGGTATCGATCAACTCGCTGGAATTAAAAGTAAACGAAATACTTACGGCGATTTCCGGTGAAATCGGCTCGTACCCGCAATTCCCCCGAAACAAAATCGATGATAACGGAGACGGAAAATACATATTATATAAACCTATCATGTACCGCCAAAGAGCGGATCAAAATTTCTACCGCGGTTTAATCCGGCTGGAAGTTTCAACTGACTCGATTGAACACGAAATTAATCAGGGGAAGATGAGACTTTTAATCACAATCGGAATCGTAGCTATCGCGGTACTGCTTATCGGAATAACAGGCGCTTTCATTTTCGCCACTTTGATGATCAAACCTATAAAAAATCTTGTTAAACACATCGAGATGATCCGTGACACCGAAGATAAATCTAAACTCGCTGGGCAGGATATAAAAATCAACACAAAGGATGAAATTGCAATCCTTGGAAATACAATCAACGACATGACACACGGTCTTGTAAAAGCCGCACTTGCTGCGTCCGACCTGAATATCGGCAAAGAAATTCAGAAAAAATTTATTCCGCTGGAAATGGATTCAAGCGGCAACAAGCAAAGCAACGGTTCGAAAAATACTCCAAACCTTGATTTCTTCGGTTACTACGAAGGCGCAAAGGGTGTATCAGGAGACTATTTTGATTATCAGGATCTTGACGGGCGTTACTACGCCATTATCAAATGCGACGTTGCGGGTAAGGGAATCCCGGCAGCTCTTATCATGATTCAGGTAGCGACAATGTTCCTTAACTATTTTAAACAGTGGAAACCAAACGCAAAGGGAATGCACATAGAAGAAGTTGTTTATCAGATTAACGATTTTATCGAAGCGCTCGGCTTTAAAGGCAGATTCGCGGCGTTCACTCTCTGCCTGTTTGATTCGCAGACAGGAGTTGTCCGTTTCTGCAACGCCGGCGACAACATCATTCATTTATACAGCCAAGCAGAAGGAAAAAAGAAAACACTAACGCTGCCGCAGACACCGGCGACAGGCGTGCTTCCAAACTTTATGATTGAATCCACAGGCGGCTATAAGGTTAATACCGTAACAATAGACAAGGGAGACATTCTCCTGCTCTACACTGACGGTATCGAAGAAGCGAAAAGAAAATTCCGCGACGGCAAATTCAAGGAAATACTCTGCACAGAAGGTCCGAATGACACGCCGCACGAAAACCATCTGTGCGGACAGGCCGACGAAGAAATGAGCCCCGAACGCGTTGAAGCGATTATCAACGCGGTAATGGCGCGTAAAATTTACACGCTGCGAAAATATCACAACCCGGAAGGAGACGTAGAGCTTCAATTTGATTTTTCATCATGCGAAGGCACCGTAGAAAATGTAATAATGGCGATGGTATCGGTAGAAAAAATGTTCCGCTGTTACAAACCCGAAGACGCAGGAGAAGATGCCAGGGTAATGGTAGATAAAAAAGTTGACGAATTCCTTAAGAGCCACTTTTTGCAATACAGGCGTTATTGTTCACACACAAGAGAATATCCTGAAAATCCAGCGTATATGTATTATACTCATATAAGGGAAGATGAACAGTACGATGACCTTACAATTCTGGGAATAAAAAGAAAATAAGGAGAAAAAGATGACATTTAGCGAAAGAATGAAAGACCTGCTGGAACAAGGCTGGGCTGTATCAAAGGATCTTGCGATTAAAGCCGGCGCGAAAGCCCAGGATCTTGGGGAAAGGGGCTTGTTGATGTGGGACATTAAACAGCTTGAAAATCAGGCTCAAAAATGCCTGACCCGCCTTGGAAACGAAGCCTACATCGCATTCACGGAGCGGGATCAGCCTACGCTTAGCCGCGAATCAACCGAATGCAGCACCCTGTTAAATGAGCTTACCAGTATTAAAGACCAGATAGAAAGGAAAGAAAGCGAGCTAAAATTGCGAAAAGCGGTGTAAGCACCCTCTTGAAACATTTTCTATTTTTTAATATATCTTATAGAAGGTTATGGGCCGCTAGCTCAGTCGGTAGAGCATCGCCCTTTTAAGGCGGTGGTCGGAGGTTCGAATCCTGCGCGGCTCAAAGTTATTAAATCAAAAGAGACTTCATCAGCTGATGGGGTCTTTTTTATTGCCTTAGTTCTCCACAGGTTTTCCACATTATCATTATTATTTGTTTTTTAACGAAAGATATGGTATAGTAATTCTATGAATCTAAAAACAGTGATTACAACAGATACTATTGACCTTAACCTGAAAGGCACGACGAAAAAAGAGATTATCAACGAGCTACTTGATATTCTTGTCAGAACCGGGAAAATACAGGACAGGGAGACGGCGCTTACTGCAGTTATGGACAGGGAGGAAAAAATGTCCACTGGAATGAAGCACGGGATTGCCATTCCGCACGGTAAATGCTCCGCTACCGAAGATTTAGTCGCTTGTATCGGTATTTCTGAAAAACCAGTCGATTTTGATTCTCTGGACAAACAACCATGCAGAATTTTTATTATGACCCTTTCCCCGGTGGAGAAAACAGGGCCTCATCTGCAATTTCTTGCTGAAGTAAGCCTTTTGTTTAAAAGCGGCGATAAACGCGACGAAATTTTAAAAGCAGCAACACCTGAGGAAGTTTTAGAAATATTAGCGGAATAATCCGCGGTTTCCGGAGAGAAACGCGCCAATGCGTATAGCCAATAATTTAATTCTGGACGATGAAGGAAGAACCTTAATCCTGCGCGGAGTTAATCTTGGGGGAGATTCAAAGATCCCCATACAAGGCGATTCCCTGGATACTCAAAATGTTTCATTTATCGGAAGACCTTTTCCCGTTGAAGAAGCGCAGAGCCATTTCCGGCGGCTTAAAAACGCCGGTATGACGTTCCTGCGGCTGATAGTCACGTGGGAAGCGATTGAACATGACGGTCCCGGAATCTACGATGAAGCGTATCTGGCATATCTTCGGAAAATTTTACAAACAGCGGAAAAAGAAGGTATTTCCGTTTTCATAGATCCTCATCAGGATGTCTGGAGCCGCTGGACCGGCGGTGACGGCGCGCCTTCGTGGACAATGGAAAAACTTGGAATGAACCTTAACAACGGCGATATCTGCGGCGCGGCAATAACAAAACAGCGTTACAGCCAGAACCATAACGGAAAACTTTACGGAAAAATGATCTGGCCCAGCAATTACAACCGTTACGCGACAGCGACAATGTTCAGCCTTTTTTTCGCAGGGTCGGTTTACGCGCCGGGACTGGAAATAGAAGGAGAGAATGTTCAGCACTGGCTTCAAAACCATTTCATTGCCGCTTTTAAACATGCTCAGCGCCGTTTAAAAAACCTCGCCGCTATTTCGGGCTGGGGATCAATGAATGAGCCGCACTTTGGCTTTATCGGACACAACGATCTTTCGCGTTCAGAAAATCCGTTAATTCCGGCAGGTCCGTGTCCAAGTCCGTGGCAGACAATCTGCGCCGCGTCCGGGTTTACGCAGAAAATTCCCGTATACAGTTTTATTTCCGCAGGTAAAACTATTTCGCGTTACGAAACATTGAATCCGCAGGGAGTTTCGTTTTTTAAAGACGGATACTCATGCCCATGGAAACTGACAGGCGTCTGGCGTGACGAAGGCGGCGCGCCGAGGTTATTAAACAAAAACCATTTCAGCAGCTATCAGGGACGAGCGGTAAATTTCGCCGATGACTTTTTAAAACCTTATATTGTTAAATACATTGACGCAATGAAACAGGCGGACGAACGCACGCTGTTTTTTATTGAAGGTTTGCCGCAATGCAGAAAAGAGGAATCGCATCCGTCATGGAGCAAAAAAGACAATGAAAACGCAGTAAACGGCAGGTGCGCAGTAAACGGCGGGTGCGCAGTAAACGCGTTTCATTGGTACGATGGCTTTTCGCTTTTTACAAAAAGCTTCAGAACATGGTTTACCATGGATCCGGAAGAAGTAAAATTTGTTATTGGAAGAAAAAACGCCGCCAGGTATTTTTTTAAATGCTTATCGCAGGCGATTGGATACACAAGAAAAAAAATGGATAATATCCCCTGCCTTCTGGGCGAGTTCGGGCTCGCCTTTGATCTAAATAACCGCAGCGGATTTAAGAAAGGTAATTACAAATTACATGAAACAGCGTTATCGATGTACTACGACGCGATTGACGCAAACCTTCTTCATTCAACAATTTGGAATTATTCCGCAAGCAACACAAACCAAGACGGCGATTTCTGGAACGACGAAGACTTGTCGATCTTTTCGGAAGGAAAGGAACGCGCCCAAGCAGGCTGGAAACGCCCCTACCCCATAGCAACAGCCGGCAAACTACTTTCTTTTAACTGGAACGGAAAACTTAAAAAGTTCACCCTTACTTTCATACCTGATACCAGCATAAAAGCGCCTACGATTATTTACCTTCCTGATTATATTTTCGGTACGTCAGCAAAAATAGAAACAACATTAAAGTGGGAACACAACAAGGAAGAACAAAAGCTATTTATTCATAATGATGACAGTAACGCCGGGGAGATAACGGTTAGAGTAACTGTTTAGGATACTTGACAACTTGTTAAGTAAGGGCTATATTCATAATATGAAAGCAATGCCTGTAGGTGAGTTAAAAACAAATTTTTCTCAAGTACTGGAAAAGGTAATGTCCGGCGAAAGTATCGGCATTCTTTACGGACGTGTTAAAAAACCTGTAGCCATGATAGTTCCGTACAAAGAGAGAAGAAAAACAGAACGGAAAATAGGCATATTAGACGGTAAAACAACCATTAAATTTAAAGATAATTTTGAGATGACATCAGAAGAATTATGCAATCTGTAAAGTATATGTTAGATACCCATACCCTGCTGTGGGCTATTGGAGATACAAAGAAATTAAAAAAAACGGCAATTCAAACGATTAAAAATCCTGATAACGATATATATGTAAGCGCGGTTTCTTTATGGGAGATATCAATAAAACACAATTTGGGAAAACTGGAAGTTGATTTTAACATAGAAAAAATTCCGGAATACTGCAGTAAGATGGGTTTCGATTTGATTCCCCTTGATCCGATTGACGCGTTAAATAGTTTAAAATTACCGCAAAAAGATAACCACAAAGACCCTTTTGACAGGATGCTGATATATCAATGTTTAAAAAACGACTATACTTTAATCAGCATAGACTCAAGACTTGAAATGTATAAAAATAATTACTTAAAATATATCTGGTGATTTATTATATAGTCCACAAATCAAGAATTTTCAATGATAAGGCGATAACCTCTCGACAAACCACTTTTGAAATTATTTCGTCCATACTTAAAAAAGAACTGACTCTTGTTCACGAATAATTAAATTTAATAAATATCGATATAAACAAAAATTGCAAAAAACAACCGCCCCTCTTGCGAAGAACGGTTGTACTATTGTTAGCTGCTACGCTGCATATAGCGCCCCATTTGCAGGGACGCTATAAAAAGTATGCCTGACACTAATTACACTGCGTACAATTAGCCGTCACACTGGTATTACTGCATCCAACCGCGTGAATCCTGTCCACGTAATAAGAATCATTCCAGCCTGAAGCCGCCTTGTAGACCGCAACGCTGCCAACAGGGACAACAATTCGGAGATTGCCGTAGGGAAAGGGCCGATAACCCGCTGTGGTTATTCTTGCGTCTCCTGACAGGCTCGGCATCCACCGTTCAATGGTTAAAAGAGTAAGATTGGTGCAGTTGTTGAACGCACTCATACCGATGCTGGTTACGCTGTTTGGTATGGTAACACTCGTCAAACCAGTGCAGCCATTGAACGCACTATCGCCGATGCTGGTTACACCGGCTGGTATGGTAACGCTCGTCAAGCCTGTGCAGCCGTAGAACGTTCTATTGCCGATGCTGGTTACGCCGTTAGGTATGGTGATACTCGTCAAGCCTGTGCAGTTTTGGAACACAGAATTGCCGATGCTGGTTACACTATTTGGTATGGTAACGCTCGTCAAGTTCGTGCAGTTTTCGAACACAGAATTGCCGATGCTGGTTACACCGGCTGGTATGGTAACGCTCGTCAAGCTGGTGCAGCCGTAGAATGTAGAAAAGTCGATGCTGGTTACGCCGTTAGGTATGGTGATACTCGTCAAGCCTGTGCAGCCGTAGAACACAGAATCGCCGAATCTGGTTACGCTGTTTGGTATGGTAACGCTCGTCAAGTTCGTGCAGTTTCTGAACGAACTGTTATCTATTAAAGTAATAGTGGTGCTTGGCACGACAAGGGATACGATCTGCCTTAAGCCGATAAGACCCGGGGCGGCGGGGAAGTCTCTCGAGCTGCCCGTGAAAAACGAGCCGTTGCTTGACCGTGTGCTGCCGGACAGGTCAAGTGAGACGAGCTTTTTCCCCGTGTCAAGCGCGGTAAGGAGCTGCGTCCAGCCGTTAGCGTCAAACCCCATTGTGCCCAAGCTTATCGAGACTTTCAGGGGGACAGGTGCAGCTGCGGTTCCGGCTTGCGGGGCATAATCGGCGATATACTCGGCTAATGTTACGTTTGCGATCGTAACGCATGACGCTTCAGTTTGATGTGAACAGTTTCCGTTTATCTGAATACCTGTCAGCGCGGTAATCTCGGCATTGTTCAGCGTCCATGTATAGTTGTGTCCAAGCGCAGGCGGCGCTGCGCGGTATTCGATATCTCCTGTTTCTCCGCATGAGAGGGTGCATGTCCTTGAGCTGTGTCCGGCTTCAGTACAGGTTGGCGCTATCCATGCAGGCATAGTATGTCCCAGAGCAGCGGCTATCTGTTCGGGGTTAGCATGATCGCAGACCTCTGTGCCGATCAATCGGCTGCAGGCGTGCGGTATACTGGTTATTGTGCAAGTTGGGGGTGTTGTCGCAGGATACTGATGCCCGTTGTAAGACGGCACACTGTTTGTGTCAAGATCGGTTTCCTTATGAGTACAGCCGGAACGGTTGCACTGTCTTTCTCTGTCGCCGTTCGCAGTACAGGTCGCCAATTTGATTGTTACCCAGTTGTTGATCATGTCATGTCCGCGCGCTGGTACTTCCATGTAACTGTCAGGATCATTCGTATCGTGCTTGTTACAGGCGCTGCAGAAAAGATAACTGTCGCCAACTGCTGTACATGTGGGCTGTATCGTTGTCTGAAACACTGCCCCAAGATTTTTATGGTTGTTCGGATCCAAGGGGTAAGCAGTAGTGCCTGCTTCGTCCTTGCTGCATAGATTACAGTGCCTGTGTCCAAGCCCAGTAGTTACGCAGGTAGCTGGTATCGCACCCGGATCGTATAGCCAGTCATGACCGTCGGTCAAGTCTATTGGTATTATATCATCTTCTTCAAAACCACATCCCTCAACGCGGCAATCCTGTTCCTTTGTACCTGTTGCAAGACATGTCGCTTCAATTATCGTCCGCCAGCCTGAAAGGTTATGTGCTATCATGTTCGCCCCTTCCTGTGTTACAGGATCGGGGTGATTGCATCCGTCGCAGGTTCTTTGGTTGACACCCTTCGAGTAGCAGGTCGGTTCGATTAATTGTTTGTATCCTCCCCATGTATGAGCGTCTCCGTCTAATTCTATTACGCCGCCCGGTTCGGTATGGGTACAGTCATCGTTGACACATTCCATTACACCGATACCTGTATCTACACAAGTGGAAGCTGTAGTTACTCCGCCTGCAAGACGTTCCAGATTGTGGGGAAGCATAGGAATAACGCCGGTTTGGGCGGTATACCCGCAGCCGCGGACACATTCCACTTCGCCTGTACCTGTCGCCATACAGGTTGGGGCAATGATTGGAACACTGCCTTCAACAGCATGAATATCATGCGCGTCGGTGTCTACGGCAATTTCCTCTGTTTGTGATTCACCGCAGCCTTCGCAACTTCTTGACTGTGAGCCCAAAATCACGCAGTTAGGGAGCACGTCTACTGTCCATTCGCTCCAACTGTGCTCATGGGAAGAGTCGTCGCCGTCAGGGCGGCAAGCGGCAAACCCGATAATCGCGATAATGGCAATAAGCCATACCATTTTTGTTTTTTTCATCATTGAAAAACCTCTTTTTTAGCCGCAGCAATTTTTTTATTCGAAGCGGCAAATTTAATCAAAATTACCGCAACGCAGTAACAAGAAAATATAAAAATCCGCTGGAATGTATTATTCGAGCGGTATTTTTCCTGTGAAATGAAAGAGATGTTTCCCTGTGAGCAGAGCTATCCCCTGAAAAGGTGCATAGTGAGTAAATTAGCGATTTTCTTCTATAAAGGAGAGAGAGAGAGAGAGAGAGAGAGAGAGAGAGAGAGAGAGAGAGAGAGAGAGAGAGAGAGAGAATTTGAATTCACATAAGAAATTGAAGTAGTATTATTTTTACCCATTTGGGCTGTTTTTTCTGTCATTACTAGGATAATAACAATTTCGGGAGATTGTTACAAGTGGTTTAATAAAAAAATGTGGTTTTTGTTAAATTTTTATCAGTCGTTTTTGCTTGTTTTAATAATTGAAATACACAGCCAGTTATTCAAATTATGCCAAAAAAGATAAAAAAGAGGTAATCCTAATTCCTCTCCATCAATTCCCTAAGCGCAAGCCTGAACTCTTCTTCGCGGATTAAACTTGAATGGAAACGGCTTTCTATCTTTCTGCGGTTTTCTAAAATGCGGCTAACGTAATTCAGGGTTACTTCCGGCGCTCCTGTGGATCTTACTCTGCCGGCTCCGGCGTTATACATCGCAAGCGCTGAAACTTCTGTACCGCCTGAGTTAAGACATTGGCGCAAATGACTGATTCCGTAGCGAGCGTTTGAATTAATATTATAGTAAACCGAGATTTCTAAATGCGGAAAAGACTGATTGTTTAATTGAAACAAGCCGCGGTCAACACTTCCGTTGCGGTTTTTCCGGTTAATGGCGTTTGGATTAAATCTGCTTTCTTCCCAGCACAGCGCGAAAGCAAGCGCTGGCGGAACATTAAATTCGTCGGAACTGTTTATAATCGCGTAAGCAATTTCATAATTTGAACAGACGTCGGAAAAAAATTCCACAACCCAGTCTTTGTACTCAGGATTGCGGAAATATTCCAAAATTGGATCCGGTATAGTTTCCGACTGCGCGAATAATGTGGAAAAATCTTCTTTTTCTATTTCTATATAAACAACAGGGGCGGTTCTTTTAAAATAACCGGAAAATTTACCGATAAAGGCGCAGACAAAAAGAGAACAAAATACCCCTGTAAACAGGGGTATTACATATTTCATTTTTGTTTTACGAAAACCCCATTCCAAGCAAACTTACCTTTCAATTAACCGAACCCTGATTATTCCGTTAACGCTTCGAATCTGATCAAGTACAGGAGAAGGAATTTTCTGTTCAGTATCGATAATATTATAACCATAATCATCGCGGTGATGATTGATTAAATCCTGTATGTTAATATTCGCGCCGGCAAGATTGGTTGTAATCTGCCCAACCATGTTGGGAATATTTCTGTTTACAACAATTAACCTGTATGGCGTTCGCTGTTCAAGTTTGCAGCGCGGAAAATTGACAGAGTTGCGGATTGCGCCTGTTTCAAGGCATTCCATAATCTGTTTAACCGCCATTACCGCGCAGTTATCTTCGGCTTCGGGAGTAGAAGCTCCAAGATGAGGGATGGCGATAACTTTTTTGCATGCTAAGAGTTCCTGCGTAGGAAAGTCGGTAACATACGCGCTGATTTTTCCAGCCTCAAGTGCCTCAACAACATCTTTATCGTTTACAAGAGCGTTACGCGAAAAGTTGATAATGCGCGCGTCTTTCTTAATCAGGCGGAATTTTTCCGCGTCTAAAAGGCCTTTGGTCGTATCGCCAAGCGGCAGGTGCAGCGTGACGTAATCAGATTTTGTAAGCAAGCTTTCCAAAGTGTCGGCGCGCACAACTTCACGTGCAAGGTTCCATGCCGCGTCAACAGAAATGTAAGGATCATAACCGATTACATCCATTCCAAGAGAGACTGCGTCATTGGCGACCATTACGCCAATCGCGCCAAGCCCGATAACGCCAAGGGTCTTCCCTTTAATCTCGGGCCCCGTAAACTTTGATTTTTCTTTTTCCACAAGTTCCGCAACATCGGGTTTGTCCGCAGCTGCAGCAGTCCAGTTAATACCGCCGACAATATTGCGCGAAGACAGCAGCATCGCGGCAAGGGTTAACTCTTTTACCGCGTTCGCGTTCGCGCCGGGAGTGTTAAAAACCACTACCCCGCTGTCGCTGCAGCGCTGAACCGGAATGTTATTGTATCCGGCTCCGGCTCTTGCAATCGCAATAACGCTGGAAGGAATTTCCATTTCGTTCATTTCCGCACTGCGAACCAAAATAGCGTCCGGGTTGGGAATGTCGCTTGCAACCTCGTATTTGTCCTTTGGAAAAAGATCCAGACCCAAAGGAGATATTTTATTTAATGTTTTAATTCGAAACATATTTTTATCCTTTATTTTTTGCCTTCAAATTTTTTCATAAACTCTATCAGCGTTTTTACGCCTTCAATCGGCATGGCATTGTAAATGCTTGCCCTCATTCCGCCGACAAGCCTGTGACCAGCAAGGTTTATAAGCCCTTCTGCGGCTGCTTCTTTTACAAAGCGTGTTTCCTGCTCGGTTTTTTTCGCGTCATCATCTGCCATCGTAACGAACGGGATATTCATTAAACTGCGGTACGGCTTTTCGACAGGCGAATAGAACATGCGCGAAGAATCAAGATAACTGTAGAAAAGGTCTGCCTTTTCGCGGTTAAGTTTCGTAATGGCGTCAACGCCGCCAAGATTTTTAACCCACTCAAGCACAAGACCGATTATATAGATACCGTAGCACGGCGGCGTGTTATACATCGAACCTTCCGCCGCGTGAATGTCGTAACGCAGCATTGCAGGCGTCCATGCCGGAGCATGACCGATTAAATCATCGCGGATAATAACAACTGTGGTTCCGGCAGGCCCAAGGTTTTTCTGAGCGCCGGCGTAGAGAAGACCAAACTTGCTTACATCCAGCGGTTCAGAAAGGATGCAGCTTGAAATATCCGACACAAGCGGCACGGAACCAGTATCAGGAATTTTATCCCACTTGGTGCCGACAATCGTATTGTTAAATGTTATGTGATAATAAGCGTCACCTGCCGACGGCGCCAGCGGCTGCGGAATGTATGTGTATGCCTTGTCTTTGGAACTGGCTTTAACATCCACGGCGGCGTATTTCGCGGCCTCTTTCGCGGCTTTTTCAGCCCAAATGCCGGTGTCGATATAACTGGCTTTCTTTCCGACACCGGGAGCGTCCCCAGCCGCCAAATTAAGAGGAATCATAGAAAACTGAAGCGACGCGCCGCCCTGTAAAAAGAGAACCTTATAATTTGTCGGAATACACATAAGCTCCCGAAGCAGGGCTTCTGTCTTTTCGATAATAGGTTTGTAATCCTTTGAACGGTGGCTCATTTCCATTACGGACTGGCCTGTACCGTTTGCATTGGTCATTTCTGCGGCGGCTTTTTCAAGAACCGGCAAGGGCAAAACCGAAGGCCCTGCGGAGAAGTTGTATACTTTCATGGTAAACTCCAAAACATGAGACTTTAGCTGTACTCTATAGGAAAAAAGAAGGTTTGTCGAGGTATGTGAACCGCTCGCGCGTTAACGGGCGTTGGCAATCATTGTTTTCAGCGCTTCGTTGAAACGTTCCTGCCTGTCAAATTTGGTGCTGGCTATATTAAACCTGCCCAACGCTTTTTCGGCGAAATAAATGCGCTGTCCCGGCGAAGGGTGAGTCCTGCCAAATCCGGGTCCCGGAATATGGATCGCTTTTAATTCATGCAGCATATCAATAAAACCGGACGGCTCATAACCGGCTGCGCCCATCAGGTACATCGCCGCGACATCCGCTTCATATTCCTGTTCTTTTGAATAGCCGCTGTTTACCATTGTCTGCATTATCTCGCCGACCGATTCATTGAAAATATCACTCATTTCCACAACATCCATGCCTTTAGCGTTTTCAAGGCTTGCGGCGGCGGTTATTATAATCGCTTCTGTCATACGGCTTGTTTTAATTGCCTTAATGCCGTGGCGCAGCTGAATGTGAGCAATTTCATGAGCGAGAACGCCGGCAAGGGCGTCTTCGGTTTTAGCGGTGTTAAGAAGCCCGCGTGTTACAAAAATATGTCCGCCGGAAGTTGCAAAGGCGTTTACTTCATTTGTATCCAGTATCGCGACATGGTAATCGTTAAAAATAATCGGCTGCGGAGAGTTAAGAACAATAGCATGGCAGATAAGATTAAGATAATTTGTAAGTTCAGGGTTTCCTTCCCAAAGTCTATAACCGGAAAGAATATTCGCGGCAACAGCTCTGCCGATATAATATTCCTGCTCCGGTGTCGCGTTCTCAGCAGCTGAACCGAAAGCTCTCGCCGATATACTGATCACGTTTGCGGTGCCGCGGTCGATAATATCCACATCCGCGGCTGTCTGCGCGATTTTGTCTACATGCTGGCAAGTAATAAGCGACATGACAAGGATCATCACTATTAAAAAATAAACTATTCTTTTTCTCATTTTACCACCTCATTAAAAATTAAAATCTTCTTATCGCACGTACCCTTACAGCAAAGGGATAATCATTGCCATTTTCTACTATCACCTGCTCAACTGCGCCGTTTGCTTTATCGCTGAAATTCTTATGAAGAACAACCGGCTTCCAATCAACTTGATCTTTAAGAATATTTGTATCGGGCGGAGCATCCTGATCTACTTTCCAATCTTCTTTAGCAGCGGGCGCAGGTCCTCCGCATTCGGTACAATATCCCCTTGTGTTTTTTGCTCCGCATCCTGATTCTAAACATATCCAATAACGTCCTGCGTCATATAAGTTATTAACCGATAAATAATAATATTCATCCGAAAATCTTGTTAATCCATAAGAAAAACATTCAAGCATTTTTTTTACATGCGCTTCTGTCGGTATCTCCCAGCCGTATTTATGCCATTCGGCGCTGTTTTCGTTGCACAATCTTAACGCCTCTTCGATACTTTCAATGCTGTCGTTTTTAAGCTCGCCGAAATCATAAGGAGAACATTGAATATAGCGCCATCCGAATGTATAACTTCCCTTATCGTAAAATACATATCCGCCGTCGGGACCAACAACATTGGCGATCTCAAGCGCGCAGGTATTGAGCAAAAATACCGCGGAAACAGCTGCTATAATAAAAATTGTTTTTTTCATTTATGCCTTCCTTAATAAATACGGTAACAAACGCCCAACAACAAACGATGATTAACACCGATTAAATTTTTCAAATCCATTGTGGTGCGGATAGCGTAGCCTGCCTTGAACAGAATATGACCTCTGCCGATATAAAAACCGGTCGCTCCGTCAAACGTAGGAGTTTTAACAGTCGCGACGGTGCGTTCAGTTACACTCTGAATAAAAGCGTATTCGGCGTTCATTATTCCCAACCCAAGCCCGATATACCATCCGCCGCCTTCTCTTGCCTTGCCGTAAGAATCAAAAACCCTGTTGCCGAAAGGAGCAAAAATATTAAAACGGGCATAAAAATAATTTGAAGAATATTCAACATCGCGGATATTAACATTTTCTCCTGCCATTCCGTTAATGCTTCCAAATTCGACGCCAAGCTCAAAGAATGAGTAAGGCAGGGGCGCAATTGTAGCGCATAAATTGACGATTAAAAGAGGGGTGGCAAATGAAGTGCCTAAATTGAGCCCGAGACTCCAAAACTTTTTGCCTTCCATAGAGAAGAATTCATCGCGCTCCGACCCAAAAGCAGGGACAGAAACTATAAAGACCATCACTATCAGCAATAATCCGGCTGCTTTTTTCATTAAATTACAAACCCCCTAAGAAAATTACAAAATCTACTATAATAATATCTTAATTAACAAAAAAAGTCAATTTATCGGGACTTAAGCAGCATTAAAACACGGCAAACCGCTGCCATTGAAAGGTAATTACATTTATAGTAGACTTTAGTTATGGCTGATAGAGTCTTTACAGTGCTGGATCTTATCGATCTCGATCTCAAGGAGCATAACTCTTTGAATCTGCGCTGTATCAGCGGCAGAAAAGGGCTTGGACGATCAATCGATATCCCGGATCTGAACAGACCTATGGGCGCCATAATGGGTTTTTTTGAAGACTTTGCCTTCCAAAGAATTCAACTTTTCGGGCGCGGCGAAGTGGCATTTTTAAGGCAGCTCGAAAATGAGGGCAGAACCGAAACAATCAGAGAGATGTTCAACTACCACATGCCCTGCTGCATCTTTACCCATAACCTTTGCCCTCACAAGGATTTTTCCGATATAGCCGAAAACGCGCAGTGCCCCATCCTCCAGACTGATTTAGGATCGGCGGATTTTTCCGCGAGAATAATGCGCATCCTTTCCAGAATATTCTCGCCGCGGCAGGTTGTTCACGGCGTGCTTGTAGAAGTTTACGGTTTGGGAATTTTAATTCAAGGCGATTCCGGCGTAGGAAAGAGCGAAACAGCTTTGGAATTGATCCACCGCGGCCATCGTCTTGTCGCTGACGATGTTGTGGAAATTAACTGTATCAACGGAAATACATTGATGGGCGCAGGCGCAAATAAAATTATCGGGCACCACATGGAAATCCGCGGTCCCGGCATTATTAATATTACTCACCTTTTCGGAGTAAGAGCGATCAGGGATCGCAAAGAAATTCAACTTTTAGTTGAACTGGAAGAATGGGATTCAAGTAAAAATTACGACCGCCTTGGCGCGGAGGATCACACTGTCGAACTTTTAGGAGTAAATATTCCAAAACTTATAATTCCTGTTAAACCCGGACGCAACATTCCAATTATAATCGAAACGGCGGCAATGAATGAACGTTTAAAATCGATGGGATACCATGCCGCGAGGGAATTCAACAAGAACATTTTAAAGTGGATCGAAAGCGACGCCGCAAGGTCTGTTTTCTTCGGGCACGAAGATATTATTTAAAGGAAGCTTAGAAAGTGTTTGAGAAAATTGTCAAAGTAACAAACAGAGCCGGCATTCACGCGCGGCCTTCCGCATTGCTGGTTCAGACAACAAAAAATTTCTCGTCTAATATTTATTTTCAGAAAGGTTCAGATCGAATTAACGCCAAATCAATAATGGGTATTATAACCCTGGGCGCCGCTTACGGCACAGAATTATTAATAATCGCCGATGGAGAAGACGAAGTAGCTGCGGTAGAAACAATCGTTAAACTCTTTGAAACAAAATTCGAGGAAGAGTAAGTTTCGTGCAAAAAATCAAAACGCGCCCTGAATATTCATTTTTAAGCGTAAGGATTTTAATCCCGATATATACCCTGCTCTGTCTCCTTACAGTTCTTTTTTCCAGAAACTTTTTCAAGGAGACTCTTCAGAACGGCGAGATGCCGGGTGTAATGAATCTAATCGTATTTTTTACAATTCCCGCCGCGCTGGTTATCATTCTTGGGATTTCTATTTTCCAGCTGCTGACAGATTTTATTTTAAAACGCCCGGGAAGCAAATTCAACGCGATGCTATTGGCATACTTTGCTGTTATTGTAATTTTTTCAATCGCTCCGATAACACTGATGTCCAGCACAGCGTTAAACGAAATTGTACGCTTTTGGCATAGCATAGACTCCAACGCGGCGACAAGAGCGGCAAACAGTTTTACTGCAGATAACTATTCGCTGCATTTAGAACGCTGCGATAATATAATAAGGCAAACCGATTTTTCTTCTATTGAACAGTCAAACGCAAAGCTTCCGCAGGATATAATTGGAGTTCAGACATTCAGATTAACGCAGGGTAATTGGGAAGAAATATCATTTTTAGGCAGCGAAAATTACAGGCTTTCCAGCCTTCCTGCGGCAGAAGGCGGCTTTATAACAAGAGAAATGCCGCGCGATTTTGGAACTATTCGTTATGTGCAAAGAATATCCCCATCTTCGCTGCGAGTAATAAGTTACAATCTGGGCGCCGATTTTGACATTGGAAGAGCCGTATTAAGCAATCAGGCAGATCGATTTGAAACGGTGAACCTTCTCAGAAACAATATCCGCCCCCTTTTAATTTATTTTTACGCGGTCTATTTCCTTCCTACTCTCTTAATGACTGCAATCATCGCAATCTCTTTTACGCGACGGATTACTCACCCCATCGTTGAATTAACGGAAGCAACCCAGCGGGTCGCGGAAGGCGATTTTTCCATTCAAATTCTGTCGCGCCGCGATGATGAACTTGGCATCCTGATACGATCATTTAACTCAATGGTGCAGGATCTGGAAAAATCGCGCGAGGCGCTTGTAAGAAGCGAAAAAATATCAATATGGCAGAACATGGCGCAGCAGCTTGCGCATGAGATAAAAAATCCGCTGACTCCGATAAAACTTTCCGCGGAACGCGTTCTTAGAAGATGGCGTAACGATCCCGGCAATATCAGCGAAATAATAGAAAGTTCCATGATGGCGATTATTCAGGAAACCGAAGGGCTTTCCACCCTCTTAAATGAATTCAGAACATTGTCAAAGCCGATGGAACCTTCTAACTCAACAACCGGTTTGCGCGAACCTGTAATAGAAGTTATCAACGCGTATTCCAGCTCTTATCCAAAAGTAAGATTCGACATTGATAACATACAAAACGAAATAAAAATTAAAATTGACAAACATCGTCTTTCTCAGATTCTCACAAATCTTGTAATAAATTCCATAGACTCAATGAACGGCGAAGGCGCCATTGAACTGCGCTCGGATATTGTAAAAAAACGCGAGGTTTGTTATTGTAGGATTAGCGTCAAGGATTCAGGCAAGGGGATAAGCAGCGCGGAGGGCCCTCTCATTTTTACTCCGTATTTTACAACAAAAGAATCAGGCACAGGGCTGGGGCTTCCCATTGTTGAGCGGATCATTACAGATCACGGCGGCGCTATTTGGTTTGATTCGGCAGACGGTATAGGCACAACCTTCTATATCGATTTGCCGCTAACGGAAGAAGTATAATGCCGTCAATTTTAATAATCGATGATGAACCGGGAATAAGATCAGCTCTTTCATCCATTCTTGAAGATGAAAAGTACAAGGTCTTTGCGTCAGAAGACGCGCTTGCCGGCATCGAAACACTAAAACGCCAAACCGTCGATTTAATTTTTTTAGATGTCCTTTTGCCGAAACTCGGCGGCATAGAAGCACTTGAAAAAATACGTGACGGATGGCCTTTAACGGAAATTGTAATGATCTCAGGCCACGCGAATATCGATATGGCGGTGCGCGCGGTAAAACTTGGCGCGTTTGATTTCTTGGAAAAACCGCTATCGCTGGAAAAAGTTCTTACTGTCTGCAGAAACGCGCTCGCTATAAAAAACCTTCGCGAAGAAAATAAAACCTTAAAGAAGCTAAGCAATTATGCCTGCGAGAACATAGTCGGCACAAGCGCCGCCGTCAGAAATATCCGCGAAATGGTAAAGCAGTCGGCTGGAAGCGACGCGAGGATTTTAATAACCGGCGAAAACGGCGCGGGTAAAGAGGTAATCGCAAGAGCAATCCATCTTTGCTCCGCGCGCTCTGATAATCCGTTTGTTGATGTTAATTGCGCGGCAATTCCGGAAACGTTAATCGAAAGCGAATTGTTCGGCCACGAGAAAGGCGCTTTTACAGACGCTGTTTCCACGCGCAAAGGACGCTTCGAGCTGGCTCACGGCGGAACGCTTTTTCTGGATGAAATCGGCGACATGAGCCTGTCCGCGCAAGCCAAAGTTCTGCGGGTCATTCAGGAACAAAAAATTGAGCGCGTGGGCGGCGAAAAAACAATCGAGACCGATGTCCGCATTATAGCCGCGACAAATCAGGATTTGGAAAAAGCCTGCAAGGAAGGGCGTTTCAGGCAGGATCTTTTTTTCAGATTGAATGTAATTCCAATTCATGCGCCGGCTCTGCGCGAAAGACCTGAAGATGTCCAGCATCTTCTTTGTTACTTTTTAAACATAATGGAAAAAGAAATTACTCTGGAACCTGACGCGCTGGAGCTTCTTACAACCCACGATTGGCCGGGAAATGTGCGCGAATTAAAGAATTTGGCAGAAAGAATAGCTGTTATGCATCCGGGGAATACTCTTAACAGCGAAGATATCGGTAAATTGCTTCATAAAAAAGATAAAAAACCGGATAATAATGACAGCCAAAAAAATACGGAAGGCACAGTAAACCTGCCGGAAGGCATTTTTAATCAAAGTTACAATGACGCAAAAGATAGTTTCGAAAAGCGTTTTTTAGAGTTCCATCTTTTAAAAAATAATGGTATAATTTCCAGAACGGCTGAGGCAATCGGAATTTATCCGAGCAACCTGCATGCCAAACTTAGAAAATACAATATAACGGCTTCAGGTAATAAGGAATAGTTTATGAAAGAGCTTACAGATCGCCAAAAACAAGTTCTCACCTTTATCGCGAATTACATTAAAAAACAGTCGTATCCGCCAACGATCAGAGAAATTGCGGATCATTTTGAAATATCCGTTAAAGGCGCGCATGATCATATTACCGCTCTGCGAAAGAAAGGACATTTAAAACAAGCCGACAAGCGCCCGCGGACAATGGGTCTTACTCATTTAAGGCCGGAAGACGCAGATTTGATGGAGATTCCAATTCTTGGAACTGTCGCCGCGGGCGTTCCGATCCTTGCGGAAGAAAACTTTGACGGTAATATCCTGCTTCACCGCTCCATGCTGAAAAAAAATAAAAAATATTTTGCGCTAAAAGTAAAAGGCGATTCCATGTCAGGAGCCGGTATTCTGCAGGGTGACACCGCAATTATCGAAAAAATGAACACTGTCCGGAACGGTGAAATTGCCGTAGCAGTAATTGATGAAGCTGTTACCTTAAAACGTTTCTACAAAGAAAGTTCAAGGATTAAATTGCAGGCTGAAAATCCGGCGTACAAACCAATTTACAGCCAGGATGTAAAAATCCTTGGCAGACTGTTCAGCATTATCCGCTCATATTAATATGGCATCGGGCGCGGCGAACTCTTACATTTATCTTGGTCCCGAACTTGGAAAAAAACAGGACGCTGTTGATTCAATTAAAAAAAAATACCCCGATGCCGAAACTTCGGTGTTTTACGCCGGGGAAACTGCCGCAAACGTAATTGCCGATTCAATTCAAAACCACAGCCTTTTTGCGCAGTCGCGGATTATCATTATAAAAAACGCGGAATTGATTAAGAAAAAAGACGAAATTGAACTGCTTGCTTCCTGCGCCAAAAATCTGGAAAGCGGCACAAGCCTTATTTTCCTCTCCGATGAAATCCGTCTTGCTTCAGGGCTTGATGACTGCGCGCCCGGGTCTAACCGCCAGGTTTTTTACGAAATGTTTGAAAGAGAAAAAAATGAATGGGTAATGTCCTTTTTCAAGCGCGAAGGCTATACAATCGGCAAAGACTGCGTCGCCGCGATTCTTGAGCTGGTAGAAAACAACACAGAAGCGTTAAGAAGAGAATGTTCGCGTTTAATTTTATTCCTGCCTAAAGACAAACCTTTAAAAACGGAAGACATAGAAAAATGGTTATCGCATAACAGGGAAGAGTCGGCTTTTACGCTTTTTTCACGCATTGCCTGCGGCGATCTTTCCAAAGCGCTTGAGTCGCTTTCCGTTATGTTAGCGGCAAACGAAAAATCGCAGGGAATTTTAGCCGGCCTTGCGTGGTGTTTCAGAAAGTTAAACGATTATTTATCCCTGGCAGAATCAGGAAACGCGGGTAATAATTTTGAATTAAAAAAAATAGGGCTTTCGTCTCCAAAGGCAAGAGACGATTACGCTGCGGCAGCGCGCCGTTACAGCACCGAAGCTGTGGAAACATGTCTTGCGCTTACTGCAGAATATAATATGCTTCTTAGATCCCCTGTCAGCGTAATGGAAAATATATTAATGGACAGGTACATTCTTGCGGTTGTAAAAGCAGGCGCCTGATTTACAGTAGTTTTGTGTAGTCTTCGATTGCCTTTACAGCTTCGTCAAATTCACTGTGAATTAAAAATCCTGACAAAGTATCCAAATGCTCTTTAATAGCTTCGGGCCACGAGTTTTCTTTAAGCCCGTTTAATATATCTTTGGCTGTTTTTTTATTATAAGTTGAACACGCAAGGCTCATCTCTAAAAGTTTTTCTTTTAATAAAGACAAATCGCCTTCGCTGTTATTTTCATTTTTTTGAATTTTGGCTTCAAAATTATAAATTATACCGTAAAGCGATTCTAAAAACGAAGGAAGCTCCGTTAAAATATATTTAGTATCTTTCTCGCGCCCGGCGTGTTCAAGTTTTGCCGCTTCCTCGGAAAGTCCATTTTCGCCTACATTCGCAAGAGCGCTCTTCATTGCATGAATATTAATAACAAGCATGGAAATATCGTCCGATCTCCGGCACTTATTAATAAAAATCGCTTCCATTACAGCCGCGGCTTTTTTCGCGTCACGGATAAAAAATTCCGCAAGCTGCGGTTCAACAGCCTGATGATTTAATCCGTGCACAAGATTTTCTTTCTGCTTGCGTGCGGCTTCCACAACTTCAGGCGGATACTTGTCGCGTATCAGCCTGTTAAGCGCCATGTTCAGCTGCCTGATATCAATCGGCTTGGAAATAAATTCATCAAAACCGCTTTTAATGAACATTTCTGCCTGCCCCGTAAGCGCGTTGGCTGTCAGAGCGACAACGGGTTTGTTATAACCAAGGCTGCGGATTAGTTTTGTCGCTTCAATACCGTCCATTTTGGGCATCATGTGATCCATGAAAATAATGTCATATTCGGTACCTTCGCGGATTTTTTCGATTGCTTCAAAACCGCTTACTGCCGTATCAATCGAAAGACCGTAGGGCGCCATAAGACCTTTAGCGACATAAAGATTGGTTTCAACATCATCAACGATAAGAACGCGGCCGTACGGCATAAACTCGCGCTTTATCTGCACGTTTTTAATCTTAAGAGCATTGGCGGCATTCAGCTGCATCAGGTTTTCTGCCATGTCTTTGCCAATCGGATCAAAGTCTTTGCAAATCTGCGGAATGTGTATTGTAAAAACAGACCCCATGCCGGGCGTACTTTCAATTTCTATTTGTCCGTTCATCATCCGTAAAAGGTTTCGCGTAATGTTCATGCCAAGCCCGGTTCCTTCTGTCTTGCGGTTTGCTTCCATATTAAAACGCGCGTATTCGCTGCCAAGCTTTTTAACCTGTTCGGCGGTCATGCCCTGCCCGGTGTCGCTGATACGGAAAACAATGTTAATATCTCCATGCTCGCTTGAATCAATTTTTTCCGAATATATTTTAAGCCCTATCATGCCTTCGTGAGTATATTTAAACGCGTTGGAAAGCAGGTTATTTAAAATTTGTTTAATGCGAAGCTCGTCTCCAAACAGCATAACAGGAACATCCTCATTCACATTCAGTTTAAATTCGATGGGTTTGCTTTCGTAACGCATCATGTTTAACTGAACAGTATCGTGAATAAGGCTTGCGATATCATACTGGGCGGGCATTAGTTCCAGTTTTCCAGCTTCAATTTTTGAAAGATCGAGAATATCATTTATAATACCCAGCAATAAGTCTGCGGAGTTGTAAATTCTTTCCAGCGCGTCTTTCGTGACCTGCGGCAGCATGTCATCCTGAAGCTGTATCTCTGTAATCCCAAGAATCGCGTTCATCGGTGTGCGGATTTCGTGGCTCATTTTCGCCAAAAAGTCACTCTTTGCTTTGCTGCTTTCTTCGGCAATCTCCGCCTTGCGCATTTCCGCCATCATCGCCTTTTGTTCGCGAAGATCCCTGATATACTCCGTTACGGTAAACTCGCCTTTGTATTTTACGCGGATGCAGATAATTTCTGTCGGTATCTGCTCTCCGTTTAATTTCTGATGCATCCATTCAAATCGGCTGTAACCCTCTTTCAGCGCTTTGCCGACCAAAGCCTGCCCCTTTTCTTTTGACGGAATTCCGTCAGGCTGAAAATCAGGTGACAATTGTATAAAGCTATCAATAAAATCCTGCTTATCGATCATATCAAACATTTTGACAGTTTCATTATTGCAGTCGATCAGCGAAAGATCCTTATCCCAAAAAATTGTGCAGAAGGGTGCTGTGTCGATCATTATCTGGGTACGTTCGTCTGCCTCGCGCATTTTAATTGTCTGGTCATTGCGGTTTACGGCAGTACACATCATAAGACCCGCAGAAGTTAAAATGCTGATTTCCTCGTTAAGAAAAGTGCGTTCGCGCCGGCAGTCATCTATGCTGAAAAACCCCCAAAAATCGCCTTCAAGAAACATCGGGATAATAACTATGGACTTAATTTCATAATAACTAAGAAAATCCTGATCCTCTTCCGGCAAATCAGACAAAGGGCTGTTAATATTATTACCAAGTAAAAAATTTTTTTCCCATTCTCTTTTCATGCTGTAGGGAAAATGCAAGCCTGCAGGAATCTGTACACAATTAACTCCGTACTCACTGAGCCATTCGTGGCGCAGAACAAAATGTGTTTCAAAATTAATTACTTCGTTTCGCCAAATTTGAACGCGGTCGACTTCCAGGCAGCGCCCGACAAGTTCAAAGCTCTTTAATAATGTTGTTTCAAAAGAAGAGTGTTCATTCCTTGCAAGCAAAATTGTCGCGGCAGTATTTACCGTATCAAGCAGACGCGTTTGCTTTTCTAGCGCGATTTTTTTACTGCTAAACATCTATCTGTGCCCTTACTTCTTTAAACAAGTCCCTTGCTTGAAAAAAAACTTCGGCTATCTTAGGATCATAGTGAGTACCGGCGTTTTCCATAATGATATGAACCGCCTCTTCATCTGTAAACGCTTTTTTATAAGGCCGTTCGGATACAAGCGCATCGTATACGTCTACAATCGCCATAATGCGTCCCTGTAACGGGATATCTTCTCCTTTAAGCCTGTTCGGATAACCTTTGCCGTCCCAGCGTTCATGATGGCTCCCCGCGAACAATCTTGCGTTACGCAAAAATTCACCTTCGCCGGTCTGCGCGATAATCTTATCGATTATGCGCTCTCCTTCGTGCGCGTGGGTTTTCATTATTTCATATTCATCGTCTGTAAGTTTTCCCGGCTTATTTACGATAATATCGGTAATGGAGATTTTTCCAAGATCGTGCATCCTCGCGGAAGAAATAATTTTTTCGACATCCCAATCGCCGATCTCGTTTTCGTAAACTCCCCTCTTTTTCATTTCGCCGAGTAAAATTTTAATATAAGCCGAAGTTCTTTCGATATGTCCGCCTGTCCCTTTATCTCTGCTTTCCACGATATTCGCAAGAACCGATACAATGCTGTTTTGCAGTCTGTTTAGCTGCGATGTCCTTTCGCGGATTATATCGTCAATTTCAAGATGGGTTTTAATGCGGTTTAAAAGCACCGGTATTGAAAACGGCTTTATAATAAAATCTATAGCTCCCATTTCAAAACCTTGCACTTCTATAATGGGATCGTTGCGGCCTGTTAAAAAAATAACCGGAATGTTTGACCATATACTATCTGATTTTAACTTATTAAGAGTATCAAAACCGTCCATTCCCGGCATTTCTATGTCTAAAAGTATTAAATCCGGCAGTATTTTCTCTAAAAGCGCAAACATTTTTTCTGAAGACGCCATAGTCATTACACGGTAATTGTTATCCAATGCCGCTTCAGCCATGGAAAGGTTTGTATCGCTGTCATCAACTACAAATATGGTCTTCATATTATCTCAGTATAATATATAATACAACTTTTGGAAATAAAAACCCTCTGATTTACACCAGAGGGTTTCCAAACAAATTAAACAATCAAACTAGAACGGCCTTTCAGATAAGTACTTGTACTCTTTGTAAACACGTTCTGCCTGTTTCTTCGCTTTTGCGAGTAACATGTCGGCGCGCGCGGGATCGGCGGCCTTAAGGCTCTTGAAGCGAACTTCTTTGTACATGAAGTCTTCGATGGTTGTTGTCGCTTCTTTGGAATCTAGCTGGAAGGGGTTCTTGCCCTGATCTTTCAATCTTGGGTCGTAGCGGTACAGCGGCCACAGACCGCTTGTAACTGCCGCCTTGCCCTGTTCAAGTCCCTTGCTCATGTCGATACCGTGGTTGATACAATGCGAGTACGCAATGATGAGCGATGGTCCATCGTAGGATTCGGCTTCGCGGAACGCTTTGATAACCTGAGCCATATTTGCGCCTAATGAAATCCTGGCGACATAAACATAACCGTAAGTCATGGCGATTGCGCCAAGGTCTTTCTTTACATTTTCCTTACCTGCAGCGGCGAACTTCGCGATTGCGCCGACAGGAGTTGATTTAGACATCTGTCCGCCTGTGTTTGAATAAACTTCCGTGTCCATACAAAGCAGGTTGACGTTTTTGCCGGAAGCAAGAACGTGATCCAATCCGCCGAAACCGATGTCATAAGCCCAGCCGTCGCCGCCGAAGCCCCAAACAGATCTCTTTATAAAGTGGTCTGCGAGAGAGAGCAGCATTTTCGCTGTCGGCTTGCCTTCTTTTTTAAGAGCGGCTTTTAACTCGTCAACATTTTTGCGCTGTTCTTCGATGGCGGCATCGTTTTCCTGTTTGTTGGCAAGCAGTTTGTTGATGATTGCGGCGGCAATGCCTTCGCTCTTTGCCTTTTCTCCCATCTCGCGCGCGTGAATGGCGAGCTTGTCGCTTGTAAGCCTGAAGCCCATCGCGAATTCCGCTGTGTCTTCAAACAGGGAGTTCGACCATGCGGGGCCTCTACCTTCGGCGTTTTTACAATAGGGAGTCGTCGGCAGGTTACCGCCGTAGATTGACGAACAGCCTGTGGCGTTTGCGATCAACGCTCTGTCGCCGAAGAGCTGCGACATCAGTTTAATATAAGGTGTTTCACCGCAGCCGCCGCAAGCGCCTGAGAATTCAAACAACGGACGTTTGTAAGCGAGAGCTTTAGGATTGCTCAGTTCGCCGTCTGCCGGAGTTTCGGGAAGACTTAAGAAATAATCCCAAACGGCAGCCTGTTCGGCGTGGAGTTCGGGATCATCAGAATATGATTTATAGGTAAGAGCGGAAGGACTTCCGTCACCCTTACACATCGGACACGCTGTAAAGCAGACGCCGCATTCGTAGCAGTCTTCGCAGGCGATAACAAGCGCGGCTTTTTTGCCTTCAACTGCTTTGGGTTTAACTTCGGCAGTAAGGAAGCCTTTAGGCGCTTTTGAAACCTGATCGGCTGTAAGATTTTTCATGCGGATACAGGCGTGCGGGCAGACAACTGTACAAATACCGCACTGGGTGCAAACATCGGGGTTCCAAATCGGAACGCGTTCCGCGACCGAGCGTTTTTCGTACTGGGTTGTAGCTGTCGGGAAAGTTCCGTCTTCCGGGATTTTGCTGACAGGCAGCGAATCGCCGTTCTGGAAAGAAACTGTTCCAAGCACTTCCTTAATGAACGAATCTTTCGCGTGCGCAAACGGCACTTTCATTTTGTGATTGCCTTCTGTGCTTGAAGGATACTTTACTTCTTCTACCGCGCCTAACGCGGCGTCAACTGTCTTGTAGTTCTTTTCTACAACGTCCGCGCCTTTTTTGCCATAAGAATGTTCGATATGTTCTTTCATCAATTTGACGGCTTCGGCTTCCTGCAGTACGCCTGAAATTTTAAAGTAGGCGGCCTGCATAACTGTGTTAATGCGGTTGCCCATTCCGGTAGAGCGGGCAATGTGAGCGCCGTCAATAACAAAGAACTTCAGTTTTTTCTCGATAATTTTTTTCTGAACTTCGACAGGAAGCTCTTTCCAAACATCCGCCGCTTTGTAAGGGCTGTTAAGAAGGAATGTTCCGCCGTCTTTAAGTTTGGAAAGCATGTCGTACATTTCGATGTATGCGAATTTATGACACGCAAGGAAGTCCGCCGAGTTGATAAGATACGGGCGGCGAATTTTATCTTTGCCGAAGCGAAGGTGAGAAACCGTAAAGCCGCCTGATTTTTTCGAGTCGTAGGAGAAGTAAGCCTGAGCGTTAAGTTCCGGTCTTGCTTCGCTGATAATCTTGATTGAGTTCTTGTTCGCGCCGACAGTGCCGTCCGCGCCGAGTCCGTAGAACAGCGCTTCGTTCATGCCTTCCTCAGGAATGAAGAAGTTATGATCGTATTCAAGGCTCTTACCGAGAACGTCATCTTTAATACCAACGATAAAATTGGAGATTTTCTTGCCGGAAAGATTGTCGTATACCGCTTTCGCCATACTAGGTGTAAATTCTTTTGAACCAAGACCGTAGCGTCCGCCGAGTATAATCGGCGTTGCCTTAAAGTCGCCTGAATCCTGCATTTCAGCGATTGCTGTGCGGACATCTTCATACAAAGGTTCACCGAGTGAGCCCGGCTCTTTTGTACGATCCATTACAGCAATTGCTTTTACGTTCGCGGGCAGCGCTTTAATAAAAATTTTCGCGTCGAAGGGGCGGAACAAGCGGACCTTTACCATACCGGTTTTTTCACCCTTGCTGTTCAGGTAGTCGACTGTTTCTTCTACAACATCCGCACCTGAACCCATAATAATAATTACTTTTTCAGCGTCTTTCGCGCCGTAGTAATCAAATAAATGATACTGACGTCCGACTACTTTGGCGAATTTATCCATCTCTGCCTGTACAATGCCGGCGACCTTTTCATAATATTTATTAACGCCTTCGCGTCCCTGGAAATAAGTGTCAGGGTTCTGAGCCGTACCGCGGATGTGCGGATTTTCGGGAGTCAGACCGCGTTTGCGGTGTTCGGTGATAAGCTCGTCATCAATCATCTGATGCATCTGGTCGTAGGAAATTTCCTCAACCTTTTGAAGCTCGTGGCTGGTGCGGAAACCGTCAAAGAAGTGCAGGAACGGAACCCTCGAACGCAGTGTTGCCGCGTGAGAGATAAGCGCAAGATCCATAACTTCCTGAACATTGTTGGAAGCCAGCATTGCCCAGCCAGTCTGGCGGCATGCCATTACGTCCTGATGATCACCGAAAATCGAAAGGCTGGATGTAGCCAGCGCGCGCGCCGAAATATGGAAAACCGTAGAAGTGAGTTCACCCGCGATCTTATACATATTGGGAATCATGAGGAGCAAGCCCTGAGAAGCGGTAAATGTAACGGACATTGCGCCTGTTGTTAGCGCTCCGTGTACTGCCGCCGCCGCGCCTGCTTCGGACTGCAATTCTACAACATCGGGGATCGAGCCCCAAATGTTTTTGCGCCCATGAGCTGAAAACTCGTCGGAGAGTTCACCCATTGGGCTGGAAGGGGTAATCGGATAAATCGCGATTACTTCGCTGAGCGCGTGGGCAACATGCGCCGCCGCGTTATTACCGTCAATCATTACAATGCTTTTTTCTGCCATAATTTTCCTCTATTTTTATGGAATTTAAGTTTATGGGAGAATTTTAGCACGGGTATATGGATAATACAAGGGTGAAAAAAGGCGATATTCGGCTATGCAGCCTTGGATTCTAATATTTTATCGATTCTGGCGAGCAAATCCGCCGGTTCGTAAGGTTTTGTAATAAGATCGGCAGCTCCTATCCTGGAGGCATAGAGTTTTTCTCTTACTCCGTCCAAAGATGTTAAAAACGCTATAGGGACATTCCGCAGAAGACTGATACCTTTAATTTTGTTATAAGTTTCCCAGCCGTCCATTTCAGGCATTAATATATCTAAAAGAATAACCTGAGGAACAAGCCCCTTTGATAGAAGGGTTAGCGCTTCTTTTCCGGATTTTGCAGTAGTTACTTCGAATCTCTCCTTTAAGATGTTTTCTGCTATAACAAGATGGACTTCGCTGTCATCCACTAAAAGTACCTTTTTCGCACTATCCATACCGAATCTCCTTCCCCCCGCCGCGACACCGTAACTTCTGTATATAATATAGCATAGCTATGGTAAAAAGGCAAAGGTTATTTACGCGCACTATCCATAAACGTTAAAAACAAGTATCATGTTACAATGAAATATCAATTTTTATCTGCCGTAACAACCAAGATTGTTACAGTCATGGCTGTTGCGGGTTTAGCCGCGCTTTTGTTTATAAGCTGCAAGGGCAGCTCCGGGTCTTCTCTGGGAGAAGTTAATTTTAACAAAGACGCATCTTATGCTCTTGGATTAAATATCGGAACCGGTTTAAAAGAGGGATTGGCTGCAGACGGTGTTTCGCCTAATATCAATGAACTTTTAAAAGGCATGAGGGACGGACTTACAGGAAAAAATCCTCGCTTTGATCTGATGGAAGCCAGAAATATTATCGAGTCCACTTTCGATGCGGTAATGGAGGAAAAAAGCGCAATGGTTCGGGATGAAGGAAACGCGTTTCTTGCTGAGAACGCAAAGAACCCCGGAGTTATCATTACGCCCAGCGGATTACAATACGAAATAATTATTGATGCAAGCGGTCCAAAACCTAATGAAAATAACGTAGTCAAAGTGCATTATGAAGGCAGATTGATCGACGGCACTCTATTTGATAATTCCTACGAGTATCAGGAACCTGTAGTATTCCCGCTTAACGGCGTTATCGCGGGATGGACCGAAGGTTTACAGTTAATGTCGGTGGGCAGCAAATATAAATTTTACATTCCTTCTGAGTTAGGTTACGGCGCTTACGGCGCGGGAGCTTCGATACCTCCGTATGCTACGCTGATTTTTACAGTTGATTTGCTGGAAATAGTGGAATAATAAATTAGTAGGAGAAAGATATGAAAAAGACAATTATCTTTTTATGTTTATTTTTTGCGGTTCTTGCATTGCACGCAAAGGCGATTCAGGAAGATTACAGAAACGCTGAAGATCAGGCCCGCGTAAGTTACGCGTTTGGAATGGCAATCGGCATGAATTTTGATATGGGATCGATGGGAATCGAATTCGATTACAATGCTTTTTCCGACGGATTAAAAGCGATAGTTGAAGGCAAAGAAACAACGTTCAGCGAAGAAGAAGCAAGAGAGATAATTCAAGCTGCTCTTCAGCAGGCATTTGAAAAAGAAGCTGCGGCAAATCAAAAAGCGGAAGAAGAATTTTTAATTGTTAACAACCGCAAACCTGGCGTAAGAGTTACTTCCAGCGGGCTTCAATATGAAATTATCCAGGAAACATTCGGAGACAAACCAACCATTGATTCTGTTGTAAGAGTAAATTACACGGGAACTTTTATAGACAACAAACCTTTTGATAAATCCACAGAAGAGGGCGGCGCGTATATTCCGCTGGAAATGGTTATTCCCGGCTGGACAGAAGGATTAATGCTGATGACCCCAGGAAGCATATACCGTTTTTACATTCCTTCGAAACTCGCGTACGGCAAAGACGGTATTCAAGGAATTATCCCCCCCTACTCTACTTTAATTTTCGCTGTTGAGTTACTCGAAATAATTGCAAACAATGAGGAAGACGAATAAATTTACACTGGTATCTTTATTCTGAATATTGATCCTTCACCGGCACGGCTTTCCGCTTCGGCATTCCCCTTGTGAATCAGGGCGATGTGCCGGACGATGGAGAGCCCAAGTCCGGTGCCGCCTGCGTCTCTGCTCCTGGCCCTGTCCACGCGGTAAAATCTTTCAAAGATACGCTCTAAATGCTCGGATGGAATCCCTATTCCTTTATCACGCACTTCAAATACAAGCATATTATTTTCTATTTCCGCTTTTACCCATACCTTCGATTTAACCGGTGAATATTTAATTCCATTGTCTATCAAATTGATCAATGCCTGAATAATAAATGAGCCGTGCAGTTTTGCTTTTAAAGCATCATTGCAGTTAATAATAATTTCAATTTGTTTTTTCTTAGCCTGATGTTCAACAGAAGAAACAGCTTCGTTTACAAGCGAATCGATTAAAAGTTCTTCCATTTCAAATGATTTGCTGTCATCGTTTTCCAGACTAGCGAGAATTAAAAGATCGTTTGTCAGGTTTTCCATGATGCCGGCGTTCTTGTGAATGATACCGATAAAATGAGCGTTCTCGTCATTCACAGAATCCAAAAGCGTTTCAGAAAAACCTTTAATTACCTGAATCGGCGTGCGAAGTTCATGCGACACATTCGCGACAAAATCCTTGCGTATTCTTTCCAGTTTTACAAGGCGCGTAATATCCTGCAGCACAAGGACTGCTCCGCCGCCTGCAAGCGCGGAAGCGTAAACGTGTAAAACCTGCCCGATGGCGTTACGTTTATCCGCGAGAACCGCGGCGCCCGTGTGAAAAGTTAATTCCGTTTCAAACGGCTCGCCTGAGTTAATCGCCTTTTTTGCGATTTCCATCAGTTCCGTTGAACGGGTTGCTTCAAGCAAAGTCATCGCGTTTCCGGCGGAAGCGGTTTTAATATCGCAATTTCCCAGGTTAAAAAGTTCTCTGGCTTTGGGGTTTACAAGATGGAGCTTCATCGAGCTGTCCATCGCGAAAACCGCTTCCGCCATTCCGTTAAGAATTGCTTCAAGGCGGCTGCCTTCGGACTTGGCTTTTTCAAAACGGATATTAAGTTCCTCTGTCATTGCGCGCATAGCTTTTTCAAGACTTAAAAATTCAGGCGCGACCTGTTCGTCTGCTTCAGCGGAGAAACGTACGCCTGCCTGCGCGATGCTTACAAGTCTTTCAAGCGACTCCGACAGGGAGCGCGAGTACATGATGACTGCCCAAAAAGCAACAGCGATAAAGAGGATAATAAAAATTATAAATGGAACGATAATAGAAGAAACGCGCATTCCAAACCCGGGAATCGAAAACGAAAGCCTGAACACTCCGATTACATTATTCTCATTATCAAAAACTGGAATCGCATGATAAATGCGTCTCATCCCCGTGCTGATTGAATCGCGCCTTGAACTTGATTCTCTTCCTTCAAGCGCGGCGGTTACCTCTTTGCGGTCGATATGATTCACAAGCCCTTCCGTTACATGGGAATCCCACAAAACATAACCGGAGGTATTTATCAAAGTAAGGCGATGAGCATCGTCAATGTTCACCGGAAAAGAAATCTGTTTGGAATGATCTCCGTCATGTGATAAAAATACTTCGTCTATGTGTTCATCGCCGATTGCTGTCATTAACGATCTTGCGGTGCTTCCAAGGCTTGTCATGTTTATTTCATAGTAAAGGGAATCCATGAATATCATGACTGATATTACGAACGCAGCCGAGAAGGCAATGACAGCCATGCCCAAAGTTAATAAGCTATTTTTATATATTGTCATTCTATAGCTCCTTTATTCACCGGAAACCCTGAAGCGGTAACCAACACCGCGGATTGTTTCTATCATGTCACCGGCTTTTCCCAGTTTTTTTCGTAAGCCCAGGATTTGTACATCAACGGAACGATCTGTTACGGGGTAATCGGGTCCATGGATTGCGGCGATTATCTGGTTACGTGAAAAAACGATTTCGGGATTGGAAAGAAAATGTTTTAACAACGCAAATTCTGTGGCGAAAAGATCGAGCTGGATATCACCGTTATAGGCGGTGTGGCGGGCGGCGTCCAGTTTCAGATCTCCCTGCTGCCACGCGGTAATAGACGAATCGACACTCTCTTCCTGACGGCGCAGTGCGGCGCGGATTCTGGCTATGAGGATTTTAGGGCTGTATGGTTTTACAACATAATCATCCGCGCCAAGTTCAAGCCCCGTGATAATGTCAGATTCTTCGCCTTTGGCTGTTGTCATTATTACAGGAACATTTTTACATTGTCCTATTTCTTTAATTTTTTTTAGAACTTTTAAGCCGTCCATTTCGGGGAGCATGATGTCAAGTAAAATGCAGTTTGCTTTTTTTGATTTTAATATTTTAAGCCCTTCTTCGCCTGACTGCGCCTGAAGGAGACTCCACCCTTCTTTGGATAATGAATGAGAAAGCAGTTTTTGAATGTCGGGATCATCTTCAATTATTAAAATAACCGCTTTACTCATTTAATTCCTCGTGAATGCCCTCGATCATGTAAATAACAGCTTCGCAGATATTTGTGATATGATCTCCAAGACGTTCAAGCTGGTTTGACGTGTTAAGAATTTGAAGAGCGCTTTTTACAAGATCTGGATTTTTTTTCATCACTTTTAAAATATTTTCTGTTAACGCCTTGTGTTCAGCGTTAATTTGAATGTCCAACGCGGCGGCTTCCCGCGCCGCCTGCGAATCCTGCGCCATAAAAGCGGAAATCGCGGCGCGGATCATCACCTGCCCGGTGATTGCCATTTTTTCCAAATGTTCCTGCGCGCTGAAAGGAGAATCTTTACCCTTTGAAAGTTTCCTCGCGGCGCGCGCCAAATGTACGGCATGATCGCCTATCCTTTCGATATTGCTTGTAAGTTTAAAGATTGTTACAATCTCGCGAAGATCGCGCGCGACGGGCTGTTGTGTGGCGATAATCATCGCGGCATCATCTTCGATTCTTATTTGGAGAGCGTCAACTTCAGCATCGTCGGCGCGTACCTCTTTAGCCAGATCAGGATTACGCGTTTTTAAAGCGGTAAGCGCCTTGCCGAGATTTTCTTCCACTCTGGTTGCCATCGCCAAAATATCCTGCCGCATCCTGCTTAGTTCTTCAGAAAAAAAGTTTCGTGTGCTCATACTTTATCCATCCCCTTAACCAAATCTTCCGGAAATATAATCTTCTGTCCTCTTGTCGTGAGGCTTTGTAAAAACTTCCCTTGTATTATTATACTCTATTAACTCGCCAAGCAGGAAGAACGCCGTTCTGTTGCTTACCCGCGACGCCTGATGCATGGCATGAGTCACAAGAACAATAGTAAATTCTTTTTTCAACTCTCCGATTAATTCTTCGATACGCCCAGTCGCGATAGGATCCAGCGCGCTTGTCGGCTCGTCCATTAAAATGATTTCGGGCTTCATTGCGATACTTCTTGCAATACAAAGACGCTGCTGCTGTCCGCCGGAAAGCGCCTGAGCCGGTTTTTTAAGCCTGTCCTTTACTTCATCCCAAAGCGCCGCTTTTTTTAACGAAGTTTCCACGATGTCGGCAAGAACACGCTTGTCTTTAACACCCTGCATCCGCTGTCCGTACGCGACATTGTCAAAGACTGTCATGTTAAACGGATTAGGTTTTTGAAACACCATGCCGACACGGCTTCTCAGTTCTGTAACGTCCATTGAGCCGTTTATATCCTGCCCGTCCAGTAAAACTTCGCCTGTTATGCGGCATGACGGAATAAGATCGTTCATGCGGTTCAATATCCTGATAAACGTTGATTTTCCGCATCCCGACGGCCCGATAAGCGCGGCAACATCGCCTCTGTTAATGGTAAAGTTGATATTTTTTAAAGCCTGAAAATCGCCGTAAAAGAGATCTAAGTTTTTTACTTCTATTTTATTATTATCCATATATTAGATATCTCCTAATTTTTTTCTGAAATTGGCAGTGAGGACTTTGGTTGCGGTGTTGATGATTACAACCAAAATAACTAACACAGAAGCGGTGGCGAAGGCGATGCCAAAATCTTCCGGTCGCACGGCTTCGTTTGTCAGGTAGTAAAGATGAATCGTTAAAGTTCTTCCTGATTCAAAAATTGTGCGCGGCATGTTTTTTGTTAAGCCAACCGTTAACAGCACAGGCGCGGATTCGCCCACAACGCGCCCGATCGCGAGAATTACAGATGTTAAAATGCCGGGGAGCGCGGACGGTAAAACAACATGAATTGTTGTTTGAAACTTTGTCGCGCCAAGAGCAAGAGAGCCTTCGCGGAACGAATCGGGAATCGATTTCAGCGATTCTTCCGTTGTTCTGATAATTACAGGCAGTATCATTATGCTCAAAGTGAGAGAGCCCGCGATTATCGACTGCCCGAAATTTAAAAAACGGCAAAAAACAAGAAGCCCGAAAAGTCCGTAAATAATTGAAGGAATCCCCGCAAGTGTTTCAATCGCAAGCCGTAAAATTCTTATAAACGAAGAATTGCCGGAATATTCATTTAAAAAAATCGCGGTAGCAAGCCCGACAGGAAGCGCCACAGCAATCGAAACAAGCACAACATAAAGAGTGGTAACAATCATTGGCAGAATACCGGTCTGTGCGCTGGTAAGAAATTCCCAATTTAAAAACCCGGCCTGCGATTTAAAAATATAAATAATAACAAACGCCAGCGCGGCAATAACTCCAGCCATAGCGACAGCCATAACTCCATATAAAAAATTATCCATTATTTTACGTTTTATTATCTGTCTCATAATTCCTGGGCGCGCTGCTCGGGCTAAAGCCCTCACGCATCATTCATCTCATTGACTTTTGATGTGCGCCACGCCTCCTTAATTTTATCAATCTACACCGCTTCACGCGGTGCCTAATTGGGCGTCCATTCTACGCCTGTACCACAGAATCACGCTATTCAAAATTAAAATAATCGAGAACAGCGTAACTCCAATCGAAAACAGCATCTCACTGTGCCTGCCGGACGCATAACCCATTTCCATGGCGATCGTCGATGTTAATGTGCGAACACTCGCCAAGGGATTAATCGTAAGCTGAGGAGAGTTACCCGCAACAAGAATTACCGCCATGGTTTCTCCGACAGCGCGTGAAATGCCCAGAATCACTCCGGCGATTACACCTGAATTGGCATGAGGCAGCACTACTTTCCAGGCTGTCTGCATTTTGCTCGCTCCAAGCGAAAGGCTTGCTTCCCTAACAGAGAGAGGAACAGCGCGCAGAGAAGTTTCCGCGATTGTGATAACAGTCGGCAGAATCATCAGCGCCAAAACAATTATGGCGGAAAGAAGCGTATTGCCCGATGGAATATTGAAGGCAGACCTCACAAACGGGACAATCACCATAAGCCCGAAAAATCCGTACACTACGGAAGGAATCCCCGCAAGCAGTTCAACTCCGGCGCGGATCACCGATGCGGCTTTTGGTTTTAAAAATTCCGCCATGAAGAGCGCGCACAAGAGAGCGATTGGGACTCCTAAAAGGATCGCGCCAAAACTTGCAAGGAGGGTTCCGGCTATCATCGGGAAAATGCCGAAAACTTTATCTCTGCTTGGACGCCATTCAAGTCCGCTTAAAAATTTTCCAAAATTGTAAGGCGGCTCGGGAAGGATAACGTGTATCCGTTTTTGAAGCGCAGCAATCGCCGAAGGCCAGCTTACAGTGTAAACATAACCTTCGGGATATGTTATATCAATATCGCTGTTATGTGTAAACGAAAGACATTTTTCAGCGTTTTTTTCTTTATTGTCAATTTTAATTTCAAGGGTATTAATGACATCCCCAGCCGGGAAACTTATTGAAATAATTTCTGTATTTTTTGGTATATCTATAAAAGTATTATGATCTTTATATAACACACCGTTGACTGTAATTTCATCTATTCTCTGCGCAACTAAACGTATGCCGGAAGCAGTCGAAGTAAAAAACGGCGACGCTCCCTGGGCAAAAACAAAAAGCAAAATAGCTCCCAATGCCAGTACGGAAAAGAGAGCTACAATGCTTACCAGATGTTTAAAAAAAACATCAAAAAATTTACGGTTCATATACGCAGAAACAAACTGTTATTTTACGGGTATCCAGCTTCTGCGGACAATGGCCTGCCCTTCTGAACTGAGCATCCATTGAATAAACGCGGCGCTTTCCGCGTGTATATTGCTTCCCGCAAGAACAATAAAAGGACGCGCGATTTTATAGCTGCCGTTTATAACATTCGCCGTGTTTGCCGCGATGCCGCCGACAGAAATGGCTTTGATTGTATCATCAACAGAACCAAGTGAGATGTAACCGATTGCGTTTGGATTCTGCGCGATACCGGCTTTAATTGCGCCTGTGCTTGTTGATTCATTCGCTCCGGCGCGAAGCTTTCCCTGAAAGCCGACAAGCTCTTCAAAAGCGCCGCGGGTGCCTGAACCTTCTTCACGGCTGACAACGGCAATCGCTCCGCGCGCGCCGCCGACCTGGCTCCAGTCTGTAATCGCGCCTGTGTAAATGTCTCTAATCTGCTCGATTGTAAGACTGGACACAGCGTTATTTTTATTAACAATAACCGCGATACCATCGATGGCTACAATCTCGGCTCTAAGCCCTCTGCCTTGCTCGGCAGGTGTAAGATCGCGGCTGGACATTCCAATCTGGTAAGTAACACCCGCGTTTGTAATCCCGTCTCCGGAACCGGTTCCGTTAATATTTACCTTAATGTGCGGTTTTAATTTTTGATATTCCGCGGCAAACAACTCCATTAACGGAGTTACAGAGGTTGATCCGCCAACTTCGATTGTGTATGACGATGTACCTGTACTTTTCTCACCGCCGCCGCCCGCGAAAGCGCAGGGTAAAACAAGCACTGCCATCAACATTGCTACAATTTTAATCTTCATAATTTTCTCCTTATGTATGAACATGTAAAAAAGGTAAACACAACGTATTAATCGGGAATGAGGGAATTGTTAAAATTTGGTTAAATCGCCTGGTATTAGAAAAATGTTTATTTATTTTTTAATAACATTCCGCCGGCGAAGACAGTAAGAGGAGCCACAAGAATTAAACCGAAACAGCCTACCAAAGTATGCACTATTTCTGAAGATACCCAGACCATATTAATTACATTCTCTAGGGGAATGCCCTGTGCGATAAAAACCATTATCATTGCGGTATATTCAGCGGAATAAGCGAATAAAAGCGTTGTCGACATAGTGCCTGCCGCCTGACGCGCAACTGTATATCCTGATTTCATAAGCTGAAACCTTGTTATAGCAGGCTGCTGATTTTTAATTTCATCCATTGCGGCGGAAACATCCATGGCAAGATCCATCATCGCGCCTGACGCTGCAATGAAAATTCCCGCAATAAAAAGATGTGATAGATTTAAGTGACCGT
>Ga0209755_10000629_pt1 | contig 62573 bp, 54 predicted proteins | sample TergutCo191P1_FD_187301 | JGI IMG/M metagenome (GOLD analysis project Ga0209755, IMG submission 187301) | Cornitermes sp. P1 segment gut microbial communities from Petit-Saut dam, French Guiana - Co191P1 (SPAdes) (version 2) | ecosystem: Host-associated > Arthropoda: Insects > Digestive system...
TTCTTCCAATTTCCAATCCCATGAATGTTGACGTCATGTTTTTCTCCTATATCATCAATTAAAAACTTTGATTAAGAACCATGCTGCTCATTTCGTGAGAAAAATTGGTTCCGTCCTTTGTGTACATTTTTCCGCCGCGCTCTACAAAAGCAAGATCGACAAAATCCTGAAGCGTCGATTTTATTCCGTTTATGTATGCCATAAGCGCTTCATTTGCCATTTTGAGTTTAATGGCTTCAAGTTTAAGGCTTCTGTATATCGAAGTTAAATCGTTTCTTTGGGTTTCGGGCAAAAGAGCCACAAGCGCGTAAAAGCGTCCCCTGTCGTCCAAAGTTTCGGAAAAGCTCTGCTGATGAACAAGCGCCTTAAAAACCGAAAAAAGCTGTTCCCTTTCCGATTCCAGATTTGCAAGCTGGATTTCGATGCCGTTCATCACGTTCATATTGTCTTCAAAAAGCGCCCAATCGCGTTCAGTTACCGCTATGCGTATCTTTTCCTGGACAAAAACCGCATTTTGAACCAGCTCGAATTCCTGCAACAGGATATCTCTGCATTTCTCATAGATCATACAACACCTCTCCTTTTAAATTTTCGGCGTATTTTAAGGGAGGGTTTAGTAAATGGTACACATGATCCACGGATTTACACGGATTTTCACGAATAAAGACTAAAACAGTGCCGGCTATAAAGTAGTTTTGGTGATTTCGAGGATGTTTTTGCCGCCAGAGCGTCTGTAGGTCACGGTATCCATGATTTTTTTGACAAGATATATGCCAAGGCCGCCAATATCGCGCTCAAGGAGATTTTTTTCCAGGTCGGGTTCTTTTTGAGAAAGGGGATTGTAGGGCTTGCCCATGTCCTCAAAGCGGATAACGGTTTTGCCTTCATTGTATATCGTAATTAATACCTTGCCGCCTTTTTGATCGTATGCGTAATTCACAATGTTTACAAAAATTTCTTCTGCGGCGACATCAATTTCCTTTATTTGCATCGAGGAGAAGCCGTGTTTTTCGAGTTCTTTGTTTATAAATTGAAATATTTCGTTCAGTTTGGTTATATCGGCATCAATTTGAAGCTCTTTTCTGTCAAGCATTTTTACGCATAACATGGTGATGTCGTCGGACTGCTCCACCCCGCAAGAAAATGCGTCAACGTCATTTTTTACCGAAAGCAAAATATCTTTGGGCGACAAAACGCGGCAATTTTTTACCGTTTCCAAAAGTTTTTCTTCGCCGTACATTTCTTTTTTATTGTTCATGGCTTCCGTTACGCCGTCTGTGTAAAGATACAATATGTCGCCCTTTTCCAGAGTCATTTCGTATTGTTCGTATTTTGCGTTTTCCAAAAAGCCCAAAACAAGGCACGGCTCGTTTCTTAAATATTCAAAGTTGCCGTTTCTTCTTACAATCGGCGGATTGTGCCCTGCGTTAATGAATTTAAATTTACCTGTCGGAATATTCAATATGCCGACAATCGCCGTTACAAACATTGCGTTCTCGTTGTTTTCGCAGAGTTTTTCGTTTACTGTGACTATTACGTCGAACGGATTTTTCTTTGCGCATAAAGCGTCCTCGTTGCATCCTGCGGCATTCATGCACGCTTCCTTGATTATCGTTTTTGCGATTACCATGTACAACGCCGAAGGAACGCCTTTTCCCGAAACATCGGCGATTACGAGAGCTAGGTTATCCTTGTCCACAAAAAAGAAATCGTAAAAATCGCCGCCTACGTTTCTTGCGGGAATCATCAAAGCGTACAAATCAAACTCGTTTCTTTCGGGGAACGGCGGAAAAACATTTGGAAGCATGCTGCATTGTATCTCGTTTGCAACTTCAAGCTCCGTGCTTATGCGTTTTTTTTCTTCGCGATCCTTTGCGTTTTCTTCGATTGATTGTTTTAAGTCGCCTGTCATCTTGTTAAAAGTATTTGCAAGAAGAGCAAGCTCGTCCCTTGTTTTTATATCGATTTTTGCGTCAAGATTTCCAAGGGCTATTTGCGAAACTTCGTTCGTAAGTTTTTTAATCGGCTTATTGACAAATTTAAAAATGAAAAAATATGCGCTAAGAAGAGTGAGCGTTAAAGTGAGTACAACTAAAAATATATAGCGACTGTTTCGAATTTGAATTTCTTCGAATAATTCATCCTTTGGAATCTGAACAGTCAAAAACCAGCCGTTATCCATGAAACGTCCGAATGTATAATAGGAAATGCCGTTTAACATAAAGGAAGAGCCTTCAATGTCAAAACTTAAGTTTTTTATGGAATCGCCTGTTTTAATGTCTATATGTGCGCTTGAAATTATATAATCTTTATCGGGAACGCTTAATAAAACAAAACTGTTTTGCGTGGGTCTTATTTCCATTAATTCCCTGATAATGTCGTCAATTTCCCAGTCTATCGTGGAAATTGCAACTAACTTTCCGTCATCGCTAAAAATACCAGATCCTGCGGTTGTCATCAAACTGAAAGTACCGGAGTCGTCCGTGTATGGTTTTGTCCAGACTACCTGATACGGCTCTTTTAAATTTTCCTTTATTTCCAAATACCAGTTTTTGTTGTGATAATCATAATCGTCCATAAAAAATGAAGTGTCTATATGCACACTGTTTTTATTTTTGTCACGGAACGCGTAAAATCCTGCGCGCATTTTTTTTGGATCAAACGCATAGGGTTCATACCAAAAACCTCCGCCAACTGCATATTTAAAACTTTTTGTAAATTCTACAACAAGCCTTTCGCTCGGGTTGCCTACAGAAGTTTCAAAACCGACATTGCTTCCAAGAACATAAAAAATTGCGGCTCTCTCCAAACCTGCTATAAGCTTATTAACTTTTTCGGTTTCAAATTCTACATGGCGTTCGATGCTGTCAAGACGCAATTTTTTCAAATCTGCGGTTGTTACCGCCAAGTATACGGCAAATGCGGCGCAGATTAAACCAAGAAAAATCAAAACAATGGAAATTATTTTGGCTCTTATGGAAAAAATTTTCATTAAGAGACTAGCATTTCCTTAAGCGCCGCCATACCCAAAACGTTTTTTACGATTTCCGAGGGGCTTTCAATTTTAAAAGACCCCAAAGTTTCCGTTAAATGCTTGTATGTTTTTAAAATAATTCTGATACCGATAGAACTAAGATATTCAACCATCGACATGTTTAGGACAATATTGTGCTGCCCCTCTTTAAGGGCTTCATCAAGTTTATATTCCAGGACTGCCGCGCTGTTTGCATCGATCCTGCCTTTCGCATTCAGTTTGCAAACTTCACCTTCAACTGCCTCTGTGATTTCAAGATTTTCATCCAACATCGGTTTCTCCAATACATGTATTATAAGAGCAATTATATCGGAAAATTCAACAAAAAACAAGGGTACTCAAAAGATAATGGAAAATAGTTTTGATATTATGGAAGAAAATGCAATAAAAATGTCAAATTTGCGTCTGCAGGACTAAATTCCGCTACCACGCATTTCAGGCAGACGATTTACAGATAAAAAAAAGCGGTATAAAATGATACCATAGATGAAGTTTACCGGAAACCGTTATTCGGAAGGCAGATTATGTACTTTAAGATAAGTTCTATTATTATTTTCCTTATTCTTATAATGTTTACCGATTGTAACAGAAATATTTGTTTTAACAATAATGAATTTACAAAAGGGCAAATTATTTATGACGGTTATGGCGCATGGAATTTAAATTTATTTTATGAGACAGATAATGATGTTGAATATGTTTTTTCCAAAGGAACATACTTTGCAATAGATTTTATTAATATTACAATTGATGGGAAAAAACTTCCTGTTAATATTTCTTATGCAATGCAAGTATATGATCCAAGCATAAATAACCGTCGTTATAAATTACATAAAGTTGAAGAAGAAAATGAATTAAATTTTATATCCATGCATTGGACAAGAGTTGGAACAGAAGGGATATATTGGCAAGATTATACCATGGGAATGTTCATTCATTCTCGCGGTTATTACATACCAAGAGAAAGCAAAACATTGCATATAACATATCGCATAATTCTTCCATATCCGACATTGACTGCCGAAAATTTATTTGATAAAACGTATAAAAATAAAATATATACAAGAGAATATAAAATGCATGTGGATTTGGAAGAGCTTTTTAATTCTTCTTCTTTTCTAAATCCCTAAATTATTGATAAAATAGGCGGGATCTTCAAAAGTTTTACCGCTATGCGTAGTCTGCCTTCACTTTGGAACTATTATTAATATTAATTTTAACTTTTTGATTCATTCATAACAATAAATTTCTTGCGTCCGGCAGGACTCGCCTTACAGTCCTCAGCCTCCTGCTTCGGACTTTCAGGCCGCCTTTTTTGCTAAATGCGCGTCCTGCGCATTTACCCTGCAAAGCCTTTCGGCTTTTTGGGCCGCAAAAAAGTTTCGAGTCCTGTATTCAAAAAATACAATTTAATTATTTGGTTACCTGTAAAATTTTTACAAACAATAAATTCCTTGCGTCCGGCAGGACTCGCCTTCCACTCGGCAACTTCCTGTTGCCTCGTTTCAGGCCGTCTTTTTTGCTAAATGCGCGTCCTGCGCATTTACCCTGCAAAGCCTTTCGGCTTTTTGGGCCGCAAAAAAGTTTCGAGTCCTGTATTCAAAAAATACAATTTAATTATTTGGTTACCTGTAAAATTTTTACAAACAATAAATTCCTTGCGTCCGGCAGGACTCGAACCTGCTACCACCAGATTCGAAGTCTGGTACTCTATCCAGGTGAGCTACGAACGCTTGATTGGATGACGGGTCTCGCCTTCCAACCTCATTTAAAGGGTGGATGACGGGTCTCACCTTCCACTCGGCAACTTCCTGTTGCCTCATTACAGGCCGCCTTTTTTGCTAAATGCGCGTCCTGCGCATTTACCCTGCAAAGCCTTTCGGCTTTTCGGGCCGCAAAAAAGTTTCGAGTCCTGCATTCAAAAAATACATTTTAATTATTTGGTTATTTGTAAAATTTTAACAAACAATAAATTCCTTGCGTCCGGCAGGACTCGAACCTGCTACCACCAGATTCGAAGTCTGGTACTCTATCCAGGTGAGCTACGAACGCTTGATTGGATGACGGGTCTCGCATTCCAACCTCATTTAAAGGGTGGATGACGGGTCTCGCCCTCCACTCGGCAACTTCCTGTTGCCTCATTACAGGCCGCCTTTTTTGCTAAATGCGCGTCCTGCGCATTTACCCTGCAAAGCCTTTCGGCTTTTCGGGCCGCAATAAAGTTTCGAGACCCGCATTATTAGCTAACTTAATCATTTATACCATGTAATTATTTTTTGTTCTACCCCGAATTAGGGTGGATGACGGGTCTCGAACCCGCGACGACAAGATCCACAATCTTGTACTCTACCCCTGAGCTACATCCACCATGTGATTGTTTAATATTGAAGAAAACAAGGTGCTTTGTCAATAAGGTGACTTGTCGCCTTGTTTTTCAGCTTCCTCTGCGTACGAAGGCGTCTCTGTAGCCGATACTCCTAAAACGAGCCAGAACAGCGGCGCTTTCACCCTGATTTAAAGGGCCTATTAAAATTCGATGCAGATTGCCGCCGTCGCTGAAAACGCCGGGGTTGTAATTTGTATCGATACGCCTTAATGCGTTTTCTACGGATTCTGCAGGCAATGCGGCAATTTGCACATAATATTGGCCTCTTTCCAATTGCGAAATTCGGCGTACTGCCGAATTTATGTTCGCGTGAGAAGGCGCAGGCACAGAAGGAATCGACGGTTGTACAGCCGGCTCAATAACGGAAGGCGGCAGCATGTCTGTCGGAACCGGCATTAAAACAATAGGCGGTAAAGGCGTATTGGGAACATAAGTCGAAGGTTCTTCAGTTTGGGGGAATGTTTCTGTTACACGGGTTTCTGTTTCAACCGGCAAAGCGGCAGGCGGCTGTGCAACAGGCGCGGTTTCAGTTTCCCTTGGCGTATAAATTTCCTGTTGTACAGGTTCTGCGGGTCTTGCTGTTACAGGCTCGACAGGTCTTGCTGTTGCCTCATTTTGAACTGCCTGTTCGGGTCTTGCCACTGCAATCCCGGGGATTATTTTGTTGGGATCAATTTCGTAATTTGTCTCGGCGGAAGAAGGCGGCTGTTCTGTTGTCTGCCTTATATCATAGGCAGGTCTTGTTTCTTGAGCCGTATGAGTTTCCCTGTCGAAAATTTCTTTTTCCACCAATTGACGGGGAGGCTCATCTGTAAATTCATTGGCAGGTTTTTCCACATTATCCGCATCAGCTTCTTCGATTCTGTCGGAAACGTCTTTTATCACGTCTTCCCTTTCATCCAAATGCGCTTCAAATCTGTATCCGTCTCTCACCTCGATTACGGAAACGCGAGTTCCCTCGTATTCGTTTACGGGCGGCGAGTTGGTTTGCGGTTCGGCGGCGGCAACTTGCGAAGGCGCATTGTCTGCTCGCGGATGTTGTTCAACAGGAACTGTATCGTAGCCCGGAACATCGACAACATTCATTCTGCCGGAATTTGCCCATTCGGGTTCCATTGTATAGCTTGGTCCTGTTACAGGATTAGTTGCCTGTACGGGAAATGTCTGCGCAGGCGATGCTTGCTCGGGATTTGATTGGACTTGAGCGGGAGCTGTTTGGGTCGGATTTGAATGATTTGTCGGATTGTAATTGTCTTCGCCGTATACTTCCGCCAAAAGGGCTTCTTCGTCAATTGGAGTCCCGGGATCAAAACTTGGATTTGAATTTTCCATAAAGCGAAGATACGCGATTGGATCTGCAGGCTGAATAATCCTTATCCTGCTTGTAGAGCCTTGGCGCATGCCGATTAATTCGGCAGCTTCGCGCGATACTATCGCAAGAAGCCCGGGGCTGTTAAGCGTATTTGCGACAATCGCTCGGGTGCTTCTTCCCGTTTCAATATTTGTAAGATCAACAACTGTGTTTCGCGGAAAAGAATTTGTGGCGATAAAAAAACCTTCATTGGGAAGTTCTCCCGCAGGAGCGACTGCGCCGGCTCCCTCCCATGCCGAAGAAGCGGTTAAAAACAAAACAGCCGCGATTGTAATTAAAGCAAATTTAATTTTCATATCTCTCTCCAATTTCCTTATCAATTTACGTATGGTACAAGGCCCCTTGCCATCGACTTTAAGTCGTCAAATTCTTCTCTTGCGTTTCTGTATGTTCTGCCCGGCACTTCCCTTTCCAGAACCTTCTCTCTTGTCACTACATTGTAAACATAGAATGTCACTTTCCTTGGAGAACTCGAATTGGCGCTGTAATCCAAAAGCGCTATAATGACAAAGTCGATTCCGCCGCTCCTGTCGTCAATTACATCGTATGCAACGGATCTTAAAAGGTCTCCCTGAGGCATCGAATTAAGGCGCAGTAACGGAGCATTGCTTACAATGTGTCCCGCTTCGAAGAAAACATCCAAAAAAGCGTTTTCCCAGATTATTCCCTGCCGCGTAATTTCCATGTTTTCATTGACACCCGCCTCCACCACATAAAAAGCCACCATGGAAGCAAAGCCCGAGAAACTGACTGCAACGCCAAAAATCAGCGTAAACATTAAAACCTTGAAATTTGCCTTCAACATGAACTCTCCTATACCCATAATATGCGGCTTTTATCGTCAAAAACCCATCTTTACACTCCATTATCGGCACTCTTTTCAAAAGACAAAATAGGAATCATAATGGAAAAAATGAATTACTATGCCATTCAGGTTAAGACCCACTCGGAAGACAAGTTCATTGAAAGGCTGAAAAAAGAACATCCTGATCTGCCGTTTGCGATTCATTTTCCAAAAAGGCGGTTAAATATAAAAAGAGCAGGAAAAATTGTTCCGTCTACGCCTGCGGTTTTTCCGGGTTACATTTTTGTGGAGGCGGAATCCGACGAAGAAATCGAAAACCGTCAGTGGGACTTTCGTCATACATCGGGCTTTTACCGCTTTTTGATATCGAACCGCAATATCACTCCCTTAACTGACAGGGATTTGGAGCTTGTGCTTCATTTTATTAGCAGCACAGGGGCTATTGCCGATCGCTCAAAAGTGTATTTTAATGAAAACTCCCGTATTGTTGTTGTCGAAGGACCTTTATACGGTCTTGAGGGAAGAATCGTCAAGGTGGACAAAAGAAAAGGAAGGGCAAAAATAAAGCTTGACCTGTACAATGATTCATTTGCAATCGATCTTGCATTTGAGGTAATCGGTCCTGCAGAGAGGAACAATGGCTAAATCGAAACGTCTTTATATAATCGGAGCCGGGTTTGCAGGGCGCACCATTTTTAACGAAATTGCGTCCAAGGCGATTTTTGGCGAAGTTGTCGCCTTCCTTGATGACGACCCCGAAAAAATAGGCAAAAAAATTGACGGCCCTTCAGGCAAACCGAGCGTTCCTGTACTTGGCCCTGTCAGAGACGTTGCGGGCTTTATCCGCTCAAGCAGGGCGGACGAGGCGATAATTGCAATTCCCAGCGCAAGCAGAGAAAGCTTAAAAGAACTTTACGCCATTTTAAAAAAAGCAAATTTTCAAAAAATAAGGATACTTCCCGGCATCTCACAAATTGTCGAAGGAGACGCGCATTTGATACAGACGCGCTCCATTGATCTTCAGGACTTGCTTGGCAGAAACCCGGTTCACATCAATTTGAAGCAGAGCCTTTCCTATGTGCGCCAAAAACGCGTACTTGTTACAGGCGCGGGCGGTTCAATCGGAAGCGAATTATGCAGACAGCTTTTATCGGGCGGCGTTGCGCGTTTGTACCTTTTGGGGCACGGCGAAAATTCGATATATCAAATTGACAGGGAACTTCGTTTATTACAAGACGAAGGCGTAGGCGAAAAAGCCGCAATTGTGCCGATTATCGGCGACTTGAAAGACGCGGCGTACATGGATTATATTTTCGGGCACCTTAAGGCCGACGCTGTTTTTCACACTGCCGCATACAAACATGTTCCAATGATGGAAGAAAACCCTGTTGCGGCAATCGAAAACAATGTCTTTGGAACCGAAAACCTGATAAAAGCCGCAATAAAACACGGCGTAAAGCGTTTTGTTCATATTTCTACCGACAAGGCAGTGAGCCCTGTTTCCGTTTACGGCATTTCAAAATATATCTGCGAACTTATGGTATTGGCCGCAAGCGAAGCGCAGGCAAATCCCAATTTTGTTGTTGTGCGTTTTGGAAATGTTTTGGGTTCGCGCGGTTCGATTGTTCCGCTGTTTCAACAGCAAATTGAAAAGGGAGGGCCTGTAACTGTTACGCATCCCGATATGAACCGCTACTTTATGACAATCAGCGAAGCTTGTTCTCTTGTGCTAAAAACAGGCGGCGTTGGCGAGAATGGCGGATTATATCTTTTGGACATGGGCGAACCTGTTCGCATAAGAGACCTCGCAGAGCAGTTAATCCGCTTTCACGGCTATGAACCCGATACGGAGATAAAAATCGAATATGTGGGACTTCGTCCCGGCGAAAGACTGGACGAAACTTTGCTCTCTGCGGATGAAATTCCTTCGCTGACAGATTACAGCCGAATACTTCGCATTAACAGAAAAACGCCTCTTACTATTGATGTAAAAACACTCATGAACAAACTGCGCCCGGTTTGCAACTACGATCCCGAAAGGGCTGCGGATTACAGAAACGCAGAGTTGTTAAAAAAAATATTAGAAGGAATCAGGGGCTAAAATGGAATCCCAGCACTTCCTTGAAGATATTTATCCGCAGAATACCCTCTTTGCAATTACAATCAGGTCTCCCGTTGCCAAAGGTTATATAAAATTTATACAAGTGCCAACGCTTCCCGATCACTATAAACTCATTACGGCAAAGGACATCCCCGGGGTTAACAAATTGGAAGGCACAAATGTCCCGATACTTGCAGACAGGGAGCTTGCCTATATTGGCGAACCTGTTGCAATTTTGATCGGCCACAATAAAAACAAACTGAATGAACTGTCTTCCAAATTTCAAATTGTTTATGACAGTGAGACGCCTGTTTTTTCCTGCAAGGAACCCGATGCAAAACCCATCGCCGTGCGCGAAGTGACTGTCGGCGATACGCATGAAGCATTCGGCTCAAGCGGAAGAGTCGTAACAGGCAGTTTTTCGACAGGGATTCAGGAACACTGGTATGCGGAACCTATCGGAGCCGTTTCGTATTTTAAAAACGAGACAGGAGAAAACAAAAAAAAATCCGACGCTTCCCTTTCCAAACTTGTCGTTCTTACCGCCACACAATGGCCAAGTCATGTAAAGCGTTCCGTTATAAAAGTTTTGGGAATCGATCAATCCCTGATCAGCATAAGACCGACTGCGCTTAATTTGCACATGGACGGCAAACTTTGGTATCCGTCGCTTGTTGCGTGTCACGCAGCTCTTGCGGCATTCACTGTAAAAAAACCTGTGCGCCTGATTCTGACAAGAGAGGAAGATTTTCTTTTTACGTTAAAAAGAGCCGCGTCAAATATCGATATTGCAAGCGTAATAGACGAAAACGGCAACATAAACGGCACGGAAATCGACATATGCGTAAACCTTGGCGCTTACGGAGTCAACGCAAACGAAATTTTGGATCAGGTTTGCCTTGGCGCCCTCGGTTTTTACAAATTCGACAATTTAAAAATAACGGCAAAAGCCGTTTGCACAAACATTCCGCCTCAGGGGCCGTTTGCCGGTTTTGGAATCGCGCAGGGTCTTTTTGCAATCGAAAGGCATGTTTCGCAAATTGCCGACATGACAGGCGAAGACCCTGCCGCATGGAGAATGCAAAGATTGGACACGCGCATATTGCTTCCCGCCATGTCTTCCAAACAGGCGAATACGGGCGAAGAACTAATCAATGCCGTTACAAAAACAAGCGACTATTACCGCAAGTGGGCAAGCCATGAACTTTTGCGTCAGAGCAGAAAAACCGCATTGGAAAGGAGCGACAACCCTCGCGGAATCGGAATCGCGGTCGGCTATCAGGGAAGCGGACTTCTCCATCACGGCAAAGATTCGGGCACATACAGCGTGGAAGTCACTTTGACAAAAGACAGCATCCTGGAAATAAAAGCGGGCATTTCGACTTCCGAAGACTACAATAAAATATGGGAAAAGGTCGCGCACGAAACCATGTCCATAAAACCGGATATGGTGCACATCATTTCCACCCATACGCTGGACTGCGGCCCTTCATGCTCGTCGCGTAACATAACGGCGCTTACCAAACTTGTGGAAAAATGCTGCCTTGCGATCCGCAAACAGCGTTTCCACGACCCGCTTCCAATCACGGTGCGCCGCTCGATTAAGCCGCAAAGCGGCTCTGTCAGGGGAGGTCTTTGGGAAGCGCCGGATGTAAGCGGCTTTTTAAAACCGGGACTTTGCGCCTGCGTTGTGGAAGTGTCAATCGATCTTGTCGAATGCCTTCCCGTTATTCGCGGCGTTTGGCTCGCGGTTGACGGCGGAAAAATCATTTCCAAAAACAGGGCAAAAAGAAGCATGATGCGCGGCGCGGCTCAGGCGATTGGCTGGGCGTTTACGGAAAACATCGAATACATCGACGGATTTTTACCAAGGTCCCAGTACGACAATTTTACAATTTTTTCGCCTGTTGAAATTCCGCCGATTCATATCGAATTTATGGAAAACGACACGTCAGAACCAAAAGGGATAGGCGACCTGCCTTCGACATGCATACCTGCCGCCTACGTTCAGGCAGTTTCGCAGGCGATGGGTTATTCGTTAAAGTCGATTCCGTTAAAACGAAAAGACATCTGGGAAATGCTACGCCAAAAGAATGTCGTAAGGCAGGAAATGAAATGACGATAAACTTTATTTTAAACGGCGAAGACGTTGTTTTCCGCGGCGAAGCGGAAGTTCGTTTAATCGATATTCTGCGCGAAAACTTTGGTCTCTTCGGCGCAAAGCCGGGCTGCCTTGCGGGGCAATGCGGCGCATGTACGGTTATCTTTAACGGCAAAGTGTCTCTTGCCTGCCTTATTCCCGCTTTTAAGATACGAGGCAGCGAAATTATCACAATCGAGGGCTTTTCGCAAACAAACGAATACAGCGAAATAATGACTGCGTTTGCGGAGGTTCATCTTGGCAACTGCGGATACTGCGAAGCGGGAAAAATTCTTTGCACAGAAGCGTTACTCGACAAAAATCACGCTCCGACAAAAGAGCAGATACTAGCCGGTTTTTCGGGGATTAAATGCAGATGCACAAATGTGGAAAGACTTATAAATGCCGTAAATGCAATTTCCGCAAACAGGCAAAGGAGGCTTTATGGACGCCCCTCTTAATCAGGTTCTGTTCCCCGACAATCTCCCCGAATTGTTTGCGGCATGGAACCGTTTCCCGGATGCCGTTCCCTATGCGGGAGGCACAGCCCTTACAGGAAAACGCGGCAAGGAAAATGCCACAGAAGTTACTCCTGTTTATCTTTCTCTGGAAAAAATTGAAGAATTAAATCGCATAACGCGAACTGAACAATACCTTGAGATCGGCTCCATGACAGTTTTGAACAGGCTTATCAATCTTGGAAAAATTGTCCCTGCCGTTTTATGCAAATGCCTTCTTGACATCGCGGGCGTTCAGCTTAGGAATATCGCGACAGTCGGCGGAAATATCTGCAATACAACGCGTCTCTTGGATTTGCCTGCGATTCTTACAGCTCTGGACGCGCAGTACGAGTTTAAGAATGCCGTATCGGCAAGATGGGTTTCTGCCGCAAGGTTCCACAGTGAAGAAAAGACCACTTTGGAAAAACAGGAGTTATTGACGCGGGTGCGGCTTCCTTTGCATCAATGGGATTATGCCGTTTACAGAAAATTCAAGCGCGAAGACTCGATTTTAAGCGAATCTTTGGTATTTTTGGCAAAAACACGAAAAAATATCCTCTCGGACATACGCGTAATCTACAAAGGAAGAGAGATTTTGCGCAACAAGAACGCCGAAGACCTCCTGATTGGCAAATATCTGCCTATTAGCAGGAAAACAGCCAACGATTTTATCTTTAATTGGATGGATCTGCTTGCCCAAAAGCAGGAAATCGGCGAATTTTCAATGAGTTCCATCCTGAATTCCATCGAAGAGAACGTCTACAACCTCTCCGAATGACCCTTGTAAATCCCCAAAAAAAATGATACTATGGATAAGAAAAGAAATCGTTGATTCGTCGAGTGTGTTTCGGCCGCCGATGCAGTCAACGTCCGAGGCTATTTTTATTTCCGAATATCCTCAGGCGCAATTTTTATGCAAAAATTCCGGTCTGGTACCGGAACGGTGATTTTTTGTCCTTTAATCATGAAATTTACTTTCGGCGAATACAATTCAAACGTTGAAATCCTTGAACACACCCCGCAGATCTGCCGTATTTTTGCCGATCTCGGTTTGGAGTGCGAAAACGCGTCCTTCAAACCGCTTTTTATATGCGACGAAAACACTTTGCCCCATGCAAAAAACGCAACAGGCGATTTGGATGTTCCCGTATGCCAAATCAAAAGCGGCGAAGAAAACAAAAACTGGGAAACGGTTCAAAAAATATTGACAGCCGCCCACGAAGCGGGTCTTGGCAGAGACGGAGTTTTTATCGCGGTTGGCGGCGGCGTAATTGGCGATTTGTGCGGTTTTGCGGCATCAATTTACAAACGCGGCTGCCGTTATGTGCTAATTTCCACCACCCTGCTTGGCATGGTTGACGCATCGGTAGGCGGCAAAACCGGTTTTGATTTGTTCGGAATCAAAAACATGATCGGAACATTCTATCCCGCAGAAAGAGTCTATATGCCTGTAAACACGCTTTCCACTCTTCCCAAAAAGGAAATCAAAAGCGGAATGGCGGAATTGATAAAGACGGCGATTCTTTGCGGGGATGATTTTGTCGACGATTTGATTTTTAAAAAAGAAAAACTTTTCAATAACGATATCGAAACGCTGAAGGAATGCATTGAAAAGGCTGTCAAATACAAGGGTTCCGTTGTCGAAAGCGACCCCAAAGAAATTTCCGGAAAGCGTTTTCTTTTGAATCTTGGGCACACTTTTGCACATGCTCTCGAAAGCGCGTCAGGGCTTGGAAGCATAACGCACGGCGAAGCTGTCGCATGGGGAATTGTGCGCGCATGCGAACTTGGAAAAGAGCTTGGCGTTACGCCTTTTGCAAGAGCGCAAAAAATAGGGGATATGATAATTTCTTTCGGATACGAATGCGCAAATCCGCATCCGCTTGCAAAAGATTCCAAAGGTTTGTCAAACGCAATGAAAAGCGACAAAAAAAACAAAAGCGGCAAAATGACATTTGTTGTCCCCGATACTGACAGCGCAAAAACCGTTTATCTGGAAACGGAAAACGAAAAAAAGACGCTGGAAAAGATTTTGGCAATTAATTAACCGTATGAAAATATTAAATTTAATTTTAATTTTCACATTTTTTATTTTTATAATTATTCCCGTTTATTCGCAGCAGGGAGATTTATCGGAAAGCGAATTGAATGATATGATCAGGCGGATTGAATCCGAGACGGAATCGTATGTAAACGATTCAATCTTTGTCATTGTTTCTTTTACATTTCATGTTGACGGATACACTCGTCCGTTTGCATTAATAAACAAAGCGTCTTTTTTTGAAGGCGAAGAAATTACAGGCGGTCTTGCAAACCTTGAAAGATATATACAAAATAAAACGCAGATTCTTTACAACGAAAGGGTTTTGGACAGCGTAAGAATCGAATATATGATAGATCCTGCGCGTGAAGACGGAAAATATCCTGTTAATTTATTTATTCATGTTAAAGATACATGGAACATAATCGCCATTCCGCGCCCTGAGTACAGTTCAAATACAGGGTTTGACATAACATTAAAAGCGCGCGATTACAATTTTTTGGGCACAATGAGCCCTCTTAGGGTCGATCTTGGATACAGTTACGATCAATACGGACGCAATTTTTTTACGTTCATGTTTGATACAAACATACCTGTCAGATTTTTTAACTTGATTTGGAACATCAATTTCGATCACGATGTAAGTTACAGACCCGATATGGATCAAAACTGGTATTACAGAAACATTACGGGACTTTCTGTTGACATTCCTGTCGGTTTTACCAATGCAAATATCGGTTTTGACGTTCATTTTATAGTCAACGAAGACAATTCCGAAATAGACAGAGGCCTTTACAATCTTGGCGAATCCCAGGAAGGTCTTTTTATTTCCACCCGTCCCTACATTTCATGGAAAATTCCCATAACGGATTTTGGAAAATACGGAGAGCTTGCCTATACGCCGCAAATTTCCGCGACATTCAATCACGAGATAAAACCGTGGACATTGTCGGATAACAGAAAAGGGCCCTTTCTCGGTTTTTCGCACTCGATTGGTTTTGGACGCATAAACTGGATTGACAATTTCCAGCAGGGTTATTCGCTTAAATTGTCAAACTCGTTCAGTTATGATTTTTACCAATTAAGAAACGACAACGATCCTTTAAGCGTAAACGTTGACGCAAATATCGCAGCCCATTTTAAATTTTTTGGTTTTCTCGGCTTGTCCACGCGCTTCTTGTACCGTCAATGGTTTAATTCCGATTACGACAACGCGGGAGACGTTCTTCGCGGCGTTTGGGACAAGGATATAAGAACCGATTTTATCGTTTCGCTTAATCTTGACATAATATTCAAGGCATTCAAGGCAAGACCTTCGCAGTGGTTTAACTGGAAAACCCGTTTGCTGGATTTTGATCTTCATTTGGGTCCTGTAGTTGACATGGCTTATGCAAATGACAATTTTTATCTCTCGGGCGGGTTTGAAGTGATCATTTACCCGATTTTTTTTCGCAGTCTCTATCTTAGAATTTCCACCGCGTGGGATTTTTCGGACATTTCAAAACGCACTCCAATGGAATTGTTCATTGGAACAGAGCTTCATTTTTAGGGGATGTTATAAATGGCGCATATAGCTGTTATTGGAACAGGTTATGTCGGCTCGGTTTCAGGCGCATGTCTTGCAGACTTTGGTAATTTTGTTATCTGCGTTGACACAGACACCGCAAAAATTGAATCTCTTAAAAAAGGAATTATTCCTATTTTTGAACCGGGTCTTGATGTTGTAGTTGATCGTAATGTTAAATCAGGCCGTCTTTCTTTTACAACAGATTTAACCGCTGCCTTAAAAAAATGCAATATCGTTTTTATTGCTGTAGGCACTCCTCCAATGGATGACGGCAGCGCGGATCTTGTTTATGTGGAAAAAGCAGCTCGTCAGGTTGGTAAACTAATAAATCAGTATACTGTTATAGTTGATAAAAGCACAGTTCCTGTCGGCACGGGAAAAAAAGTAACAGATTGGGTTAAAGAAGAGCTTGATAAACGAAAATTAAATATTGAATTTGACGTTGTTTCCAATCCTGAATTTCTTCGCGAAGGTTCCGCTGTTTATGATTTTACTCATCCGGATCGCGTAGTTATTGGAAGCGAAAGCATTCGTGCGCGGGAAATTATGAAAGATGTATACCGCTCACTTTATTTAAATGAAACTCCTTTTATAGAAACTAATCTTGAATCTGCGGAATTAATTAAATATGCATCTAACGCGTTTCTTGCAGTAAAAATATCTTTTATAAACGAAATTGCCAATCTATGCGAAAAAACAGGAGCAGATATCCGCGCCGTTGCAAAAGCAGTAGGAAAAGACGGAAGAATCGGCTCTAAATTTCTTCATCCGGGTCCCGGTTATGGCGGTTCCTGTTTTCCAAAAGACACAAGAGCGCTTGTTCGCATTGCTAAAGATCACGGAGAAAATTTATCGATTGTAGAAACAACTATTGAAACAAACGAAAAACAAAAATTACGCGCAGCTCATAAAATTGAAAAGGCGCTTGGAAATCTGAATGGCAAAATAGTTTCCATTCTTGGTCTTGCTTTCAAACAAAACACAGACGATATGAGAGAATCGCCTGCTATTACCATATGCGAATATTTAGTGTCAAAAGGCGCATCTCTTAGATTGTTCGATCCTGCCGCAATACGCGAAGCCATCTGGCGTCTTGAAACAATTAAAGATTCCATTTATTTTGCATCAGATGAATATGACGCAATATCAGGCGGGGACGCGCTTGTAATTGCGACTGAATGGAATCAGTTCAGAAATATAGATTTGGAAAAAACAAAAAAACTTTTAAAATCTCCGTATTTTTTTGACCTAAGGAACATTTATAAAAATGATGTTGTAACTTCTCTTGGATTTAAATATTACGGGATTGGCATAAATTGAAAATACTTGTAACAGGAGCTGCAGGTTTTATCGGTTTTCATCTTGCTTTAAAATTATCGCAATCAGGTCATACTGTTATTGGTTTGGATAATATTAATGATTATTATGATGTAAATTTAAAATATGCCAGATTAAAAATATCCGGCATAGACAAAGAAAAAATAAATTATAATAAAATAATTAAAAGTGCATGTCTTCTTTCTTATAGTTTTATCAAACTTGATCTAACGGATAAAGAAAATCTTTTTTTACTTTTTAAAAATGAAAATTTTGATTATGTATGCAATCTTGCGGCGCAGGCAGGAGTAAGATACAGCCTTGAAAATCCATACAGCTATATAGACAGTAATATTAACGGTTTTATGAACATACTGGAAGCCTGCAGATACGAAAAAATCAAACATCTGATTTTTGCTTCCAGCTCTTCTGTTTACGGTATGAATGAAAAAATTCCGTTTTCTACCGAAGACAGAACAGATAATCCTGTAAGCTTGTATGCCGCGACAAAAAAATCAAATGAGCTTATGGCTTATACATATTCTTATCTTTTTAAAATACCATGCACAGGCTTACGTTTTTTTACTGTTTACGGTCCCTGGGGACGCCCTGATATGGCATATTATAAATTTACAAAATCAATTTCCAAAAACATGCCTATAGATGTCTATAATCACGGAGACATGCTTCGCGATTTTACATATATTGACGATATAATTAATGGAATTATTTTATCTTTTAATCAAAATAATTTAAATAATAATATTCCCTTTATAATTTATAATCTTGGAAATAACAAACCGGAAAAATTAAATAACTTTATTGAAATTCTTGAAAGTCATCTTGGTATCAGCGCGCAAAAAAATTATCTTGACATGCAGGCAGGAGACGTAATTGCAACAATGGCTGATATTGACAAAACACGCGAAAATCTTGATTGGCAGCCGACTACATCAATTGATGACGGATTAAAATTATTTGTTGACTGGTATAAAAATTATGAAAGCGATTAACTAACAGGAGAATATTTTGAAAAACATTTTGGTAACAGGCGGCGCAGGTTATATAGGTTCTCATGTTGTACGCGATTTGAACGACAACGGCTACAAGGTTATAGTTTTAGACAATTTGTCCGAAGGTCACAAAGGCTCTATCGCCGGCAATGAATTTGTTCAAGGTGACATTAATGACAGCGAAATATTAAGTAATATTTTTCCAAAATACAAAATAGACGCGGTAATGCATTTTTGCGCATTTGCCTATGTAGGCGAATCTGTAGAAAACCCCGAAAAATATTATAAAAATAACGTTTCTGCGACAATTAACTTATTATCATCAATGATAAAATACAAAGTAAAACATTTTATTTTTTCTTCCACATGCGCAACATACGGAAACCCTGTTTATATTCCTATTGACGAAAAACATCCGCAAAATCCTATTAATCCTTATGGTAATTCCAAACTGATGGTAGAAAAAATACTTTCCGATTACAGCAACGCATACGGTTTAAATTACATCGCCCTTCGTTATTTTAACGCTGCAGGCGCCCATCCTGACGGGAAAATCGGAGAAAGCCACAGATTGGAAACCCATCTTATCCCGCTTGTTTTAAAAACGCTGACAAAAGAAAAAGAATCGATTAACATTTTCGGCGACGATTACGACACTCCCGACGGAACATGTATCCGCGATTATATTCATGTCTGCGATTTGGCATCCGCACACAGAAGCGCGCTTGAAAATTTATTATCGGGCGGCGAAAATAAAACAATCAATCTTGGAACAGGTATAGGCGTATCTGTAAAGGAAATAATTAAAATATGTGAAAAAGTTACAGGAATGAAAGTTCCTGCGACAGTATGCGCCAGAAGAAAAGGTGATCCGCCGTCGCTTGTGGCATCCAATGGATATGCAAAAGAAGTTCTTGGGTTTTCTCCAAAATTTGATATAAATGAAACAATCAAAACCGCATGGGAATGGGAACAGAACAGAAGGTATTAATTTTATGAATCATTTACAAGAATTAGCTTATCGATATCCAATGTTAGTACCTGCAACAGAAAATATAAACAAAGCTTTTGAAATTATTAAAGATTCATATAAAAAAGGCGGTAAATTATTAATTGCAGGTAACGGAGGCAGCGCTTCCGATGCAGAACATATTGCAGGCGAATTAATGAAAACTTTCGCAAAAAAAAGGGAACTTCCGGAAAGTTTTATTAAGAATGTTAAAAATGTTGACAAAGAAATATCCGAATATCTGATACCGCGCATGCAGCCGGGACTTCCCGCAATTGCGCTTTCAGGTCATGCGTCATTAAACACCGCGTGCATTAACGATATAGACGGGAACATTACATTTGCTCAGCAAGTTTACAGTTACGGAAAAGAGGAAGACGTTTTATTTGGAATTACTACTTCCGGTAATTCTAAAAATGTTTTGTATGCATGCGGCGTTGCAAAAGCCAAAAATTTAAAAATAATAGCTCTTACAGGAGAAGGCGGAGGTAAAATCAAGCAATTTGCCGATGTCTGCATTTGTGTTCCGGAAACTGAGACGTATAAAATCCAGGAATTGCATCTTCCTGTTTATCATATTATCTGCATGATGTTAGAGGAATATTTCTTTTGATGAAAACCGTAATAATGGCAGGCGGGAAAGGAACTCGCGCAGCAAGTATTGCCGACAATATTCCCAAACCGATGATTCCAATCTGCGGCAAACCCATTTTGGAATACCAGATTGAATGTTTAAAAAGAAACGGTTTAACAGATATTGTTCTTGTCATTGGACATTTGGGACAATACATAAAAGATTATTTTAAAAACGGCGAAATTTTTGGCTGTAATATTTCATATTTTGAAGAAACACAGCCGCTTGGAACTGCAGGCGCATTATTCAAAATAAAAGATTTGTCTGACGATTTTTTATTATTAAACGGCGATGTCATACTGGATATGGATTTTTCCCGCATGGCGGCTTTTCATAAAAATAAAAAAGCGGATTCCTCTTATTCTGCGTTTGCAACTCTTGCGGTTCATCCTAACAGTCATCCTTTTGACAGCTCGCTTATTGCAAGCGATCGCGAAAACAGAATAACATGCTGGCTAAACAAGGAAGACGAACGCACATATTATAAAAATTGTGTAAATGCAGGCGTTCACATATTGTCTGTTGAATTTTTAAAGTCTTTCAAATTGGAAAAGGAAAAAATCGATTTGGACCGTGATATGCTAAAACCCAACATACAAAGCGGCAGAATTTACGCCTACTCCACTCCCGAATACATAAAAGACATGGGCACACCCGAGCGTTATGCGCAAGTTACAGGTGATATCGAAAAAGGAATCGTTGCAGGGAAAAATCTTCATAACAGGCAAAAATGTGTTTTCCTTGACAGGGACGGCACAATTAACATCTACGATGATTTTGTAAGGAAACCAGAAAATTTTCATTTGATTCAAGGCGTTGCCAATGCAATAAAAACAATTAACAATCTTGGCTTTTTGGTTATTGTTATAACAAATCAGCCTGTAATTGCAAGAGGCGAAGTTGATTTTGACACGCTTGATTCCATTCACTTGAAAATGGAAACCGATTTGGGAAAAGAAGGCGCTTATATCGACGACTTGTTTTATTGTCCCCATCATCCCGACAAGGGCTTTGAAGGCGAAAGACCCGAATACAAAATGATATGCGATTGCAGAAAACCAAAACCGGGAATGATATTTGATGCTGCAAAAAAGTTTAACATAGACTTGTCAAAATCTTACATGGCAGGAGATCACAACAGGGACATTGAATGCGCAGTTAATGCAGGCTGCAAACCTGTTTTTATTTTAAGCGGCGAGGGAAAAGCGGAAGACATAAAGATTTCAAATACAGAGGTATTTGAGAATTTAATTGAATTTGCAGAATATTTAAAAGATAAAAATAATGAATGAAATTGAAACATTATTAAAACAAATATCTCTTGGCGAAGACAGCTTATTTGAATTCAAAAATATTGAATTTAACAATAATTCAATAATAGGACCTTCCAGGAATTCATTTGCATCAGAAATTACTGCAATGGCAAATGCTCATGGCGGTACGATAATTCTTGGAGTTGATGATAAAACGCATACAATAAGCGGAATACCTTTAGAAAAATTAGATTTAACAGAAGAATGGTTAAGAAATATTGCAAATGACAGCATAAAACCGCCTGTAGAATGCAGAATCAGAAAATTATCTATTTTAATTGACCAAAAAGAAAAATATATAATAAGAATTGATATACCAAAAAGCATATTTGTTCATGAAAGCCCTGAAGGTTATTTTTATCGTATAGGAAGTTCAAAAAGAAAAATGACTCCTGATTTTCTTGCAAGACTTTTTCAACAAAAATCTCAGACTAGAATTATTCGTTTTGACGAACAACTTGTGATGAACGCTTCTGTTAACGATCTTGTAGAAAATAAATATAATATATATAAAACCGACCTATCTCCAAAAGATAATTTGGAATTTTTAAGAAAATTAAAATTGATTTCTGAAAACGAAGATGGTGTTCTTTATCCTACAGTCAGTGGAATATTAATTTCATCAAATTCACCTGAATATTTTATTTCGAATGCATACATTCAAGCTGTATGTTATCTTGGAGATAATTACGGTTCAGAACAGCTTGATGCGATGGATATAACAGGATCAATTGATATTCAAATAAAAGAAGCGTGCAAATTTGTAAAAAGAAATATGAAAATAAGAGCTATAAAGGATCCTGGAAGAATTGAAACTCCGCAGTATTCGTTAAATGCTGTTTTTGAAGCAATTGTTAATGCAGTAGCCCATAGAGATTATTCAATATACGGCTCAAAAATAAGATTACATATATTTTCCAATAGGATAGAAATTTATTCTCCTGGAAATATTCCTAATACTATGACAATAGACTGTCTTCCTCTTAGACAATCATCACGTAATGAACTTCTTAATTCTCTGCTTTCAAGATGTCCTATCAATATTGAGTTATATGGGACTAAAAGAAATTTCATTATGGATAAACGCGGAGAAGGTGTTCCAATAATTATATCTGAAAGTAATGAACTCTCGGGGAAAATACCTGAATATAAACTTCTTGACGATACTGAGCTATTACTAACAATTTATTCGGCGTTTTAAAATTTACAAATGAAAGTATCATCATTCATATCAATACCTAAAAAATTAAGTAAGCTTTTAACAAAAAAGCAAAAGATAATTTTCTTTGTACTTTTGGCGCTTACCATATTTTTATCTTTGATAGAAACTGTAGGCATTTCCGCCATAATGCCTTTTATTACTGTTGCATCCAATCCTGCTATCCTTGATGAAGGAAACTACAAAACAGCGTATGATTTTTTGGGATTTACGGATAAAAACAGCTTTATCATTGTTTTCGGCTTGGCAATAGTCGCGTTTTATTTGTTTAGATCAGTTTTTAACGTTGGATATACGTATATTATTAATAAATATTCATTTAGTACTTATAGAAATTTTACATTAAATGCATTTAAAACTTTTTTATCGATAAAATATAAAGACTTTGTCCAGAAAAATTCTGGTGAGATAATTCAAATAATTAAAGCTGAAACCGCAAATATCAGCAGAATATTACTGGCAAGCTTGCAATTATTCTCTGAATTATTTACATTTTTAATGCTGTATATTATTTTATTTTTCGTCAATTGGAAAATGTCTCTTGCTCTTACATTTATTCTTACTTTAGTTTCATTTATTGTACTTATATTTTTAGTAAGAATTTCAAAAAAACAAGGCAAAAGAGCTTCAGAAGCTAATTTAAAACAAGCAAGAGTACTTCATGAAGCATTATATAATTATAAATTTGTTAAACTACGTTGTCATGAAAATAATTTCTTGGATAATTATAAAACAGCTGTAAATAAATCAATAAGAGCTGAAATTATTAATACTACACTTGGTTTGCTTCCTCGCAGTTTTTTGGAAAATTTTGGATTTTCATTATTAATCTGTATTGTTATATTCATTACATGGAGAACAGGCACACCTGAACTAATTATACCAACAATCAGTATGTATGCTCTGGCTCTTTACAGGATGCTTCCTGCTATTACCCGTTTATTGGGTTACATTAATGAAATATCATATAGAATATATGCTCTTGAGCTTTCATATAACGCTATAAATCAAGAAATTGAAATTGAAAATGATGAAAAAATTAATTTTATTAATACAATTTCACTTAATTCAATTTTCTTTAGATATAATACAGGAAATAATATTTTAAAAAATACAACATTAAAAATTAAAAAGGGTGAAAGTATAGCAATTACCGGTGAATCAGGTTCGGGAAAATCCACTCTTGTGGATTTATTGATAGGCATTCATAAACCGGATTCCGGCAAATTGGAAATTGACGGAGTTCCTGTTACCAATAATAATATTAGGGCATGGAGAAAAAAAATAGGTTATATTCCTCAAAATATTTATCTTTTTGACGGTACGGTAGCGGAGAATGTAACTTTTTCTGCAGAGTATAACGAAGAGCGTTTAATAAAAGCTTTAAAAATGGCAAATATCTGGGATTTTTTGGAAAAAGGTAGTGGCATTAATACCATGGTAGGAGAAGGTGGAATTCAAATTTCCGGAGGACAAAAACAGCGTATAGGAATTGCACGCGCATTATATACAGACCCTGAAGTACTTGTGCTGGACGAAGCTACAAGCGCTCTTGATAATGAAACTGAAAGTAAAATAATGGATGAAATTTATGAGATAAGTAAAGACAGAACTCTTATTGTAATAGCTCACCGTTTAAGTACTGTAGAACGTTGTAAAAGACGAATAACTGTAGAGAATGGAAGTATTAAAGAATAAATTATTTTATGAAAATTCTATATGATAACCAGATTTTTATTGCTCAAAAATTTGGAGGCATTTCCAGATATTTTTTTGAATTGATTAATAAAAGAAATAATTTATATGATTATGAAATTCCTTTAATATATACAGATAATGAATATTCAAAAATATTGGGCATTAATAAGGAATTCCCAATTAAATTTTCATTTAAAGGTAAATATAAAATAACTAATTTTTTAAATAAATATAATAATAAGAAAATTATTAATATAAAGAATTATGATATTTTTCATCCAACATATTACAATACAATTTATTTAAATTATATAAAAGATATTCCTTTTGTAATTGATGTACATGATATGATTTATGAGATTTTTCCTGAATATAATGATTCTAAAATTATTAATAGTAAAAAGGAATATTTTTTAAAAGCAAATAGAATTATTTCTAATTCAAATAAGACTAAAGAGGATTTAATGCATTTTATTCCTGAATTAAATCCTAATAAAATTATAGTAATTTACAGAGGTGAGGTATTTAAAAATATTAAATATATTAGTAATTCTGAAAAGCAAAAATATATCCTATTTACCGGACAACGAAGTGGCTATAAAAATTTTATTAATTTTATAAAAGCAGTTTCTGAAATTTTAATACAATTTGATTTAAAATTAATATGTACTGGAAGTAAATTTTCAAATTCTGAATTAAAACTTTTAAATGAACATAATATTCTAGATAGGGTAAATTCATTATTTTTATCAGAAAATGAATTACAGAATATATATGCTAATGCATTATTATTTGTTTTTCCTTCTTTGTATGAAGGTTTTGGATTTCCAATCCTTGAAGCTTTTTCTTCTGGCTGCCCTGCTCTTCTAAGCAACGAAAGCTGTTTCCCGGAAATTGCAGGAGATGCCGCTGTATACTTTAATCCTTATTCTGTTGAAGATATGAAAGAAAAAATTGAAGATGTAATTACCAATAATTATTTACAAAAATCGTTAATAGAAAAAGGATTTGAACGATTAAAATTTTATTCTTGGGAAAATACAATTAAACAAACATATCAGCTATACAGTGACGTATTATCTAATGTACAATATTAAATATGAAAAAGAATAATAAAAAAATTATTATTTCTCTATCCGGCGGACTTGGAAATCAGATGTTTCAATTTGCTTTATATACGAAATTATCTCAAAATGGATTAAATGTTTATTTTGATAAAAGTTGGCACAGTATATATACAAAAAATAATCACGAAAATATAAAACTTGATTATTTTAATATAAATAATTTAAAATTTGTTTCATTTAAAGAAGCTTCAAAATATGTCGATTACTCCTGTTTGCCTTATAAAATATTGCTAAAATTAAAAGTAAATATTTTTATTTTATTAAAAAATATTAATAGAAAAATAATTAAAAAAATAAATATTATATTATTAATAAAATATAATAATAAATCTAAATATTATTTACTTGAAGATACAAAAAAAAGTATGGATTTAATTTGGAATTTGGATGGAAGGAAAAGTATTTACTTAAATGGAACATTTGCCCGTTATCAATATATCAATGAAATAAAAACACAATTGATTAAATCTTTTTCTTTTTCAGATGACTTACCTGAATGTATTAATATATTATTAAATGAAATTAAATCGAAAAATTCTGTCGCAATTCATGTCAGAAGAGGAGATTATGTAGGGGACAAGCAAAGAGACGTTTGCGGAATGTTTTATTATCAAAATGCAATTAATTTATTATCAACAAAATATAATGATTTATATTTTTATTTATTTTCCGATGATATTGAATTTTTAAAAACAAATTTTTATTTTTTAAATAATTGTAAAATAATTAATAATTCAAATTTGGACAAACCTGAATATTATGATTTTTTTCTTATGACACAAACAAATCATTTAATAATTTCTAATAGTACTTTTGCATGGTGGGCAGCATGGTTAAATCAAAATAATGATAAAAATATTATTGCTCCCGAATTGTTTCATACAGATAATTCATGGGTAAATTCGTATGAGTTATACCCACCTGAATGGATTAAGTTATCCATTAAATAAATAATTCAATTAGGAAATATTTTAACATGAAATTAAATATTCCAATTTTATTTTTAGTATTTAATCGTATAGATACTACAAAACAAGTTTTCCAAAAAATACGTTTAGTAAAACCAAAAATATTATATATTGCATCAGATGGTCCTCGTAATAATCGTGAAGGTGAATATGAGAAAGTAAAAAATGTAAGAGATTTTATTATAAAATCTATTGATTGGGATTGTGAAATAAAAACTCTTTTTCATGATAAAAATCTTGGTTGTGGTAAAGCTGTTTCATGTGCAATTACATGGTTTTTTAAGAATGAAGAAATGGGTATCATTCTTGAGGACGATTGCTTGCCTTCTTTAAGTTTCTTCATTTATTGTGAGGAATTATTATTAAAATATAAAGATAATCCTATTATTTGGCATATTGCAGGTAATAATCCTTTAACTGAAATTAAATCTAAATATAGCTATTATTTTGCAAGAGTACAGCACTGTTGGGGATGGGCTTCATGGAGAAGAGCATGGAACTATTATAATTTTGATATTATTGATTTAGATAAATTTTGCAATGAAGGTATAAATAAAATATTTACAAGAAAAGAGGATAAAAGATATTGGATTAATATCTTTAACAAGATGTACAATCATGAGATTGATACTTGGGATTATCAATGGGCATATACTATTATGAAAAATAATGGTATTTGTATAAACCCTACAAAAAATCTAATTAAAAATATTGGTTTTGGAGAAGATGCAACACATACAACATATACTGATGATGCGTATAATAAACAAAAATATTATGATATATATAATAATACTAATGAAGTAGAACATAATTTAATTCATCCAAAATATATTAAAATTAATAATAATTTAATAAATAAAATCAATAAAGTTACTTTTGGTATAAAAAATGATAGTTTAATTAAAATTATTTTAAAAAAATATTTAAATAATAATATATATAATAAATTAAAATTAATAATGAAGGTGTTTAATAAAAATAGAAAATAAGATATAATATGAATATTATTAAAATAATACTAAAAAAATATATACCGATAAAAATTATCAATTTATGGAATATATATAAATATAAAAAAAATAATTTAAAAATCCAATATAAAGGAATTGCAGCTTCAAATATTATATATGATTTGTTAAATTCAAATCATCCTTGCATGATTGCTCGTTTTGGAGGTTTCGAATTAGATTGTATTGTAGAATATTTAAATTTTAAAAAAAATAAGAAAATATTAAACATTAAATTCAATGAAAAAATCAAATATTCAATGAAAAATAATACAGGGGTTTTTCCTGCAACAGATGAAAACCTTAAATTATTTTCTGAATTAATGCTTTCATGTATTCCTAATGTTGATATATTAGGCTCGTGGAAGTCGAATGAAATATATATTAAGAAAATGTTAAAAGCAAAAATTATCAAACTGTTAGATCTTGAACCATATAATCATGATATTCCTTGGAGTCGTATTTTAAAAGGTAAGAATGTACTTGTAATTCATCCTTTTTCCGAATCAATAAAAAAACAATATTTAATACGTGATAAATTATTTAAAAATAAGGATGTCTTGCCTGAATTTCATCTTGAAACAATAACTGCGGTACAATCAATAGCCGGTAATGATTGCGGTTTTAATAATTGGTTTGAAGCACTAGAATCAATGAAAACTAAAATAACCTCTAAAGAATATGATATTGCAATTATTGGTTGTGGTGCATATGGTTTTCCATTGGCATCATTTGTAAAAGATCAAGGGAAAAAAGCTATTCATCTTGGAGGTGCTACGCAACTTTTATTTGGCATTAAAGGTCGTAGATGGGAAGAAGAAAATAAAAAATATTTATCAAAATTTTGTTATGAATATTGGATAAGACCTAGCGAAGGAGAAATACCAAAAAATAGCATTAATGTTGAAAATGGATGCTATTGGTAAAATATAAAAAGGTTTTATATGAAAAAAGCATTAATAACAGGCATTACAGGTCAAGACGGCGCATATTTATCTGAATTCCTTTTAAAAAAAGGTTATGAAGTACATGGTATAAAACGCCGTTCATCAAGTTTTAATACCCAGCGTATTGACCATCTGTATCAAGACCCTCATGTTGAAAACAAACGTTTAATTTTACATTACGGTGACCTTACAGATACTTCAAATCTTGTTCGTATTATTCAATTTGTTCAACCTGATGAAATTTACAATCTTGGAGCGCAAAGCCATGTTCAAGTTTCTTTTGAAGTGCCTGAATATACTGCCGACACTGATGGTATTGGAACATTAAGATTACTTGAAGCTATTCGTATTCTTGGAATTGAAAAGAAAGTGCGTTTTTATCAGGCTTCTACATCCGAACTTTATGGTAAAGTGCAGGAAATACCTCAAAAAGAAACTACTCCATTTTACCCAAGAAGTCCTTATGCCGCAGCTAAACTTTACGCATACTGGATTGTCGTTAATTACCGAGAAAGTTACGGAATGCACGCAAGTAACGGAATACTGTTTAATCATGAAAGTCCCTTACGCGGAGAAACTTTTGTTACGCGCAAAGTTACCCGCGCAGCATCTAGAATTAGTCTTGGTTTACAAGACAAACTTTACATGGGAAACATTGACGCTAAACGTGATTGGGGTTTTGCAGGAGATTATGTTGAACTTATGTGGCTAATGCTGCAGCAGGATAAACCTGACGATTATGTAATGGCTACAGGTGTAACTGTAACTGTCCGTGATTTTATCAATATGTCTTTTAAAGAAGCGGGCATAACGCTTAAATGGGAAGGCTCTGGCGTTAATGAAAAAGGATTAGATTCAACTAATGGTAAAATTTTAATTGAAATTGACCCAAGATATTTTAGACCTGCAGAAGTTGATATTTTAATTGGTGATCCTTCCAAAGCAAAAACAAAACTTGGCTGGGAACCAAAGGTTCAATTACCGGAACTTGTTAAAATGATGATGGAATATGATTTGGAACAGGCAAAACGCGAACTTCATTTGAAAAACGGCGGATATAAAACAGAAAATTTTTATGAATAAAAACTCAAAAATATTTGCAGCCGGACACCGTGGACTTGTTGGAAGCGCGATCATTCGAATTTTACATGGTAGCGGCTACACAAACATTATAACTAAAACTCATAAAGAGCTTGACCTTTTAGAACAAAAAGAAGTTGATAATTTCTTTGAAAAAGAAAAGCCCGAATACGTTTTTCTTGCTGCCGCAAAAGTGGGCGGTATTGGCGCAAATTCAACATATCCTGCCGAATTTATTTATCAAAATATGATGATCGGTTTTAATGTAATTAATTCAGCCTATAAACATGGTGTAAAAAAATTAATTAATCTTGGTTCTTCATGTATATATCCAAAGCTTGCGCCGCAGCCAATGAAAGAAGAACATCTTTTATCCGGTTTTTTGGAACCTACCAATGAAGCATATGCTATAGCAAAAATTAGTGTTATTAAACTTTGTACCTTTTATAATCAACAATACGGCACTAACTTTCTTTCGGTTATGCCTACCAATTTATATGGTCCATGCGATAATTACGATCCTTTTGGCTCACATGTTCTTCCTGCTTTAATTCGTAAATTTCATGAAGCCAAAATATCCAATAAAGATATTGTTACTCTTTGGGGTGACGGCTCTCCAAGACGTGAATTTTTATATAGTGATGACCTTGCAAAAGCGCTTTTATTATTAATGGAAAATAATAATTCCAAAGATTTGTCTAATCCTTCCGGTGATTTTATAAATGTAGGCTGCGGATATGATTTGACAATTAAAGAACTTGCAGAAATTATTCGTGATATTGTTTATGAAGATACAAAAAACAGAAACTGTATAATTGAATGGGATACTTCCAAGCCAAATGGCACACCGCAAAAGCTTTTGGATATTTCCAGAATTTCATCTCTTGGATTTATGCCTGATATTAATATAAAAGATGGAATTAAACTTGCATATAATGATTTTTTATTAATAAAATAATAATATTTATGGATAATAAAATATATGAATAATTCAATTTCATTATTTGTTCCCGGAAGACTTTGTCTGTTTGGAGAACACAGCGATTGGGCTGGTTTACATCGCGTATTTAACGCAAATATAGCGTCGGGCGCAGCTATTGTAACGGGAATAGAACAAGGAATTTATGCAGATGTAAAAAAATCTGAAAAGTTCATTATGCTTAATACTTCTGAAGCTTTAAAAGACATTTGGAAAGATTTTCATGCAGATATTAATACAGAAAGCCTAAAAGAAATTGCAGCTAATGGCGGTTATTTTTCTTATGCTGCAGGCGTTGCGTCATATATTAACGAACACCATTTTGTTGGCGGACTTGAAATTACCATAACAGATATGACGCTTCCGGTAAAAAGCGGACTTTCGTCCAGCGCGGCAATTTGTGTGCTTGTTGCAAGAGCATTTAATCAATTATATAATTTAAACCTTAATACAATTGGAGAAATGCATGCCGCATACCGGGGAGAAAGAAGGACAAGTTCAAGATGCGGAAGACTGGATCAAGCATGCGCATTCGGCAATTCTCCTGTATTAATGACATTTGACGGCGAAGAGATTGACGCAAAAAGATTAATTATAAAAGAACCTTTACATTGGGTTATAGCAAATCTAAAAGCAAGTAAAGATACAATTAAAATTCTTACAGATTTAAATAAAAGATATCCTTTTGCCGAAAACGATATAGATAAAAATCTACATGAAGCTCTTGGTATTGATAATCAAACTATAATAAAAAAAGCCATTCAATTTATGAAGGATGGCAATAAACAATTACTTGGCAGTTTAATGACAGAGGCGCAGGAGATTTTTGATAGAAAAGTGGCGCCTTCTTCTATAGAGCAATTAAAAGCTCCAAAATTACATAAATATTTAAATGATAAAAATGTATTATTATTAACATATGGCGGAAAAGGCGTTGGCTCTCAAGGTGATGGAACAGTACAATTTTTAGCTAAAGATGAAAAATCGCAAAAACAATTGGTTGAATATTTAAACAATGATGGCTTGGAATCATATTCATTTACAATACCTTCGCGTCACCATATTCGTAAAGCAATAATACCTGTTGCAGGATTTGGAACACGACTTTACCCTGCTACACGAATGATACGAAAAGAATTCATACCACTTGTTGATAAAGATGGCCTGTTAAAACCTGTTATTTTAATGCTTTTAGAAGAACTTTATGACGGCGGCATAGAAGAAATTTGTTTAATTGTTGGAAGCGAAAGTGACATGGAACTTTATAAAAAATGTCTTTTAGAACCATTATCTGAAGATCATTTAAGCAAACTTGGAAAAGATGCAAGAAATTACGAAGAAAAACTTTTAAATATAAGTAAAAAAATTGTTTTTCGAATTCAAAAAGAAAAGCTTGGTTTTGGACATGCTGTGTTTCAGGCAAAAGATTTTTGCATGGAAGAGCCCGTTTTATTAATGCTTGGAGATACAATTTACAAGTCAAACACAGACAAACCATGTTGTTCGCAGTTAATGGAAGCCTATGAATCTGTAAACAAACCAATTGTTTCCATATGCGAAGTTCCAATTAACGATGTTACAAATTTTGGAATAATCAGCGGAAATTGGATTAATAAAGATAATAATTTAATGCAAGTATCAGAATTTTTAGAAAAGCCAAATGTTGAAACAGTTAAAAATCTTCCTAATTTTTATTCTGTTTTTGGTCAATATATTTTAACTCCTGATATTTTTAAAAGTTTGGAAAAAAATATAAGAAACGGCAATACAAAAAACGGTGAATTCCAGCTTACAGATGTTCTCGAATCAATGATAGACACAGGACTCTATGCATTTAAAACAAATGGAAAAATGTATGACATGGGTAATGTTGACGCTTTGAAAAGCGCCATGGGCAGTATATAATAAATGAATATTTTATTTCATACTAATCAAATCTCTGAGCGCGGTACAGAAATTGCACTCTATGATTATGCTATTGGAAATCAAACTGTTCTTAATAATACATCTTTTGTTGCATCTCCAAAAGACAGGATATTCGATCAAAATATACTTGATAAATTCAAAGAATCTTTTTTTGTATTTTTATATCAATCAAAAGATGAATTATATAATTTTATTGAAAATAATAATATAAATTTAATATATAAAATAGAAAATGGAAAAGAAATTGATTCTTTATTGCATGAAAATATTCCTCATTTTATTCATTGTGTTTTTACCATACAATATAAACACGGAAATTTTTATTGCCCCATTTCACCTTTTTTAAATTATTGGTATAAAAAATCATATCCTGTTCTTCCTCATATTGTAAAGAAATTTCCTGGAAATATTGAAACACTAAGAAAAACATTGAATATTCCGGATAATGCGATTGTCTTTGGAGGATACGGAGGCATGACCAGCTTTAATATTTCTTTTGTTCAAAAGGAAATCATTAATGTTGCAAATAAATATAAAAATATTTATTTTTTATTTATGAATTTTAATTCATTTATAAATGATAATAGTCTTAATAATATTATTTTTGTACAAAAAAATACAGATATCAATTATAAAGAAATATTTATAAATACTTGTGACGCAATGATTCACGCTCAATCTTTGGGTGAAACATTCGGTCTTGCTGTTGCAGAATTTTCCATTAAAAACAAACCTGTTATTACATTTTCTTATAATTTAATAAGCAACCCTATTTTATCAATTAAAACACTTTTAAAATATTTACTTAATCGTGGGTTTGATTATGGCACTGCTCATCTTGATTTCTTGGGAAAAAAAGCAATTCGTTATTCAAATAAATATAAATTGCGCGATATTTTTATAAATTTTAAAAATAAATATTATAAAAACAATATAAATTATGATTGTTATTCTGAAATATTTAATGAAACAAAAGTAATGAAAATATTTGAGAATATTATTAGTAAATAAAAATATATGAATAATAAAATATTAAAAATAGTATATATTTCAAAAGATAATTCCAAGGATATGCGTTCGTGGTCCGGTTTAACATACTTTATTTCCGATTCATTAAGATTACATGGTGCAGAATTAATATTTATTGATAACATTTTAATAAATAATTATTTATTTATTAAAATAATAGATAAAATATATTCTATTTTAATAAAAATATTTAGTGGTAAAATTTATCAAAATAACAGAACAATAAGATTATCAAAAAAATATGCAAATATAATAAATAAAAAGATTCCAATGGATGCGGATGCAATTTTAATTCCCTCGGGTACAATACAAATGGCATTTTTAAATACTGATAAAAAAAAGATATTGTACAATGATGCTACATTTGCTTCTATGATAAATTTTTATCCGGCTTTCACAAATTTATGTAAAAAAACAATTTATGAAGGTAATTTAATTGATAAAAAGGCATTTGAAAACAGCGATATATTAATATTTTCATCGGATTGGGCTGCTAATAGCGCAATAAATGATTACAATATCAATCCTTCAAAAGTTAAGGTAATTCCATTTGGCGCAAATATATTAAAAAGTTATTCTGATAAGGAAATATCCGATATAATTGAAAATCGCTGCAATAATATAAATACTAAATGTAATTTTTTGTTTATTGGAGTTGATTGGGAAAGAAAAGGTGGAAATATTGCTCTTGATATCATTAATTTACTTCATTCAAAAAATATCAATTTGCATTTCGATATTGTTGGTATTAAAAACCTATCGCTTGAATTACCGTACTATGTAACAAATCATGGTTTTTTAAATAAAAGTATTGAAGAAGAAAAAAATAAAATTGACAATTTGTATATTAATGCCAATTTTTTATTATTTCCAACCAGATTTGAATGTTCTGCTATTGTTTTTTCCGAGGCGTCTTCTTTTGGTTTGCCGGCAATTACTACCAAAACAGGCGGCACAGAAACAATAATTAAAGACAATTTAAATGGTATGACTTTTAATTTAAATGCAAATATTGACGAATATGTAAATTATATATTAAAAACAATTGAAAATAAGGATAATTACAAAAAATTATGCCAATCTTCATATAATGAATATATAACTCGTCTTAATTGGAATGTTTCAGGAAAAAAAATAATTGATTCGATTGAACAATTATTTTAAAAAGGATAAATATGATTTACGATTGTTTTATGTTTTTTAACGAACTTGATTTATTGGAAATTAGATTAAATACATTAAATTCTTATGTTGATAAATTTGTCATTGTAGAAATGGATAAGACTCACTCAAATAAAGAAAAAATATTTTATTTTGAAGAAAATAAAAACAGATTTAAACAATTTATTGAAAAAATAATTTATATTAAAATTACACATTATCCTATTGAATATAAAAATGCATGGACTTATGAAAATTATCATAGAAATATGATACATGAAGGAATTAAAAATTGCAATAATGAGGATATTATAATAATTTCTGATTTGGATGAGATACCTAATCCCAGTATAATAATAAAGTATAAGAATAAAGTATACGGAAAGGATACTATTTGTTTAAATCATCATATATATAATTATTTTTTAAATTACAAAGATATTTCTAATCGTATATGGCAGGGTTCAAGAATAATTACATTTGAATCGTATATGAATAATAAATTAACACCTCAATTATTACGTGATAATAAATCCCTAAGATTGATTAATAAAGGAGGTTGGCATTTTTCTTATTTGGGAGGTTATGAAAATATAATTTTAAAAATTAAATCATATGCGCATCAAGAATACAATAATGATGAATTTTTAAATGAAAATATAAAAAGAAAAATTGATATGGGTGTTGACTTATTTAACCAAAAATGCCAATTTATACCTATAAAACCAAATAACAAATCATTACCGGAATTTATCAGGAATAACTATAAACAATACAATAATTTAATATATGAAAATATAAACATATTTAGAAATATTTTAATTTTTATTACAAAGAAACCTTATTATATTATTAAAAGTGTAGGATTATTTTTATTAAATATATTTATTAAAGAAAGATAATTTATATAAAATTGAGTATTGATAAAATTAAAGATTGAAAAATGTGTCAAAATTGTAATAATATATACCAACACAAAAATTGTTTTGAACAATATTCGCATAAAGATACGCGGTTAATTTTTGGAGACTATTCAATTAACAGCGAAATAATATTTTCTATTATTATTACAGTTTATAAACGCAAAGAATATATTCATGAAGCAATAAACAGCGTTATAAATCAAAAAGGAATAAATATTTTATATGAGATAATTATTATTTGCGATGATCCTGATTTCGATTTATCAGAATTCGATATTTATAAATGTAATAAACATATTTTTCTATATTGTAACATTAAAAATGTTGGATTATATAACAGTGTTAATATTGCTTCGCAAATGTCCCGCGGCAGATATATCTCACTTCTTCATGATGACGATATATTGTATCCTGATTATTTATTAAATGTATTTTCTTTTTTGAAAAAAAAAGGAAATGTAAAATGTTTAATTGTAAACAGAAATATTATATTTAAAAATAAAAATATTTCTATTAATATATTTTTTAAGTTATTTATTTATATTATCTTTTTTCCTGTATTTTTAATCAGAATATTATTTAAAAATTACTTTAAAATAATCACGTTAAAAGAAGGATTAACATATCTTTTAAGTAATGTATACAAAGCTCCTTCTTGCGGCACTCTGTTTGAAAAAGACACATTTATAAAATCAGGCGGGTTTAATCAGGATTACTGGCCTGTAAGCGATTTTTATTATTTCTTAAGATTTAATAAAGATAACCCTGTGTTTTTTCTTAAAAAAAAATTATCATGTTACCGCTGGCTTGATAATTTATCACAGAATAAATCAATACAGCTTTCCAGTTTTGAACATCTTGCTGTTTTTTTTAACTCTATACAGCCTTTAAATTCAATTAATAAATATTATTCTTTTTTTAAAAATGAAGTTTTATATTCAAAATTTTTAATGATTGATAAAGAATACAGAAATGAAATAATTAAAAATTATACACAATTAAATAAAATTAATTATTTAAAATGGATTTTATTTAAAATATTTAATAAATTTTTTATGTTTATTCATGATATTTCAGTTTAAGGTTTAATAATGAAAATTTTATATGATTTGTCGGCATCTCAACCGGGAATAAACGAAGGATTATTTCATGGCGGAGGTGAATATGCAAAAACAGTTTTTTACAAACTTTGTGAAATGCTTCCGCAAAAAATAATATTAGAAGTTTTTTATAATCCAAAAAAAACGATTGATGAATCTGTTTTAACAATAATCAATGAAAAAGGGTTAGGTGTTAATTTTTGCAGTTCTAATACAGACATATCCAATCTTCTTTTAAATAATAATTATGATGTTTTTTATTCAGCGCTGCCCTACTCTTATTATAATTTATCCATACCAAATAAAACGAAATTTATCTATACTATTCACGGACTTCGCTCTTTGGAATACCCAATTGATAAATATAAATTAAAATATAAAAAAAGAAGCTTAAAAGAAAAAATAAAATTTATTTTATTTTTATTTAATCCTTCTTTTATTAAAAATATCATTTCTAATAGGGATATTTCAAGATTAAATAAATTATTTAATCTTACAAATAATCAAACTATTGTGACTGTTTCCAATCATTCCAAGTATGTTCTTTCTTATTTTTTTCCAAGTTTAGATGTTTCCAAATTTAGGGTTTTATATTCGCCATTAAAATTTCAAGAACCGATTAATTGCAATGAAGAACAGATACTTAAAACATATTCGCTTGATCCCAAAAAATACATTCTTCTTGTAGGAGGAAACAGAAGCGAAAAAGGAGCGTATAGGGCATGTCGTGTTTTATACAATCTCATAAATAAAAATATTAGAATTCCCAATGATATAAAAATAATAGTAATAGGTGTATCGTTGTTTAAATCATATAAGAAATTAACAAAAAATAATCATCGTTTTGTATTTTTTGGTTATATACCATCAATTGATTTGGAAATTTTATATAAAAACGCCCAAGTTTTTTTATATCCAACTTTAAACGAAGGGTTTGGTTATCCGCCTCTTGAAGCAATGAGATATGAAACAATCTGTGCATGTTCCGCAAATTCGGCAGTTACAGAAGTATGCGCCGACTCAGTTTTATATTTTAATCCTCATGATGAAACTGAAATGAGCGTAAGAATACTTCAATCATTTGATAAAGATATAAGAAAAATAAAAAAAGAAAATTTAATAGAACGTTATAAACAGATAAAGGCAAGACAAGAAAATGACTTAAATTTACTTGTTAGGGAGATATTATCATGAAGTATGTATATGTATTAACATGTTCAAAAAACGATTTATATTATGAACAATTTCTAATTTCAATTGTTTCATTGCGGCTTAGCAATCCAAATGCGCATGTTGTTGTATTAATCGATTCAAAAACCAAGAAAAACCTTACGGAGCTTCGTGCAGAATATGAACAATATATTACAGAAATTATTATTATAAACGCGCCTGACAAATTCTCCCAAAAAGAAGTATCCAGATGGATAAAAACTTCAATTTATAATTACATATCTGATGATTTTTTATATATTGATTGTGATACAGTTATTTGCAATAAGTTGGATTTGGATATTCTTCAGGAAATTAATGTTGGAGCAATTTTGGATACTCATGTGCCTCTTGCTAAACATCATCTAAAAGATCACTTTCAAAACGAAGATAAAAGATTAAATTTCTTTTCATCGTTTGTAACTGAAAAAAGATACAATGGTGGTGTCTTATTGTGCAGAAAATCAAAAGAAGGCAATGATTTGTTTGAATGCTGGCATTCTCTTTGGATTTATAGCAATGAAAACGGCAATTTTCACGATATGCCGGCATTAAATCAGGCTAATTATGAAATTGGCAATGTAATAAAGGAATTACCGGGAGAATGGAATTGTCAGATAACACATAATGGCCTTCCGTACCTTTACAATGCCAAAATAATCCATTATTACGCAACTGCGTTTAATTTCAGAGAATGTCCGTATCTTCCAGGTTCAAAAGAAATTCTTCTTTCCATAAAAAAAACAGGAAGTATTTCTTCCGAACTGATGAACATGCTAAATAATCCCAAAACAGCTTTTGAAAATGATTCAAGAATAATTTCAGGAGCCGCCGAACTTGACACTGTAAACAGTAAACTTTTTTCAGTTTTATTAAGAATCAGAAAGAAAAATCCGAATTTTTTTAATAAACTTAACACATTCTTCATAAAATTTTTTTCAAGAAATAATTAAATTCTAATCATAAATCGTAAGAGAGTAAATGAATGGGTGAAATTATCAGATCAAAAGCGCCACTTCGCCTCGGGCTTGCAGGCGGCGGAACCGACATATCGGACTATTACAACCGTTACGGCGGTTATGTGCTAAACGCGACAGTTGACATGTACGCTTATTGCACAATTGAACCGGCTGATAACGGCAAAATAGAATTTATTGCCGCAGATTTGAACAAGAGTGAAGAATATTCTTCTTGTGAAAGACTTGATTCTTCTTCCACCCTGCCCCTGCACACGGGCATTTACAACAGGATAGTTTCCGATTTTGCGCATAAACCCCTTTCCTTTAAAATGACAACGTATTCGGACGCTCCAGCAGGTTCCGGGCTTGGTTCTTCCTCAACAATGGTTGTCGCAATCATCAAGGCTTTTGAAGAATGGCTGAATCTTCCGTTAGGTGAATACGACATCGCGGCTCTTGCATGCAAAATAGAACGCGAAGACATTGGACTTGCGGGAGGTAAACAGGATCAGTATGCGGCGACATTCGGCGGATTCAATTTTATGGAATTTTACGAAAACGAACGCATCATTGTAAATCCGCTTCGTCTTAAACGCTGGATAAGAAACGAAATAGAGGCGTCGCTTGTTTTGTATTATACGGGCGTTTCAAGAGAAAGCGCAAACATAATAAGCGAACAAATTAAACATACGCAAAGCGGAGAAACCAAAAGCATCGAAAGCATGCATGAATTAAAGAAACAGGCTGTCTTTATGAAGGAAGCTCTTTTAAAAGGGGATTTTAACGGTTTTTCAAACTGCCTTTTGCAAGGATGGCTTGCAAAAAAAAATGCGGCTTCCTCAATATCCAATTCCTTTCTTGACGAATTGTATCAATATGCCATTGATAACGGAGCCGAATCTGCAAAAATATCAGGCGCAGGCGGCGGCGGCTTTATGATGATTTACTGCAACCCCTGCAAAAGAATTCCGCTTATTAGAGCATTAAAACAAAAAGACGGCATGGTTTTAACTCCAAGTTTTACAGAAATCGGAACACAGGCGTGGCGTTTATAGCTATTGACTGCAGGATGATTAACTCAAGCGGCATTGGCGTATATTTGCGCGGCTGTTTGCCATTTTTTCTGCAAACCGGCAATAATTTTTTTTTAATCGGGAACAAAAGCGAATTAAAAGAATACGAATCATATAAAAATGCGAAAATTGTCGAATTAAAAATAAAACCCTTTTCATTGCAGGAACTTTTTTTTCCTCCCTCTTCTTTTTTAAAAATAATAAACAAGGCCTCCTTTTATTACTCTCCTTTTTTTAATGTTCCTTCCTGTATTAAAATACCCGTATTTACAACCATCCACGATATAATTTTCCCGGATATGCCTGAACTTTCGTCAAAAGCGGGGCTTCTTGCAAGAATGTTTTTCTATAAAAGGGCTTACGGAAAATCGAAAAAAATTTTTACCGTTTCAAATTTTTCAAAGTCAAGAATTGAACATCATTTGGGAACGGGAAAACCTGTTATTGTGACACATTCTGCGCTTCAACCGATGTTTTTGGAATTCAATAAAAACAATAAAACGATTCCGAAAAAAGAAACCGTTGTTTTTATCGGAAACATCAAAAAACACAAAGGGCTTGATTGTCTTCTTGACGCATTCGAACTTGCAAAAAAAGAAGGGCTTCCCCATAAATTGATTATCATCGGTTCCAAAGAAAATTTCCGATCATCCGATGAAAACATTATAAAGAAAATTGAAAAAATCGGAGAGGATGCCGTTTCATTTACGGGTTTTGTTTCCGACGAAGAGCTTATGCAGCATTTGGCAAGCGCCGCCATCCTTGTTCAGCCGTCACTGTATGAAGGATTTTGCCTTCCGCCGCTGGAAGCAATGGTTCTTGGAACTCATGCCCTAATTTCGGATATCCCTGTATTAAAAGAAGTTTACGAAGGATTCCCTGTCACTTTCTTTAATGCTGGAAATGCCGAAGACTTGAAAAACAAGCTGATTTTTTTACATGACAATAAAAATTTAACGCAATTCACTCTTGCGCAAGAATTGATTTTTAAATATACTTTTGACAAAACCGTTTCTGTCATTTTAAGGGAATTATATGAATAACATAAGATTTTTCATTGTCTCTCTCATGCTTTGCATGTTTGTCTTTACAACATGCACAACGCCGATACCAAAAGCGCATACAGCTTCGCAGGATAATGATACAGTTACCATTCCTCTTGATTTTTTTGGAATGGTTCATGCGGGACATAAAGAAACTTCCGAAGAATATGTTCTGTTGAATCAAATGGGAGTGGAATGGATTTTGCATACATTTTATTGGGGTGACATCGAGCCCGAAAAAGGCAATTTTGTCACATCGTCATATGACAGCAGAATGAATTTGGCAAAAGAGAACAATAAAAAGGTAATTGCGGTAATCGGATATGAGACTCACTATGTTTTTGCACAAACTGGAAAAAGAAGATACATTCCAAATGAATTTCTTCCCGACTTCCTCAATTATGTAGAGTTTCTGGCAACGCATTTCAAGGGAAAGGTCGATGCATGGCAAATTTGGAATGAGGCAAATGCATTGTTCTGGAACGGAACAAACGCAGAATTTTTCGAAATGTCAAAACAGGCTGCGCAAAGGATAAGAGAAACGGATCCGGAAGCATATATTATCGGCGGCGGATTTTTTCGCGTACCCAGGAATTTTATCAGGGGAATGCACAGAGCCGGCGCATTTGAAAATCTTGACGCGCTTTCTTTTCATCCTTATGCCATGAATCCAAGAAGCACCATGGTTCTGCATGACGATTTTACAAAGCTTCTTTCCGAATTGAATTTTACTGGAGATGTGTGGATAACAGAAGCCGGCTACCCTACAGGCGGCTGGTACCCTTTTAGCGTTTCTCATGCAAATCTTCCTTCTCATGTAATAAAAACAATTTCAGGAGCCGCAATCAGGGGAACCAAAGTTTTATGCTGGTATGAAATGTTTGATCATCATACTCCGGAACAGGTAACAAGCAACTTTGATTCGGAACAATTTTTTGGTCTTGTCTATCCCGATTATTCAAGAAAAGAGGGGTCCTTCGCTTATGAACTGTGCGCGCGTTATCTTCCCGGCTCAAAATATCAAATCGATCCTTTGCAAAGGGTAAATGTTCCTTCCAATATTGTAACATACTGTTTCATGGAAGGCGCGCGCGGCAGAAATACGCTGATAATCTGGAATGACAGAAACAATCCGCAAAGAATAAAAATTTCCCTGCAAGAGCCAATGTCAATACATGACATTTCAACAGGAAGCGATTCAATATTGGATGCCGATTCAATATTGACAATAAGAAGCAAACCTGTTTTTATTACATGGGAGGGCTCATCAAAGCCAACCATATCAGGAGTTAGATAAATGAAAGTTGCAATTGTTCATTATTGGCTTGTTAATATCCGGGGCGGAGAAAAAATGCTTGAAACTCTCCTGGAAATGTTTCCGGACGCGGATATTTTCACTCATGTAATTGACGAATTAAAAGTGTCCGATTTGATTAAAGACAGAAAAGTCATTGCATCAAGCGTAAACAAACTTCCTTTTGCAAAAAAACTGTATCCCGTATACATGCCCTTTATGCCCAAAGCGCTAATGGAATTTAATCTTCAGGAGTATGATCTTGTCATCTCAAGCGAATCGGGTCCCGCCAAAGGAGTGATTCCCAATCCAAACGCATATCATCTTTGCTATTGCCACAGTCCAATGCGATATCTTTGGGACATGTATCACGATTACCTTGAAGAATCGAATTTTATCATCCGTTTTTTCATGAAAAAAATGATCCCCTCGCTTAGGATTTGGGATGTGACTTCATCCAACTTTGTAGATCGTTTTATAACAAACTCCAACTATGTTGCAAAACGAATCAGGCGTTATTACAACAGGGAGGCGGAAGTCGTATACGGACCCGCTCCTGTCGAACAATATCTGAATGTGATAAGAAAACCGCTCGATTATTATCTGTTTTTTGGACAGCTTACAGGCTACAAAAGGGCGGATTTGGCGATTGACGCATGCCTGAAATCGGGAAGAAAATTGGTTGTAGCCGGGGGCGGAGCCACAAAAAAAGACATTAAAAAATATGCAAATAACGGTCTTATCAGGTTCAAGGGCAGGGTTTCCAACGAAGAAGCCTGCTCTCTTTTTGCAGGGGCCAAAGCGTTGATTTTCCCCGGCATCGAAGACCTTGGTCTTGTTCCGATTGAAGCGCAGGCGGCAGGATGCCCTGTAATCGCCTATCGTGACGGCGGCGCATTGGAAACGGTCAAGGAAAACATAACGGGAATTTTCTTTAACGAACAAACCCCCGAATCGCTCATTTCGGCAATGGATTATTTTGAAAAGGAATTGAAATTTCATAACCGCGAAGTCTTTAACGAACATGTAAAACAATTTTCCAAAGACGCTTTTGTCGAACGCGTAAAACGCGTTCTTGACGAAAGAAAAAGGGTTTAATATTTAAGCAAATGAAAAATTCTAGAATTTTTTTAATCATGCTGTTTCTTTTAACGGCCGCAGGTTTGTCTGCATCCCCTTATGACATGATTCTTACGGGCGATCCTGTAATCGAAGATATCAGGTTCCTTTCGTTGGAAACAGGGAACCCCGTTTTGTCATTCACGCCTCCTTTTGCGCCGCATGAGATAAAAAATTTTCTAAACCGTATCGATCCTGACACACTTTCCTTGCCTGCAAAAGAAGCGTATAACCGCATCAGGGAAAGGCTTTCTCCTTCGACTCCGCTTTCGCTTTTATGGGAAAATTTTGCGCTGTTTTTCAATATCGACGCAACTGTCGAAGGCAGGGTCAGGTTTAATACGGATATGGATTGGCATCCGTTTAATTCCAAAATACCTTCGCTTCTTTCCGTTCCGCTAAGATTGTTTTTTTCGGATTCGCTGATGCTCTATGTTGATCCTGCAATTGGTTTGGATCCGCATGATTATTACCCCGACGGCAACTTTTCAAATAACATCGTTTTTTTGCCGGGCAACGACATTCACGGCAATTCTCCGTTTAGAACATTTGTAGCGGCAGGCGGCCCGTGGTGGAATTTTCAGCTTGGAAGGGACAGGCTTTCTTTTGGAACGGGAATAAGCGGAAATTTGGGAATTGCGGACAACCCGCCTTTTTATGAATTTGCGCGTCTTTCGTTTTTTTCCGATCAGGTAAAATATTCTCTTGTTGTAATACAATCGCCTCTCAGATTAACCGAAGAATTTTATCCTGCTCTAGATCCAAACGGAGATTATCTTCAGCACACGACACAACGGTATTTTTATCAAAGCAGAATCGATTTTTCGCTTTTTAACAAGGTGAACATAAGTTTGCAGGAAGGCGTAATGGTTGGAAACTCTGCGCTTGAATTAAGGTATTTAAATCCGCTTATGATTTTTCACAATGCAATGATGTGGAGAGATTATGACGATTGGCCTGCAAACGAAGAACATCAGGGGTTTATGCTTGGTTCTTTTTTTACCGCCGAACTGAATTGGAGCATAATAAAATCACTTTCCTTTTATGCGCAATTTGCAATGACAGAGTTGTCCATAGGACCCGAGCTTGAAGAAGGCAGGGAAGAGCCGCCAAACGGAGTCGGCGTAATGGGCGGTTTGCAGTTTAGCCGCTCCATTGGAAATTGGGGAGCCGTTTTTTATCTTGAGTGCATATACACTTCTCCGTTTTTATACATGCTTGCATCCCCTTATGCAAGCTTGATTTTTATGCACCATAACGGATTTGTTCACAGCGAAAATTACTATTACTTTTTCGGATATAACAGGGATACGTTTGCGCTGACTTTGGGAACAAAAATGTTTAACGGCGGCAATTTGACAATCAACGGGGAGTTATCGTGGGTTTCGCAAGGAGAACGCGGAGGTTTTCCCATCGTTTGGGATTGGACAAAAAAAGACCAATCCGCATCTCCCTCGGGAACGCCGCAGAACAATTTTATTCTTTCTGTCGGCGCAAGCTGGAAACTTTTTCCGTTCCTGACATTAAACGGAAACGTTACGGGAATATATTCCCAAAATTACAATCACAACGGTTCCGACATAACAGGAGGGCAAGTATCGCTCTCTGTTAATTTTCATTACTAAAATTTCGGAAATATCTGCAAGCCGATACTGCCGATAAATCTAAACGTTTTTGGATACTGCGGCGTGTCTATAATACTGTAAGAACCTGGGCTTCCCGAATTTGGAAGACCGTCAATATCCGTAAAATAAGAATACACTCCTCCCAATTCCGCAAATATTTTCATTGGCACATTCGAATTTGTCAATGAATACTCTCCCCTGAACCTTGCAATATGCATCCATTGATACGCTCCATCTCGCAAAAAATATTTCCTAAGCGTCAATTGATCCCATCCCCTGTTGTCGGGCAATACCGACCAAAGCGAACTGCCGTCGACTGCCCTGTCGCCGTAATCTGCGCCATGACGAATCATCTGGTATTGGAAACTGAGCAGCAAAGATTGGACGGGAACGGTTTCGAAACGAACTAAAATTTCATCGGAATTGGGCGGCAAATAATGTCCCAAAGATCTTCCAAAATTGACATAATTTTGATCTATCGGATTTGAGTGCCATGGAGTTTCAACAGGTCCGTGCGTATAATTGTACGGTTCAACCTTTGTATATCCAATTGTTACGGAAGCAAACGGAAGAAACGGAATATTAAAAGAACCTCCTATTTGGAACGCATACATCATCCTGTCCATTTCAAAAATTTTGTCAAACTCCGCTATATTCACTTCGTCAAGAAAAAGCGAAAACCACAATCTCCCGATTCCCGGATACTGTCCCTGCAAATTCAAAAACAGGGCCAAATTGTCAAAGTCGCCTACATTGTTTTGGTATAAAAAATTCTCGGCAAACGGAAAAAGATAGCCAAGTTCAAAACGTTTTGGCCACACCACACTGCTTCCAAGACTCATGTTAAAATAATTATTGTAAGAAGCTTCCAGCATTACAATGGAAAAAGCGTTTTGAAACTCTTGCGAAGATTCTTTAAGGGAAGCGTTGTTTCCTTCGCCGCGCTGAGGATCAAATTCAAGCACGCCTGTCAGCGAAGAAAACGAAATCCAGCCAAACGGACGTATCACGGTTTCAATTGCCAAAAAAGGCTGCGCCGACTGGCTTAAAACAAGACTCCCGTTAGTTGACATTCCCGCCCACTCGCGATCGATGCGCGCAAATCTTAAGAAAACATGATCGTTTAACAATGATGCCGACAGTTCCGGCATCATGGCATATCCCAAAGAAAAGTCTCTTGGCCATGACAGCTGACCGCTGGAAGAAAGTCCGCCGGGAGCAAATAAAAATCCATCCCATCTTTTTTTGAATGCATACGGAAAATACGCATGCGGTTCGCCAAAGACAGGGCGATACACCTCTTCATTGTCGGGATTCGATACATTGTATTCGCCCGACAAACTGCGGGGAGATTTTCCCGCATATCCAAAAAGCGTAAATCCGTAAGAAACATGTTTGTCCAAATCGCCCAAAAAGTGAACATACGGCAATACGGTGACATCGGCAAAAAAATCGCCCGATGCGGGATGCCCGGAAGCTCCGCCTGCAATCGGAAAAAACGCTCCTGCCAAAATCATATCCATTCCAAATCCAAACTCGGATGAAAAATAAAAATCGCCCGATAAAAGTTCGGATGAATATGTCCCTCTTGTCAAATTAAAACCTTCCCTGCCCGGATTAAGATCGTTTTTAAACTGTTCCAAAACAATGCGCTCTGTTTCGGTTAACCGTCCAAATCTTCGTTCGTCATCGTTGTTTAGAATTTCGTTTACAAGGGATAAAACCCTTGATCGCGAGTACGGTTTTGTCGCGGGAAGCGATGTGCAAAGACCTCTCATTTGCGCCTGTTCAAGAACAAGGTATACAGGGTGTCCAAGCGGAATTGAAATATGGGTCTGGGCAAAAATCGAAATGTTAATCACTGCCGTCAATACCAGGGCAAGCGCATGTTTTTTATACAAATGGTACTCCTTTTTACCAATATATTGGCATTGGGTATAAAAGTCAATTAATGCCTTGAAAACGGCTCTTTTTTGCAATATAATTACAGCAAATGAATCTAGCCGATTTTGATATATGGTACAGAACAAGGTACCGTCGCACCAGTTCAGCTCTCACTGCAACGGCTTTTATTTTCTCTGATCTTTTTGGAATCCTGTTGTCTTTTGCATGGGGTTTCTTTTGCGTCAGAATTTACGGTTTTATAATCGACGACGGCAGCATAATAAACGCCAAGTCTTTTATAACTTATTGGCCTTATCTTCCGATATTTATAATTGTTTTCCAATTTCACAGATTATATCCCGGTGTTTCTCTTGCTCCGTCGGAAGAAATGAGGCGTTTTTTTATAGGCTCGCTTTATGTCTACGGCGGCATAATAATGTACCGTTTTTTAAGGGAAGGTTGGGACGGCGAAAATACGGCGTTTTTAATAAGCGGCATTTTTTCCACGATTATTCTTTTGATTGCAAGAAGCGTTACTCATTGGTTTTTATTCAAGACAAAACTGGGAGGCATCCCGACAGTAATTTACGGTTCCAGAACAACGGCAAGGCATGTTGTTGATTGTCTCCTTCGCAGCATAAGAACCGGTTATGTTCCGGTCTTAATCCTGGACGACAATCCTCTGGGTGACGACGATTATAAGGGAATACCCATCATTCACGACCTTGGCGTGGGACCCGAAATTGTAAAACGTTACAATATAAAAATGGCAATTATCGCAATGCCAAAACTTGACGCGCAAAAAATCAAATCGCTGCAAAATACATCGGTTGGCGCATTCCGTTATAACGTCATAATTCCGAATTTCCATAATATTTCCAGCATCTGGATGTCCGTCCGCGATTTCAACGGCATTTTGGGAATCGACACAAGCAACAAATTCAATCTTTCCTTTAACAAGGCGGCAAAACGTTTTACGGATTTGCTGATTGTAACTTTTGGCGGCCTTCTTGTTTTACCTTTCCTGATGATAGTTGCATTATTGGTAAAGCTGACATCCCGCGGTCCTGTTTTTTACAAGCAAAAAAGGCTTGGCAGAAACGGCAATTATTTTTATACGTACAAATTCCGAACCATGGTAATCGATGCGGAACAAAGATTGCAAAGACTGTTGGAATCCGATCCGTCAATCAGAAAGGAATGGGAAGAAAATCACAAGATTGCAAAAGACCCAAGAATAACGGGGCTTGGAAAATTTTTAAGACGGACAAGCATCGACGAGTTCCCTCAGCTTATAAACATTTTAAAAGGCGAGATGTCTTTTGTAGGTCCCCGTCCCATCGTGGACGACGAAATGGAAAAATACGGCGAAGATTACAAACGCGTTTTTTCAATCAGACCGGGACTAACGGGGTTGTGGCAGGTATCCGGAAGATCGGATGCAAATTACATTGACAGGGTTTCTTACGATATTTATTATCTGCAAAGCTGGTCTGTTTGGCTTGATCTTTGGATAATATTCAAAACCTTCGGCGTTGTAATAATCGGAAAAGGCGCATACTGATGAAAAAAATGCTAATCGTTGTCATTATCTGTTTTTTTTCCGCAAACGCGTATTCCCAATTACGCTCCTTTAACGCTGTTTTTCCGAACATGACAGCGGAAATACGGGCAAGCGTATTCGGCGATACAGGTTATGTCAGAACCTCAAGAAGGACAACCGGTTTTGTCATTTTGGGAAGCGGACAAAATTCAAATCTTGATCCTTCAATTACAAACATTCTGTTGCGCATGAACCCCGGTTATATTGTCGAATCCATTTCCATAATACCCGGTCCTTCGGGTTCAATTAGTCTTTTGAACATTTACAATGCGCTTGGCAATATACGGGATCTTCAGGGCAGATTGTACGATTCTGCAACCCGGGGCGAGCCCGTTCCGTTATTCGAAGACGCAACCCGAATAACAAGCGAGAGGCAAACGGCCGCAATCCCCGACCCTCCCGCCTCCAGAACACTGCCGAATTCTGAGACGGTCTATTTAAGGCTTCGCGATGTAAACTTTGGCAACACCTTTTACAGGGGTGAAATGTCTCTTGTTCAAGGCGGTCTTAGTTACACATTGACAAACTTCAGGGCAATGAACTATATGATGGTTCCCGTAATAAGGGAAGGCAAATTCATCGCCCAGCTTTACTTTGAACCCATTCAGGAAGGCATCCTTATTTACAGTATCGCAGGCGCGGACATTTCCGATTTTTTTGCATCCAGGATTCACGTCGATTCCGCAATCTCCAAACGCCTTGCCGTAATCACTGCATGGTCTGCCGACGGAATCAGAAGAAATCGCTGAAAACCTCTTGTCAAAAAAAACATTTTTTAATACAATATCATTACCGGGGAGTTTCCAGAGTGGTCAAATGGGGCAGACTGTAAATCTGTTGGCTCAGCCTTCGAAGGTTCAAATCCTCCACTCCCCAATTATTTTAGCAGAATAGTAAAAACTATTCTGCTTTTTTTTTATTTTTTGGATTTGAAACGGAGCGTTGCTGTACGATTTTTTTTACTTTCCGGCAGTCTCGTAAATAATCTGCAAGGTGCGTTCGACGCATTTATCCCACGAAAATTCCTTGGCTCTTTCTATTCCAAGGCGGCGGCATTCATTGTAAATGTTGCGGTCGTTGCTTATTGTTACCATGCGATCCGCCATGTCTTCGGCGTTGTACGGATCAAAATAAAGCGCCGCATGTTCTGCGGTTTCGGGAAAAGAAGCCGCTCTTGCGCAAAGAACAGGCACTCCGCATGCCATTGCCTCTATCACTCCCATTCCGGAACCTTCGTATATCGAAGGGGCGACAACAAAGTCAGACCCCGCATAAAGTTCAGGAAGGCTCTTTGTGGGAAAAAATCCCGTAAAGAAAATATCGCTTCTCCATGCGGAAGCGGCTGCGGCTTCTTTTACTACCGAGGCATTGTTGCCGTCCCCGCCCGCCATTACAAGCCTGTGCGGAAATTTTGTGCGTTCCTTAAAAATGTTAAACGCTTCTATAAGACGGACATGATTTTTAATCGGATGATCTATTCTCATAACGCAAAGCACATAGGGACGGCGAAAACTGAACGGCTGAATCAAAAGCACGCTTTCTTCGTTTCGCTGTCTTGGATAAAAAGCTTCGTGATCGATTCCGTTGGGAACCACTTCGATCCTGTTTTCCTTTACATGAGCGCAGTCAATCAATTCCCGCTTTACCCATTCGCTGACCGCGATTATTCTGTCCAAACGGCGAAGCGAGTTGGGAAGGATCATTCGCAAAAACGCGCCAAGCTGAACCCTTGTTTTTCTGTTTCCGAAATAGGCGGCCATATCATGCACTACGCCGATTGTCGGACACGGCGATTTGTACGGAAGATGGCGGTGCGCTGCCGGAAAAAAGCAGGCATCAAATTTGCGTTGAATTGCAAATTGGGGATATTTGTAAACGTGCCACAAGGAATTTGCCGTGTTTCCATGAATCGAACATTGGGGGATAAATTCAAAATTCGGCGCTACATCGTTGTATGTATATCGATCGTATTCCCATCCAAACAATTCAAAAAGAGCCTGCGAAGGCAGAAAACGCTTTATTACCTGGGTTAAATACATGCCTACTCCGGACTTGCCGCCGTCACAGGCAAAGGTATCCAGCCCTATTTTCATAAATTCTCCTAAGTGCAGGTAAATCATGCATACCCACTCAAGGTATACTATCACAACATGGAAACAGACACCATAGGTATAAAAAAAACCGTCTGACCACTTGCAAGTGGTCAAACGGCTCTGACAATTTCTCCCCATAAAACAGTCAGCTACCTCAAGTTATATCCCCCACTTTCTTTATCTCATCTATAAACTCTTCCAAATTTTCAAAATGTTTATATACCGATGCGAACCGCACATAGGCGACTTTGTCCAGTTTTCCAAGTCTTTCCAATACCAAATCGCCGATAATCGAGCTTGAAATTTCGCGGCTGCCCTTGCTTTGAATCGCCGTTTCGTCTTCGATTTCGTTGACAAGATTTTCGATTTGCATTGCGGAAAACGGCCGCTTTTCAAGGGCGCGCACCACTCCGCGTTCCAGCTTTTCGCGGTCGAACGGCTCCCTTCGGGAGTCTTTTTTAACGACCATAAACTGCCTTTCATCGATTTTTTCGTAACTTGTAAACCGATAACTGCAACTGATACACTCCCTGCGGCGGCGCACAGCATCCCCATTCGCCAAAGTACGCGATTCAATGACCTTATCCTCGATTGTTCCGCAATGGGGGCATCGCATATAGTGTACCTTTCCTTCTCCTACTCCATATATAGTGCCATATATATAGCGTATCTGTCAACTCCCTACGCTATATTTGTAATATAAATACACAATCCACTAATTTACACGGATTTTCACGGATTTTTCTTTAATCATTTCGTGTTAATCAGTGTTAATCCGTGGACAATAGTAAAATTCTTTGTATTCTTTGATATAATATTGCATGACTTTGACGGACAAGCAAAAGGTTGCCGAATTCCTGGATATTACCTCTGATTATCTTGGCTCCGGGTATAAAAGCGAAAAAATCGAGTATAAATTTATCGATGATTCGCAAATATCAGCACAGAGCGGCGGCGAACAAAATAAAATTTTTAATACCGATTCTATCGATCAAAGCGATTCTATCGATTCAAGCGATTCCATCGAAAAAATAGCGGAAGAAATCAAAGCATGCAAAAATTGCAGGCTTTGCGAAAAACGAATGAATGCGGCTCCAGGCGAAGGCGTATTAAATCCGCTTGTTTTAGTCATTGGCGAAGGTCCCGGCGAAGACGAAGACAAACAAGGCCGCCCCTTTGTCGGAAAAGCGGGCCAGCTTTTGGACAAAATGCTTGCCGCAATCGATCTTTCGCGAAAAACAAATTGCTTTATCGCAAATGTCGTAAAATGCAGACCGCCAAATAACCGCGACCCGCATCCCGATGAAACTGCGGCATGCGCGAATTTTTTGCAACGCCAGATTTATTTGTTAAAACCAAAATGCATTCTTGCCGCAGGAAGAGTCGCCGCGCAGACGCTTTTAAAAACAACGGAATCGATTGGACGGCTTCGCGGCACATTTTCAGGAATTTCTGCATTCGGCGTTTCCTTTCCCCTGTTGGTTACCTATCATCCTGCCGCAATTTTGCGTAACGATGATTTAAAGCGTCCCGCATGGGAAGATTTAAAATTGTTAAAATCCAAACTGGGGTTATAATTGGCTCAATTTTTCGATTTGATTTTTGATATCCCTCCGTCTTTAGATTATCCGACAGGACAAAGTTTCACCTATAAAACCGATATTGATTGTGAAGCCGCTGTCGGAAAAAGGGCAATGGTTCCGTTCGGAAGAAGGGACTGCCTTGGCTATATAATAAATGAGCGCGAAGAAATTCCTGAAGGCATTAAAGAAGACGCAGTAAAAAAAATACGTCGCGTTGTAGATGCAGAGCTTTTATTCGATGAAAACGATATAGAAATTGCAAAATGGATGGCGTCATTTTACTTTTGCAGCACAGGGCAGGCTCTCTCTTCCATGATTCCTTCGGGCAGAAAGCAAATTGTTCCCTCTCTCCCGGATGAAGACGCAGAAGATGAAACGCCCTCACTTTCAATTTCCGACGAACAGGCAAAGGCGTTACACGAAATCAATTCTTCGTTGAACAACGAAAAAAAAATGTTTTATTTGTACGGCATCACGGGATCGGGAAAAACCGAAGTGTTTCTTCGCGCGGCTCAATTTGTTATGAACGCGGGAAAATCGGTAATATACCTTGTGCCTGAAATTTCTTTAACCCACCAGACAGCGCAGATGATTGTAAACAGATTCGGTCCAAAAGCCGCGACTTTGCATTCCGGCATGAGTCCTTCCGTGCGTCTTTCTGAATGGATGCGCATAAGAAAAGGAGACGCGCCCATTGTCGTGGGACCAAGAAGCGCGGTCTTTGCGCCTGTTCCAAATCTTGGGCTTATTATAATCGACGAAGAGCATGACAGCTCATACAAATCGGGTAACACGCCGCGCTATCATGCAAGGCAGATTGCGTTTCGCCGCTGTTCAAAAGAAGGCGCATGTCTTGTGATGGGCTCCGCCACTCCGTCCGCCGAAGCGTGGAAATTAATGCAGGAAGGCGAAATAAAGCGGTTGGATCTTTCACGTCGTCTTTCAGGCGGAGGAATGCCCGAAATAAAAGCCGTGAGTCTTGCAAAGACCGAAGGATGCCTCACCAAAGAATTAAAAGACGAAATTTTGGCAACTGCAAAAATGGGAAAGCAGACTATTTTATTTATGAACAGAAGAGGCTTTGCGCATTTTTATCAATGTCCGCAGTGCGGATGGGAACTTGTTTGCAAAAGGTGTTCAGTTTCCCTTACATATCACAAAACAAGAGGAAAGTGCATGTGTCATTACTGCGGCTATTCATCGCCGCCTCCTTCGGTTTGCCCCGAGTGCGGCAGCGTAGAAGCTGGTTTTCGCGGATTTGGAACAGAAATGATCGAGGAAGAAGTGCGCCGCACTTTTCCCGATTTGCGAATCAGGCGCGTAGACGCAGATACTGCCGCAAAAAAAGAAGGCGGTCTTGAAGAAACTTTATCCCTCTTTAAAACAGGCGTAATTGATATCCTCCTTGGCACACAAATGGTCGCAAAGGGATTGAATTTCCCCGGCGTAAGATTGGTCGGTGTCGTGTTTGCTGACACAGGTTTGCACCTGCCCGACTTTCGCGCGGCAGAAAGAACTTTTTCTCTTATTGTTCAGGTTGCAGGACGCGCGGGCAGGTACTTTCCCGACAGCAAGGTGATTGTTCAAACCCTGCGCATGGATGATCCTGTCATTACGCGCTCATGCGCGCTTGATGTAACAGGTTTTTTTAATGCCGAATTGAAAATGAGGCAGGCGCTTTTTTTTCCTCCGTATTCAAGGCTGATTCGTTTTGTTGTCCGCTCTAAAGATCAAAAACGCGCGATTACGGCTATAAAGCGGCTTTCAGAAATTGCAAAAGATTTGCTCCCTGCAAATGCGGACATGCTGGGTCCTGCAGAGTGTCCCATCGGCATAATAAACGACAACAAAAGATGGCAGCTAATATTACGCAGTTCTTCCATGGGGATAATTCACGCTCTTTCGCGTGACGTAATTTTGCGTTATGAAAAAGGCAAGGATCTAAAAACTTATTTGGAAATTGATGTAGACCCTGTGAGCATGTTGTAAATTATTGATTAGGAGCAATTAGGAAAATGAAACTTTTACTGCATTCATGCTGTGCGCCGTGTTCTGTCTCATGTATTAACGATTTAAGAAATGAAAATATAACTCCTCATCTATTTTGGTATAACCCTAATATTCATCCGTATACGGAATACAAGTCAAGACGTGATTGCCTTATTGAATTTGCAAAAAACGAAAATTTGGAATTATTTGTAAACGATGAATACAATGTTGATGCTTTTATGGCTTTTGTTTACGGCAAAAATGAAAACCGCTGCGAAATGTGCTATCGTTACAGATTGGAAAAAGCCGCTTCCTTTGCCGTAAAAGAGGGTTTTGACGCATTCAGCACTACCCTGTTAATCAGTCCGTATCAAAACCATGAAGCGATAAAAAAAATCGGCGAAGAAATTGCAAAAAATAACAATATTGATTTTTATTACAAGGATTTTCGTCCGTTTTTTCGTGAAGGACAAAATGCCGCGAAAGAAAGAAATTTTTACATGCAAAAATACTGCGGATGTATTTTCAGCGAAGAAGAAAGATATATAAAAAGAAAATCTCGCCAAGACACAAAGAACGCCATGAACGCAAAGGATGAAAATAAATTTTCGCTCGATCTTCTCTCTGCTTCCCTTGCGCCTTTGCCCCTTAGCGAGAAGAAATTCGATAGAATTTCTTTTCTTACAGGTGAAAATGCATTAAAAAAACTTAATCAAACAAGCGTTCTTGTGTTTGGCGCAGGCGGAGTTGGAAGCTGGGCGGCGGAAGCGCTTGTGCGAAGCGGTATCGGCAAAATCGGTATTATAGACAATGACACTATTTGCGCTTCCAATATAAACCGCCAGATGGAAGCGACTACCCTAACATTGGGAATGCCTAAAGCGTCAACATTAAAAACGCGTTTATTAGAAATTAATCCCGAGTGCGAAATAAGATCATGGGATGAACTTTTCTGCATGGAGAAAGCGGATATTTTTGGAATAGAAAACGCAGATTATGCAATAGACGCAATTGACAGCATTAATCACAAACTTGATTTAATAGAAACTGTCTGCAACACAAAAGCAATTCTTTTTTCTTCGATGGGTATGGCGCTTAAACTGGATCCGTTAAAAATCAAAACAGCTTCGATATGGAAAACACAAATCTGTCCTTTGGCACGTATTGTGCGCCAGGGTTTAAGGAAACGCGGATTTTCAGGCGATTTTACAGTTGTTTACTCCGATGAACCTGCGCTTGAAAACAAGGAAGAAAACGCTTCGCCTTATGTTCCGGGAGAAAAAAGAATCAACGGAAGCATTGTAACAGTGACCGCAAGCGCAGGAATTACGCTTGCAAGTTTGGTTATCAACGATATTTTAAGGAAAACCGAATGAGCAGATTTTTTAAGAAAACCAATGCAAGTGAAATCGTAAAAAAACTTATAACCAAAGTTGTAATGGAAAGAGAATTAATCTGCGAAGGCGATCGCATTTTAATCGCAGTTTCAGGCGGAAAAGATTCAAGCGTGCTTGCATGGGCGCTTTCGCAGATAAAACCTGCGTTAAAATTCAATTACGAATTATCGGGGCTTCATATAAGCACTGATTTTTGCGCATGCTGCAAAAAATCAATTCTATGCAAAAGACTTGAAGAATGGAATGTTCCCTTTACAGACCATTTTGTTCCCGTAATAGGCAGGCTTAAAGAAGGCGAAAAAATGAACTGTTACTGGTGTTCAACGCAAAGAAGAACAGAATTGTTAAAATACGCGGTAGAAAACGGTTTTAACAAAATCGCGCTTGGACATCATTTGGACGACATCGTAGAAACATTTTTTATGAATTTATGCTCAAAAGGCGAAATGCTTGCAATGCCTGTTTTGTTAAATTACCGCAAATACCCTGTAAGCCTTATTCGCCCCCTCGCGCTTCTGGAAGAAAAACAAATAATAACATGCGCATCGGAACAGAATATTCTGAAAAACGCCTGCACTTGCCCGTACGGTCAGAATTCCAAGCGCAAAGACATGCGCGAAAAAATCTCAGACTTCCTTGGAAAAGAAGCAGGCGACATTAAACGCAGAATCCTTAAAGCGCTTGGCGAAGGAAAGATCGATTATCTGACAGAATAAGGAAACATCAGCTTGCATCCAAAAGCTCAAACAGAATATTAATGCCCGTATCTATCTCGCTGTCAAGAATCGTATACGGAGGAAGAAGCCTTAATGTTTTTTGCCCCGCCGACAGCATTAAAAGTCCGTTCATGTTTTTTGTGTTATCCGCTCTTGCAACACCCGCTTCCAATATGGGCCATGCGTCACTGTCGATGTCAAACCCGATCATCAACCCCTTACCCCGAACTTCATTCACTTTATGATGCTCTTTTAACGCATTAATCAAAATATCGCCTTTGTGAATTACCGACGCCAAAAATTCGGGATCGTTTACGGTTTTTAAAACAACAAGCCCTGCTGCGGCCGCAACGGGATTTGCGCCGAATGTGCTGCCGTGATCGCCTGTCTGCAAAACATCGCACGTTTTTTCGCCTGCCAAAACGGCGCCTGCGGGGATTCCTCCTGCAAGACCTTTTGCAAGCGTTACGATATCAGCCTTAATCGGGTTTCCACTTTTGTCTTTATATTGTTCAAGAGCAAGAAAAGTTCCCGTTCTTCCAAGACCGCACTGGATTTCGTCGAACATTAACAATATGTCCCGATCTTCACATAACTTTGCGGCGGCGGCAATGTATTCTTGTGATTGCATGACAATCCCGCTTTCGCCCTGAACCGCTTCGATTAAAAGACCGCATACCTTTTTTTCGTCCAAGGCTTTTTCCAAAGCGCCGATATCGCCGCTTTGAATATGGACAAAGCCGTCTGTAAAAGGACCAAAGTCTTTGTGAAATTTTTCCTGTCCTGTCGCCGCCAATGTTGTAATCGTTCTTCCGTGAAAACTTCCGTTTAAAGTTACGATTGTATGCCTTCCCTGTCCGTACTTTAAAAGCGAATATTTTCTTGCGATTTTACATGCGCCTTCGTTTGCTTCCGCGCCCGAATTCCCAAGAAAAACCTTTTTCATTCCTGCAGGAGACGTAGCTTCTATTAATTTTTCCGCAAATATTTCGCTTATATCGCTCATGTAATAATTGCAAACATGCAGATATTTTGCGGCTTGTTCGGTTACAGCCCTTACAAGAGGCGGATAATTGTGCCCAAGCACATTTACCGCAATACCCGAACCAAAGTCCAGATATTTTTTTCCTTTTATGTCAAAAAGCCACGCGCCTTCGCCTCTTGCAAAGGTCACAGGAAGCCTTTTGTATGTGTTCATAAATATATCGTTCATTATAACTCCAATAATTATTAAAACGTCAGTTAGACGATCTTATTCTTCTGTCGATTTGCGAAACCTCGCCCTCGTTATTCATTGCTGCGAAAATTGATCGTGCCCTTCTGTACGCTTCCAATGCATCCTGCTCTCTCCCTGCCTTTCTGCAAACATCGCCCATTGCGCGGTAACTCGAAGCAAGCCCCCATGAGTTTTCGATGCGCCGATCCAATCCTATCGATGTTTCGAGCGCTTCAATCGAACCTGCGGTATTCCCCGCCAACGAACGTATCGAAGCAATAGTGTACCAATCATAGGAAGCATTTTCAAGTGTTCTTTCGTTTAAATGTATGTCCAAACTGCGTCTTATTGCAGCTTCCGCCTCTGTGTAGGAACCGAGCGAACTTAAAGCCATGCCCCTTACCTGCCATGAAAACGCAGTATAAAGCCTGTTATTTCTGACATTCGCGCTCTCTCTTGTAACTTCGTCCAACACATCACGGGCCTCCGCTCTTTTGGAAATTAAATTTCCTCTCGCCTTGAAAATTCTTGCAACCGATAAAAGTTCGCTGTTGCCGAATCTCTCGGCTTCGCGGACTGCTTCGTCCCATTCTGCAAAAGCTTCGTTCATTCTTCCCATGGAAAACAAAACATTGCCAAGCGCAAGAGTGACCCTTATTATCAGCGAAGAATCGTCAACAAGTATCGAATTTTGCTTAAAGCCCGTCAACAACGAAAATGCAATTTCAAAGTTGCCTTTTGCAGCTTCCGTGTTTGCGGATTTTATTCCCTGCTCCGCCTGTATGCGAAGAATGTTTATATCTCCCGGATTTTTCGGAGCCGATGAACACGAAACGATAAAAACAACCGTAAAAGCCGCGCAAAAAATGCGCAAAAAAACATTTTTCATTTGTTACTCCAATTAAAATTCCTGGTTTCTGGGACTGGCTCCGCCCGGGCCTGTCTCGATACGTTCCGGTATTCCGCCTCTTATAAGAGGATTGTTTGCAACGGATGTCAAAATATCCTGAACCGATCTTAAGGCGACATTCAATTCGTTTATGGCGACTGCCACCTGCGGAAGCTGCTGCGGAATGAACGCCGTTGCCTTGTCAAGATTGTCGATAATTCCCGAAAGCGAATTAAGGGACGATGCAAGACTTGAGTATAACGGACCGTCCGCGGAAAGAATCGAACCGACGGCTCCGTCCGGCGATGAGATCATCGAAAGAAGGGGACTTAACTGTTCGGATAACGACGATGTTACCTCCCTGACATCGCCTGTTATTACGGCGACATCCGCAATTATCTTTTCAAGCGGCGCCTGTCCCGATCCTTGAGCGCCTGATAAAGACAAATTGACCGTTTCCAAAATCCCCGTTACCTGATTCAATATATTTGTAATGCTGTCATCCGCTTTTGCGACAGTCGTAAGTCCCTGACTAAAAACAGCTCTCGCTTCTATGGAATTAATCTCGGGTATTATTTCTCCTTCATCAATAAGCGTTGTTCCTTTTCCGGGATGAAAAACAAACGCATTTCCAAGACCCGGTATTGGACTGGACTGCATTTCCATAAGAGAACCTTCCACAACCCTAAGTTTGTATTCTTCGTTGATTGTAAAATGAACTTCCACGCGATCGTCATCTGAAAGCTTAAAATCCTTTACGCGGCCTATGGTAAAGCCTTTGTACGAAATGGGCATATTGCGGCTGACACCCGAAGCGGACGGCAAAAGTGTCCTGTACTTTACATCCTGTGCAAACCACCTTTGGTTGCTTCCAAGCATGAAAACCACAAAAACAAGTATGGCAAGAGCCAAAATGACCAAAATACCCACAATTTTGTCGGCAAAACGAATTGAAAATTTCATTCAAACCTCAACTTTACAGCGTTCATGACGCTATCCCTATTTTTAAGAAATCATTAAGCAGCAAATCACTAATCATATTTTCCTTTTGCGAATGCGCTGTTACCTTGCCGTCAATAATTACCACAACATAATCCGCCAAATCCAAAATAATCCTCATGTCATGACTAACAAACAAAATGGAAGTATCCTCTCTTTGTTTTTTTCTTACAATTTCTATAAGCCTGTCCGCCGCGGATTCGTCCAGCGATTCTGTCCATTCGTCCAAAAACAACACCGAAGGATTGCAAAGCATTGATCGCGCAAACGCGATCAATTTTTGCTCGCCCATGGACAACCTTGCAGGTCTTATCCTTAAATCTTTTCTGTAACCTACAAGTTCCGTAACTTCATTGATTCGTTTGTCTCTTTGATTTTTGTTCATAAGCGGATAATGAATTTTTAGAGGAAGCTCAAGTATCTGATAAAGATCCATATTCGCCCAAAGAGCCGAATCCTGAAAAACAAACGCCCCTTCCCGCCTGAATTCCAAATTGTCGCTTCGGTTCATGTACGCTACATTCTTCCCCTTAAAAAGAACCTCTCCGCTTTCCGGTATCAAAAGCCCCGCCGACAATTTTAGTACCGTACTTTTTCCTCCGCCCGAAGGTCCTACAATTGCCGTTGTCTTTCCCGGCACAAATTCGATAGAAACATCCTGAAGGATTTTTCTGTCATCCTGCGCCGAGAAAAATACATTTTTTAACTCAATAATATTATCCATAATTAACTAAACACAACATAATACAATACGGACAAAAGAACGTTTACAAGTATGCAAAGTCCGAATGCGCCGCTTACCGCGCGTAAACCGGCAACCGGAACTTCGGTGCTGGCTCTTTCTACCGAAAAGCCTTCGACAACTGCGGTAATGGAAATAATTGCGCCAAATGCGGCGCTCTTAAAAAGGGAAAGCGCAATATCCTGAATTTTTATCTGCGAAAGCAAAGTCGTAAAATAATGATCCATCGGCGTCGGACTGAACATTGAAGCGACAACATAGGAGCCTGCAAGCCCGAACACCGAAAAATAAATATTAAGCAGAACAAGCGAAATGGTAACGCCAAGGAATCTGGGAACAGCCAAATGTTCGATTGGATCAACACCGACCGAAATATACGCCTCCACCTCGTGAGAGATCACCATGCCGGCAATTTCCGTAGCAATGGCAGTTGCCGACCTTGCAATAACGATAAATGCCGTTAAAAGCGGGCCCAGTTCCATCATTACGATGATTTTCAGGATGTAGAAAATAACTTCCTGCTGATTCAGGCTTATCAGCATTGGAAATCCGATTATATTGACAGCCGCCCCGATTGCAAGCGCCAATATTGTTGAAATCCCCATTGCATACACAAAAGTAAAGAGAATCTGCATAACAAGGATTTTGAACGAAGCCTTGGAATTTTTGACAAATCTGCCAACTCCCTTTAGGGTCTTCGCAAAAAAGCCCAAATTATAGAATATTTGCTTTAACGGGGCTGCCGGATTCAACATACCCTTCATTATATAACGGGATGGAACATGTGACAATGACTCTTTACCCCGTATTTGCGCGGCATATTGACATTTTGACAGGTTTTTAGTATAAATTGAGGGTAAAGGTAGGGGCCTTTAGCTCAGTCGGTTAGAGCTGCAGACTCATAATCTGTAGGTCCGAGGTTCAAGTCCTCGAAGGCCCAATGAAAAACTTTATTTTAATAAAGTTTTTATTAAATTTTATGCGGACTTGAAGGGTGCGAACGCGTGCAGCGTAAGGCGTACAGGATGTACGCCGCCAGTGAGCACCCCAGCCTGTAGCGGTGAGACAGGATGTCGAGGCGTGAAAGGCAAGTCCTCGAAGGCCGGATACAGGCATGAAAACGCCATTATGGTACCCAAAATAATAATGCGTACAATTGGAAGTTTTTTTATCAAGGTATCGCATTCAGGTACCAGTATTGTATTAATATTTGTTTTATTTTGTTGTATTGTTATTTTTAGTAATTGCAACAGACAAACAGAAGACAATATTGTTTTAACAATAACAGAAGAAATACTGGAAGAATTTATTGAAAATGACAAAGCGGCATTAAAAAAATATAAAAATAAAACATTACAAACAAGTGATGAAATATTTGAAATTGCAGTTCCAAGACATCGAGGAGCCAATAAAAACGAATCTTCAATTTCGTTAAGAAGAAATCAATTTTCTTTTATTTTTAATTTTAATCAAGATGTAACTAAAAATTATTTATTAAACAATAATGATGAAATAATAATACAAGGTATCTTGACAAATTGTAAAAAAAGGAGTATAGTGGAAAAAAATTATCAAAACAACGTTGATTCATGGATTGAAACAGATAGGTGCTTTTTGGAATTTCGTCAATCTGAAATTATTAGTATAAAATAAAGTTTAATGGGTTTTTTACGGGAATGGTTGGTTCAATAATATAAATAAAACTCGCTTATAATTCATATTTTTCTATATCCTCCTTTAAAATATTTGATTGCCTGCATTTTAATGCAATATTTTTAAATACTTCATAATTTTTTTTTATTATAAACTATAAGCAAATAACCAATATTAGTATGCAGATAAAATAGACCTTGATTGGGCTTATCCATACCAGTAACAAAAAAATTATTGACAGGTAATCTTTTCTCACTAAAAAAAATATTTAATTATTATTTCTTCATTTTCTATTTCCATATCAGCAGAATGGAACATTATTAGCATACCTATTAATGCTCCGCAAAACAATATAATATTAATCGCTATATATTTAAAATTTTGTGAAATTAAAAAATATATCAGTAAAAATAATATTAATATAAAAAAAGCAATAATTGAGATAATTCCTTTTACTGATGAAATTTTATTAATTTTCATTATATTATCTGTTTCCCTTGCAGTTCATAAAATCTTCTTTTAAAAAATTATTCAACGGATATTAATTAACACCTTGAGCATCCGGTTCTCCTTCAGCCCGTCTTGGATCATTCAAATTATCATAGTTATTCTATCCTATAAAACATATTATAAACTGTTTTAATGATTCTGTAAATTAAATTTCTCGCCAAGGAAGAGGAAGAAAAGGTCCACGAATTTACACGGATTAGCACGGATTAGGAGGGAAGACTTCTCGCCAAGAACGCAAAGAAAGCCAAGGAAGAAAAAAGAGGGTCCACGGATTTACACGGATTAACACGGATTTATTGTTCGATATCTTAGCTTTAAACAAGAAGTATTTCTTTTCTATCAGGGCTTTTTAGGTTTAAGAAAGAGATCGCGGACAAGGTTCGTGAAAATCTGTGGAAATTCGTGGACAAATTAAAAATTTATCATTTTTTTCAAAATTTTTTCATTTTCGCTAAAGCGCCATGCACGCTCACGCCATATATAGGTACAACTTTCTTTCGAAGGTTGAATCTGTTTTATGGAGGTTCCTATGGAATCCAATGTTGACCTGAAAAACCGTCTGCTCCCCGCAGACGCGG
>Ga0209755_10000630_pt1 | contig 62528 bp, 50 predicted proteins | sample TergutCo191P1_FD_187301 | JGI IMG/M metagenome (GOLD analysis project Ga0209755, IMG submission 187301) | Cornitermes sp. P1 segment gut microbial communities from Petit-Saut dam, French Guiana - Co191P1 (SPAdes) (version 2) | ecosystem: Host-associated > Arthropoda: Insects > Digestive system...
AAAACCCCGCCGCGAATTTTCGCGGCGGGTTTTTAGATTGCAACGTTGTATATCGTCAGTCCATGTCAAAGTTTGGGTTCCGCCTTTTCAAAGGCGGACGGGGTTCGGGGGAGGTGCCGTTCGCGGTAAACCGCTCACTTCATTGCCCCGAGAACTTAACCTAGTCCAAATTCTCCGCGCCAAATCCGAAGGGTAGCAGTTCGCTGAAGGTGTGGGCTTTGTAGTCGGTGGCGGTTTTTACTATTATTACGGTTGCATTTTGCGGGAGGAATTCGTTAAGCATTTGGCGGCACACGCCGCAAGGGTAGCAGTATTGCGGCGTGCCGTTTTGCGGTGCGCCCGCGATTGCTATTGCGGTGAATTCGCGTTCGCCCTCGGATACGGCTTTGAAAAGGGCTGTGCGCTCGGCGCAATTGGTTGGCGAATACGCGGCGGATTCTATATTACAGCCCGTGTAAATTTTTCCGTTTTTGGTAAGCAAAGCCGCGCCAACCTGAAAATTTGAGTATGGCGAATAGGACTTTTCCCTTGCGTCAAGGGCGGCCTGTGCGAGATTTTCGTAATCCATCTATTGCGCCCCTCCCTAAACGGTCCAAAGCGGCATATGCCCCACAAGTGCGCGGGCAAGGTGTGTTAGAAGTTCCACGGAAAGGGGTTCGTTTGCGGCGCGGCGGTCTATGGTTACGTTTTGCCCCACCAAATACCGCGCAAGAAGCGTTGCGTCTGCGGAGGTTACGCGCCCGTCGCCGTCAAAGTCGCCCGCAATGGACGGCTGAAGCTGTACATTTCCGTGGACTATTACAATATCCAGTTCCTCTTTTTCAAGATTGGACGGCGACTCGTAGCCGTTGTAAGCGTTTTCAAATGTCACGATAATCGGATTATTGATGTTCGCGCTCTCGTGTACGGCAAAGGTTAGCGACAGCAATGTGCCGTCCATTGTAATTTCTTCCGAAAGCCCCGCCCAGCCAAGGAAAACATTGTTACCCACCGCAGGCATTTTTTGCGAAATTCTAAAGCCCTCGTACAGGTAGAAGTCTGCCACGCTGTAGCCCACCAGCGTAAACGCTTCGGGGAAAGCAACGCGCATAAGCATTGCGGCAAAACCGGGATTGTTTTCGATATTGATGTGAACGGTAACTTCCCCGCCCGCGTGTGCAGATTCCGACGAAACACGCAGAACCGTCGCGTCATACGGAATGTCTTGCGGCGCGATGTAAACGATAACGGTAAGCGTATCATATCCGTAAGAATTGTACGCCCGCACGGTAAACTCAAACACACCGCTCTCCACGGGCATTCCGAAAAGCGCACCGCAAGTGGTAAAATTTAACCCCAAGGGCAACGCACCGATAACAGCCCATTCCTCGGCATTCTTCGCCTCAAATTGGAAGCTGTACGCCGTGCCAACCGTGCCGTCAGGCAAATCCGTGGTGGTAATCAGGGGCGCGCGCCGAATTTGCGGGAAGAAACGGAATTCAACTGAATAAATATCGCCGGCATAATCAAACCAATTTTCCCAACCGATAACGCAGTCGGGGGTAAGCATGAAATTGTGGTGAACATCAAGGAGAATAAGCATGGGATTGGCTGATACATCAAGAGCGGTTAGTTGGTTATTGTCTGCAAAAAGAAGGTCTAGCAGGGGATTTTGCGATACGTCAAGCTGTGTTAATTGGTTGAAACGAACATCAAGTATTTCAAGCAAAGGATTGTGTGACACATCAATTTCCGTTAATTGATTATCCCAAACACACATATGCTCCAGCGCGGCGTTGCTTGTTACGTTAATTTCGGTTAGGTAGTTACCCCCTGCCCTAATCCCTTTCAGTGCGGCAAAGTGTTGCAAACCGTCAAGGCTTGTTATTCCTCTTGAAGCAATCGGCAAGGTTTGCACCGTGTTTACATCATGCAAATAAATGCGGGATGGGTAGTCAATTCCCGTGATTCCCCGCACGGCGGCAAGGAAGTTTTCGCAAGTGAAGTCGTCGGTGATATCCAGCGGCGGTGCCGTGCCTTGCGGGAAAAATATGAACCCTTCGGGGTTTATTTCCTGCCATGCAAATTCGTAAAAGCACCAAGCTTTGTCGAACCACTTTTCCCATCCCGTAACGCAATCGGGCTCACTCATGAGGTTTCCGTTCGCGCCCAAAAATTCAAGGCGCGGATTGTACGACACATCAAGCCCCGTTAGTTGGTTATGCTCCACGGTAAGCACTCTAAGGTCGGGATTGTTTGATACATCAAGAGCGGTTAGTTGGTTTCGTCCGGCAAAAACAAAATCAAGAAAAGGGCTGTTTGACACATCAAGTTCCGTGAGCTTGTTGTCTTGTACGTCCAGCCACATAAGCCACTCTTGGTATGAAATATCCAGTTGCGTAAGCAAGTTGCCCCGAATGGTAAGCTCGCTAAGGAGGTTGTCGTACAAATTCAATTCCGTCAAATAGTTATCTGACGCACCAAGCCGCGAAAGTGAAAAAAGGTTCGACAGGTCTAATTCCGTCAAACTGTTTCCGCACACAAAAAGGTCGTTAAGAAGGAAGTTGTGGTAAACATCCAATTCCGTCAATTTATTATCTTCCGCGTGAAGCCGCGTAAGCGCAGTGTTGTGTGACACATCCAGCGTGGTTAGTTGATTCTGCCCAACCGCCAGAAACCTAAGCGCGGCGTTGCTTGCTACATTAATTTCGGTTAGGTAGTTACCCCATGCGTTAAGATTTTCCAGCGCGGCAAAGTGTTGCAAGCCGTCAAGGCTTGTTATTTCGCTTAAATGAACATCCACGTTCTGCACCGTGTTTACATCTTGCAAAAAAATGCTCGCGGGGGACGCAATGCCCGTTATTCCCCGCACTGCGGCAAGAAAATTTGCACAGGTGAAATCGTCGGTGATGTCACGGTCGCGTTGCGGGAAGAACCAAAACGGTGCGCCAAATTCGTCACCCGGTTCTGCAAACAAATCTTGCCAGCCTATTACATAATCGGGAGACGCAAGGTAATTATAATGAACGTCTATGATTACCAGCGCGGGGTTGTTGGAAATATCCAGCGACGTTAATCTGTTTCCGCCAACGCCAATCGCGGTAAGCAACGGATTTTGAGACACATCCAGCGCGGTTAAATTGTTTTCGTGTGCAACAAGCGATTCCAGCAACGGGCTGTGAGACACATTAAGATGTGTTAATTGATTGCCGAAAGCAATAAGCGATATAAGATTTGGGTTGTACCGCAGGTCAATTTCTGTGATGAAGTTGCCCCAAACAGAAAGTGCCTCCAGCGCGGTAAAGTGTTGCAATCCCGCAAGGCTTGTTATGCCGTTCATGGGCGCATCAATGTTATCCACGGTGTTTACATCTTGCAGGAAAATGCGTTCGGGAGCCGCAATACCCGTTACGGTTCGCACAACTTGCAGAAAATTAGAACAGGTGAAGTCATCCGTAATGTCAATGTCACCGCCAAAAGCTTCCACGATGAAGTAGTCGGGTGCGTTCGGTTCGGTGTAATGCTCTGCGGTTACGGGCATCACCCCCATCGTCATTACAATTGCCATTAGCAGGCACACAATCTTTTTGAAACTCTTGTACATACCCCTTGCCCCTTCCTGTTTTCGCAATTTATTTACATGAATTTTACAACCCTAAACATTTTGCGTCAAATAAATTCTTAGAACCGTTCTTATTCTAACAGCCCAACCGCAACTTTTGCATCATGGTCGGATAATTTGCGTAGGCGTTCGCGTTCGGCGGCGATTTTTTCTTTTGCGGCGGCGGGGTTTTGTTTTATCTCGTCAATCATGGTTTTTAGGGCGGAAACATTTGGCGCGGAGGTACTTACCTGTGCCGTTTCGTTCATGTACGAAATGAAGTTTGCAACTTTGGGGTCGTAAACCAAACCGATGATTGGCAAGCCAACACCAACGGCGTAAATAAGCGCGTGAAGGCGCATACATATTGCAAACTCTGCGCGGGATATGATTGCCATGATGGTTTTGTAATCGTAAACCCTTGTGTGCAGAATATGCGCGCAGGTTAGCCGCTTGGCGGTTTCACGAAGGATTGCAACGTCCATCATTTGCAGGGGGATTAATATTGGCGTGAGGGAATATTTTTCCGATGCGTAGTTGATTACTTCCGCCATTTTTTCTATAAAATTCGGCTCGTTGTGTTGCCATGGGCGAAGGGAAATTATAAAGCAACCGCCGCTTTCCGTATCAAAATCCATGCCGATTTCCGCAAGAGAAATTTCTTGCGGTTCAAGGGAAAAAACAGGGTCTATGCTAAGCGCGACGTTTGGATTTTCCACGCCAATTTGTTTTATAAAATCGAAGGATTCGGGGTCGCGCAGGGAAATATAATCGCAAGCGTTTAACGCCCGCCGCGCCTTCTCCACGTTACGCGCCTTGGAAAGCGGGCCTATACCATTGCCGTAAAGCATAACGCGCATACCCATAAACTTTGCTAAATGTATCAAAAATGTGTAATAAACCAGCGAGCGCGTACTGGTATTATCTTGCATATGACTGCCGCCGCCGTAAACAATCAGCCGCGTTTTTTTCATGTATCGCCGCACGCGAAAAAAATTTAAACGGTGGATGGAAAAAACGCCGTAGTCCCGCATGGTTTCTTGCGGGTTGCGGCTTAAAACCAAAATGGAAAGCCCCTCGCGCTCTTTGCGTAAGGATTTGATTACCGCGTCCAAAAGCGCGTCGTCGCCGCTGTTTGCGTAACCATAATAGCCTGAAAGCATGATATCAAAAACGCGGTTTGCCGCCTTTTCTTTGCGTAAAACCTCGTTGTAGATTTCAATTGACTTTGCCTGTAAACTCTCTTTTGAGAAATTCGCCTTTGCGTACAAAAATAAATTTTCGCCGTGAGAAGCTGATGTTTCAGGATTTTCCGCATAAAAAATGATTTTCTCCGCAAGCCCTTCAAAATCGCCGCTTGGCACAAGAAAACCTGTTTCGCCGTTTTTAATAAGCTCGGGAATGCCGCCAACTTCCGTTGATACCGTGGGCTTTTTAAGCAATGTTCCTTCCAAAAGCATAAACGGAAAACTCTCCGACCGTGACGCGCAAACATTAATATCAATCGCGTTGATAAAACTAAAAATATCGTTTACGAAGCCCGTAAAAATCACGTTCTTTGAAATGCCAAGGCTGTCCGCAAGTTTGCGCAGTGCGGGTTCTTCCGTGCCTTCTCCCGCCATTAAAAAGAGAAAATCATCGCGTTTTTTTAATACTTCTGCCGCCCCACGCAAAAAAACGTCATGACCCTTTACATAGTCAAAACGTCCTATAATTCCAACAAGGGTTTTGCCCTGCGCGTCTATATTAAAACGGCGCAAAAATTCTTCTTTTTCGCAAAAATTTATCTCGCGCTTGAAGTCAATCGCGTTGTAAACAGAAAACACACGGCTCTCGTCAAAGCCGCGCCCGATAAGCATTCTGCGGAACTCCTCGCTTACGCCGATGTAATAATCCAACGTGCGCAGTGCAATAGAATTTAAACCCGTATAAAAAACCCGCTTAAAAATGCTGTCTGTAAAATCCAGTTTGTAATCGCTGTGTACCGTTGTTATCACAGGCACTGCAACAAATGGTTTTAGCATCATAGAAATGAAATTTGCCCGCGCCCCGTGCGCGTGAATTATATCAAACGCGCCCTGCCGTACATATTTTTTAAGCCGTCCTATCACGCTTAAATCGTTGCGAAATTTCTGTTTAAAAAGCACAGACTTAACGGGCATTTCCAATACTTCTTGATAAAACACGCCCTCTGTAAAACACGCCACGGTAATGTCAATTTCTTCGCTAAGCGCGAGCAACAACGCAAAAACAGACGTTTTCGCGCCGCCCTTGTCCCCGCCGGAAATCATATGCAAAACCTTCATCTGCGCCTCCGAATACTTATTAGTACTTCTATTGTAACCGCATTCGCAAAAGCGTCAAGCATTCTTCTTAGAACGCTTCTTACGTAATGATTGACGGAATTGTACAAAATATGTAATAATCTTGTAAGAAGAAACAAGCACTACGATTCCAAGGAGGCTTTTATGCGATACGTATTTACCGGAAAAAACATGAGTGTAACGGAAGGAATAAAAGAACGCGCAACACGTAAGCTGGGACGTTTAGAAAAATTTTTGCCCGAGGGCGCAGAAGTTTATATAACTTTCAGCGAAAGCAAGCACCTTACAAAAATGGAAGTTTCCGTGCCGATGCACAAGCGCATTTTGCGCGCAGAAGTTTCGGACGAAGACGTTTCAAGCTGCATAGACCAAGCAATAGATATTTTGGAAAGACAAGTTGTAAAATATAAATCGCGCCTGCGCGACCGCCAACGCCGTTCTGTTGCAACAAGCGACGAGCTTACATTTATCGACAAGCAGGAAGCAAGCGATACAGATAAAGAAATTACAATAACACGTACAAAAAAATTCGCGCTGAAACCAATGGACGCGCAAGAAGCTGTTATGGAAATGGAACTGTTGCATCATAACTTCTACGTGTTCCGCAATAGTTGGTCGGACGAAGTTAATGTAGTATACAGGCGCAACGACGGCGAATACGGCCTTATCGAACCGCAATGATTCGCTCCATAGTTTTTGCGTCAAACAATAAGGGGAAAGTAAAGGAAACAAAAGCCGTGCTTCAATCGGAAAGCGTCAAAGTATTGACGCTTTCCGATTTGGGGCTTGTTTTAGTTCCCGACGAAACAGGCACAACCTTTGAAGAAAACGCAACCATAAAAGCAACCGAAGTTGCCGCGCTTCTTAAAGAGAACGGGCACAGCGATTTTATGGTAATCGCAGACGACTCCGGCATTGAAATTGACGCGATGGGCAAAAAACCGGGCGTGGATTCTGCAAATTTTTTGGGAACGGAAACGCCGTTTGTAATCCGTAACGCAAAAATTTTGGAGATGCTGGAACACACTGAAGAACGCACCGCTCGTTTTGTAAGCGTAATCGCTTGCGCATTACCCTGCGGCGAAACCATATTAACTCGCGCTACCATAGAGGGCGTTATTTCCCACGAGCAAAAAGGCGAAAACGGCTTCGGCTACGACCCTATTTTTTTCCTCCCCGAACTCGGCAAAATGATGGCGGAATTATCCGACAACGAAAAAAATAAAATAAGCCATAGAGGGAAATCATTAGAGAAGATGGTTGAAGCTTTGCGCAAAAAAGGGCTGTTATCATGAAAATCCTTGTTGTAAGCGACACGCACGAAAGCACAAAAGAACTGCAAAGCCTTCTGGGGCAGTATGCCGATGAGGTTAAAATTGTATGCCACTTGGGCGACCATGCTTGGGATTTATTGGAGTTTCAAAGCGAATATCCCGCGCTTGCTTTTGTTGCGGTTGCGGGCAATTGCGATTATGAGCAGGGTTTGCAGTCGGAAATCATGTTGAATATTTCGGCTTGTTTGGATTCGCCTGACGCGGTTGCAAAAACGATTCTTCTTACGCACGGGCATACGCTGGGCGTGAAAATGGGGTTGGACAGGCTTGCGTATCATGCGCGGCAAAAGGGCGCGGATGCGTGTTTTTTCGGGCATACGCACTTTCCCGTTTGCTCGAAAATAGGCGGCGTGTTTATGATGAACCCCGGCAGTCCGTCTTGGCCGCGTGGCGGAAGCAAAGCATCTTACGGGCTGGTTGAAATTTCGCCCGAGGGGGAAATTTCCGGAAGGTTGATTCAAATATGAACATAGTAATCAGGGAGACGGACGCGGATTTAACGCTGATGTCCAACGTTTTGCAAATCAGCGAAACCACCGCCCGTGTTATGGCAAACAGAGGGTTGCGTACAAAAAACGCCGCGCTGTCTTTTCTCGCGCCTTCGGCAGAGCGTCTGCACGACCCCATGCTTCTTAAAGATATGCCCAAGGCATTGGAGCGGATTTCTGCCGCAATTTCCAACGGAGAAAAAATTTTAATCTATGGGGATTTTGACGCGGACGGCATTACAAGCACGGTAATTCTTTTTAAGACCCTTCGCAAACTGGGCGCGGACTGTGAATATTACATACCCCACCGCGTGGAAGAAGGCTACGGGCTTAATCAAAACGCGGCAGAAAAAATCGCGGCAGACGGCGTTAATTTGCTAATCACGGTGGACAACGGAATCTCCGCGGTGGAAGAAATCGCCGCCGCCAATGCGTTAGGCGTCGAAACGGTTATCATCGACCATCACGAGCCGGGCGAAATTCTCCCCGCCGCCGCCGCAATCGTTGACCCAAAGCAACCAGACTGCGCATACCCCTTCAAAGAAATGTGCGCGGCAGGGCTAACGCTCAAGCTTTCGGCGGCACTTTGCGAATATGTAAAATCCCCGCTTGCACAGGCGGAACACGACGAATTGCTGATTCTTGCGGCAATCGCAACCCTCTGCGACATAGTGGAACTAACCGACGAAAACCGCATTTTAGTAACCTGCGGGCTTGCGGCGTTAAACGCAAACAAGCTGATAAATTCGGGGCTGGGAAGCCTTATCACCATGCGCGGATATTTGGAAAAACCCATAGATACTTTTACGATTGGTTTTGTAATCGGGCCGTGTCTTAACGCGACGGGGCGGTTAAAGAGCGCGTCACTTGCGGTGGAGCTTCTTCTTGCGACTGCGGAGGATTCTCAAAAACGCATATCCCTTGCGCAGGAATTAATCGACCTTAACGAAGCCCGCAAAACCCTCACCACCCAATGCACAGACGCTTGCCAAATCCCCGAAGAACTCCCGAAAGTACTTGTGCTTACAGACTTTGAAGCACACGAAAGCATAGCGGGCATAGTTGCGGGACGCATTCGCGATATTACAAACCGTCCCACAATTTTGCTTACCCAAGGCGACAACGCGGCAAAAGGCTCAGGGCGTTCCGTTCCGGGATACAATTTGTTTGAAGCCCTGTACAAGCACCGTCATCTTTTTACGCGCTTCGGCGGCCACGCAATGGCGGCGGGATTAACACTTCCCGAAGAAAACATAGACGCATTGCGAACCGCCCTTAACCAAGACTGCACCTTAACGGAAGAAGATTTCATCCCAAAAACCGAGGTTGACGGCGAACTTTCCCCCGAAGAAATAACCCTGCCCCTCTCCGATGAACTTGCCCGCCTCGCGCCGTTCGGCAAGGGCAACCGCGAACCGCTTTTCGTAACATACAATTTGCTTGCGGAAAAAGTGCGTGTTTTGGACGAAAAAAACACTCTAATTTTCCAATTCGCAACAAAAAAAGCCCGCCCGTTAAAGGGCATAGCCTTCGGGCTGAACGAACATTTCGCCGCCGTATCAAACGGCAAAACCGAGAACTTGCTACTAAACGTGGTTTACACAATCGAAACAAATATCTGGAACGGCGTTGCGTCCGTGCAAATTCGTTTGAAAGATTTTCAGGTATCACAGACTACGGCGGAATAGCACTAACAGTGAAGCTGTTTGTTGCAAAACAAAACCTCGCTATCGCAATCATATTGCACACTTGACATGATTCTCATTGTGCGATATGCTTCCCTCGTAAAAAAAAGTTTGCATACGGGGAAGGGGGTGGCTGTTCTATGGTGTGGACATAAGCGTAGAAAAAACAATCATTCAAGTGGCAACGTTGTGCTTGCGGCAAATATTTGTTGATATTAGCCGTGGCTGTTCACGGGACAACATAAAAACTATGAGGAATTTTCTATGAAAATCAAAAAACTACTTCTTTCAATCTTATCAATTGTAATGGCTGTAATTTTTGCAACACCTGTACTGGCAGCATCACCAGCGCAAGAAAAAAGCCTAGACAACGTTCTGAGCCTAATAAATGCGCAAGTAGAGGCAATGGAACTGCAAGACATTGTTACGCAAAGTACAAGCACTTCTTTTTCAGAATTGATTTCGGAGTGCGGAGCGAGATGGCTTGTACCTGTATATACAATTGAAACAACCGAGCTTGCAATGGCACTTTCTTCTAGCGCAGTGGAAGAAATGCGAGTATTTACGCAAGTCGCTTGCACTCAAAATTTAATACCCCTAACTCGTACAATAGTAAGGGATGACCCGACAAGGTCATTAAGGTTTAGTTTGACAACAACTGTGCAGATTTCACGTCCTCCTAACGCCGCAGTGGATTATGCATTGCTTACCCGTGTACGGGGAAACACCACTGTTTTAGCACCGGAAGGACGTGTCACGGGTGGAACAGTGAATATGGCAACCCAGAATCCATTTTATACAATGAATCAAGTACACAGGGATTGGTCTGTAGGCGCGTCGTTTTACTACAATACGAATTTCACAATACCTGTTCCCGCCGTTACCCCCAGCTCAGCTGTGGGCGCAACATGGAATGTACGTTTCAACATTAGAACTACACCTATGGAATTGAGCATTGAAAATTTCTTTGTTAGATTCTTTTAAACAACGAAAATTTCCATAAGAAGGTGAAATTGTGAAAAAAATTTTTTCGCTCATCGTGGTTGCGACACTGGCGTTGCTTAGTGCCTGTGAAAATAGCACTATACAAACCGAGGGTGTTCAAATCGCGGCTATTCCGAACGAAAAATTCCTTTCATGGTTTCGCCCCACACTCCTTGAATTGGCGCAGTTAGAAGGCGGGATACGTGATGTTGATATTCGGTCAACACATGAACACGAAACTATCTATCTGCGCCAAGTCATAGGCAGTTCTCACTCGCTTTATTTCACGATTGAGACTATGGGCGAAGCTGAAATAAATCATATTGAAGTTCTATGCGCAACCCTTGCTGAGCAAGAAAGTTGGAGAGCTTCAACAGCTACGGGAAATGTACTGGCACACCATCTGCCCGAAAAAAGCGGATATCTGGTTAGATTTTTCCCGGAGCCGCCACTTTATGAGGGGCAGGAACTTGTACTGCGTCTGAAAACTAACAACGCAACACATGAAATTTCATTTGTGCCGAATGTTTCTGCACCTGTCAATATCACGCCCATTCTGCATGAGAATGGGGAACAAATTGGGCAAATGGTTACTTCCGCAGTTCATATGTATATAGAGATTATCGACATTGACGGTTCTTTCGCCGATAAAGACACGTTCCCGCTTGTTAATGTAGGATTGAAAAACGGCGAAAGTATACGCCCTATTGCAACACTATCACGGATTCAGCCGCAAAACATGAATGTATCGGGCGCAGGTGTTTTCTTGGGAGAAGATAAAAATACTCCACGGCAATTTTTTGTTTGGCTCGAGCGACAAAATCTTTGGATTATTGATGAAATTATATATGTTGAATTTGGTGGTATTGATGTGTTTCCATTTGACGCAAAAAAGCATTTATGGTAAAGTTTTGTCACCGAATTGTAATAAAACATTGAAGGGGTTTTTACATGAAACCCGAACGCCAGCGCGTTATTTTGGAACTTTTAAGCAAAACAGATATTTATACACAAGAAGAATTAACCGCCGCGCTTGGCGCGGAGGGTTTTTTTGTTGCGCAAGCCACGGTAAGCCGCGACATTCGCGAACTGGGGCTTATCAAAGAGCGCACGCACAAGGGGCTGAAATATGCCGCGCCAACGGGTGCGGATGTTTTTGTTAATCCGTTTGCGCGGGCTTTCCGTGACGGGCTTGTTTCGGTGGAAAGCGCGGGAAATATGCTGGTTTTGCGCACCTATAACGGAATGGCGATGGCGGTTGCCGCCGCTCTTGACGAAATGAAATTTGATGAAATTTTGGGTTCTGTGGCGGGGGACGATACCGTTATGTGCGTGGTAAAAAGCCCGACTGCGGCGGCGGAATTGGCGGATAAATTAAGATGATTACGAATTTGCGCATACAAAATGTCGCGCTAATTAACGAGGTTGAGGTAGATTTTGCACCCGGTTTAAATGTGCTTTCGGGCGAAACGGGCGCGGGCAAGTCTATTGTTGTGGACTCTATAAATTTTTTGCTTGGTGGGCGCGTTTCCCGCGAGTTGATTAGGGCGGGTGCAGATTTTGCGTCCGTCCAAGGCGTGATGGAATTTGACGGCTCCTTTTTTTCTTTCGTAAAAGAGGGGCTTTTTGAATTGGGAATTGAAACCGAAGACGCACAAATAATGCTGTCCCGCGTGATGCAAGCAGACACAGGAAAATCCGTGTGCAAGATAAACGGTCGCACCGTTACCGTAAGCGTTTTGAAAAGCGCAGCGCAACTTCTTGTAGACCTTCACGGTCAGCACGAGCATCAAAGTCTGTTAGACCCCATCAAGCAATTAACCATGTTAGACCAATTTTGTGGCGCGGAACTTTCGGAGGATAAAAAAATACTGGAGGGACTCCTTTCGCGGTATCGGGAACTTAACCGCGAACTGAAAAAACTCACAAGCACCGCAAGCGCAGAGCAAATTGAAATATGGCGTTTCCAACTGGACGAAATCGAAAAAGCCGCACTAAAACCCGACGAAGAGGACGCCCTCACAGCAAAGCGAAACAGGCTTGCGGGGGTGGAAAAACTAAGCCGTAACACGGCTTCCGTGGTGGGTTTGCTTTACAGCGGGTTCTTCGAGAATCGGCCGGGGCAACTTTCTGCCGTAGACCAAACCGCAAAAGCCGCCGCGCTTTCGGCAGAAATCGCCAAGCTTGACCCCGACCGCGAAAATCTGCACAGCGCGCTGGTTGACATCCACACGCAACTTGCCGAAATCACTCGCGACTTCCGCGATTACATGGACGAACTGGACGCAGACCCCCAAGAGCTGGACAAAGCCGAAACCCGCCTGGACACCATTTACCGCCTGAAAAAAAAGTACGGCGGCACGGTAGAAACCATCCTAAAAAAACAGGAAGAACTAACCAAAAACCTTGACGGAGTGGAAAACAGCGAGGCAGAAATTGCCCGCGTTACCGCAAAACGCAAGGAACTTACCAAGGAAATTACATCTGTCTGCGGCAAAATGAACGCGTTACGCACAAGCCGCGCACAAGAAATTTCCGCACAAATCACAGAAATTCTGCGCGAACTTGGAATGCAAAACGCGGAATTTTTCATGGAAATTTCCAAAAAAACCTCTTTCACCCCCGACGGCAACGATGAGATTGAATTTATGTTTTTGCCAAATCCGGGCGAACCCGCAAAACCCTTGCGCCGCATAGCTTCAGGCGGCGAAATGTCGCGCATTATGCTTGCCATAAAAACCATTCTAACCGACAAAATTTCCACCGTAATCTTTGACGAAGTTGACACGGGAATTTCCGGCCGCACTGCACAACAAGTTGCGGAAAAACTCCTTACCGTTTCCCGCACACGTCAAATTTTATGTATCACTCACCTGCCCCAAATAGCCGCCATGGCAGACACTCACTTCCTCATACAAAAATCCGTACACCAAGGCGAAGAAGCACGAACCGTCACAACCGTCTCCCCCCTCTCCCACGATGACGCAATAAACGAACTTGCCCGCCTAACAGGCGGCGCGCAAATCACAGACGCAACCCTTCAAGCCGCCCGCGAAATGAAAATGCAAGCGGATGGGATGAAGTGAGACACAACGGGCGCGGATGGGTTTGCCGTGCGGGGTGTTTGGGGCTGTTGCACCCACTTTGGCGTCATGCGCGCTTGCTACGGTGGGTTGTCGGCAAAGAAAACGCCTTAAAAAGAACCCACCGCATCAAGCTACATGGTACGTGTTGTCCCTGCCATGGGCGGCAAACCCATCCGCGCCCTTCTGTCTGCCTACTTGCCCACAACTGTAAAAAATAATTTTCTGAATGTGGAGATTCAAATGATTCATTTAGCTTCACTGGTAACGATGGGACGGATAATAGGGGCATTAATCTTGCTGTTGACGGAGCCGTTGTCTTCTTTGTTTTTTGTCGTATACTTTCTGTGCTGTATGAGTGATTTGTTGGACGGGTATATTGCAAGAAAAACAAATACAACAAGCAGTCACGGCGAAATTTTGGATAGTGTTGCAGATTTTATTTTTGCAGCTGTTTTACTTTTCATCTTGATTCCATTGTTTGAGTGGGAAAATTGGATGCCGTATTGGATAGCAATAATCGCATTGACCCGTTTGGTTTCACTATCTGTTGGATTTGTGAAATATCATACATTCTCGCTCCTACACACACATACCAATAAAATAACAGGAATTGCACTGGTCACTTTTCCTGTTTTTCATCAACTTTTTGGATTTTATCTTACTGCACTCATTTTATGCGCGATAGCAAGTTTGTCCGCACTTGAAGAATTGATTATCACCATCCTCGCAAAGAAGCTTAACAGAAACATCCCGCACATATTCGCCGTTGCAGAATAATAGCTTGCATCATAAAAAAAATGTTTAACATTCACGATTACAGGCAAGAATCCTGAAAATGAAAACTTGGAGGGATTCAAAATGGTAGATTTGTTACGGAAAGAAAGACGGATTTTGCTGGTATCACTTGCGATTGGAATATTTTTTGCAATGGGGGTTGCGGCAAGTACGTATGTGTATTCTGCGGCGGTGCAACGCGAGATTGCGGAAAACGTGATTCGTTTTCACGTAGTGGCGCACAGCGATTCGCCCGAAGAACAGGAATTAAAAGAATATGTGCGCACGGAGATTTTGGCAAACTTTGCACACTCGCTTTCCGCAAACGCGGATATAAGCACGACACGCTCCCGCCTTGAAGAAGTCCTGCCCGCTATGCGCGAACACGCACAAGAGACCGTTAGCCGCGTAGGTTTCGGCCACGAAGTTACGGCAGAAATGGCAACCGTTTTCTTCCCCACACAATTTTACGGCAACATCGCTTTTCCACCCGGTTACTACGAGGCGGTGCAAATTATAATCGGTGACGGCGTCGGACAAAACTGGTGGTGTCTCATGTTCCCCCCTCTTTGCTACGTTGACATGACCACAACAGACGCAGGCCAAGCCCTTCTTTCCGAAACCATATCCGAAGAAACTTTCCTTCTCCTAATGCACCAAGAGTCCGCTTCTCCCGAACTCACAGTACGTTTCCGTGTGGTGGAGTGGTGGCAGAATAGAAGCTAAAATAAAGTTCTCGGGGGCATTGCCCCCGAACCCCCACAAGGGGACAAGTCCCCTTGACCCCTAACTCAAAACCGCGCATACGCGCGGTTTTGGAGTTGCAATATGGCTTATCGCTAGTCCATGTTAAAGTTTTTTGTCGAACTTTTTTTCAAAAAAGTTCGTAGGGGTTCGGGGAGAGGTGCCGTTCGCAGTGAACTGCTCACTTCATTGTCCCCGAGAACTTAAAAAAGGAATGATAAAAATGAAATTGTTATTGTTTGCAATAATTTTTTTTGCGTTTGGCGTAAATGTTTATGGGCGGGAATTTGAAGAGACGCGTGCGGCACTTCGCAGAGAGGTTTTTAGTGCGGGTGTTGTGCCAATGGGGGAATACACGCCGCAGATTTTTATTGACCGAAGCGGGATTATACATACGCCGCCAAAGCATTTGGAGTTGGCGGTCGCGGACGACGAGGGGTATGTTGTACCGCTTGCGGAGTTTACGCCGTACAGACAGGGCGACAGTCGGACATTTAGGCACGCAAGCGGAACGGCAACGCTTACAAGGCAGGGCGAGCGGGTTAATGTTTGGACGATAAGTGCGACGACGGCGGCGCGGGTGGACGCGCCGATGGTGGAGCATTTCGATTTAATTGTGCGTCGCATGGAACAAAGCTTCGCGCCGTTTGCGGGGGTGCGGGTGTACACGCCGTTTGGTGCGTCTATGCCCGTTGTGGGAGACACTCACCGCGACGGGCGCGTTAATGTTCTTCTGCATAATCACACAAGCGGCGGTTTTTTCAGTTCGGGGGATTTCGGCACAAGCGGCGGAAACGCGCCTATTCCGCTTATTCACGTGGGCAGTTCGCTTATCAATGACAGGGATGTTCTTAATAATTTGTTTGCGCACGAATTTCAGCATCTGTTATTTTATATGTACTTTGGCGTGTATATGGCGGTTGAAAATTCGGCGGTTACGGCGGGGCAGTTTTTGTGGTTCGATGAAGCTTTAAGCGAACTTGCGGGCTTTCTGTACGCAAACCCGGGCAGCGAAACCATTTCGGTAGGCTCGAATTTCAGCGCGGCAGAAAATGATTATTACCCCGGTGACGGACGTTTTGGGGATTTTATTCACTTTAACAACAGCTTCAAAAATTACGGGATGTCGGGACTGTACGCGAAACTTATGCACAGAACGGTGGAGGGATACACCCGCGCAATTTACAGTTTTCTGCGCACAAATTTTCCGCCTGCGCGGAACGGAAATGAATTTATGGCGAACCATCGCAGAACGCAGTCGCAAAACATGATGGCGCACGTTGGCGATATGCATTATGCGGCGGGGTTGACGATGGGCGAACGCGGCGAGCGGGGGTTTGGTCTTCTCTACTCGATTTTTATGGAAGACTTTGCCGCAGACGGCGGAAGCGTTGACGGCTTTCATGTTGTGCCGTTCATAAACAGTCCCTACGCGGCACACCGCCTTTGGGGAATACGCCCCAACTTGGGAACAAACACGCGGTTATATTTCGACAGTACATCCGATGGCGCGTTCACGCTAACGGGGCGAACGGCTTTTCCCGCGTTGGCAAGCGGCGGCACAATTAATTTGCGCGGCTTTGACGGCACAAGCCCCGCAGGCGCAAGCCACGAGCGGTTTTATTTGTTGCCCGGCAACTCTGCCGCAAATCACATGATAAATATCAGAATACATGATAATTCGGGGCAAACATTTTACTACCTCGTTGTGCCGAACGACGCGCTCGGCGCGGTAAGTTCCCGCACCAACAGAACCCTTGGGCAACACGGCGCAACCGTTCATTCGCTGGCGCAAGACGGCACACCAAACTTCATTTGCACGGGCGGGCAAGACGCTTACCTGTTCGTAGTCACCCTGTTACGCGATGTACAAAACGTGCGCGCAGAATACTCATGGATAAACCAAAACGCCACCGCCACGCAAATGCGCACCAACCTGCAAAACCTAATCTCCCGCGCCCAAGACCTACACGCAAACACGCGCCCGTCCCAAACAGGCGAAGACATCCCACGCGGCGATTTCTGGGCGACACCGCAAGCCCTTTCACAATTCTACGCCGCAATCGAACACGCTCGTAATAATTTACAATAAGACCTTGGGGGCTCCGCCCCCAATCCCCCCGCAAGGGGACAAGTCCCCTTGACCCCTAACTCAAAACCGCGCATTCACGCGGTTTTGGGATTACGACATGGTTTATCGCTAGTCACAATTTAAAGTTTTTGTTCAAACTTTTTTCAAAAAGTTTGTGGGGTTCGGGGCAAAGCCCCGAGAACTTAAGCGTATAGGAGGAAAAAAAATGCCGTCGAAAATTTTGATAGTTGAAGACGACGCGGATATAAACGAGTTGATTGCGATGAATTTGCAGTTGATGGGTCATGTGTGTACAAGGGTTTATGATGGAAATGACGCGCTGAAAGCGATTGAGGAAAGTGCGCCGGATCTTGTTTTGCTGGACATAATGTTGCCGGGGCTGGACGGTTTTGAAATTATGGAGAGAATATCGGGCGTGCCTGTGATTTTTATTACGGCGAAGGATGGGTTGCAGAATAAGATTGCGGGTCTGTCGGCGGGTGCGGATGACTATATTGTAAAGCCGTTTGAAATGCTGGAGATGATAGCGCGAGTGGATGCCGTTTTGCGCAGAACGCAAAAAAGCGGTGATGTGTTTATTTTGGACGGCGTGACGGTGAATTTAACAGAGCGTTCTGTGAAAAAAGACGGCGGCGACCCATGCCTTACGCCAAAGGAATTTGAACTGCTGGAGGTTTTAATCGCGCATAAAAATATTGCAATGTCGCGGGAAAAATTGCTGTCTATGGCGTGGGGCTATGATTTCGAGGGTGAAACACGCACGGTGGATTATCATATTTCCAAACTAAAAAGCAAGCTGGGCTGGGAAAACCGTATAAAAACGGTGTACAAATTCGGGTACCGCTTGGAGGTAACGGCGTGAAACTTCGGGCATATATCGCAACGTATATACTTTTTTTGGCGGTATTATTTTTGTGTTTTACAATCATTTCGGCGTATATGTCGAATGCACAATTGGATATGTACAAACAAAAATGCTTGCGGGAATTTCAAACAATTTCGCGCACGCTGGTTGCGGATATTTCTGTGCTGGCATTGCGCGGGCATAATTTGCCCGAAAATCTTGCGGCGGAAATTGACATCCTGTTTAATGTTCACGCCCGCAATTTGGAAAGAAGCGGCATTCTTATAAATCTGCACGAGGCGTGGGACGCAAGCCCTGTTTATGCGGTTTCTTTCGTGCGTAATTCGCCCGAATATTTCATAAGAATTTCCGCGCCCCTTGCCGCGCCTTTTGAACACTACACGCTCACGTACTATTTCGATTTTGCACAGCATATGAGTGACATTCGCAGAGTGCAAAATGTTTTGCTGTTTATCTGCGTTTTGTTTTCTGCCGTAACCGCCGTGGTGTTGTATTTTATTTTGGCGAAAATATTTGAACCGCTGGGCGTGGTTTCAAAAGCGTCGCGGAATATCGCAAACGGGCGGTACACCGAACGCATTAATATAATCGGCACGGGCGAAATAAAAGCGGTAGCCGATGATTTTAACCAAATGGCAAACGAAATAGAAAAGCACATACAGGAACTAAAAGAAGAAACAGAGCGCAAGCAACGCTTTGCGGATAATCTGGCGCACGAAATGCGGACGCCGCTTACCGCTATTTTGGGCTACGCGGAATACATACAAAAAGCTGTATGCGACGAAGAAAAAACCATCCGCCTGACAGGCCGCATAGCCGAACGTGCGCGGTATATGAACGACATTGCGGAACTTCTTATGCAACTGGCAACCCTTCGCGAGTACACGCCCGAAAAAAGCGAAATAAATATTCAGCACCTCTTTGAGGACGTTACCCAAACTTTAAGCGACTCCCGCGAAAAAAATATGTTCAGATGCAATTCAAACAATGTTGTGCTAAACGGACATGAGGGGCTAATTAAAAGCCTTCTTCTAAACCTGTGCATGAATTCAATACGCGCTTGCGATAGTGAAAACGGCCAAATCAGGCTTAGTGCGCAGGCAGACGCAAATTCCGTTACAATTTCCGTTTCCGATAACGGGTGCGGCATTCCGCCCGAAAGCTTAGAAAAAGTCACCGAAGCGTTCTATCGTGTAGACAAGGCGCGTTCCGCAAAAGACGGCGGCGCGGGGTTGGGGCTTGCCCTCTGCAAGCAAATCGCAGACCTTCACAACGCCGAACTGCAAATTGAATCCGCGATTGGAAAAGGTACAACGGTTTCTGTAACTTTTTAAACCTCGGGGGCGTTGCCCCCGAACCCCCACAAGCCTTTAAAAAGGCTTGACCCAAATTTTAACTTTTACAACTTGCTAACAACTTGCCCATGATTTTATAAAAAGTGCGGTGTATTATCTTTTTGTGAGACTCGCAAAAAATTGAGAGGAAGAAAGAGGATGAAAATTAAGAAGGTATTAACTGCCGCTGTTTTGGCGGCAAGCATGATGGGGGCGGCACTTAGCGGATTTACCGCATATGCGATTGACGCGCCGCCCGGGCATTTTCCAAATTGGTTCGCGCAAGTTACAAGCGAAGTTACGACATTGGACGCAATGGAGACGGGAGCGCAGTACATTGCAGACCTGTTTGGGGAAGAAGTAGGCGTAACACATATGCAGCTGGACAAATCAAGCGGCAGATTTACGGGCTTCGCGGCAGTGATAGAAGAGACGGAAAACCCTGTTGCGCAATTCGATTTCAGCATTGACGCGAACACGGGGCGGCCGTTAAGCGTTTCGGATATGCGCAGGCTTTATTTGGAACTGCCCGAAAAAAGCGTATCGGCAAACGAATTTCTTATGCCCGCCGCAACCGCTCCCGCGAATATCGCAAAGTATGCGGCAATTGCAACGGGTTTTGCAGAAATCCATCATTCGGGTTCGGCGGTTCTTTCTGCCGAATTTATCAGCGCGACAAGACGGGTTTCCAATTTCGATACGGCGTCCCGCATGGTGAGTTACAGGGAAACTCTCTTGCAATTCCGCGTAACCTATGCGGATGAAACTATCGCGTACATCAGCATCGGGCAAGAACTTGAACGGCTGTTCACCATAACCACGCCCGTTCCGTTTCTTGCACAGCGGCAGGAACTTGCCGCCGCGCAACCCGAAAACGTTGCACCTTCGCCGTTTTCCAATTTCATAAATGCAGGGCTTTTCTCGCAATCCGCAAGCTTGCTTCCGCCGCAAGAAAACCCCGCGCCGCCCACAAGCGTGGTAAATGAAATGCCGCCCGCCGACCTGATTCCAAGCGCATTTCAAAACACGGTGTACGGCCCGCACAACCCTTGCGATGTAGCAATTTGCCCCTATTGCAACGGCACAGGCGGCATTCCCACAAATTGTCGCGGCTGGCGGCGCACGGCAGAAGGCCGCGCCTATCAGGCAGAATTATACATTCGCGGCAATATGGCAAGGCCGAATACAAGCGGCGGCAGTGGTATGTCAATACGCCGTTGCTGGTTTACGGGCGAAGATATCGTATACATGGAAGGTACTCGCCTAACCCGCGAAGAAACGCAGGCATTCTTGGCAACCTTCGATTGGGACGCAAGAATGCAAACCGGGACTTCACGCCCGCAAACAAATCGCTAGGGGGGATAGCCATGCACGTCAAATCCATTTTGCAAGCCGCAGTTATATCTGTTTCGGCAATCCTGTTATTCAGCGGCTTTTTCTTGGGCGCAAACAATTTTGTTTTCGCAACGGCAAATTCGTATGTGGAAAGCGATGCCGAAGTTTCCGAGCCGCCTGTTCTTGCGGGCGAGTTTTCGCAACCCATTACCCCGCCCGAAATAACCATAAAACTCCATGACGTTCCGACCGTTTCCGAATTTGCAAAGCTCGCTATTTCCGAAACGGATGCCGCTTTTGCGGGTGCGCAATATATTTGGGAAGTTTTCGGCGAAACAATTGACGGAAGCATCGTCGAATTGTTGCTAACCGAATACTACGACAGAGCAATCATGCATTGGCTTGGCGTGGTATTGCTAAACGGCGAAATCACTTTTTCATTCATCATCGACGCTTTTTCCGGCATGGGGCTTACGGTTTCAAATTTCGCAAATATGCAACAGCATTTTCTCACCGTTGACGAATTTGCAAACCGCGACCTATCCCTTCCGCAAGTCACGCACCAACACGAACAAACGGTAACGGACGCCGCACACAAATTCTTCCGCCAAACAGAAATTGTCAGCGTCACCCTAGAAAGCGTCTCCTTCGGCAACACCACACAAGTATTCCAAGACGGCACAAACATGGTGACAGGCGTAAACACCTCCGGCAGAATACTAACATTCATCGCCACCGACATCTTCGGCCGCTCCGTTTCCGTCTTGCTCAACTGCGACTCAAACGATTTAATTGGAGTACGGCGGTTGTTGTAAATTGAAAGGAAAGTTCTCGGGGCGCTGCCCCGAACCCCGCAAACTTTTTGAAAAAAGTTTGAACAAAAACTTTAAATTTGGACTAGCGATAAGCTATCCAACGTAACACAAAAATCGCCGCGAAATTTTTTCGCGGCGATTTTTAAGTTAAAGTTTGGGTCAAGCCTTTTTAAAGGCTTGCGGGGTTCGGGGCAGAGCCCCGAGGTCTTAGTCTTAACTTTGATTGCGTTGGTCTAACTCTACGTTGTGGCCTACAAGCCAGCGGGCGAGGAGTACAACGCTTTGGCTTGTTATTTCGCCGTTGCCGAAGAAATTTGCGGCGTAGGTGCATATGGGGAAAGCGGGGTTTATTATGCGTCGGGCAAGCCATGTGGCGTCAAGGGAGGTGAAGCGGCCGTCTCCATTTACGTCGCCAAGGCGGCAAGGACCAATGCATATGGTGCAAATTCGCTCGGCGTGGCGCGGGCCGTCGCCGCTGTAGCGCGGACGATAGTGCCGCCAGTCGGCGTCGGAAATTTCTGCGTAACGGATTGGGATAAATTCTTCCGCGTTGTTGCGGACGTTTTGGTGCGGATTAATTCGCCGCGCACCTTGGGAGCGGGAGACGCGTGTTGGCGCGGTGAAGTAATTATCAACCCTGTCTCTCGGCGGAGCGGTGTTTAACGCGCCCACAAGGTCTACCAGCCTGTCGTGGTTTGCCAATAAAATCGGCAACGGCTCGTTACCTTCCACCAGCGCGACAGAAATGCCGCGGTTTGCGAAATTGTATCCCGTTTCCATATCCCAATTTTGGATTACGCGATGGTTTGCCAAAGTGCTTGTGCCGTAGGTGCTTACAATCAGGAAGGAAGAATCCGCGTAGATGTAACCTTCCAGCGGTACAACGTCCCATTCAACCTGTTGCGGCGGAACGGTTGTGTTACTGCCAAGGTCGGGCGGGCTTTGAATTTGCAGAGAGTAATTGCCCAAATAAATGGGGTAGTCGGTTGGGTTAAAGAGTTCCACAAAGCTATGGGAAACGGCGTTGTTGCCCGTGTCGCCGCCCGCGTACAGCTGGTTAATCAGTACATACGGCGGGTGAATAACAGGCGGGCTGAAATTCGCAACCACGTCCAAAGGCGCGAGACCGCCGGGGGTGATTCGGATTTTATTATGCGCCAAAACTTCGTATGGCAAGCCGGGCGGGATGGTGAAGCCCGTAAAGAAGTAGCCCGGAAGCGGCACGGCGGTGACGGTAATCGGCAAGCCCAAAATATACTGCGCGGTAAATTCGCAAGCGGAGAAACCGTGTTCGCCAAAGCGTTCAAATAAATTGGGACGGATTTGCGCTCCGTTTATATCAAAGAAACCCATTGTGCTGTCTGTGCGCCAAGTGATAAGTGCGCGGGAGGTGGTAATTCCCATATGCTCGCTGATGTGTTGCAGGGATAGCGGTGCGCGGTTATTCAAGAATGTGCGTAACTGGTTTACGGAAGTATTCCACCAATCTACCCCGGAAACACTCCCGCGCCAACGGTAATAGTCACGCGGAACATAAGGCGCACGTTCCGCAACCATGCTGTCGATAATCGCGTTTTGGCGGGCGGGGTGGAAAACCGTACCCGTGTACGTGGAATACCGTGCCGCAAATGTGTGAACAAACTCGTCTTGCGCAAACAGTCCGTTGATGAAATCTATCGCCCATTGTTGCCTGCGCCAATCGGAATTGTAGTCGAAAGTGGTAAAGTCCGTAAGCATATTTGTGGCGTGGGTAATGCTTCCCAACGGGCCGCCTTGGGTGTGGCGGAAATCTCCGCGCCCCATTGTGATATCAAAATCTTGTACCACAAAACGCCATCTGCCGTCCCCGCCAAAAACGCCGGGGATTATTTCTGTGGTTCGCCAAAATTCAAAGTTGTTTGTAATCCAGTCCCAGTTGGAAAAATGGTAGCCGATTATAATGTAGTCAATCAAATCGTCAAGGCAAACGTAGTCTTGGAAACCCGCAAACCCATACGTGCGAAGAAGGCGGGCAATTTCGTAAGCGTTGCCCCAGTGCTGGCCGTCAAAGTCTGTATTCATTTCGATAAGCCCACGCGGAATGCCGAAGTGCGCCGCAAACAAACTGTGATTGCGGTGCGTGCGCAAGCAGGACATTCCCCAAAATTCGCCGTTTACAAAAATCGCGCCGTAGGTTGCGTTTTGAATTGTGGGACGAAGCGGCTCTGCAATCAGATTCACAAGGGAGTCGCGAATTGTAGAGCTGTACGGGTCAGACTGGCGGGCAGTAAAATGACGGAACCTGTCTACGGGGGTGGTTGGGTCTTCAAAATTGCGCATGGTGTTTGGAATAAGACCGGGCATATTTGTTACGTCACTGCCGCCGCCTTGGTTGAAGTTGAACCGCATGGACTTTTTCGGCCGCTCGCGGGATGACTGCCCCGAAACCCAAGCCATTGCCCCTTGCGAAAACATGAATTCGCCGCCGGGGTAGAACATTTCCACGTTTACAAGTTGGCGCATTCCGTCAAGGTATGGCCAGTCGTTATTTCTGTCCCAGTTGCGGTAAAAACCGTAGCGTGGGTGCGCAAAATGTTCGGGCTCTACCGTGATTGATACCACTTGCGCGTCACCAAAGCGGCGTGTTCCGTAGCCCGCAACGTATCTGTCTACAAAAAATGAATGCGTTATAACTTCCGACCCTTGGCAATACGGCGTGCTTTCGTCAAAAGTACGCGCACGAATTACCATTGCATTGTAGTACAAATTCGGCGTGAAAGGCGTGTGACGGTTTTGCGGGTACACGTTCCACGGTACGTGCGTGATTGCCGTCATGGACATGGGGTTGTTTGCCTCCGTGGGTTCGGGGGAGTATATGAAAATCGGCGCGGTGAATGACTGCGAGTTGCGCGTGGGGATGCTACCGTCCGTGGTAAATCGGATTGTCGCGCCTGTTTCCGCCGTAAGGGACAAATTAAACGGGTCGCGGAAAAACCCTGCCGTTTGCGAAAACGCGGGAGGTGCGGGCGGCGGCGGTGGGGGTGGCGGCGGCGGAGCAACGGGCGGGCGTGACGCCAGCATTCCCGTTATATAAAAATCCATGCCAAGCCCCGCAGCAGAATCGCGCCGTATGCGCAGAACCCCGCTCGCAGGGTCGAACCCACTTGGCACTATCACGGTAAAAATGTGAGTGCCGCCCGGTTGCACCGCAACGTTTGCGCCGCCCGGCATGGATACCCAAATTTCGACGTCGGGTGTTTCCGGCGTCCACGGCTCGCCTACGTTTTGCGCTATTTCAATGCCTGTTGTTACGCCGTCCGTCGGTACGGCAACGGCAATTTGCACCGTGTCATTTTCTTGCAATGCCATGTATCGGATTACAACGTCTATGCCTGTGCGCCAAGCGGCTTCAGGGTTGCCGTATACGGAAATCATTTCGCCCTGCATATCCGTTGCTGTGCTTCCAACGCCCCACCACGACAAAGATGTGAAATTATCACCCGCCGCATATGGCCAAATTGCCGTGTGGTTTTGCGGCAGTGTTAAATTTGCGGGAGTCGGGAAGGGCGGCGGCGTTGTGTCTTCAAGCTGTGCAATTATGCGGTTCACGGTTACATCAAGGAAGTTTGTGCCTTGCGTCAGACGAATTGTGCCTGAAATCGTGCCGCTTGCGGCTGTTGTCGCAGGCGTAAGATTAAACGGAACTTGCCACGCCGCCGTGATTGGCGGTGTAGAACCCGTTAGCGCACCCGTTGCCGCCGCAAAAATTTCTGCCGCCGTCGTGGAGTTTGAAACGGTAAGCGCGGCTATTGCACCTTGCGCCGCGGTTTGCGCTTGCGCAAGGGTCTGCCCCGTTGGTGCGGGGGTGAAATTGCCCGCAAGCAAATCGAAAATGGAAACGCCTGCAACGGTTATGCCCGTGACGATATAGTCGAAATGCTGTGAAGGGGATGTTCCCAAAAACGGATGCGGCACACCGCCCCAGTCTGGCGGGTCTAATGGGGCTGTGCCGGGGATGGTTACGGTGAACGCGCCCGCGCTTAAATCGCCGCCCACGCCAACACCCTGCATTACCATGCTACCCGTTGACGCACCTATTGCGTTGCCTGTTATCACAATATCGGGCGCGCCGCCGTAAATTGCACGCAAGCCCGCGATATCAATTACTAATCCGTTGTTGTGGTCGTGTTCGCCCGTGCCGCGAGATGTTACTTCAAGCCCGTTTAACACAGGCGTAACGGTCGCGCTCCTTGCGGAAAAATACGGCGATTCCCATACAGCCGTCCAAGGGGTTGGCGGCGGCGGTGGAGGGGGAGGCGCGGTTGCCGCCACAAGGGGCGTTCCGCCGATTGTTATGCCCGTTACGGTAAAGTTTACATTTGCCAATTCGGCAGAAGTTCCCAAAAACGGATAACCTGTCGCGCCCGGCCACGGTGCGCCAATCGTGGCAGTACTCGGGACGGTTATTGTAAACTCGCGGTTTGCGGCGGTTACACTTCCGCTAACCCCCGCGCCCTGCATATCGAAACGCCCTGCCGTTGTTCCCGCCGCCGTTCCCGTAATCACGATGGTTGGCGAACCGTCAACCAAGGCTCGCAAGCCCGCGATATCCACGAACAGCCCGTTATTATGGTCATGCTCGTCCGTGCCTCGCCCCGATATTTCCAAACCGTTTTCGCCCGCCGTTACGGTCGCACTGCGCGGCGCAAGGTATGGCAACGCCAAAGCATCTGCCCAAGTTGCAACGGGAATTGAAGTTGGCACGGTGCTTGGCCGCACGGTTATGTTTGTAATTTCCGTTGTAACCACGGCATTTGCCGCCGCTGTGTTTGCCTGAAGCCTTATGCCCGTATCACCCTGCGGCACGCGAACAAGATTAAGCCATGCGGCGGGAACCGTCATTGTAAAATTGCTCCACGCCGTACCCGCCACGGCAAAAGACGCATATCCCGCCGTTCCGCCGCCACCGTGATTAATCGAAATTTCCGCACCTGTCGCCGCTGTATTAAGCCGCGCCCGCCCCGTAACAACCATTTCATGCCCTGCGGGAATAATGGCGGGGTTAAACCAAACACCTTGGTTCATAACGCTGGCGTTGCCGCCGTCAATTACATTGCGCAACCGAATGTTGCCGTCGGAGTACAGCCAAGTTGTAGCCCCCGCATCTGTTCTTGCGCGCAAAAGTCTGCCCTCTGCCGCGCCCGTGAATGTGTTTATGCGCGGCAAGGCATTGCCTTCCGAAATAGCCAAGTTAAGCCAGCCCCACGCGGGCGAAACGCCTGTTGCGGTAATCACATTGCCATAGGACGACGTTGCAATTCCCGTACAATGGGAACACCCTGCCGAGCCGCCCGTACACACGCGGTTTGTGCCGTATGTGATACAAAGTGCGGTAACATTTCCCGTACCACTGCTGCCGTTTACCCCGCCGAAACCTTCCACAGTAAATGAAATTTCATACAGAAGCAAATCGTCATGCCATCTTGCCCTTGTATTTGTCGGCTCGTGGGTTAGCAACCCGATAGAATTCCACGCCGCAAAGTGCGCAGACATATCAATCGTGCCACTTAGGTTATTACCCGCCGCCGCGCCCGTAAGCTGGCTGCCCCTGCGAACGCTGAAAATTTGCAAAAATGTTACATTGCCAATCAACGAAGGCTGGTTTACCCGCCAACCCGTGATAATATCGTAAACATGGCCGTTTGCGGTTACTGTGCCGTGGTGCGTGTAACGTGCGTCAACCGAACCGGGCGGGTTTGCGCCCGCATTTATCCAGTTGCGCCAGTTATCTACAATGTACCATTCGATTTGCGCGTATGTTGCAGTTTCGCGTGTCCAGCCGTAAACGCACAGATACGTCGCGCCCCTGTTGGAATTGAAATTCGTAACCTCATATCTCAACGAAATCGCACCTATATCGCCAATCCGTGTGCCGCGCCCCGGAAACCGCCGCCCTGTACGAAACAACGTGTTATACGTTTCCGACCACGCGCTGGAAAAAGAGCCGTCTGTATATATCGTCATAACAGAACCGGGCCCGACGCCCCTTGCGTCCGTCCATGCCTCAAAGTCGAAACCGTTTATCCGTCCCGAAACGACCCCGTCGTTAGAGACCCGTTCAACATCTGCGTTTAGCGTAATCGTACGCGAAACCGTATTAAACGGCTCTACGCAATACAGCAACAACTCCTCGTCGCTTTCCTCGAAAATAAGCAACTCCCGGTCATACGCCGTTAGCCCCACAGGCAACAGCCCAATAATCATAACCGCCGCCAAAATCACTGCCAAAACACGTTTTTTCATTTTTATATCCTCCTTTAAGTTCTCGGGACTCCGTCCCGAACCCTGCGAACTTTTTTGAAAAAAAGTTCGACAAAAAACTTTAACATGGACTAGCGATTAGCCATGTCGTATTCCTAAAATCGCGCGTACGCGCGATTTTTAATTAAAGTTTTGATGAAACTTTTTCAAAAGTTTCCGGGGTGTGGGGCAGAGCCCCACGGTTTTATCGTTAAAAAATTATTCCCGTGGCATCATAGTTTTCATCGTTGGAACTACGCGGTTGTTGCCGCTGTCTACGCCGAAGCCGGCGTGAGTTGTTTCGGTGGTTAGAATGTGGTCGCGGTGGTCGTCGGAAGACATCCAGACTTCTACCAATCCGTACGGTGTGAGATGGATGTATTCGATTATACCGCTGGGCAAAACGTACCAGCGTTGCGAATTTGCGTTTTCCATGTAAAGCGAACCTACCGCGCCGAAGAAAAGGGCGCGTGTTATCATGTCGTCGTAGTAGGGGTCTGTGTGGCCGGTGGAGTGTTCGCGCACTTGCAGATAGCTGAATAAGCGGGACGCCTTCGATAATCGCGGGCAAAGGATAAATGGCGGCAAGCCGTATTCTGCGCGTATTTCGTTTACAATTTTGTACAGTTCAAATTCTTGTGCGTTTATACCGCCCATTGTGTTGTAATCGGCAATCCACAGTGTACGTTCAAGGTCTGTCATTTGGCGGTGCGGGTGGGGAATTGAAGGGCGTGTATGAGTATAATGCGGCGCGTGGATTATCATTTCCGCAAGCTGTTCCGATGTAAAAATCGCGGGCACGTCAAAAACCCCGTGCCAACCGTTAAGGGGTTGTGCTACGGGTTCGGGAGTGTATGGGCGTTGCGGTGTTCGTATAAGTATACGCGAGTCGTCTTCCCTCGCGATATAGAAATCGTATGTTTCGGTGGAAATGGAAAAAATAGTTCCTACGAAAAAAACAAAAGCAAATGTTGCAAAAATAAACGCAAGCAAATTCCGCATATCATTTCCCCCGTTCCCGACAATTCTAATACAAAAAACACAATTTGACAACCAAATAATGTTTACATATACTGCCTTAAAAGAGTATATGTGAATGGAGGGATATCCTTGAAAATTCTTATCGTTATTGATATGCAAAAAGATTTTATTGACGGTGCGCTGGGTACAAAAGAAGCGGTTGCAATTTTGCCCAATGTGGTGAAGCGCATTGAAGAATCCACGAGAGAGCTTATTTTATTTACGAAGGACACCCACGGCGAAAATTACTTGGAAACACCCGAGGGCAAAAAACTGCCCGTGAAGCACTGTATAAAAGGCACGGACGGCTGGCAAATTAACGAAAGCGTTTTGAATGCGTGGAAGGAAAATAAAACCGCAATCATAGCGGCAGAGTCTGTGGGGAATATTTTTGAGAAATCCGTTTTCGGCTCTACCATGCTTGTGGATTGCATCAGGCGGCTTCACGAAGAATGCGCAAGAATTTCCGAAATAGACATTATCGGGGTTTGCACAGATGTTTGCGTGATTTCCAACGCCATCATGCTAAAAAATTATCTGCCCGATATCGAAATAAGCGTAATTGAAAATTGTTGCGCGGGCGTTACGCCCCAAGGCCACAAAGAAGCGTTGAACACAATGAAAATGTGCCACATTAATATAATCTAGGAAGTGTTACAATGTTGGGAATCAATTTGATGTTTGCAGGCCTTGCCCTAACATTAAACGGCGCAAGCTACTTTGTTAATTTTGACAATAAGGTGCGAGCGATTGCAAACATTTTGATTGGTATTGTTATAGGAATAAACGCGATTTTTCAAGTTGCGCAAGCGGACTGCAATGTCACGTTTGGGTTTTCGGCAATCATGTGGATGTTTTCGCTAAATTATTTTATTATCGCCGCGCATATCTTTTTTAAGAGCGAGAACTGGAAAGTGTTTGGGCTTTACGCGTTGTTTGCCGCAATCGTGTCTTTCGTTTTTGCGGGGGACGCGGTTTTTGCGTTGCAACACGGTGCGCCGCGGGTGATGGTGTATCTGTGGTTTATGTGGGCAATTTTGTGGGCGCAAAGCTTTTTGGCTTTGCTTTTTGAAATAAAAATCATCGACAAATTTTCGCCCCATATTCTAATTTTGAACGGAATAGCAAGCACCTTTGTACCCGGAATCTTAATTTTATTGGGGGTAATTTTATAATGCTTACAGTGAGAACGAGAGAAAACTGTATGTACGACCAAGTTTCGCTGGGGGAAGTAATGCTGCGTTTAGACCCCGGTGAGGGACGCATTCGCACAGCGCGGAATTTCCGCGCATGGGAAGGCGGCGGCGAATACAATGTTGCGCGTGGTTTGCGCAAGTGCTTTAAGCTTAACACCGCCATTATTACAGCCTTTGCCGACAATGATATCGGCTACTTAATTGAAGATTTGATTCTGCAAGGCGGCGTTGATACACGTTTTGTAAAATGGCTTCCATATGACGGAATCGGGCGCAATGCCCGCAACGGTTTGAATTTTACGGAACGTGGCTTTGGCGTTCGCGGGGCAGTCGGAATTTCGGACAGAGCAAACACCGCCGCCGCCGCTTTAAAACCGGGCGACATAGATTGGGACTATATCTTTGGCACGGCGGGAGCGCGGTGGTTTCACACAGGCGGCATTTTTGCCGCGCTTTCGGAAACCACTGCCCAAGTGGCAATTGATGCCGCAAAAGCCGCAAAAAAACACGGCACTATCGTAAGCTACGACCTAAATTACCGCCCGTCCCTTTGGAAAGACATTGGCGGAAAAGCCAAAGCCCAAGAAGTAAACAAGGAAATCGCAAAATATGTTGACGTCATGATTGGCAACGAAGAAGACTTCACCGCTTGCTTGGGGCTTGAAATAGCGGGCAACAGCGAAAATCTTTCCGCGCTTAATTTGGACGGATACAAGGCAATGGTAAATTCTGCCGCCGCCGCGTACCCCAACTTCAAAGTAATCGCCACAACCCTGCGCGAAGTTCACACCGCAACGGTAAACGACTGGTCTGCAATTTGTCTTGCGGAAGGAAAAATATATCAAGGCACACAATTCCCTGCGCTGGAAATTCAAGACCGCGTGGGCGGCGGCGATTCCTTCGCGTCCGGTTTAATCTACGGGCTAATTTCAGGCGCAGACTACCAAACCGCCCTAAACTACGGCGTTTGCCACGGCGCGTTAGCCATGACAACCCCGGGCGATACCACCATGGCATCCCTCAAAGAAGTTGAAAATCTAATGAAGGGCGCGGGGGCTAGGGTGCAGAGGTAAGATTTTAAAACCTTGGGGCAATGAAGTGAGCGGTTTACCGCGAACGGCACCTCCCCCAAACCCCGGAAACTTTTGAAAAAGTTTCATCAAAACTTTAACTAAAAATCGCCGCGTGAAACGCGGCGATTTTTGATTGCGACGTTGTTAATCGCTGGTCAAAATTTAAAGTTTTTGTTCAAACTTTTTTCAAAAAGTTTGTGGGGTTTGGGGGAGGTGCCGTTCGCGGTAAACCGCTCACTTCATTACCCCAAGGTTTTAATGTTTTCAATAGCCCTATTTTTATTTCATGCACGGGCAAGAACCGCAAAATGGTGATGGTCTTCTTCTTTTGTACATCATGCAGAAATCGTAGCACGGGCGCGGCGGTGGAGGTGGTGGAGGTGGTGGCGGCGGCGGTGGGGGCGGTGGAGGTGGTGGTGGCGGCGGAGGTGGGGGTGGGGGTGGCGGCGTGTCGGTGTTTGTGATTATATTTATGTCGCCGCTGTAGTCCAGTTTATCCAAGTCGGGGTAGTCTGTGTCCCGCAGTAATTCTTTTAGGTTTACGGGGTCGTCGGCGTTGGGGACGGTAAATGTCATGGGTGCGATGGGATATAGGTTGCTTCCCTCGGGCAGTTCTTCGGAAAGGGTGTATTCGCCTTCCCGCAGGGTGAATGACACTGTACCGTTTATGGTGGTGACGGCGTCACGCGTTCTGCCTGTGCTGTTTTCCGTTAGGGCGAATTTTATGCCTTGAAGCGGGGTTTCGTTTTCGTCCACTTTTCTTATGCGCACCTGTGTGGTGTGGCCGCTTCCGCCGCTTCCGTCTTCAAGTTTTATCCACATATCAACGCTGCTTACGGTTTTCACTTCGTCGTTGTACTTGAACGATGCCGAGTTGTTATAGTGAAAGCCGTCGTGATCTAAAATTGCTTCGGTTGCGCGGGTGTCGTAGTATACGAGGTAGGCGAAGGGCAGATTTTTTGCGGGATGGTTTTCGTACAAAACGGCGTTGTCGCAGTTTACAATGTTTACGGTGTGGGTTGTGTTTTCGGAAAAATGCAGGTCGCCCAAAAGCAATTTAAAATGCGGAATTTGAGATGTGTCGTCGGGGTTTGGTGCGCCGGGCGCATCGCCGTTGTTTACGTGAACAAATTTCAGAATGTCGTCGACGGTTTTGCCCGTAAGTTGTCCTTCTGCGTGCATTTGCGATACAAATTCCTCAATTTTAAGCCCGCGGTTGCCTTTAAAATACAGGTCGGGCAGGTAACGGTCGATGGGTTCGGAAGCATCAGGCTTTAGAAAGTTGCTGTCTGCAATTATGCGGAAAGCGTCTTTTCCCCACCAGTCGTTATTTTCTTCGCGCCCCATTACGCGGATTATTCGCAAAGAATCTTTTACATATTCGTGGCCGCTGCTTAGCACCGTGCCGAATCGGCCGATTACAAGATAATCCTCCAGCGAGCAATTTTCGTAGTGAAACGGCGAGTCTACGGGATAGCCCTGCCAAACGGCGAAGGGCATAAGATATTCCTCCCGCGAGCTTTGGTATCTTTCGTCTGTGGGGTGCGCGTTGGAGTAGTTTAATGAGGCGTCTGTTGTGTAGTACGCCGCGCCTTTGCTTCCGCGAAGGTCGCGCCAAGTTAGGTTTTGATGCCCCACCTGCAAGCTCCAGCGAAACGGCTCGAAGTTTTGATAATCGTTTTCTTCCACCTCGGGCCAATCCCACAAGTTGCCGCTGTGTGTGCCGTATCTGCCGCTTTTGCCTATTATCGGCCCGGGCGTGTTTGGTCTGTCGGGGGCAGGGCCGCCGCCCGGTTCGACATCAACATCTATATGAACCTTCACGCCGTTGATAACGGCTTCTATTCTTGTTGATGTTTTCTCATGCACCCATGTTTTGTACAAAACATACACAGATGTCTCCAGCCAGCCCGTGATATTCGCGGGCATTTCTCCGTAGTGATTTTTGTATCCGTCATCAAATAACACGTCCAGAAAAAATTTGCCTGAAACGTCGTTGCGGTAGGTTCGTGTTCCCACTACGCCTATATCGCCATCCCCGTGGATACTGATTGTGTTGTGTCCAAAGCCAATCAATTCCAAAATGGTGTTGGCAGAATTATCAAGCTCCATTGTAATAAAATCTCCCGCAAATATTCCTTGCGGGCCGCCTTTATATTCCAGCCGTATTTTAAGCATCATCAGGTTGCTTACGGTGTCCACCTTATGGCCATCCACCATAAGCGAAAAACTTGTTACTTCCACAGTGTTGGGCATTTTTTTGCCTCCCATTATAGTGATAGTACAACCTATTCACTGCGGGAACTTCGCGTGACAAAGTAAAAACAGGGCTGTTGCAAAATTAAGACCACGGGGTAATGAAGTGAGCGGTTTACCGCGAACGGCACCTCCCCCGCACCCCACGAACTTTTTTGAAAAAAAGTTCGACAAAAAACTTTAACTTAAAATCGCGCAAATGCGCGATTTTGGGATTGCGATACCGCCTATCGCTAGTCCATGTCAAAGTTTGGGTCAAGCCTTTTTAAAGGCTTGCGGGGTTCGGGGCAGAGCCCCGAGAACTTATTTTTTCTTTTTCTCAAACGTCAACCCACTCAACGCCGCGAAGGGGCTGTTTTTTGGGTCGGGTTTATCTTTTTTGTTGGCGTTGTCCAAGAAGGCTTGCACTTCGCGTTTGGACATGGAGTCTTTTTCGGCTTTCTTGCGTTTCTCGAAGGTCTCGTATTTCTCTTTGTGACCGCAAGAGCAGATGACTTGGCGTTTTTCGCCCGTGCCTACGATTTTTACATACTTGCGGCAGTTGGGGCATTGACTGCGGATTTCTTGCGAAAGGCTGATGCGGGAATTGCATTCGCGGTCTTGGCATACCAGCATTTCGCCTTTTTTGCCCGCGACTTGCAGCATGAACATACCGCATTCGGGGCATTTTGTTGTGGACAAATTGTCGTGTTTGAAAACTTGGGTACTGTTTTTTATTTCGGTAATGATTTCGCGGGTGTAGTTGCGGATATCTTTCAGAAAGGCATTTTTGTTTGCCTTGCCCGTGGCAATCATGGAGAGTTTTTGCTCCCAGTTGCCCGTGAGTTCGGGAGAGCGCAAATCTTTCGGCACGATGGTGAGGAGTTGCCGCGCCTTGGATGTGGTGAAAATATCCTTGCCCTTTTTCTCCAGCATAAAGTTTGCGAAAAGTTTTTCTATGATATCGGCGCGGGTTGCAACGGTGCCAAGGCCGCCCGTTTTGGACAGGGTATCGGCAAGGGTTTTATCCTTTGTGTCCATATATTTTGCGGGGTTTTCCATTGCGGAAAGAAGAGTTGCTTCGTTAAACAGCGGCGGCGGCGTGGTTTTTCCCTCGGTTTGTTTGATGGATTTCACGGGGACTTTTTCGCCCCGTCTCATTTCGGGCAGACGTTGCGTTGATTTTTCTTCCGCTGTCTCGTCTTCGTCATCATCGTCCGCGCCGCTGAAAACCGCTTGATACCCCTCGGACAAAACCCGTCTGCCGCCCGCGCGGAACATTTCCGTATCAATTTTTATTTTAACCACCACTTGCTCATACTCAAACGGCGGCAGAAAAACCGACAAAAACCGCGTGATTACAAGGTTGTAAATCTTGCGCTCCTTGTCGTTGAAATTGCTGAAATTTACATATGACTCCGTGGGAATTATCGCGTGGTGGTCGCTAACTTTTGAATTATCCACAAAATTTTTGTTGGGCTTAATTCCCGTGCGGATAATTTGCGCCGCTATTTTGTTGTATGGCGGAACGCAGGTTTTTAAACGCTCTGCCAAGGTTGGCACGATATCGTCGGAAATAAACCGCGAGTCTGTACGCGGATATGTTAGAACTTTATGTTCCTCGTAAAGTTTCTGCATGATGGACAGCGTTTCCTTTGGCGAGAAGCCGAATTTTTTGCTCGCGTCCCGCTGAAGCTCTGTAAGGTCGTAGAGTTTTGGCGGCATTTTGCGCTTGATTGTTTTTTCAATTTCCGCAACAACGCCGTCTTTTTTGCCTTGCAATTTTTTTAGAATTTCGTCGGCTTTTTGCTTGTCGAAACACCGCGCAGAGCCGTTTCTGTCAATCCAATTTACCTTAAAGCCGCCCATATCCGCAGTAATACCGTAGAACGGTACCGGTACGAATTTGCGGATTTCTTCCTCACGCTTGGCGATAATCGCAACCGTGGGCGTTTGCACGCGCCCCGCCGAAAGCGATGAATTGTACTTTGTGGTTAAACAGCGCGTTGCGTTTATGCCCACAATCCAGTCCGCTTCCGCACGGGCTTTTGCGGAATCGCAAAGGGGTTCGTACAGCTTGCCGTCCTTCAAATTTGCAAAACCTTCCTTGATTGCCTTGTCCGTCACTGACGAAATCCACAGCCGCTTAATCGGCTTTTTGCACCGCGCCATCTCTATTATCCAGCGCGCAACAAGTTCGCCCTCGCGCCCTGCGTCCGTGGCAATTACGATTGCGCCAACGTCTTTGCGCAGGAGTAATTCCTTCACAGTCTTGTACTGTTTGGACGTTTGCGGAATCACAACCAGCTTTAATTTGTCGGGCATGATTGGCAAGTGGTTTATGTCCCAGCTTTTGTATGCTTTGTCGTAGCCTTCGGGGTCTGCAAGGGTTACAAGATGCCCCAACGCCCACGTCACTATATACTGCGACCCTTCCATAAAACCGCCGCCGCCGCGACATCCCAACACCCGCGCAATATCCTTCCCCACAGATGGTTTTTCTGCCAATACCAATGTTTTCATTTGAAATTCTCCATTTCTTGTTCCGCTATTTTTATCATGTGAAGCATAAATTTATCTGTTTGCGGTTGCACATTTACAAGCCAGCGCAAGTTTGCCAATTGCTTGAAAAATTCAAAATCCGCAAGAACTTTCGGTTGCAAGTTTGCGTACTCGCGCAAAAAATTTTCCGCAAATTGCGGAAACCCCGTGCGTGACATTAGCATATATGTCCATGCAACGTCAAAACGAAAATCGCCTTGGTTTAGCGCGAAATCCGTAATGTATAGCTTTTCGTTTTTCCCCCGCAGAACATTCCACGGGTGATAGTCGCGGTGAATGTAGCATAGTGGTTGTGCTTCTGTTTTCGCGGATTTAAGCCGTTCAAGTGCTTTTGTGTAATTGTCGCCAAGTTGGTTTTTTTCGATAAGCCGATGTATTTCTGCCGTTTCGGTTTGAATGAAGCTTTCTTGCGGCGGCGGTTGGTTTTCGGCTGTGTCTAAGATATGCAAATCATGCAACAGCTTTGTGAATTGCGTGAGTAATGTTTTTTGCGCGGTTGCATCCGCGTTTTTGTAGAAATCCCACAGCGTACCGTTTTCTATATACTGAATGTACATTCCGTTTTTACTGCGGCGAATGGGTTTGGGTACGCTATACCCTTTGCCATGCAGGTAAACCAATGCGTCCCATTCGTCGTTTATGCCCGCGTGATTTGCGTACTCTTTGTAAATATGTTTATGCCCGTCGGGCAGTTCTTCCAGCCTAACTTCTACCTCGCTTGTTGTTTTTATAATTGTCTGCTTCATAAAATATCACGCCTTATATGCTCAAGCAACTTTTCGCACCCTTCCGTCACGAGCTTGTATGTAAGCTCGAAGTCGCCTGTGTACCACGGGTCGGGGACGGATACCCACGTATCTTCGGAAAAATCTGAAAGCAACTTTACCCACGCGGTTGAGGTTTTGCTTTTAAGCCTTAAAATATCCGTCAAATTGTTTTCATCCATTGCGACGATTCCGTCAAATTCTTCCAAGTGCCGCCGCTGTAGTGTTGATGCTTTTATCCCCGTATGTGAAATGCCGTTCGTGTTTAGAATGCCAGCCGTTCCGGGGTGCGGCGGTTTTCCCGTATGATAATCCGCCGTGCCGCAGGAGCTTACAAAAATTTTATCGTCTAAATTTTCCCGTGCAACCATGTGTTTGAAAATCGCTTCCGCCATTGGCGAACGGCAAATGTTACCCAAACACACAAACATAATTTTCACATTAATCCCCTCCGTGTTTTATTCTACTGCATATACGAAAGCTTTACAAACAAAAAGCCTTGCTGTTGCGCGAAACTGAAGGTGTGAGTAAAATGTGAATGCAGTAGATTAAAGATGCTTTAGTGAGAGAAGGTCGCCCCTATGCCAACAATGACCAAACCCGAACGCTTGGATAAAATGTACGTTAATAATGACACGCTTTCAACCAGAATAGGGTTGCATGATAAATATAGTGTTAATAAGTACGGGTGGGGGAACTGGGTTTTCGACCGATACACTTTTGCTGAAAATATTAATGTTTTAGAATTGGGTTGCGGAACAGCCGATATATGGCGCGACAGAGAAAATGGTTTGCCTGCAAAAGCAAATATTATTCTTTCGGATTTTTCACCGTTAATGGTTCAGAAAGCGAAAGATTTACTTCATGGCAATTCGATTTTCTCGTTTCAGCAAATAAACATACAGGATATCCCCTATGGTAGCGATACTTTTGATATTGTTATTGCAAACCATATGCTTTACCATGTACCTGACAAAGAAAAGGCTTTGGCGGAAGTTAAAAGGGTTTTGAAAACGGGCGGGCGTTTTTATACGTCAACGATTGGAGAAAAGTCATTAGCGGAATTAAATGAAATTTATGAAAAATTTGATGATAAGGCTTCTTTTTCTTATACTAAAAACATCTCATTTACCCTTGAAAACGGATTGGAGTTGTTGTCTAAATATTTTATCGAAATAGAACAACAGCGATATATCGACTCCCTTGAAGTCACAAATGCAAATGATATCATTGCTTATATAAAATCGTATAACGAAGTACCCGATTCTATCATCAGTGAACTCCGCGCCCTTGTAAATGAGGGTTTTATTGATGGCGTGTTTAAGATTCAAAAAGAACAAGGTATATTTATTTGCACAAAACAGGAAAATAAGAATGCTTAAAACTGTATCAATTCGGAAGGAGTAAAATAAAATGCAGAAAAGAAGACTTGGCGATATGCTGAAAGGCGCGGCAATCGGAATTGTTTTAACCATTGCCGTAACTGCCGCGATACCCGCATTTGCAAGGGTGGCGCAAGAAACGATATCTGTTAATTTTAACAGCATACGCATTGCCGTAGACGGGCAACCGATTGAAACGGAACACGAGCCGTTCATATTTCAGGGGCGGACATATCTGCCGACCCGTGACGTGGCAAACGCGGTAGGTTTCGATGTTACATGGGAGGATGCGACAAACACCGTGCATCTTACTTCGCGTGAGAACCTCAATGTTGTTCCGAATTATCCGCCGCACCGTCCTGCGCAAACGCCTGCGCCAACTCAAACTCCTGCTCCAACGGCAAGCCCGTCTGGCAGACGCGACGGCAGACCAACAAACCCCGCAATTTCGCTGGAACGCGCCATTGAAATCGCGTATCAAGACCTTGCAGAGCGTGGAATAAACGCCACTTTCCGCTCCGATTCGGGCATGGATTGGGAACGGAGCCAATGGGTATGGGAATTGCTTTTTAGAACGCAGGGCGAAAGAATGCCGTTTATCGAGTTTTACATTAGCGTGGATGATGGCAGTATCGTAAAGTTTGAATGGGATGATTAGGGATGTTTTATGTACTTGTGATTTTCGCAATTGTGTTTGGGCACGATATGTCGCCGCCGCAACCGCAAGAACCGACCGGCGGCGGAATGGTAGCACTTACTTTTGACGACGGGCCGTCTGTGCATACGGGGCGCATTTTGGATGCGCTGGAGCGTTACAACGGACGGGCTACGTTTTTTGTGCTGGGCAACAGGGTAAATTCGTACCGCGACACGGTAATTCGTGCGGCAAATTTGGGCAACGAAATAGCAAACCATTCTCATACCCACGCCCGCCTTACCAACCTGTCCGACAATTTGGTAATGGAAGAAATCCAATCTGCAAGCACCGCAATCGCGGCGATAACGGGGGTTTCGCCGCCTATTTACCGTCCGCCGTTTGGTGCTACGGATGAAAGGGTCGTTGAACTTTCTGCCGAACTGGGATACGGCATTGTAAAGTGGACACTGGACCCGCTGGACTGGCGCGACAGAGATGCCGACACAATCTACTACAGAATCATGCGCGAAGTGCAAGACGGCTCTGTGATTGTGCTTCACGACATACACCAAACAACGGCACAGGCGATGGAGCACGTAATTCCGAGCCTTGCGGCGCGTGGGTTTCAGCTTGTTACCGTGTCCGAACTGATGGAGTACAGATACGGCGGGCTGGACGCGGGGGAAATTTTCGGCTCGTACTGCGCGTGGCGAATCTGGGAGTAACTTCATTTTACTGCGTGGTTATCGTAACCGTTTGCGTTGTCGCGTCCCACTCCACTGTCGCGCCTGAAATTTCGGCTAACGTGCGGGGCGAGACAAAATGCGCTCCATGCGCAAGCGGTCTAAGAATTTTTGGATATCAAACGCAAGCCGGTCTATTATTTCTTCGCGGGCAAGGGGAAGCAACTCGTTAATTCGTTCATCTTGGAGCATTTTAACAAGATGAGTCGCCCGTTCTTCGGCATCCCAAATCCACGGGTAGTGTGTGGTTAGAAGAACCCCATCGCCTGCGCTGCAAAAAACACTAACACGCAGACCAAACTGCTCCATAAATTTTTCTTACTATCTTTGAAGCTTTGTGAACCGTGGACGGGTCTACAACGCTCATTGCAACGGCGTATGGATGGTATTTTAAAAGAAGCGGGATTTTTTCTTCCAACACAGCGGATGTGCCGTCGCCATTTGGAAAAACGCGGCAGTCGTTTTGGGCGGGGCCGTCGTGGGAAAACCCGATTGAAAGATTAGTTTTTTGCGAAAACTTTAAAAATTCTTCGTCCAGCAAAGTGCCGTTTGTTGTCATTTTGTAGTGGAACGTGTGACCCGTTTCCGCTTTGATGGCTTGCGTATACGCAACCGTATCGTAAATCAATTGCCGCTCCAAAAGCGGCTCACCGCCATAAAAAAGAATACCCGTTGTGGTCGTGTCTTTCATGCCAAGTTGCACAGCCGCTTTCGCAACTTCAAGCGACATTCGCTCTGCGCCAAGTTCAACAAAACAGTAACGGCAACGGATATTGCATTGGTTTGTAACGTGCAGGGTTAGTTGCATTTAATTTACCCTCCCTTCGGGCAGGGTAATTTCAACCCCACTGCCCATTGCGTTAATTGTGAGTTCTGCGCGGAAATTTATTTCGGGATATGCCGAAAAACCCGCGACAAAAAAACGCTGCGGGTTTCCGTTTTCGCAAAGCCAAAACTCTGCGGAAAAAGTATCCGAAAAAATGCTTCCAATGCCAAGCATAGCCATGATAAAATCGGGAAGCACAATTTCGGAAGGGGGTGTATCGTACAATTCACGCAGGATAATATGCGTGTGCAGGTCGGTTTTTTCTGTTTCGATTAGGAAATTTTTGAACAACTCGGGCGAAAATGGTACGACAGGCGCAAGCATTTCTGCCGCCATTCTATGGATGTTCATCGCGCCAAGCTGTTGATATTGCGCCAGACCAAAAGTGTTTATCGTCTCGGGCAAAAGTTCTTCGCCGCCCAGAAAAATTCGCGGCTCTGATGTTTGCCCGCCACGCGTTACGGTGTACACCATCACGGGCACGGTTAACCCTGCAAGCCAGCCGCCCGGACGCATTACTGTAGAAATAAGGCTTCGCGTACCGCAACAGGTGGTTATCGTTTTTATGTTGAAATCCATCCCTGTTTGCGAAGGCTCGCCGCCGTCTGTTGTTTCGGCTTGAAGCGAAACGTCTATGTCGAACGCGCCGCGCCGCGCCGTTACGATATCCGTAAATTGGTTTACCGTTTGCGCAACAAAATCATACCCGCAAAAATATTGCTCGGGTTCGGGTGGGGGCGTGAGAGTTGGTTCCGGCGTGGGTTCGGGTGTAGGTTCCGGCTTCGGCGCAGGTTCTTCTTGCGGTTTCGGTTCGTATTCTTCCGCAAGTTCGGGTTCGTACATATAAATTTCTGGTTCGTAGGTTTCGGCGGTTTCGTAAATTTCAATCGGCGTGTAAATTTCAAGCGGCGTATATGGTTCTTCCGCCGTGCCGCCGCAAGCCGCAAGAAAAATCACAGCGGTAACAATCCAAAAAATTTTATACATATCGCACCCCGTTTTTTACACAAGTTTACACGAAACACAGGTACACAAACAAGCCCTTTTGCATACTATACAGCGCGAGGGTTTTTATTGCTCCCACGCACACCGGGAGGTGACTTCACATGATTTGTGGGCTACTGCAAATTTTACAAGGCTTTTTTTTATTTGGACACTTGGCGGGCGGCAACTCCTTCCCACAGCCGCTTTCCTCCGATGAAGAAAAAAAATGCTTAACAATGTACGCCGAAGGCAATGAAGATGCCAAAAACACACTAATCGAACACAATCTGAGATTGGTAGCCTATGTTGCCAAAAAATACAACAACCATGCAAAAGATGCCGAAGACTTAATTTCCGTAGGTACTATAGCGTAAGTAAAAAACCATACAAAAATATACTTTTAGTACAGGCATTTTTCGGCGGATTCCCCATATAATCAACTACCTAAAATTTTAGAGGTAGTCCAAAATGGAGAAAAAAGAAGTTGACGCAAAAGAAAAAATTATTCTCCCAAAAAATTTACAACGCGAGATGTTCAAATTTTTTCTAAAAACTTCCGTGCCGAAAATTGCCGAAGCTAACAAGAAACGACAGCAAACCCCTGAAATTTCAAGTGAGGGGTGCTGATGTAAAATGTTAAGCACAGCCATTTATTTACGAGTGAGTACGCAATAGAAAAACATATGTATACGCAATTAAGAATAGGCGGCTCTCCCCGCCTGTTTTCTATTTTACACCAAAACCATACCCAAACGCAACGGAAACGCTAACCATAAAATCATATTTTTGCACCGCTTTTGTTTTCCCTTGCACCGTTTACGCATGGAATAACGTACCATTAAACGCCGGTATGCCCCGCAAATTCTAAAACCCCGCCGCCTGTATTTGTTTCTGCAAGCGGCGGTTTTCTTTCCCCCTTTTCCCGCCAAAAATAAAGATATATACTACAATGCCGCCGTTATCCGTTCCCGGTCGGCTATACTCCGATAAATTACAAGCGGTCGAGAGTACCAAACATTGCCATAATCACCGCTATACGAAAATTGCACCTATTACCCCAAAATGCACCGCTATAACCCCTCGCCGGGAACACGCCCCAACTTCCCCCGGTGGATGAAGCTACACACCGTGCCGGAATAATCCCGCCGCCGGTTGTTACTTCCCGCATGGGTTCTACCCCTCGCCGCCGTTCGATATGCAAGCGGCGGTTTTCATTCCCGCCCTTTTCCCGCCAAATATTAAAACCATATACCGCCGCGCCACTGTTATATGTTGCCGCGCTTGCTATAATCCGATAATTGCACCCATTACCCCAAAATGCACCGCTATAAACCCCACCGGGAACACGCTCCAAACTTCTCCCCGCTTGCATGAGGAACACACGCCGGGAATTATCCCCGCGCCGGTTGCTTCATATGCCCCACGTTTCACGCTGTACGCCTTTGTTATACTCTCACCCATAACAAAATCCATGCGCCGGAACAACGCCGCTATACTCGTTATAGATACCCATACACGCCGCCCCGGTTGGCTCTCACGGTTGGGAATTTCCCCCGCCCTTATTCCCGCCAAAAAAGAAAATAAATATATCAGCTATGCCGCCGCTTTATATCGCTTCTATCATGTCGTATAACGCCCCCATGCGCGTTATATAACCATATTCACATACATATTCCCGGTTGCTTTGCTTATTTGCACCCATAAGACACGCGCCGCCGCTCTTTGAAGTTTCCAGCGTATACCCTTTAAGGCAGGGTAAAGAAATAAAAAATAAGATTTTATATTTTATTACCCTGCCTGTAAGGGTACGCTTTCAAACTATCGCTTGCATACGGCTATCCTTTGCCTGTTATAAGGCTTTGCATATCTTTTATGGGTTCTATCTCTATAACCACAAATAAAACGCTCTAAACGATTTTTATAGGCTCTGTATGGTTTCTTTTTTGGCGGGTTTCTTTGCTTCTCCCCTTATGTGATAGTCAAGCCGGGTTATATCGTGCCAACTTCCACAATCTCCCACCTTAGTCCACCTATCCCATGTCTTTCTTTATAAAAGTTTCAGAAATTTATGGAGAGGAAAAGTAACCCCCCTGCCCGGTGTTGTTTCTTGTTTTATTTTGGGGGAAATAGGGGGGGGGATTATTCGACACACCCCCGCTATATGAATGACACTCACGCCGCCGCATAGCTTCATATATGCGCGTGTTGGCACGTTTGCCGCTACCCGCATAATAATATTTACTACCCGCTTACCGCGCTAAACGGCTTTATATTGCAATACCACGCATACCCCGGCGGCTATTTGCAGCCCGGTGAGATTATCCCACAAAAAAATAAAAAAGAATACCCCGCGCCAGTTGCCGCCGTTTCATCATGTACACATGAAAATGTACCACTTTTGCAAAACACATTTTTGCCGTTTTTCAATTATGCGTTTTTATAGTGCATTTTCAGTACGCAAAAACGGAATATTGCCGCCGTCCACTTTTGAGAGTACAGCACAAACACAGATAAATACAGCGTTTCAAGATATGATTACATTGGAATTATAACGACACACTAACCCTAAAACGCCTAAGTGCTGTTTATGCGAAAATAAGGTGCAAAACCATGTATACAATAAAGACAATGATACTTAAAATGCACCATTTACGCAAAAGACGTATTTGCAAAAAAATCATACATCATAATTTTGTTATGACAAACAATAAAAATACATCAACAATTTAGCACCTACTGTAATTGCCATATATGCTCATTAAGTTATGGAATACCATAAGTTATAATTAACCAACGAATCATACGCTTTTTTATATTCGGGATTTTTAGAATCAAATTCTGACGGTACTCCGATTGATTCTGATGATACTGCTATAACATACTTGCACGCATTATAAGGTATATGTTCTTTTTCTTTTTCTCCTACTTCTAAGTCAAATAATCTTTTTGCTTCTTCAAATGCCGATTGGAAAAATCCACCTTTGAATAGAGCAACCATATTTACGGAATGGAACATAATCAACTTCGAGAATGTTACTTGTGACTTGTATGCTTGGTTTTCTTTTATCTGCTCCATTATTTCAATGTACTTCAATGATTCCGTTGCATTGCTCAATCTATTATATATTATTGCACCATAATAACATATGAAAAAGAGCATACCAAAATTGCCATAATTATCAGCCACTGTATCAGCTACATTTTTGCACTCAAACAACACTTTTAAGGCATTTTCATAAATACCATCATCATTTTTTTCTATTTGAAGCCATAATTTGTATTGCAAATAAACATGATAATCTGAATTTTTGTACAAATCATCGGCATTTTGATTTCCTATCACCCTGTCAATTTCAGGAATTAAACCCGCTGATTTTTCATAAAACCCTTTGAGTATTCCCACTCTAAATAGAGATAGTAACAGATAGAGGCGCGGAAATGGTATCTTAAAATCTGAATTATTACTACGCTGGACAATATCCCAACAATCATTTTCAGTTTCAAAATCTTTAATTTCTTCTTCCGTATATTTGCTTTTTCCACTTCTATAATAATTATTAAGAACATTCTGAATTTGGCTAGTTCGTTTTTCTTTTCTTTCATACCATTCATAGTCGCCAATTGAAATAGTATTATTTAATTTTATTCTTGCTAAAGAGAGAACTATATACCCTTTGTCATATTCCTTATGCGTATAGCTAATTAAATTTCTTCCATAATCATAATCAAAACGTAAATCAAGCATTGAATCAATGCCATGTTTAATGTCTTTCAAATTGATATATTGATAGATGTATTCTAACAGTGTCCTTTCTTCTTTGTTTCGGTCACGAGAATCTATTTTTCTATATGATGCCGCAAGACTAAGTGCAGTCCAATATGTTGAATAGGGAGAATTTTTATCTAAACCCAAAATATCAGAATCTTTTTCCATAGAATATACAGCGTTAATAATTTCAGAGATTTCAGTATCATTTTGCATACCTAAAAAACTAAAAAAATATTCCTTTGCTATTGGTTCAGGTATGCGCTCAGACAAAAGGAAAATTTTTCTTTTGGCGTTATAGTTTTCCATTACTTTATAAACCGAACAATAAGGCGTAGTCTTTACATGAATTTCATTAAAGTGCATTTTGGAGTTTATAATTGCTTCTGCAAGTGATGTACATAAAAATTCTTTTTCTGTATAAATTCTAAACTTATTAAGTTTTGTTAGTTTTTCTAGTGCAGAAATATCTTGGATTTCGGGTTTGTCTGGAATTTCATCATGCACTTTCACGGTCACTAACTCAACGAATTTAGAAATAAAATCAAAACCAATACGGCTCAATGGCATTCCGGCTATTATCAAGTGTTTGCATTTTGTATAATGAATAATACCATTTGCATATTCCAAAGAATCCCATTGCTTGTTTGACAAGTCTAATTTTAGAGTAGAAATTATCTCCTTTATTTCTGCACTATTAAAAGAATAACCCCTAAAGCTATATGTCTTATATATTGGTATTTTTGTATATATTTCCGTAATATTCGTTCCTGTAGTATCTTGAGAAGCATTATCCTTAATATTAACAATATGATTTTTTTCGCAGAACTTTACTAGGTGTCGTGGATATAGCTTTTTATCAACTCCATAATCATAATTTATGGTATCAAAAATGCTTTTGTTCCATATGTCATTTCTGCAAATGATGGAAAAATAAAAATCTCTTATGTTTGTGTTTTTAAGATATTCATCCCTTGTATCAATAGAGCAAGTATTTTTGTCTAAGTGTATAGCTGTAAAGTATTCAAAGAATGAAGTATGTGCAAATTCAAAATTTGTGACATCCTTATCCCAAATCATCAAACAGTGAGATATAGCAATTGAATGCTGTCCTAATAATGGATGTATATCAAGAATTTTCAAAAGGTCTACTCTTGATATACTGTTTTCTTCTGAATTTAATATATGTGAAATTATGCCATCACAAAATTTCATCATTTCATTATGAAAATCTTTGAAATGGTCACGCTTAACCCGCTTTATATTGTCTTTATAAGCCTTAGTATCATACAGTACCCGATACTCCCATTTGCATATAGCTTCAAGCAATGTTTCAAAAGCAAGCAACATATCACTTGCAAGGGGTTTCCTGTTAATTAAGTCTATATTTCCGCTCACATCCTCTTTTTTATTATATTCACTTATGAAAGGGTAGGCATATCTTATAAACATTGGGTAGGTAAAAATAGATTCTTTTGTGCTATTCAAAAACTCTCGTAACTGCGAAAGAATTATTTTTGCTTCTTTCCCATTGCTAGGATACCTGTAATAATGACGTTTTCTATCTGAACCTGTTTTTTTATCATACTTTATATCTAATTTACGCAAGCGTTTCATTGATTTGAATATCTTTATTACTTTTTTATCGTCCATTGGTTGTATATTGTAAATATTTGGTATAATATCACCTTTGCTTTTTTCGGACATAGAAAGTAAGCCCTGTTCGATTATTTCAGGTCTTGTTGACACTATGATTTTATCAACAAAAAATCCTTCATTTTTGAAAATATTTTCAATTATTTCCGATTTTTCGATAAAAAGTGTTTCAAAATCATACCCTCTATTGATTAGCTTATACGCTTCGTCAAAGCCATCAAAGAAAACAATTAACTTTCCTGACTTTTTAATCCAACCTGCATTTCTATATTGCTCTACTAATGTTCTTATTGCTTCAAGATTGGATATGTTTTTCATCGGAATATACACACATTGCCGACTTTTAGCAATCTTTTTGTACATATACCTAATAGAAACTGTTTTGCCCAGTGCCGGTTTCCCAGAAATTACAAACAATCGCTCGTCACTCTTTTTAATGCGGGTTATTAGCGAATTTGTTGTAATTTTTGAATTTTCATTTTGGGAATAAAGAGGCGTAAAATTATGTTCGACATAGTTATTTATTAAAAATTTAATTTCATATTCATTAGAAACAAAATGCTGGTCTCTAAGAACACGACACAAAATATTAAGTGTTTTTCGTGATAAGTATTTTGCTTTCAATGCCGTAAACAACAATATAATAGTTGGTATAGCGGCTAAAAAAGCTAAAAACAAGTGTATATAATCAAATATAAAATTCATAACTACCCCCACGGTAATTGAAATCAATCGCAGATACCATTAAATTCCAATTCAATTTCTTCTTCCTCTGCTGGGAAATGTTTTGGGAAATATTTGATGTAATCATACACCATTTGTGCCATGAAAACAATCCTTAAACCAATTTGACCTTAAATCGGGTACACTCCCACTTGTCCTATACACCGGGAATACACCATGTACAAGCATAAAAGGCACTTAGGTATTTTAGGGTTAGTACGCCGTTTGTTTTCCTCTGTGGGTATGCCGTCAATCCCTGTATATATCACGTTTCCATAATGCAAGGAAAAAGACAACGGCGTAAAATACCGTTCCCATGCCCTCAAAATGCACTTATAACGCGCATATCTGTAAAATTGAAATTAGCCGCTTGCAAAATGGGTACATTACAAAACCCCTGCAATTTTCTAACCCACAGAAAAACAGTTTTGTAAAAATAGGTAAAACCCGGTACATTGCCCCTTGTACCATGCCCCCGGCTTCCCCTCATTTACCATAAAAAGGCACTTAGGCGTTTTAGGGTTAGTACGCCGTTTGTTTTCCCCTGTGAATGTACCGTCAATCCCTGTATTTATCGCGTTTCTATAATACAAATAAAAAAGGAACGGCGTAAAATACCGTTCCCATGCCCTCATATTTCCCCCAAAACCCGCATATCTGCAAAATTGCAAGTTGCCGTTTGCAAAATGGGTACATTGCTTTACTTGTTCTTTATTGCTTGCGTGTTTTTGGTTATTGCGGCGGTCTATCCCCTAACAATGCCGGGTTTACTTTTATGTAGTCTGCCGGTCTGCCCCCGGTGGAATTTTTCTCTACTCGTAAATATCCCCTTTCCTCCAAAAAATTAAGTATCTCGTTTAATCGCTCCATAGTGCGAAATTTTGACTTTGTGCCTTGCCACATTTTTTGTTTTGCTACTTGCCGCTGTCCGTATTTGGTTATACGCTGCAACAAATATATAGCGTCGTTATTGCGTTCATCCTCACCGGCAAATACCTTGTATGAATGTTCCGCTAAACATTCCGTAACTAATGCGGCGTTCCTTGCTGTTGCTTCGCTTATGGGTATTTTTGCGGGTTCTTGTTCATCTTCGTAACATTGGAACGCATGAAATAATCCCGCTATACGGATAAAAAGCCCGAACGCCTTGCCGTTCCAAGATTTGGCTTTTTCTAAACCGTCCTCTATGCGTTTTTCGGGTGTGTCAAAATATTCCACGGCGTACTTTTTGGCTTCATCTGATAGTTTTAATGTTTTTGATTTCTCCATTGCAATTACTTTTTTAAGCATATAAAAGATTGTATCGTTGTATTTCGTGTATATCGGCTGTGTATCGCTTATGGCTTTGCGTGTTCCGGCTCTTGCGGCGGGATATGCAAATACTATACGCCCCGTTAATCCCTTGCCGGTGTTTTCATCATCCATAACAATTTTGTGTATTACATACGGTTGTACGCATATTGCCATTGATATGGCAGGGGAGTGTAATTCTTCGGGTTCGCGGCTTTTACGGTGTACGCTTATATAATCGCCGCTATGCCCCTTTAAGTATATTTCTATTTCATCCCCGCCGCTTTTGTATCTGCCTTTCATGTTGCTAAAAACTCCCCCCTCACCACTCGCGATAAGTATACGCTCTCCATTATTTGCCATGAGTGTTATTAGTGCTTCGGATGTAGTATCATCTGCCAGTAGTGTTAATGCGTGTTTGGGTTTGAAGTTATCATAATCCTCTTGCGCTTTTCTCAAAATATCGTCTTTTTCTTTTGTACCGTCTATTTTGCTTTCTGCCCGGTTTAATGCCGCTTTTAATGATTTTCGGGTTGCTTCACTTGCCGATAATTCTTTTTTGTTTTCGCTGTTATGTGCGTTTTGGCAATTCAAAAACGGCGTTATGATGAAGCGTATAACCTCGCTTTTTCTTTCGGCGGGTGGGCTTACTGCAACGGCGTATATTGATAATTGCTCTGTGTTGTTATTGATTGATAAAACATTGTATTTCTTTTGGAATACTGCCCCCAATGCCCCTAACACTAAAACCCCTGTCATTTCCGGCGCGGTTTGTGTGTACTCTGATATGCTCTGCATATATTCCGCTAATGTTGCCGGAAATGCCGCATATGGGAATGGTGGCGGGGTTATTACGTCTATCGGCTGTATCTCTCCCCATTGTGCGTACTCTTTCGGTGGAATGTAACCGCTGTTACCGGCTATCTTTTTAAGATATGCCTGTACTGCCCTTTCCCATATTATAGTTATCTCTTTTGCTTCAAGCGGTGGAACACATTTTTTTGATTGTTCCACATACTCACTACGAGATTTTTTACAATCTCCATATTTAACCAACATTGTAAAAGCGAATTTCGCGAGTGTGGCGTTTCTTTGCCCCGCTGGAATTGCTCCCGGTATGTTTCCCGCCAAATTTCCCGCCAAAAAAGAATTATCGTTATTGCCGCCGGTCGTGTCTGTGGTTGCCGGTTGCGTGGGTATGTTGGTTGTGGCTTGCGTATGCGTAACCGTTTCTATTTGCGGTGGTTCGCTTGCTTCATCCGTTACCGGTGCTTCATCATGTGAGTATAATTCCGGCGCGGGTATATCCGTTGCGGTTGGCTGTATAACCGTTCCTTGCGGCGGCTCGTTTGTTTCATCTGTTGCCGGTTCTTCATCATGTGAGTGTAATTCCGGCGCGGGTATATCTGTTGCGGTTGATTGTGTTATCGTTTCGGCTTGCGGTGATTTAATTGTGTTTGATTTCCGTATGTTAATATCAACATCTAACATATAATCCGCTAACAGAATATCACCGTCAAAGTATAACACTTCCGCGCCGGGATTACCAAAGAAAAAACGTGCTGTATCTGCGGCGTATTTATCAAAGTATGTAAATATCTCTTTTGTCATTTTCTTTAATGCTGTATATTCCTTGCCACATGATATAATCTCAATTGGAAAATATACATGGAAGCGCGGTCGCGGTGCTTTGCCGTCTTTTTCTTTCATATGATTACGGCTTGTTACCGTATAATACGGCGTATTGGGAAAATCGGCGCGTAAAGAATCGTATGTTATCCATTCATGCGGTTTATCAGAATCGGTATTATCAACGTCAAACATTATTACGTTTGACTGTATGTAATTATCATTCTTGCGTGTGTTTCGCTTATATGCCGCCGCTACATGGTCATATGCAACGGCGGCTTTCAGCTCGTTTGTATTGTTTATTATCCGTTTTTCTCTGTAGAATTTGTTTAACGGTTCGCCGCATTTATCGGATGTAAACAATTCAAAACTACGCATTGTTAAACGCTCCTATCTCGTTTTTAGTTTTAGTTTGTGTTAAACTCAATATCGGTTATTTCCAAAACGCCAAAAATGCTGTTTGGTTTTGGATGGTTTATAACCTTTACTTGCCGTATGTGCTTTAATAAAAATTGTCGCTTTTCTATGTTGTTGAATGTGTGCCAGTTCCTTTTGAAATGCTGTATTATTTCTTCTTTTGTTTTTGGTGCAATTAAACTTTTGCTTTTTTCTTGCGGCGTTAATTTATCAATTTCCGCTTGTATTTCCTTACGTTCCTTGTCTATCATCTTTTTAACGCCCCGGTATTCTTCTAAACTGGAATTATCCTCAATGTAAGAATCCAAAAACGCTTTATCTTTCGTATCTAAAACCGTTAATTTGTTTTGCAGTTCCTCAACACGCAACGCCGCCGCTTGCTTTTCTTGTTCGTCTTTCTCAAAATCCGGCGCGGTTAGTGTAATGTTATTGATGTAGTCAATTACGCCGGTTTCTATCTTTTGTGCTGTTACGCTTTTTGTATCACACGCCCCCACAATTCTTGACGGACATACAAAACTATGAATTGTTTTATCTTTTACCCGGCTTCCGTTTTTTGACATATGCGGTTTCATCTTTAAGCCGCATACACTACAAAAAACAACGCCCACAAAATAATTACGTTCAACCCCTCTCTTTGTTGATGTAGTTCTTTTGTTTGCCTGTATTAAATCTTGCGTTTCGTAAAAAAGTTCCTTGCTAATTATCGCTTCGTGTTTTCCCTCTACCTCAAAATACCGCTCCGGCTGTTCAATGCCATAACGCACAACGCCAATATGCACCGGGTTAGTGAGTAGCATATAAATTGTACCGCTGTTCCAAACATTGTTTAACTTTGTGGGTACTTTTTCTTTGTTTAGTGTTTTAGCTATGCCGTTTAGTGTCATGTTTTGGCGCGTGTACATATCGAATACCCGCCGCACGGTTTCAGCTTCGGCGGGGTTTATCTTTTGTATTTTGTCGGTGTTATCTTTATCGTAACCAAAAGAAGTATTACCGCAAGCAATAGAATAACCCTCTCGCGCTTTGCGTTCCATGCCTAACCGTACACGTTCCCCGATATTCTCGCGTTCAAACTCTGCGAATATTCCAATGATTTTTAGAAACATCCTACCGCTTGCCGTGGATGTATCTATGCTTTCCGTTAGACTATTGAACGCGCAACCATGTGTTTTGAATAGGTCAATAAGCTGTACTAAATCGGCAACGGAACGAGTAAGCCGGTCAAGTTTGAAAACGAGTACATTTTTGACATACCCGGCTTTTATGTCCTCTAACATTCTGTTTATCGCCGGTCGCTCTGTCATGTTCTTTCCAGAAATACCCTCATCCAAGTAAACGTCATACACCGCCCAACTTTTGGCAGAAACGTATGCTTTTAATTTTTCCACTTGCCCCCGGATGGAATACCCCTCTAATGCTTGCTCGTCGGTCGAAACTCGGCAGTACACAGCAGTTTCCATAATATGAAAAACCTCCCTGTGAAAATTTTATTTGCAGGGAGGCTGTTCTATTCTTGTTTATCCATCTTCTTCCATATAGCCCGGTTTTTCAAAATTTGGGCTTGCTATGTTTTACCAGTCATATAAACGTAAAATTCCATATTTCGGCAACTTGTGCGGTCATGTTATTATGTCTATGCCGCCGCTATACCCGTTTATGACTGCGAAAATGAAATTTTGCGTACCCGCAAACCCGCATAAACACTGGGTTTTTCGATTGGGTATGTTTTTCTACGCCGCGGCTGTTTCGACAGAGGAACAGGCAAAAGAGGGGTACTCAATCCGCGCACAGGAAGAAAAGCTAAGGGCATACGTCACAATCAAAGAATGGCTACTGTACGATATTTATTCGGAAACTTAATCCTTGTCTTTGATACAATGCCATCATATCAAATCGCCAATACTATGTAAAATAATGCTAATATTAAAGGCTTCCAGCGATTACACATTCTCAGTCGCAGAAGCCTTTGTTTTTATATTAATTTCAGGCATTTATAGGTGCAAATGAAGAAGTCGCATGTTTTTCGCTTTGAAAGAATGAATCGTTAAAAGGTATAGGGAATAGTTGAAATGTTGCTATTTGTGTCTGCTCATGTATTTATTAGCAACTTCCACTGTGAAGCTAACTCTGGAAGCACCACTTTTATGTCATGGGAAATACTCCATTTAGCATACCGATGAATAGGGGCTTCTCTGTCAGTATTAATGGCAATTATAATATCGGATGATTTAATTCCAGCACAATGTTGTTCTGACCCCGAAATGCCGCACGCAAAATAAACCCTTGGACGCACAATTTTTCCCGTTTGACCGATTTGCCTACTGCGGTCAATCCATCCTCTCTCAACTACCGCTCTTGATGCACCAACTTCTGCGTTAATTGCAGTAGCAAAATTATATATTATTTCCATATTCTCCTTAGACCCTATCCCCAATCCCACTGCAACAATAATGTCTGCAGACGCTAGGTCTTGTGTTATAGGTTCAAACGATTGTTTGACCAGCTTAATTAGCGGCTCATAATCCAGTTTTATTTTTACAGTTATTATATTGAAATCATCTTTTGGCATACCATCGACATGCTTTAAAAAAACACCCGGTCTTACTGTTGCCATCTGAGGGCGATGATTCTTGCAAACTATAACAGCCATTCTATTTCCAGCATCTGTTGGACGTGTTTGAATTAAATTCCGAGTTTGAATATCAATGTCTAATTCGGTACAGTCAGCAGTTAATCCCGTGCCAAGTTTTGCAGCAATGCGTGGCGCAATAGAACGACCTAAAACTGTAGCACCAAGTAAAAATATTTCTGGTCTATAGTCACTAGCTACCTTGGAAATAATTGTGGGGTATGACTCTTCATTGTAAAATGGGTATGTTGATGAATACTCTATGCAGTACACAATATCAGCCCCATTGCATTGCAACATTAACAAATCGTCGTCATTGCACTTGTCTATCACAACTACACACACTTTCGAATTTAGCTTACGCGCTAACACCTTGCCACATCCCAATAATTCTAAAACTACTGGGTCAAATTTTCCATCAATGCGTTCGCCATATATCCAGATTTCAGAGGTGCAATCATTGGGGTTAACGATTTTAGGAAACTGTATATCACTTCGTATAATATCCATGTGCAACCTCCTAATTCAACAAGAAATCATGTATTTTCTTTACAAGGATAGCGGCTATCTCTTGGGTGTTGCCTTCAATAAATTCTGTTGTCTTAGGCTCGTCCTCATTGGGTTTTCCTGCATTTAATACAGATGTTGGAGAGCCTCCGAGTCCGCATAACGATTCATCCACATCAATATCTACAAAACTCCAAACTTCCAACGTCTTGCTTCTTGCGGCTTTTATCATATCTACATTACGATATCTAAGGGAAATGCCCCTTTCAATCGTTAACAGTGCTGGTAATTTAATAATTAACTCGTCCACGCCGCTTTCCAACACTTTATTGGCTTTGATGTAATTGTCCTCCAATTTACATATTTCTGAAATACATGTTGAATGAGGAATATTTAGCATTTCAGCAAGACCTGCCCCAACTTGGCTGGTATTACTGTCGGTTGACTGTTTTCCGCAAAGTATTAAATCAAATTCACCTAATTTTTTAACTGCTGATGCTAAAACATAAGAAGTAGCTAAAGTATCAGACCCCTTGAATGCAGAGTCTGACAAAATTATGGCTCTATCTGTACCAACTTTAAATGTATCCGATATTAATCTTTTTGCTTTTGTACTTGCATTATGCATACATAAAACGGTCACACTGCTACCGGGTACTTTATCTTTGAGTAAAAGTGCATTCTCAAGCGAAGCTTCATCGTATGTGTTAAGTGAGAAGCCTGTACTTTTTTCGCGTTCAACGTGACTTGGTGTCGGTTTTATACAAACAAGTATATTCACAAAATTTCTCCCACTTTAAAATCAATAAAAGTCTGACTATTACTTTTCTTTTTTTCTGTATATTTTTATTTCCGTTGAACCCGCACAAACAAGATAAAATGGGTGTGGTTCGCTAATTACAGAATCTACTCCCATTTTACAATACTCTTCTGCAAAGTTTGCACCAGTCTCTGCAAAAACAACGACAGCAGTATTGTTCTTTTTTGCCACAGATAATATTTCTTCAAGTGTATTGTTTGCCAAAGTCATACCAGTAACAAGCGCAATGTCAGCATCAACCAATAACTCTAAAGTTCTGTCGCCAAGTTTTGATGAATCTTTTTTTGTTCCATGTTCCACTTTGACACCATGTATATCTTTGCCCACTATTTTAGAATAGAAATCACATGCGCTCACATTAAGATTTCTACCTTTAGTGAGTTCATATAAAAATCCTCCAACTACACCAACTACCAAAACATTGTGCTTGTTCCCATTTTTTGGTGTTCTGGATTTTAATACATTCTTTACTTCATCGCAAACTATTTTATTACGCTGACTTGCTTTTTCATAATTGTTTCCATTTATCTCAAGCCTTTCATCTGGCTCGGAAATAATAGATGCGAATACAGCATCAAGATAAGCAATTGTAATTCCAATAGTAATTGTTTTTTCTTTGCTTATGAGCGGTGAGTATAAAAGATTTTCACCAATTATACTTTCATCGACACCGTTTACATAATCTTCAAGATAACAACAGCCTTGATGTTTAGTTTGAACGATTAGATATTTCAGGTTGAAAATAGATTCCTTTTTCGTAAGTTGCAAAATATATTGATTTTTCCACAACCCGCGAACGATGCACCTTTCATCGTGAATTGCATAGTGACTCTGTGCAATTTCAATCAATCGATTTGTTATGTTATTCAAAATGACCAACAACTCCCTTACTTTCCTTTATGATATTTATAAAACCTTATGCAAACTATGAGAAGAACAAATAAAACAGCAAGACCAATTAACCATCCTTCGAAGCCACTCAAATATTCAACCTGTGTTGAACCATTCGATTCACCATACACATCAATAGTAGATGTACTATTTCTCACTAAGCGAATAATTAGGCTGACGACATTATCCAAAATAAAAACATAAGGAATACTCATGAAAGGCATGGTTAATGTCTTAAAAATAATGTCCGACTTGTTGTCTTTTTCGACATATTTAAGCAATGACAGAGTATCCCTTAAAAAGTCACCATTAATATCTGACTTACTGTTAATTTTATCAATGCAATCACCGCAAATGAAAGGCGATTGTATACTATCCTTTAATGACTCCTTACCAAGACAGGGGTCAAACAAACAAAAGTTGTTTTTTTCGTGACCGAGTTCTAAGTCCTCTCGCATCACCATACAAACTGTAACACAAACAATTAAATATGACAAATATTGGTACTCGTTTCGCCCTGAAACATTAAATGTTTTCATGTCTTTCAACGTAACAAGACCCATCAAGTTGTTTTTGTCCGAAACATCTTGATGGTTAAAGCAGTTATCCTCTAATGGTATTTGTGTAATTCCAATTTTATACCCCCCAGCCTCACCTTTAAGCAAATCATAATATTGCTTGTGTTCGTAGGAGTGCTTTTTTCCATATGGTGTTCCTTTTGGAAATTTCAATAAGCGATTTGGATGGAACACAAAATCGAAAGTTTTTTGTTTTTTATTTAGGATAGAACACAGCGTCGCTAAGTTTGGGGATTTAGCAATTCCATCCATCCAATATAAGTTTATTCTATAACCAGCCATAGTGTTCCCTCCAATCTCAAAACAAACTAAATTAATGGATTACAGGAATACGCTTCAAAAATCTATATATACTCGTTTTGCCAATATACAACTTCTTTAGGAAGCTCACGGCTTGACCACATAAGCATTGACATTGTGTATCCGTATGCACCAGCATTATGGATTGCAATGATGTCCCCTAATTTTGGATTTGGTAAAGCTACCTGCTTGCACAATACGTCCGTAGGCAGACATGAACGTCCAGTCACTGTATAAATATCCGATGGAGCTTCATACTCCTTAGACACTATATTACATGGATGTTGCTCTGCCCAAGGCATAGCTGGTCGCGACAACCCATTAATACCACAATCGGTAATAATAAAGTTTCGTCCTCTAGATGTTTTAATATCTACAATTTCAGTGTAATATGTTCCAGCTTCAGCCACCATGATTCGACCGAACTCAACTTGTAGTCGAGGGGTTGCGAGTGAGCTTTTGAAAACATTTTTGGTTGCCTTAAGAGATGCATTTCCGAAATAACTAATATCAACAGCTTTAGAATTGTCGCAGTAGGGAACGCCTATGCCGCCGCCAAAGTTAATCAACTTCAAGTCAAAACTTAACTCGCGAGACAGCTTTAACGCCAACTTTGAAGTTTCGCTATAATGCTCGACCAGCGAGTCAGCATCTAATACTTGACTCGCAACATGAGCGTGGATGCCAGAATAAGGCAAATTGTACATTGAAGCTACAGAGGAAACCACCTCTTCATCAATTCCAAAGACACTTGCTTCTCCTGCCATAATTTCACCAGCATTTGATGGTTTATGCTTAGTGTTTACACGAATGGTTATATCTGGAGTTTTATCGGATTTTTTATAACGTTTCTCAATTTGACACAAATCTCTTTCTGACTCCGCATCAACACAACCTAAAAGCATGGCTTCATCAAACTCCATATCTGATTTGCCCGGTCCACAATATGTTATTTGCTCTTTTTTAAACCCATTGGAAATGGCAATATTCAACTCTTTCAAAGATGCAACTGTCACTCCATCACAAACATCAGATAATATCTGTGTAATCACTGGATTTGGGTTCGCTTTCATAAAATACATGAGTTCAAAATGACTGAGCGCACTCTTCATTTGAAGTGCGCGCTTATGAACAAAATCGCCATCATAAATATATAATGGCGTTCCGATTTTTCGTATCTCTTTAAGCGACTCATTAATAGCATTAATCATTTTTATAACCTCTAGCACTCTTTACAAGCTCAACTACTTTCATGCCACATGCTGGAGCAATTGAAACCCCAAAGCCAGACATACCACAACAGTGAATTAAGCCTTTTATTTTTTCAGAGTATCGAATAATGGGTTTATCACCTTCTGCATAGGAGCGTACACCAAGCCACGCATTAGATAAATTCTCTTTCTCCAAAGAGGGCATCCGAACGCTCATGTAGTCCGCCAATTCTTCATGTAAATCATTTTTTATATCAGCGTCTATTTCTGGGTAATCATCCTTATTTTCTTCTGTAATTTCATAGTTAATTGTTGGACCTTCTCCAAAAAGAACGGTTGTTTCATCATCATATGGTCGAATATACCACTCCGAACCTTCATCAATATCCTCTAATATAGGGAATGGATTAAAAGGAGTGCGCGGTTCCACAACAGCAATTCGCCGTCTATTATTGCTGATTGATAAAGTTTCTCCTGCCTGTTTCGCAAATAAATGCGCGAGTCCGCCGCAGGCATTTACTACTATGTCAAACTGTAAAATTTCATCGACACTGCTTGATGTTTTTGCTATAAGCTGGATTGGGTTTGTTGCGTCCTCATGTTCAGAATTCATGATTTGTACATCACAATTTAAACGGAATTTAACTCCAGCTTCTTCGGATTTAATGTGCAAAAAGCTAACAACGTTAGAGCAGTTAATGTATCCATCGCTAGGACAATAACAACCACAGATTATATCGTCTGTACTGGCAAGGGGAATTCTGTTTTTTATATCAGAAGGAGAAACTTTAATTGTTTCAATTCCCAACGCACATTGCAATGCAATCCGTCGTTCTATTTCTTCAGCCTTTTGCGGATTAGTAGTATATAAAATGCTACCGTAACGCTTAAGTCCAATATTGGAATCTTCATCATTAAACTGCCCATATTCGTCTAGAGAAGTTTTTGCAAAAGAAGAAAGCATCTCATCTCCCGTTTGTTGCATTACCATCGCCACAGACTTTCCTGTTTCCCAATCGCCCAATAAACCTAAACGTTCGAAAACAGTTATATCATAGCCAACTTCTTTTGAGAGGTAATACGCAACACTGCAACCCACTATGCCGCCGCCAATTATTGCAACCTTCGTTTTCTTACTCATATCAAAACATATCCTCTCTAAAAAACATTTACCGTCCTCCATTTTCAATGCCATATGTCATTTTATTGAAAATACAGAGATGTGAAATCATAAGCTACACATATTGTTTTACAGCAAATGCTAATTTACTTTATTTGTTGGCTTACCCTCAAGATAATTAACCAAATTATCGACGAACATCACTTTTTTTCCGATTGTTGCCTCATCAGTTATATATCCAATAGGCGGATACATGATACAATTTTCATAAGTGCTTAATAAACTGGCTTGCTCTGCCGTAAGTTCATCTGAATGGTCAAGAATAAATGTAAAGTCTTTTTTTGCAAGCCTTGCTCCAAGAGCGTCAATATCCAACAACTCCATAGGCGACAAGTTAACCACCACTGAGTTTTCCTTGAAGGAAGATATTAAGTCGCTCCCAAAAAAATTTTCAGTTTCTGGAGTGTAAGCCAAGTTAATGCTTACGAAATCAGAATTTGACAGCAAATTCTTAACATTTTCTTCATACTTAATAGTAGAAGATTCGATTTGCAATTTCCGATTTTTAGACCAGTATGAAACGTCAGCATTGAACCCGGCAGAGGCAATAGATGCGACTCTTTGTCCGATACGTCCCAAGCCCACTATTCCAAATTTTTTCCCAGTTATTTCGTAACCCGAAAATGAATCTTCAGAATACTCACCCTTCTTGGCTTGTACTTTCGCTCGCGATATGTCGCGGATATTTTCCAACATGAATGCAAATACAAGTTCTGCAACACCATCTGTGCTATACCCTGCAATATTGCACACGGTGATACCTTTTTCAGATGCAGAGGCTGTATCAATTCTTCCGTATCCTGTCCCAAACATACCAATAAATTTCAGATTTGGCGCACTATCCATCATCTTTTTATCAACTGCCGCACCTAATTTTACAAGTAAGCAATCAGTTTCTGCCAATTCAACAGTTATTTTCTCGCTGTCTTTTGGGATTAGAATATGCGCCTCGCTCATTTGGCGTACACGCTCCCACTCTTTTGCACCGAGGTCGTCAGTTCCAAAACCAACCATCAAAATTTTCTTGAATTTCATGTTAGCCTCCTAGCTTACTTTAGGGTAAGTAATTGAAATAAAAGCAGGGTATTAGTGCAGTTGTGCGAACAACCGCACTTTTGTTCTCATTGACATAAAAGGCGTGCCTGTAGTACAATATCGTTTGTCGAAGCAAATAGATATTTATACGTCGCAACCAAATTTTCGGAAATTTTGCTGTCATAAAATGGTAACTATGTTTCGCTTGCCTTGTTGATGTTGTATCCCTAGAGCCGAAACAATACCCTGCTATTTGTTCACCTATAATCTGCCAACCCACCGCATAAAAGTTGGGCGGCTGATGCCTAACCTCCGAGCCGCTTCGCTTGCGGAAATTTCTTTTCGTTCCCAAAGTTCGCGGACAGATTCAAACTCAGCCGGACGCTCCATCGGTTTCCTTCCAAATTTTACGCCACGTTGGTGTGCGGCGGCGATACCAGCGGCAGTTCGCTCTCGGTTTAGAAGCCGCTCTTTCTCGGATACATAGCTTAAAATTTGAAGCACCAAGTCCGCTACAAACGAAGCCGTTATATCACGGTCTTTTTGCCGTGTGTCAAGAAGCGGCATCATATCCAAGACCACCATGTCTGCGCCTTTTTCTTTGGTGATGCGCCTCCACTCATCTACCAAAGCATCACGGTCGCGCCCAAGTCTATCCAGTGAATCAATTACCACAGCATCGCCGGGTTCGAGTTCGTCAACCAGCTTTTGGTATGCCGGACGTTCAAAATTTTTACCCGATTTCATTTCAATTACAATGGCATCTTCCGGCACTCCAAATTCGCGCAATGCGATAATTTGCCTGTCGGGAGTTTGTTCTCGTGTACTGCATCTTACATAACCTTTCAGACGTACATCCATGTGTACCGCCTCCTTCGAAATTGGATTTGCTTTTACAAAGCAATCAAAGAGAGCGTTACCACATAATGACAGCATAAATTCCAAAATACCGCTTGGTTTCAGCCTAAAGCGGCAGTTTCATTATTGCTCTTAAGAGGGAATACTTCAAAACACTTGGGCATCTTTTCAAATATGTATAGAAATCAGTTGTACGGCAAAAAATACCGCTATAAAATCTCGCAAGTGTTTTGAAGTATCGCCTACAACGTGCAATGATGGGCTTGAAAAGGAATGATGCTATATGGAAATTAAGGACAGGATAAAGGAATTAAGGATAGAATTGGGGCTTACCCAAGCCAAGTTTGCAGAACGTGTTGCTATTGTTGCTTCCTTCATATCGGAAATCGAAGGCGGCGTAAGGGAAATAAACGAACGCGCTATCCGTTTAATCATTGCAGAATATAATGTTAATGAAAATTGGCTGAGACATGGGCAAGGCTCAATGTTTAACGAGGATATGAGTGCCAAGGTATCCGAAGCGATGGGGCTTTTCAAATCCCTCGATGAGCATTTCCAAGACGGTGCTTTGAAAATGTTGGAAACACTTTCTGAAATAAATAGTGCAACAAAAATTGCCCTGCCTCGGTAAACTCCAAGACAGGGCAATTTTTTAAGTGTTGGTTATGCCGGGACTAATTCGTGTTGCAATTTCTCAACTCTGCTAAGAGGAAGTTTGGTAACATCAGCCACATCAGCGGGTGACATTCCCTTGCCTAGTAAATTTGCGGCAATTTCCAACTTGTCATTCAGCCGCGCTGTTAAAATTTCCGCTTCGTATTCCACCAATAAAATATCGTCCAAAGCTGACCTCACTCCTTCATCTTCAAATTCTTTGATATCTCCATAAAGGTGGTTATATAGTTTCTTTACCAACCCTGCCAATACATACGCATCGTAGCTGTCTATATTTCCCGCCTTTTCGTACTCGGTGATGCCTTTCAAAATACCATCATTTATTAAAACCTTGAGTGCCTGTGCGTTTTTCCGCATGGCATCCTCATTTTTCCCCTGCGCCACAGCCTTTTCAATTTGCTGGCGTAGCTTTAGCAAATACAGCGGCAGAAGCGTACCCATGTGTTGGGCATTCAGTTCATCTATATTATAATCCAAAACCTTCAATGTGGGAACGGTGAAATTAATTGTGCCGCTATCTCCGAAGTCAAGTTCCAATGTTACCTCATCGGGCGAGTTGCTATTGTTATCCAGTAGGATGATTTTTGGCTTCGGAAACTTCAGTTTGATTTTATCCTTGCCTGTTTCCCTGTATTTTAGCGCATCCCTGTATCCGTAATCAAAGACACGAAGCACGATGGAAAAATCGTTCGTGTGTCTGTAAGCACTTTCTATTTCTATATGGAAGCGATGCACTTCGCCATTTGCATGAATGGTAAGGATTGTATCGGAGATAGTTTTTCCTAAATCATCATCTATTCCCTCAGTCCAATTGTAGACGATTTTACTATCCAATGGAAAGTTCGTCTTAAACAGCCCATTTATTAAATTTAGTACAGCAATGGAAGAAAGCATCAAAATGCGCTTGAGGATTTTATCATATATATGGCTTATTTCTTCTTTTATAGGCACAGTTGTTGTGTCTGTGTTTTCTTGCAAAGCGAACCCTCCCAGCGCAACCTTTTCTATAATTATAACACGATGCGCTGTGTTTTCAATATGGAGGCGAAGAAAATTAGCGGCTTGGGCTTTGCTTTGCTATAATAGAGCAAGTGAACGAGCAACAGCCCCTCTTAGTGGGGACTGCGCCGGGAATATTCAGTTCTGCGCTTGGCTTTTAATGCTTACCCGATTATTTCAAATTCATGCTCCGGAAGCATTATATAGTGGTCTGACCAGA
>Ga0209755_10000631_pt1 | contig 62508 bp, 50 predicted proteins | sample TergutCo191P1_FD_187301 | JGI IMG/M metagenome (GOLD analysis project Ga0209755, IMG submission 187301) | Cornitermes sp. P1 segment gut microbial communities from Petit-Saut dam, French Guiana - Co191P1 (SPAdes) (version 2) | ecosystem: Host-associated > Arthropoda: Insects > Digestive system...
ACTTTTGCCGAATCAGCGACGTAGTGCTGAGGTTTTCGGCGATGGCAATGAGCAGTGACGACAGAAAGCGCATACACGGAAACGACGAGCGAATCCGCGAGGAACAATTCACGGAAGCCCTGTCGTTTTACCAACGTATGCTTTTGTCGAGTTAGTTTTGCACAGCCACTGAAATTTAGTTACAGGTCACAGGGTAAACTGCCCATTATCTGCGGGAATCAACCGGGGTGTGAACAGTTACCCTAATCTCGTTCATCACGCTACGGTGTGCGCGTGCAGCGGCTGCGGGTTATCTGCCTATACCATGGCTACATCCCACTCTCTGCACGGAGCGCCTCCACAATGTTCTGTCCGCGCAGTTTCTGCGCTGAAACCCGTGTCACGCCCCATGTGATGAAGAGCACACCGAAAATGCAAGCAACAAACGCAACAAGCGGAAACTCATAGTCAAATCGTGCAGTATCAGCAAGAGCGCCATGCATTAAAAATGATGCCAAAATCCCTACCGGCAATCCGAATAACAGGGCTTTGAGGGAACAAAGCAAACTTTCAAACCCCAGCATCCTATTGAGACCGCGATCGTCCATACCTACGCTTTTTAGTGCCGCAAATTCGCGGGCGCGGGTGCGAATATTGGTGGATATGGTGCTGATAACGTTGGTTAGACCGATTAAAATAAGCAAAGCCGCAAAGCCATAGACAAAAATCATAATCATCTGCCCCATATTTTGCACTGCGTAGATTTCAGCTTGTACATCGACTACAGTCACGTTGGGCGTAATATCATCTGTCGTGACGAGGGGTACGAGGGCATCGCGCACTTCGCTTGCGTGTGCCATGAAACCGTCAATATCCACGGGGTCGGCAAGCCAATGATAGATAAGCGCATCAAGTTCCGGCACCAATATCGTTACGTTCGTGCCGCTTGAAACGAACAAGTTCCGAAGCCGGGGGGTCAAATCTGCCGCCCGTAATTCTGCGTGGAGAGGGAGATAAAAGTATTCCCCCTCTACCCATGCGTTTTCAATGCGCAAGACTTGCTCTGCAAAATAATAAGGCGAAATCTCGTGCCAACGGTTAATCCTGCCATCCTCTGTCCATTCAATTTCCCGTGCATGATTGATGAGGATATTTGAATCTATCCCTACGCCGGCGCGGTGAGCTAAGTTTTGGTGGGTGTGAGCATCTACTGTGAGAAAGTTGACAGAAAAGCTCTGTGTATCTTCCGAACCTGCCCACAGGGAAAATTCTGCCGGCATCAAATCCCAAAACTGCTGTGTCAGCATCTCGCTTGGAAAGGTTGTGCGATAGGTATCGAAGTCAACCCCAAACCCAATGATGGGGGTGTTTTCAAAAGCGCGCAACTCTTCTGCCACTTGATTTGCAAGTGCTGTGGGTAGCGGGGCAAATTTGCGTGTGTGCGTCTCATCCTCGTGGGTAGTTCTATGAATGGGGCTGTGATAACTTAGAAAGGTCGGGACATCAAAGTCGGGCCATATCATATCTGTCACTCGCCCAAGCTGTGTGCCAAGACTGCTTGCAGTAATGAACAACACAATACTAAGAGCTATAGAAATTACAGTAGCCCTGAAATTGCGACGGCTACGCTTTATCTGTTTTGCGGCAAGGGTGCCTGAAAACCCAAAAAGTTTTCCGGCGAAAAAGCCCCCGCGGGCTTTTTCCATTTTCACCTCACCATGTCCGCGAATGGCAGAAATCGCCGGGATTTTTGCCGCCCGCCTAGCCGGAAGCCAAGCAGAAAGGATAACAGTAAAGGCGGCGAGCAAAACGGAAGCCAAAATCGCCTGCCAAGAAAGCACAAAACGCAAGGTAAAGGCTACGTCCAAATGCTCATTTAACGTATTTAATGGGGTTAGGAAACGGTTGGCAATCCCCATACCCAAAGCCGCAATCAAGCTGCCGAGGGCGATCCCCAAAGGTGTGCCGCGCAACAGTAGTATAGCCCCCTCATAGAGCACAGTTTCACGGATTTGTTTTTTAGTGGCACCCACACTTTTCAAAATGCCAAACTGCACGCTTCGCTCTGCGGCACTTACTCGAAATGCGTTGGAAACAACAACCACAGAGACAGTAACAACCATTGCACTCAAAAGTCCGGCGAGGGAGAGAATGGTGAATATAAAGCGATCATCCATTATCCACCCATCATTTTCAAACATCTCTGCGAACATGGATATTCCACTTGCGGCGAAGGAAGATATAGCGGTGATGACTGCCACTGACAGCACAATCCCTAAAAGCGTCCACATAGTACGGCGGCGATTTATTTTCAGTTGGCTTTTCGCGAGTTTTACAGTCAGTTTCATTATCGCACCACCTCATCTCGGATGATCCGTCCATCTGAAATGGTAATGATGCGGTCAGCTTGCAACGCGATTTTTTCATCGTGGGTAATGACAAGCAAAGTTTGATTGTATCGCTTGTTTGAAAGTTTGAGTAAATCCATTACCTCGCAGCTTGCCTTACTGTCGAGGTTGCCTGTCGGTTCGTCTGCCAGGATGATGGCAGGGTCGTTGATGAGTGCGCGCCCGATGCTAACTCTTTGTTGCTGTCCGCCGGATAATTCACTCGGCAGATGTTTTGCGCGGTCAGAAAGTCCGATAGTTTCCAAGATTTCCCGAAGCTTGCTTTTCCCCGGCTTGCGGTTATCCAAAAGATACGGCAGCATGATATTTTCTTCAGCCGTCAGTGTTGGAATCAGATTATAAAACTGATATACAATCCCGATATTTCGTCGCCGAAAGATGGCAAGTTCGCTCTCGCTATGTTTATATATCTCGTTGCCGTCAACAATCACGCGCCCTGAATCGGGGCGGTCAACGCCACCGAGTAGGTGCATAAGTGTAGATTTGCCAGAGCCGGACGCACCGACAATAGCGACAAACTCACCTTTATCCACGGAAAAGGAAACGTCGCAGAGTGCTGTAACAGTGGTGTCGCCTTTACCGTATGTTTTTGTTAAATTTTCTACTTGTAAAATAGCCATTTGATTTATCCTCCTAAGTTTCGGTACGACTATCTTAACAAGCCAAAGTGACAATTCGGTGACTGTTTTCGTGCTTTAAGTGACAATCCAGTCACTTAAACAATTTCAGCGTAAATGTAGAGCCTGAGCCGTTGCCGCCGCCTGTCACTTCAATATCGCCGTCTTGTCCTCTCATAATGGATAAGGCAAGAGGAAGTCCGATGCCGTAACCGCCACCGCTTTGCGACCCTTCAAACCGCCGAAAGAGCTTTGCGATTTGAGCAGTCGTAAGCCCCACTCCACTGTCGGTCACGCTGATCCACGTACTAATAGGGTTTGCGCCAACCTCAATGTGAATTACCGAATCCTCCGGAGAGTGTTCCGATGCGTTCTTAATGATGTTTCCAAGCGCTTCGGCTGTCCAGCTTTTATCACAAATCAGCTCGACATTGCCCGTGATTTCGATACGCTGATGTTTGAGTTCCAGTTGAATCTGTAACGGCGCAATTGCCTGTTCAATCAATTCGGAAGAGGGGACAGGTGCTTGAGAAAATGTGACTGTTCCGGCATCGAGCTTTGCCATTTTGAGCAGGGTTGAGACAAGCCATTCGGTGCGCTGTAGTCCTATTTTGATATTTTGTATAAACTCCGCTTGCTTGTCCGGCGGTGCATCTTCCAGCAGGTCAATCATAATCATGGTGGAAGTAAGTGGTGTTTTGAGTTGATGAGAAATGTCGGCTAATGTGTCTCTTAATGTATCTTTGTCATGCTGTAAGACGGCTACCTGCTCGTTTTTTAGCTTTGCCAGAATATGAATGTCATTTTTGAAAATATTCCACACGCCTTCATCACTAACTCGCAGGTCAATATCTTGCCCGTCAATAATCTTACGGATATTTTGGGAGAGCTCTTCAACTTCACTTTTTTTAATCCACACGATAACCAAGCCCCCGTACTGTTTCGATATTGACAGAATCACCAAGCTTTTCTCTTAGGCGTTTGATGTAGACTGTGAGCGTATTGTCCTCCACAAAACTGCCTGAAGAATCCCAAATGTTTTCGAGAATCTGACCTCGTGTGAGCAGTTGCCCTTTGTTGCTTGCAAAGGTCATAAGCAAGCGGTATTCTAAAGCTGTGAGATCGAGCAATTTGCCATCTAAATACACCTTGCCTGCTGATGTGTCAATCACCACGCCGCCGAGCGTGAGCTTTGCATTATTACTGCCACCCGATGTATTCAGCGCACGCCGCACACGCGCCAGCAGTTCACGCACACGAAAGGGCTTAGTAATATAATCTGCCGCCCCGCTTTCAAAGGCGCTGACGATGTTACCTTCGTCATCTACGACCGTGAGAAATATGACCGCTGTGTTTGTGCCTTGCAGCGATTTGTGAACTTCATTCCCCGTGCCGTCCGGCAGTTGCATATCTAAAATGGCGAGGCTAAACTGTGTGGTGGTCATGGCACGCAAAGCATCCGACACATTTTTGCAATGTGTGACGGTGTAGCTTTCTTGTTCAAGGGCGTAAATCAGCCCCGATGCTATCATGGCGTCATCTTCGACGAGTAAAATTTTTGGATTCATTTTATTATTTGTTCTATATTTCTTGACCCATGCAATATCCGATAAATTTCAATATCACCGACACCTTTTGAAATTTCTGTAACTTTGTAGAAAACAGTGTAATTTGACACAGTAAACTGCCTATAGGCGGAGCTGTATGGGCTGGTTTTATACATGAAAGGATTTTGCTTTATATTTGATAAAGATTTTTTTAGCGATGACTTAAATTTGCTTGGGGTACTTGGATAAAATTTTGAGAGCTCCCCTATTAGTTCAAAATAGTCAAGCTCTGCGACTTCTGAAAACCTTGCTTTATACGCCATATGTATTTTCTGCTCTTTCAAAAAACTCATCTTCTGATAGCCAATTAGCATCAGGATTTGCCGCCCAATTTTCTGCCTCTTTTAATTTCTCGTTTACATAATTGAAATAGAGTTTTTCTTCTATATATATAAGAGCGTCTTTACTTATTAAGGCTAATTCTTCGCTATCGCCTTGTGAAATAAAGACGCGGTTATGAGCCTTAACACTTTGCACAATGTCAGAATAATTGTCAACCAAATCTTGAGGTGATCGAATATATGTATTAGGCATGATGTACCTCCAAAATCACGTTTTTCTTGCAGAGTAAGTATACTATGACATAAAATGCTGACAGTGTCAATATTTTCAATACGATAGCATAAAGAATGTTGAAGTCAAGCGATTTTAATGATAAAATTGGCAATATCAAAAGAGTGAGGTGCAATTGTGGGGAAAATAATCTATTGGGGCATGGTTGGTACGGGTGATGTAACTGAAAAAAAGAGTGGACCGGGGTTTTCTAAGGCGGAAAACTCTACGCTATATGCAGTTACAAACAGAACCTACGAAAAAGCAGTTGACTATGCGAAGAGGCATTGTATAGAAAGAGTTTATGCAAATATTGACGAAATGATAGCGGATGGAAACGTGGACGCAATTTATATAGCGACACCACCGGGTTCACATAAAGAATATGCAAAAAAATGCGCGCAGGCGAAAATCCCGTGCTATATTGAAAAGCCGATAGCTCTCAATTTGCGAGACCATATTGAGATGATGGAAGCGTTTGAAAAAACAGGCACTAAAGCCTTTGCGGCCTACTACCGCAGAGCGCATGAGCGATTTATAAAGGTAAAGCAACTCACAGCAGGCGGAGCCATTGGCGAAGTTCGGTTTGTCCATCTCAGCCTTTATCGCCCCGCAAGCAATGAAGAGATAACAAACAAATCATGGCGTATCCACCCCGAAATATCGGGAGGCGGAATATTTATGGATGTAGGCGTTCACCAGCTCGACATACTTGACTTCATACTCGGACCGATTGATGAAGTTAAAGCCTACTCTAAAAATAGCGGCGGTTATTACACGCCGGAGGATACGATAAATGCCGTATTTGAATTTAAAAGCGGAATACAAATGAGTGCAGACTGGTGCTTTACAGCGGGGATAAGCAGAGATGAAATAGAAATCGTCGGCTCAAAAGGGCGTATAACACTTTCATGCTTCGGAACCGACCCGATAATGCTTGAAACAGAAAACAAAACAGATGTATTTGAGTTTAGACCACCCGACCATGTACACCAGCCACTTATACAGACAATAGTAGACGAACTAAACGGAAAAGGCAAATGCCCAAGCACACTTGAAACAGCTTTAAACACAGCAAAAATCTGCGAAAAGATCTACTCAAACTATTAGAAATGGAAAGAAATGAATATCCTCTCTTTTCTGAGTCACCTCTCATAATAAGCCACACCAAGTTGGGTGCGGTTGCTCACTTTGAGCTTTTCCATAATGCTTATTATTCTATTGCGGACTGTTCCCTCGCTTAAAAATAGTTGGGTGGCAATCTCCTTGTTGGTCAAACCTTGGGCGACTAGTCGGGTTATGTCTCTTTCTCTTGTGCTGAGTTTATCCATCAGAGGTGAAACCGGTCGTGTGAGTTGATTTAAGACTTCGGGGTCTAAAACACCACTTCCACTCATCAGTGTGCGAAGCTTACCTGCGACACCGTCTGTTTCATCAGTTTTTAATAAATAACCGTTGGCCCCTGCGGACAGCGCCTGCTGGATGTTTGCCTTGTCTGCAAATGTTGTGAGCATCATGATTTTAACATTCGGGAATTTCTCCCGCATCAGCCTCGTTGCCGTGATGCCATCAACATTTGGCATACGAATATCCATTAAAGCGATGTCAGGCTGTAGTTTTTCGCACAGGGCTAGAGCCGCACGCCCATCTTCCGCCTCCCCTACAACTTCGATGTCATCTTCGAGTCCTAGGGTTAAAGATAAACTCTCGCGGATTAACGCGTCGTCGTCTACTATAATTAGTTTCATGGTTTCCTCCATTTTTCTATCCCCTACCCTCTTTAGAAAAGAGGGTGGCCCCGCAGGGCCGGGTGTTTTGATACACAGAGCTTCCTGCGAACCGGGCGAACGCAGTTCGCCCCTACGATATCGGTATCACACAAACTAGCTTGAATCTGTCGGTTTTTTTTACTGTCAAATTCCCGCCCACTGTCACGGCTCGGTAGCGTAAGTTGCGTAGTCCGCTCCCCGGTGCTTCGTCTTTTTTTATCACACCGTCATTTTCAAAAAGTAATCTGACCAAATGCTTTGTAACATCGAGTTCTACCATTATTTCAGTGGGGTTTGCGTGCTTCATGGCGTTTGTTAGACTTTCGCTTAAAACCGCTTCCAACACGTGCCAGACATTTACTGTTACCCCTGTCATGTCACCTGTGGCTTTGAAGCTTACAGGTGCTTTTTCGTAGCTTGTGCATATCTCTTTTATTCTGTCTACGCCCATGAATGAGACAACCGACATGTTGTGAACCGCATCTCGCATTTTTCCTACACCGGCGTTTAGTTTATCCATTGATTTATCAAACAGTTCAAATGCCTTTGTCGGATTTTTCTCTGCTAGTTTTCTGACTGTCTGAAGTGCAATGTATGCGGAGACTATTTCATGCCCTGCGTTGTCGTGAATGTTTGCGGATATGCGTGAACGCTCTGCTATAATGCTCATCCGCTCGACCTCCGCTAATGCTGCTGTGAGCTCGGATTGCAGGTTTTCAAGCTCGTGATTTTTCTTGGAGTAATAGTCACGCTGTGAAAATCTGAGCTTACGTTCTTTTTTCCAGAAATTTAAGATTAGACCAAGCAAGGTTAAGCAGACAGTTAAAATAAATATCGGCAAATCGAACATTATAAACAACACTCCAAGAAGTGTCGCCACAGGGTAAAAGCCAAAAAACATAGCGCCGAAAAGTGCAAAACCTGTAAATAGCTCTGCCTGATAAATAAGCTGTAGAGGCAGAAGTGCTAGAATTACCGCTATATCTATGAATATAGTCCATCGAATTTTTGAGTGCCTAAACCTATATCTGGTAATGTACATGATAGAAACAAACATAAGTAGGATAAAGCCCAGTGTGTCGGCAGTTTGTAACCAACTGACAAACAAAAGGCTTAATCCTGTGATATTTAATGCATTAAAAACAAGACTAGGATTTATTTTACTCAAATAGTTCTCCTTCTGCCTCCCAGTAGCAAAAATGCGATTGCAAACAGTAGCATTACACCTTGATATATCCAGAAAGAGGTGGTCAGCCCGTCAACTGCTAAGGTAGTGAGAGCTCTCATGAGCCAGTAGGGGTGGAAGATTGCACCTACATATTGCGTAATCCCCGGTAGTGCCTCAATCGGCACCATAATTCCACTCAACAGTAACATGACAGCGGCTACGAAAAAAAATGAGTTTCTGCTGGCGCTTTTACTTTTAAGGAGCATGTTCCAACAAAATGAAAAAGCGGTGTTGGCTATGGCAAATATCAGTAATGTGATTAGAATACCCACTAAAGTTTCCGTCTCCCAATTATAGCGCACTATCCCTAAAATTCCAAGAATAACTATTTGCACGACAATGGGCATCATGGCGGAGAGTAGATTTTGAAATATGTAACTGACAGTGCTGACGGGCGATAGGTAAATCTTGATGACTGAGCCATCTACTCTATCTTCGAGCATAAGGCCTGCGAGCAAATGTGCGCTCAGTACCATTAAATAAACAAGCAATGCAACATTGCCAATAGGGTGATATCTCCAAACATTAGGGAAAAGGAACATTAAAGTTATAGGGACAATCAAACTTGCCAAAAATGAAACGGGACTTCTGATATTTCTGAGGAGTGCAAACTTAAATACCGTCATTTCTGCGCCTCCCCACAAGAAGTACTACTGCGGCGAGTATAGCATTTATCAAAATTAAAACGCCAAAACCGAGTGCCATGTTATTTCCCTCTACTACCTGCGTGCCAAGCGAAACGGGGAGATGGTCAAATATCGCTTCGAGCGCACCGCCCGGACTGAAAATATTGCCTGCAACAATCGGTAACAATGAAATACCTATCATAATTTCTCCAAAAAGATATGTCAATCTGTTGCCTGATTTTTCGTCTTTTGTGAAATAGAAAATTATTGCACCCACCAGTTGGGTTATGAGCGATATGCAGAGCATTACGGCTAAAACCACTCCAAAATTTCCCCAAGCGACATCGAAAACCAACGCTGTAACTGCAACAACTACCCCACCATAGAGAACATTTGTCAGCCAACCTGCTGTCATGATGCCCGTGAAAAATACACGTTGGTCGATAGGGCTCACAAGCAGACGTTGGCGGGTTGAAGTTTTGAGGTCGCCATGTAACCAATCTGCTGTCAAATCTGCACCGAAAAACTGAAAACCAAGCACAAGCGGGATTGCTATTCCGGAAAATATAACATACTGCCCTCCTGCCACATCATATACAAACATATCAATAAGGGTAAAAGCCGTGAGAAAAACTAGGGGAAGGCCTATCACAAGCAGGTTTGTAGGGGATAGCAAATTCTTCTTAAAGTAGTGTCTAAAAATCCATAGAAAAGTATTCATGTTACATATCCCCCTCTCTGAGCGATTTGCCTGTTAATGTTAGAAACACATCTTCCAGATTTCCTTTTTCTTCGGAAATCCCTGCAATTCCACCATGCTGTGTTGCAAGCTCTGTGATGCGGTTGATGTTTCCGCTTTCAACGCCTGAAATGATGGTGTACTTATTGCCGTTTAAACTGACATGCTTCACACCTGATACAGCTTTAATCAACTCAGTGAGTTCAGAAGAGGGGTTCATTGCGGTCAAATTAACCACAGATTCATGACTGGTGCGTTTTATTAGCTCATCCAAAGTTCCCTCGGCGATGATTCGACCCAAGTCCATGATTACTATGCGGTCGCAAACAGCTTCGACTTCTTCCATGTAGTGGGAAGTGTAAATAACTGTTGTGCCTTGCTCTGCGAGTTTTTTTACGGTTTCTAAAATGCGATTTCTCGATTGTGGGTCAACACCTACGGTTGGTTCGTCCATTATTAGAAGTTTAGGCTTGTGGAGTAGTGCGCAACCGATGTTTAATCTACGCTTCATACCGCCGGAAAGTTGCTTGGGCTTTTTCTTTGAGTGGTCTTTAAGTTCGATAAATTCTAGGATTTCTTCAACTCTATTTTTCAGAGCGACACCACGCAGTCCGTATAATCCGCCCACATATCGTAGGTTTTCATAAACATTCAGTTCGCTGAAAAGAGTAAGATCCTGCGTTACAAGCCCTAGGCCCTGCCGTATCTTCAAGTTTTTGGTTGATTGCTTTTGCCCAAACAGCACCACATCACCCGCGTCTGCATTTATGAGTCCGCAGAGCATATTGATTGTGGTCGATTTGCCTGCGCCGTTTGGTCCGAGTAGTCCGAGCACTTCCCCTTCGAGCACATCTAAATCTATTTGGTCAACGACCGTTTGTTCTCCATAGCGTTTTACAAGACTTTTCATACTAGCCAGCATTTATCAATTCCTCCGTTTGTATTTGTTATGGTGCTATTATACGAGAAAAAAGCACCCAAAAAAAGGTACCAAATGTCACTATTTTTGTGAGGTAGAGAACGGTCCGATACACCAAGGGTAGCCTGAAATGGGCGGTTTGTTCTGATTTTTTGCGAGAACAGCGGTGTAGATCCCGATGGCTCGCAAAAAATCAGAACAAATTGCCTATTTCAGGCGGTGTCAGGCGGTATCTGTACGCCCCACCTGCCTAAACCTGTTCTTCTCGTTAATAATCAGCATTTGCAGACGGTTTTCTATGTTTGCAAAGCTACTGTCCGGATCAAGGTCGATGGGTAGGATTTGGATAAATGGGAACTCATCTTTAATGCGTTTTATTGTGCCTCTGCCGCAGATGTGGTTTGGTAGGCAACCGAATGGTTGAAGCAGGACAAACGCATTTACGCCCATTTCGGCATACTCCTTGATTTCGGCGGGAATGAGCCAACCCTCGCCTGACGTGTAGGTGCGGTGCATGATTGGGGTTACGTTGTCGGCGAGCTGTGCAAAGCTTATGTGCGGAGCGTATAGTGGGTGCTTTTCGGCGATTTTGTCGAGCCTTTTTGTTATGTATGTAAACACTCCGTCTTTGGCGTAGGTGAACAGCATTTTTGAAATGGGGAAACCCACATTAAACTCCCGCTTATATGAAATATGCGAGACGACATCTTTTCTGAAGACATGCGTCAGGCGCGGGAGAATTACCTCCATTCCATTATCTTCGAGATATTTTTCCATATTAAAATTCGAGCCGGGGTGAAAGTTCACAAGAAATTCGCCTGTTATAAAAACTTTCGGCTTTGGATTGCTCATGTCATAGGGAACAAGGCAGAAGTCGTCGATTGCGTCTTTAAATGCGTCAATAGCCTTGCCTATCCCTTTCTCTATCGCTGCTGCAATACGGTTGATTGATTGATCAAAGACTCTGTCGATATCGCCCTGATTTAGTTCATATGGGCGAATTTGCCGCCTGAGTTCTTCTAAGGTGTCAAGCATTAAAAGTACCCAAATTCCCGGAAGTTCAAAATTCATTCCGAGCTTAATGCCGGGGTGCATGTCCTTGGAGTCTGTTGCATCGGTGGTTATTATCGGCACGTCTTCAAATCCGGCTTCATTGAGTGCAAGCCGCAATAGTGCGGGGTAATGAGACAGGCGGCAGTCGCCGTGGAGTTTTGCCATTGCCACAGCCACTTCATCTTTTTTATATTTTCCACTTTGAAGAACCGAAATCGCCTCGCCGATAACTATTTGAGCGGGAAAACATGTGTCGTTGTGGACATATTTTTTTCCAAGCATAATCTCGTGCTCGCCACCCATGGGGAGCGGGTAAATCTTTAGCCCCACTCTAGTAAGAACACTGCTCATGAGCGTGCAAAAGGCGGCGGAAGCGTTTGGAACTAGGACGGTTCTTGTTTTTATATCTTCTTTTATAAACTTTTTCGGGTATGCATCAATAAGTTCCCTGTGAGGGGTGAAATTATTAGCTTCGCGCTGAGTAGATACTGTGTTAATGAATGATTTAATTCTGATGTAGAGCGAATTGACGGCATCACCCTCGTCAATTTTTAAAATAAGCGGAATCTTACCACCGACATCAGACATGATGCGGGTTATTTCGTTTGAAAGAATTGAGTCGTGCCCACAGCCGAAGCTGACAATCTGCACATATTCGAGCTCAGGGCTTTTCGCGGCAAGTATACCGCCCGACAGCAGGCGCATATGGTAATTATTCATTGTCTCAACACGGGTGTTTCTAAGACTTACGTCCGCTATGTCCGGGAGTGAATCTAACGACAGCACGGGTATGCCCTCTTTTGTGAACGCTCGCGACAGGTCATGGCTCACAAAGGAATCGTTGTGGTAAGGCCGCCCCGCAAGAACAACGGCGAATTGTTCGCTTTTCTTTGCTTGCTCGATGATTTCTGCACCTTTGGCGACAAGGTCTGTGTGAAAGAGCTTTAAAGCCGCTTCGCCCTGCTTTATTGCCTGAGTAACTTCGATTTTTGATATGCCGTATTCATTACTCATGTACTTAACTATTTGCCGCTTTTTATCTCTTTCGTCAAACCAGTGGAAAATAGGCGCATCAAACTTTATGCCCCAGCGGGCTTCAGGGTTTTCTGAGTTGCGGACGACATATGAGTAGCCTTTTAAGACAGGACAAACATGATTACTTTCCTCGTTCACGCTCTCGCTCGGCATTTCCATAATCATGGGCATAAAAATTCTGTCGACGCTCTGACTCACCAAATCTTGTATGTGGCCATGGACAATTTTAGCCGGAAAACAAATTGTGTCCGAGACAACAAAGGGAATGCCTTTTTCATATTGCTCCACGGAACTTGGACGTGAAATTTTTATGTCAAAACCCAATGCCTTAAAAAATGTCGTCCAAAAAGGCATACTTTCCCAAAATTCCAAAACACGAGGTATTCCGATTGTGATATTCTTAGGCTGGCTCACCGAAGTGAAATCATATGGTCTAAACAGTAGTTTTTCTCTATATAAGAATATATCGGGAACAGCATCTTTCTTTTTTGTTATTGTGTTTTTACCGTTAGTTTCAGACACAACATCGCCTATCTCGCACCGATTACCTGTTACCCAAGCTCTGCCGTTTGAAAAAATAATCTGTGTGCGGCTACAGTGGTTGGCACATGCGGTACAGGGAACATTGCTCATTTGTGTATAATCAAATTTTTCTAATGCATCAAAACCGATGAAACTGCTCTGCAGCTCTGTTTTCGCTACATCTTTGTTCATTTTTTCTATTTGCCTTTTTGTGAGAAGTGCAACGCCTATGCACCCCATTTCACCGGGGTATGGCGCACGAAATACATCTTGCTCCAAATACTGCTCAAGTGCCCTGAGAACTGCATCGTTTTTTATCGTACCACCCTGAACGACAATGCGCTTGCCGAGCGAGCTTGCGTCTGTGACCCTGATGACCTTTGTAAAGGCGTTTTCTACGACAGCGCGGCAGAGTCCTGCCATAATGTCGTCTGATTGTTTGCCGTTTTTCTGCTCGGTGATTATAGTGCTGTTCATAAAAACAGTACATCGACTGCCAAGATTTGCGGCATTTTTTGACTGAAATGCGAGCTTTGCAATATCTTCGACGACAATACCTAATGAGTCGGCGAAAGTTTCAAGAAATGAGCCACAGCCGGACGAACATGCCTCATTGAGTGTTATGTTTGTGATAACCCCGTCCTTGACCCATATTGCTTTCATGTCCTGACCGCCGATGTCCAAGATAAAGCTGACATCAGGCACGTATTTTTTCGCCGCTGCGGCATGGGAAACCGTTTCAACAGCGTGGTAGTCTGCGCCAAATGCCTTGGCGAACATCAGTTCTCCATATCCTGTCGTGCCAAAACCGCAAACTTTAAGCTTAGTTCCCTTTGCGCTATATTTTTTTTGAAGCTCTAAAAGCCCTTGCTTGATTATACGCAGAGGGTCACCGTTGTTTTTTGAGTAAAAGGTGTCAACTATGTTTTCACTATCATCAATGACGGCAAACTTTGAGGTTGTACTACCTGCGTCAATGCCGATATATACGCGAAGTTCTTCGCCTAGATTTTCCATCGGAGGTTTGGGTGCAGTATGGCGGGTTTTCCAAGTTTCATATTCTTCGCTTGAGCGAAAATATGGCTGTACAGAGTTATTTTCGTGACTCTGTTTAGTTTCAAAAAGTTTATCCAGTTCACCGAGAATTGAAATTGCATGAAATCTGCCGATTTTCGACCCCTCAGCTTCCGAGCCTTCATCTAAAAACAGTTCCTCTGCCGCCAGTGCCGCTCCCAGAGCGATGATGGTCTCAGAGTTTTCCGGAACTACGATGTCGCTTTCTTTGAGGCTCAGTCGCTCCCCAAATGCTTTTATGAGCGTAGGGTTAAATGTTATGGGCCCGCCTGCAAACATTATTGGTGGCTCCAGTTCCAGACCCTGTGCAAGTCCTCCTACGGTTTGCTTAACAACTGCGTGAAAAGCTGAAAGTGCTATATCTTCACGTCTGCCGCCTTGATTGAGTGTGGATTGGATATCGGTTTTTGCAAAAACACCGCAACGTCCTGATATGGTGTGAACCGTCTTGGCACTCGAAGCAAGGGCATCGAACTTGTCTATCGGCACTTTTAGCAGGCTTGCGATCTCGTCTATAAAAGCACCTGTTCCACCTGCACAGAGCCCGTTCATTCTCATGTCGGACACTGTGAGCTGTCCGCTTTTTTCATCATGGTGAAAAAAGATCGCCTTTGAATCTTGCCCGCCGATTTCAACGACTGTGCGGACATTCGGGTACAGACGGCGTGCCACAATCGAAGTTGCGACCACCTCTTGCACATAGTGTGCTCCTATAATTTCAGCAATGGCTTTCCCGCCGGAACCGCAGATGCAAACAAGCAGTTCACACTCAGAGGATTCTCGGCTTACCTCGCTTAAAAGCTTGCGAACAGTCGCCGCTTGCTCTGTGTAATGGCGCTGATAACGACTGAATAGTATATTTTTACCTGCACTATCCAAAACGACAATTTTTACTGTAGTAGAGCCCACATCTATACCCACACGTAATGGCAAAGCTGCCGATTCGTCATTTAAATAATTAGATTTCATTGCTAAACCCCTGAAGTTCTATCAAAATAATCACCAAATAGTATACCATATTTGTGTTCACTGTACACGTATAAAAATAAACAAAAATATCACGGATACACCTATTGACTATGCACTCAATATCCGATAGAATGAATAATCAAAATATTCCAAGGAGGAGTGTAAGTGAATAGAGTCTTTTTATGTAAGGAGACAGCTCCTGACGAAACCCGTGTAGCAATGGTTCCGCAACATGTTAAGAAGTTGATAGAGCTTGGTTATGAAGTCGCAGTGCAAAAAGGCGCGGGTGAGAACATCGCTTGCAGCGATGAGGAATACAGAGAAGCAGGAGCTAAAATAGTCGAAACAGTCTTTGACGGCTATGATTTCGCTGATATTATAGTACGTATAAATAAGCCTGATAACGTAAATGGCATTCGCCAAGGAGTGATGCATGTCAGCTCATTTGACGTGTTTAACGAAAAAGAGGAGATAAAGCAATACGCAGAAGCGGGCATTAGAATGGTGAGTTTGGAGATGATGCCACGCTCAACAATTGCGCAGAAAATGGATATCCAAAGCTCGCAAGCCTCGCTCGCAGGCTACTACTCAGTAATTCTCGCTGCATCGAGATTACCTAAGCTGTTCCCGATGATGATGACACCCGCAGGAACAATTTCACCTGCGCGAGTTTTTATAATCGGTGTCGGCGTGGCAGGGCTTCAAGCGATAGCCACAGCAAAAAGGCTTGGTGCAAGAGTTGAGGCGTTCGACACACGCCCTGTCGTCGAAGAGGAAGTTAAATCGCTCGGTGCAAAGTTTGTCAAAATTGACCTCGGTGAAATGGGACAGACAGAGCAGGGTTATGCAAAAGAGTTGACTCCTGAGCAAGTCGAAAAGCAACGCCAAGGGCAAGCCAAGGTGTGCGCCCAGTCCGATATAGTCATCACGACTGCGAAAGTTTTTGGTCGAAAAGCACCGGTACTGCTCACAAAAGACATGATAGTCGATATGAAACCCGGCTCAATAATCGTTGATATGGCTGTTGCAACGGGTGGAAACGTCGAAGGTTCTGACCCTGATGAAGATGTAATCCTCGACAACGGGGTAATGATTGTCAGCGGTGACAGACTTGAGCGGCATGTGCCAAAAGATGCATCCAACATGTTCTCAGGCAACATCTTTGCCTTCTTGGAACATTTTTGGGATACAGAAAATAAAGTATTCAAACTCGACACATCAGATGACATCATCAAAAGTTGCCTAATAACAGCGAATGGGCAAACTCTCGATGAGCGGTTTAAATAAGGGGGAACGAAATGGTATTTTTACTACTCATTTTTATTTTAATCATTGCGACATTTTTAGGCAGGGAGCTGATATCCAGAGTACCATCACAACTTCACACGCCGCTGATGTCTGCGACAAACGCCATATCGGGCATAACCGTCCTTGGCGCACTTGTTGTGCTTGCGACGAGTACGGATGAGCCGTTGGTTTTAGGATTATCATTTGTCGCAACAGTGCTTGCAACAATAAATACAGTTGGTGGCTATGCAGTCACAGACAGAATGCTAGGCATGTTTAAGAAAAAGGAGGGTAAGAAATAATGCTACAAGACCTAAATCTCTCCGATATCAATAATATTGCTTACATGATAGCAAGCGTGTGTACTATTTTGGGTATAAAAATGCTCGGAAAACCTGACACGGCGAGGCGTGGAATGCTAATCTCCGCCGCAGGTACAATTGTAGCTGTGATTGCTGTTTTCTTCGATGGGCGTGTTCTGGATTCATGGGATGCTTCAAATGTCTTGCAAAACGGCTTTTTCTGGAGTTTCCTCGCAATTTTCGTAGGTTCAATAATCGGTATAGTGTGGGCGAAAAAAGTCCAAATGACAGGTATGCCAGAACTTGTTGCTTTGTTTAACGGCTTTGGTGGCCTTGCCTCGGCACTCGTGGCATTTTCATCATTTTACCTGCTCTACACAGCCGAAGGTGGTTATGCCTACGAGATAGTTCACGATATTTCAACAGCACTTGCAATCTTTATAGGAACAATCACATTTACAGGTTCACTCCTCGCATGGGGTAAGCTCTCGGAAAAAATTACAGGCAGAGCCATTGTATTTCGGGGGCAAACATTCATAAATGCAGTACTGCTTCTGGCGGCGGTTGCGGCAATAGTAGTTTATGTAGCTCCAATACCTGCGCTTGGTGGCGAGATAACATTTATCGCTGTTATTACACTCGCGTCAATTGCGTTTGTGTTTGGCATAACATTTGTGCTCCCTATCGGTGGCGGCGACATGCCTGTTGTAATCTCTCTGCTCAACAGCTTAACCGGTATAGCTGTTGTAATGGCAGGATTTATCATTGAAAACACAATGCTCATAGTTACAGGTGCTCTGGTCGGGGCTTCGGGTGTCATACTCACACTCATCATGTGTAAAGCTATGAATCGCAGTTTGGGCAATTTGCTATTTAGCGGGTTTGGTGCCACAGACACCCAAAGCAGTAAAGGTCCGGGCGCAGAACCTAAGTCAATCTCGGTTGAAGATGCATATCTCATACTCGAAGCGGCGCAATCTGTTGTGTTTATTCCCGGTTACGGCATGGCAGTTGCACAGGCACAGCACGTAGTGCGTGAGCTTGCAGGAAGGCTTGAAGAGAACGGCGCTGAAGTCAGCCACTGTGTCCACCCTGTAGCGGGACGTATGCCGGGACACATGAATGTCCTACTCGCAGAAGCAGATATCCCATACGAACAACTTAAAACAATGGAAGAGATGAACCCCGTCATGCCTATGCAAGATGTGGCAATCGTCATAGGTGCAAACGACGTAGTAAATCCTGCCGCAGAAACAGACGAAAGCTCCCCAATCTACGGTATGCCAATCATCAAAGCACATGAAGCGAGAACGGTTTTTGTCCTAAAACGGGGCAAAGGCAGAGGCTTCTCAGGTATAGAAAACGAACTGTTCTCAATGCCGAACACATTGATGATTTACGGCGATGCAAAAGGAACAATATCATCACTGGCAAGCGAGTTTACTGCTGAGTAAGTAAGCTGTGCGATTTTAGCCAATATTGATATGACGAGGGGGGTGAGCTATTTCAGCACACCCTTCTTAATTTGTAACTGTTCTGTGTTCCCGCAGTTGATGGGCAGTTTGCCCTGATTTTTCGGGAGCCATCGGGATCTACACCGCTGTTCTCCCGAAAAATCAGCGCAAACTGCCCATCAACTGCTAGCCTGGTGAATAGTTACCTTAAATTTATCAAGAAAGAAGAAAGTGAAATGAAAATTTATAAGACACTGCCAAACGGCATAAAAATAGTCGAGTACGATGAATCTTTAGCCCCTGCAATCGCTGACATGTGGAATAGGAGCGGCGAAGGTTGGGGTGGGCGTTTCGGCGATGGAATCTGGACTCGTGAGACTGCTATAGCACAGCAGGAGAGCGATGCATATTTTAACATCTATCTGGCACTGGATGACGACGAGGTTTTAGGCTACTGTAGTTTGAAAAGATATTGGAAAGACGAAAACACAGCATATGTCCAACTACTCAGTGTCAGACCTGATTGTCACGGAAAAGGTATAGGCAAAGAACTGATACTTATGAGCTTGGAGCGGACCATTCAACTCGGTATGCCAAGGCTTGATCTGCATACATGGCCGGGCAACACAAAAGCCATGCCGATGTACAAAAAATGCGGCTTCATGTGGGAAGACCGCTCAGATACGACACTTTTGAGTAACTTCATTCCTACAGTGCTTGACACAGAGCTCTTTAAAGAATTCTTTGAAAAAGCGGATTGGTATGCCGACAGCACAAGGGAAATTGACATTGAAGTTGATGGCGTCAAAAAAGACAAGTTCGAACTCTATGAATATAAATGGGAAAAAGGCGAGAAGTATCTCACGGTTGGCTTTGAAAAATCAGGGAGGCGTATACGGCTCATAGATACTGAAAATTATAAAATTGAATTGACCGCAGCGGACCACGAAGCGGCATTCGGAGCGAGCTATCCGTGTGTGTTTGAAATTGTAAATAAGAAAACTACTCCGCTGACTGTAACGGTCGGTGCAAAAAATGATGAGCCGATTGCTTTTTCGGGTTCTTGGGAAGTGACCGTAGGGGTCAATGAGAGGAAAACCATAGAGGCCGATTTCCATGTGGGCAAAATAGAAAAAGAGTTCGATGCAATGCGAGTACATCCCGCAGTGCTCGCCGATGTATATATCGACGGCAAACATGCGGAGTTTGGGCTTGGTATTGAGCCAAAGTTCCCTGTCGAAGTAAGTCTCAGGGCGAAAAGCCAAATCGCAAAGCCGAAAAATAAAGAAACTTACTATATAAGCATCAAAAACAACCTATCAAAAGACAGCACTGTCAGCTTTAGCTTGCCTGATAACAAGCTCACTCATTTTGAAACGAAAAGCTTCAGCAGTAAGCTGGAAAAAGGCAAAGACGTTATGCTCAAAACTGAAGCTGAAATACTTTCGTGCGGCTACGAAGAAGCGATGGTGGAGTATGAAATATGTTGTGGTGAATCGGGCGAAACTACGAAGTTCGAAAAGCCGCTATTTCTTGTAAATCAAGGGCTTTCCGATGCGTTTTATTTTGAAACAGACAAAAACTATGGAGCGGCAAATGGTCTCTGGCAACTTGCCATGAGTAAAGAGGATAACGATGTTGTCTTTGATAATCTCAGCTCAAAAGGTCATGTTGAGTTTACGGTAACAAAGCTTGGAATGCCGCTTGAGGGTGAGTTTGACACCATGGGGCCAGCAGCGGTGCGAACTATCGAAAAACCGCCGTTTATAAAGTTTGAAGCAGATTTTGCATCAAAGAAATTTGAGGGTGTGATACTAACTGAAATTTACGAATTCGATCAGGCAGGCACACTGCGCCGCAGTTCTCGCATTACAAATACGGGGCAGAAACCACAAAATCTCTCATTGCAACATGTTTTCTGGACAAGTGTTGGCAGAAGAGCTATTTTCCATTATGATGGTGATTTTCATTCTGTAGATGACAGTATGCTCTATGGATATGACAGCTTATCGTTTGAAAAGATTGATGAAAACTGGGTGTTTGATCAGAATCCAAACTGTCCTACAGGTATCTGCTGGCCTAAGCAGTTCACGCCAAAAGTGAGTTGGGGTGATGAACTCACATTTACTTTCCCAATCGGCGAAGTGCAGCCGGGTGAGAGTTTTGAATCTGAGCCATATGTGCTGATGTTTGGAGTGTTTAAAGACTTCAACGAATTTAGAAATTATGTGATGGGCGAGTCAAGTGAAGATGTACCAATCACGAGAAATCATCTGGAGCCAATAGTAAATGCCCACAATCCTGTTATTTCAAAAAATCAGGTAACTCTTGCACTGCAAAGCAACCGCCAAAGGCCGTGGGAAGGAACAGTAGGGTTAGCATCAAAAGGTGAACTGTTTGAGGACATAGAACTTGCATGGCAATTTGACGATGATGACGACAATGACACAACCTCATTATACCGGCGGGTATCCACAGATGTGACAATTCCACAGGGAAAAGTAGGCATATCAGAAATTGCCCTGTCTCTAAACCTCTCAGGCTATGAAAAGGAAATACCAAGAACAATCTTAATCACAGACGGCACAGAAATTCTTTGCGAGAAAAACGATAATGTACTGACCGTAACAAACGGGAAGCTGTCATTCTCGGCATCACCTAAATTTATGGATACCGTACACACGATGACATATGAAGGCAGAGAGTGGATATTCTCAGGATATCCTAAACATGAGCCATACTCGTGGTACAACCCATTTATAGGTGGCATTAAAACAACTATAAAAAATCTCGGAAACAGACTCACGCTTCGTGAGAAGATTACAGCCGAATTCGCGGCAGAAACTGACTCTTTCGGCAATTTGTGGAGAGGAATGCGTTTAGATGTTGAAGTAAAGAAACATGATAAGTTTAGTGGCATCAGCTACTCTCAATACTTTTTGACTCTCCCCGGTGTCCCCGTACTAAGCCACTTTGTGCGAGTTAACAACAACACAGGTCGACACCTGGAAATCACCTTGTATCCGCAAGTGTTTATCACTGATAAAGTCGCAAATGAAAGTACGGTTGCAGAAATGCTCACACAAGACGGAGCGAAATATCGTATGCACTTTAACGGTGAAGAAGATGAATTGTCCTATGACCGCCTAATCCGCATTGAACGTAGTGACAGCAGAGCAAGAAGCGAGAAATTGTACATTTTCGCAGACTCTAAGAGAGATAGGAGCGAAAGTGGTGTTGAGTACGATCTTGACATAGGCGTGGTCAATCACTTTGTGAATGAAAAAGTATCAAAAATCCCGGATGGCGAAACATTCACAACAAAGCCTCTGTTTTGTCTGTTGACAGAAAAAGATATCACGCTCGGTGCGATGGAAGATTTCGGGAGAATTCAATTTTAACCGTGGGGTGTCATAACGAAGTAATTTAAGTCGATATTTAGGTTGAAATAAATTTCTAAATTGTTATAATAAAGGGGAACCCGCTTGTTCCCAGAGATTTTCGAAAGGAATGGTCATTATTATGATTGATAAAAGCGTACCGTTTGCCAAACTAAAGATGATACACCCGGCGGGAACTGAAATACCGGATTTTCCGCTGCCGAACGGGTTTAGGTTTGTGTTTTACCAAAATGGTGATGAAAAAAGCTGGGCAAGAATCGAAACATCGGTAGATGAATTTGACAACGAATTCGCTGCGTTGATGCGCTTCAAAGACGACTTCTACCCGGCTGACGAACTCCCTAAGCGCTGCCTGTTCATTGAAAACCCCGAAGGTGAAAAAATCGCCACAGCTACAGCTTGGTGGGCATATATCGGAGAAGAAAGACGAGCGTGGCTACACTGGGTGAGCGTAGACCCGAACTATCAAGGGCTTGGTCTCGGCAAAGCACTCTCTTCAAGGGTGACAAAACTGATGCGCGAACTGGATGGTGATGTAGACTTTTACCTAAGCACTCAAACTTGGAGCCATGTGGCAATATCAATCTACGAAAAATGCGGCTGGCAGCCGACTGACGAAGAAGTGCTATACGGCAGAAAGTTGAGAGGTCACTATAAAAAAGCTCTTAAGATACTGGAAAAAATCAAAAAAACAGGTTAAAGTCCGCCCAAAATTGACAATATTTTAACAAACTGGTATATTATAGTATAGTAAAATAGCGAAGAGGTGCTGTATGGATCAAAACAATGAACTTCCCGTATACTTATTTCATCAAGGTACGAACTACAGGTCATTCGAGTTTTTGGGGTGTCATTACGATGTAAACACCGAAATTGCAGTATTTCGAGTGTGGGCACCGGGAGCACATGCTGTCAGTATTGTTGGCGACTTCAATGGGTGGGACTACTGTGCAGCACCCATGAGACGAATCTCCGATGGAGGAGTTTGGGAAGCAACAGTGAGTGGCGTCAAGACATATCAGTGCTATAAATACGCTATCGAAACAGGCCATAGGGGCATGATTCTAAAGTCTGATCCCTACGGTTTTTTTGCCGAAACAAACGAGCAGACCGCAACCATGGTCTTTGACATAAAAGGCTATGAGTGGGGCGATTCAAAGTGGAAAGAAAAGTCAAAAAAGAAAAACCCACTGGATGCACCTACAAATATTTACGAACTTCACCTAGGCTCATGGATGAAACATGAAGATGGAAGTTTTTTAAGTTACATAGAACTCGCTGAAAAGCTAATACCATATGTAAAGGAGATGAACTACACTCACATAGAGCTTATGCCCGTTATGGAACACCCGTTCGGGCAGTCTTGGGGATATCAGATATGCGGGTTTTACGCACCATCATCCCGCTACGGAAATCCTCATCAGCTCATGGAATTCATCGACAAGTGCCACCAAGCTGACATTGGAGTAATACTAGACTGGGTGCCGTCGCACTTCCCAAAAGATGCACATGGGCTTATCGAATTTGATGGAGGTCCGCTCTACGAGTGCCATGGCATGGATCGCATCGAAAACAGGGAGTGGGGTACACGTTGCTTTGATTACGGTCGCACGGAAGTTCAGTCATTTCTTGTCTCAAACGCAATTTTTTGGCTTGACCTCTACCATGCAGACGGTCTTAGGGTCGATGCCGTGAGCTCAATGCTCTATCTCGACTATGGCAGAGAGGGAGGGGAGTGGACACCTAATACAAACGGTGGAAACGAGAACCTTGATGCCATAGCATTTCTGCAAAAACTCAACAAAGAAGTGTTTGCCGAAGTACCCGGCGTAATGATGATTGCTGAAGAGTCCACAGCATGGCCGATGGTTACAAAACCCATTCATGACGGTGGTTTGGGTTTCAATTTCAAATGGAACATGGGGTGGATGAACGATATGTTAGAATACGTTCAAATCGACCCGTTTTTCAGAAAAGGCTCGCACAACAAAATTACATTTTCATTTATGTATGCATTTTCCGAGAACTATGTACTGCCGTTGTCACACGACGAGGTAGTCCACGGAAAACGCTCACTTCTCAATAAAATGCCGGGCGACTACGAGACAAAATTTGCGGGTCACAGGGCATTTCTCGGCTACATGATGACACACCCGGGCAAAAAGCTCACATTCATGGGTGCAGAGTTCGGGCAGTTCAAAGAATGGGATGTCGAAGTGGGACTGGACTGGCTATTGCTCGACTATCCAATGCATAAAAAAATGCAAAACTACGTTAAAGAACTAAACGCATTTTATAAAAAGTCACCCGCTCTTTGGGAAATAGATTTTTCGCCCGATGGCTTCAGGTGGATTAGCCACAACGACCATGACCACAACACCATTGCATTTACTCGCACTGACCGCAAAGGTCAAAATGTGGTTGCTATGATAAATTTTTCGCCCGTGGCAATGCACGACTATCGCATAGGTGTGCCTGAGGACGGCGAATATTCTGAAATATTTAATTCCGACCGCGAAGAGTTTGGCGGGTGGAATCACTTAAACACAGGCAAAATAAAAACAGAAGAAATCGAGATGCACGGATATCAACACAGTTTAGTATTGACCGTACCACCACTTGGTGTGGTATGTTTAAGCAAAACCACATAATAAATTAAAGGGGGTCATCGCTTTGATAGCTGATCGAAAAGAATGTATCGCGATGTTGCTTGCCGGAGGTAGGGGCTCCAGGCTAAAAGCACTCACAGAACACGTGGCTAAACCCGCAGTTACGTTCGGCGGAAAGTACAGAATCATCGATTTTCCACTCACAAATTGTGTTCGTTCAGGGATTGATACCGTGGGAGTTATGACACAATACCAACCGCTGTTGCTCCACGACTACATCGGAAAAGGTCAGCACTGGGATCTTGACCTCTTGCACGGAGGAGTTTCAATACTGCCGCCGCACAGCAAGCCGGGAAGCACCGCATGGTATAGCGGAACGGCAAATGCAGTCTACCAAAACCAAAACTTCATTGAGACATTTGCACCGGAATATGTACTCGTGCTCGCCGCAGACCACGTTTACAAAATGAACTATGGCGCCATGCTTGACTACCACAAGGAAGTCAATGCAGCAGTCACAATCGCTGTTATTGAAGTGCCTATAAAAGATGCCAGTCGATTTGGCATACTCAACACAGACCCGCATGACAGGGTTGTTGAGTTTGAAGAAAAGCCTGAACACCCGAAAAACAACCTAGCATCAATGGGTATTTATATTTTTAACTGGAGATTACTAAGGCAGTACCTCAACGATGATGAGGCAAATCCCGAGTCGTCACATGACTTTGGAAAAGATGTGCTTCCTGCAATGCTCAGAGATGGTTTAGACTTATTTGCATATCGTTTTGATGGCTACTGGAAAGATGTTGGAACCGAAGAAAGTCTCTGGCAGGCAAACATGGACTTGCTCGACGACATGCATTTGGGTTTTGAGGACTGGCATATTCTGTCGAGGTCATCAGAGCGTCCGCCGCATTTCATCTCACCCACGGGAAGTATTAAAAGTGCTTTAATCACAGAAGGTTGTGAAATACACGGCACTGTAGAAAACAGCATATTGTCAGTGGGTGTTGTTGTTGAAGAAGGTGCAGTTGTAAGAGACAGCGTTATAATGGAAAACGCACGCATCGGGAAAAATGCAATAGTCGAATACTGCATTTTAGACGAAGAGACGGTAGTTCCCGAAAACTGTGCGGCAGGTGAGCCGCGCGAAGGTGGTAGGCTCAACGTCTACTCGCATGATGCAATTTTCGAACATGTATCAGATGAAAGGAGGGGAGTGTAATGATAGGACTTTGCCTTTCCGACCCTCATCCCGATCGTGCCGGTGACGGAAGCCCGATTAGAACACTATCAGCGGCAAGGTTTGCAGGCAGATATCGCCTTGTAGACTTCATGCTCTCCAACATGGTTAACTCTAAAATATTCAACATCGGCATGATACTGAACAGCCACTATCAATCCCTCATAAGTCACATTGGTATGGGTAAAGAGTGGGATCTCGCTCGTAAATCCGGCGGTGTTACGTTCTTCCCACCGTACCACGCAGACGAGCGCCGCAGTGTAAACGGCGAACTTGACGGCCCTTTGCAGAGAGCCGCAGAGTTTTTGACTGAAATTACAACAAAAGATGATTATTTGGTCTTAGCCGACAGCAGTGTTGTTTACAACATGGATTACCGTACAGCATTTGAAGCGCATAAGAGAAATAAAGCAGATGTTACGGCTATTTATACAAAGAAAAACATAACACCCGGTGAACGGGAAAATACAGTAATATTCAATATTTCCGACACAGGGCGGGTTGTCGCTGTTGAGCAAGCACCACCCAATGTCGACGAAATAAATGTCTCCCTCGGAGCGTATATCATGAGCAAACGTTGCTTTATTCAGCTAACGGCAGGTGAAAAAAATTGCGGAATGCTTAGATTTTCAAGAGTTCTGCTCGCAAGCGCTCTTGAGCGGCTAAACGTAGCTGCATACGAGTTTAAAGGTTACTCAGCGCACATCTGCTCGGTTGAGACGTTTTACCACTACAACCTTGACATACTAGATGCCGAGAAGAGAAAACTGCTCTTCGATTTTGAAGGGAGGCAAATATCTACAAACTCAAAAGACTCGCTTCCTGCAAAGTATGGGAAAAATTCTGACATAAAAAACTCATTTATTGCAGACGGATGCCAGATAGACGGCACGGTTATAAACAGCATTATCTGTCGCAACGTGAAAATTGCTACGGGCGCAGTTGTGAAAAATTCGGTGTTGCAGGATGACACCGTAGTGGATAAAGATGCAAGGCTTGATTGCATAATAGCCGATAGAGGTGTTGTAATATCCGAAAACCGAAATATGATGGGATATAGCTCGTATCCTGTCTATATAGAACGTAAGAGAGTAATTTAATGGAGAGATTAAGACGATGACTCAAAGTATGAATGGAGGTAGGGTTATGCCCAGAAAGAAAAAAATGAAAATATTAGGTGCCGTATCAGAAGTAGTACCGTTCATGGTGACCGGAGGTTTAGGGCAGGTGGCGGGAGCCCTCGCCGAAACGCTCGTGGTGGCAGACAAATCCCTCGACATGCGAATTATTATGCCTCTTTATGCGGCGTTCAGAAGCAAGTATGAGCATCAAATGAAGTTCCTTGGAGCAACTGAAATACAGCTTGCATGGAGAACACAGTATTGTGGTGTTTTTGAGCTGAAACAAGGTGGGGTCACATATTATTTTGTGGACAACCGCCACTACTTCGACCGTGAAAAAGCCTACGGTTACGTCGATGATGGTGAGAGATTTGCATTCTTCTCAAAAGCAGTTTTTGAAACGATGGATATAACAAAATTTATCCCCGATGTCATTCATGCCCACGATTGGCAGACATCATTAGTGCCAATTTACCTCAAAACGCATTATGCGGAGAGATACCCGAGACTCCGCACCGTATTTACAATTCACAATATGGAATATCAAGGGCAGATGCCCGGACATATTCTCCATGATGTGTTTGAACTATCAAACGAGCACGCAAGCATAGTTTGGTATAATGAGTGTATAAACCTCATGAAAGGTGCAATAATATCCTCCGATAAAGTCACAACAGTCAGCCCCACATACGCAGGCGAGATACAAGTGAGCGGCGGCTACGGACTAGAGCCGATAATTAGGGAAAACTCCTACAAACTCAGCGGAATAATTAACGGTATTGACACAAAAGTAAACAACCCTGCAGAAAACTCACTTTTGGGAGAAAACACATATTCAGCCGACAACCTGAAAGGTAAGCAGGGCTGTAAGGCAAAACTGCAATCCCTATTTAATTTGCCTAACGAACCGGATAAAATGCTACTCTGTGTTGTGTCGAGGCTGGTCTCCCACAAGGGGATTGACCTTATTACATATATACTCGACGACTTAATCAAACTTGATGCGCAGTTCGTGCTACTCGGCACAGGCGACCACCAATATGAGCTGTTCTTTGAGGACATGGCACTGCGTTACCCCGACAAAGTAGGTGCAAGCATAGCCTTTAACCCTGAAATAGCCGGAATGATTTACGCAGGTGCAGACGTTCTGTTAATGCCTTCACGCAGTGAGCCCTGCGGACTGGCACAAATGATAGCATGTCACTACGGCACAATACCAATTGTCCGCAAGACAGGTGGCCTGGCGGACACAATACAAGACTGCCGACTAGGTGACGGCAACGGGTTTGTATTTGAGGAGTATACATCGAGAGCGCTCATGAGCACAATTAAAAGCGCATATGACCTGTATACAAATCAAAGAGAGGATTGGGAAAACCTCATGCGCGAGGCTATGAACTTCGATTTCGGATGGGAGAGCAGTGCAGAGGCATATGCAAATCTCTACAGAGAGCTGGAAGGATAAAAAGACGTTCACATGTACATATTTGACGAAAATGATATATATTTTAGAAATCCGGGCGGCGCAATTGAAGTCTCAGGTGACTTGACACTGCAACTTAAACTCAAGCGTGGTGAAGCATCAAACCCGCGTGTCTGTGTATACCCCGACGGTGGAGAAACCGAAGAAATACCCTTAAACTACGTAGAAGCAGTGGGGAATTTCGATGTATTTAGCATCACTCTTGGATTTGAAACCGCCGCCCTATACTGGTACAATTTTTTGATAGACACCGCAGATAGAGGGCAAATTGCCATACCAGAACACGTGGGCGGAGGCTATCAAATAACAGCATACAACCCGGAAAACGCAAAGCCCGACTGGATACAGGGCGGTATGATTTACCATATCTTTGTGGACAGATTCAGAAGTGATGGAAAACTTCGACCACGGCAGGGCGCGATACAAAGGCAAGACTGGGGTGGATGCCCGTATTTCTTGCCTGACGAGAAAGGCATTGTACGCAACAACGACTTTTTCGGCGGCGATCTCTACGGCATAATAGAAAAACTCGACTACCTCGAAGATCTTGGCGTGACCTGCATATATCTCAGTCCCGTATTTGAGGCGGATTCAAATCACAAGTACGACACGGGCAATTATATGAAAGTAGATGCGGCGTTCGGCGGTGATGAAGCTCTTGAAGAGCTCTGTAAAAAAGCAGGAGAACATGGAATAAAGGTCATATTGGACGGCGTGTTCAATCATGTCGGCAGTGACAGCGTTTACTTCAACAAACTCGGAAACTATGACAGCGTGGGTGCATACAAAAACAGGAACTCCCCATACTATGACTGGTTTTACTGGATAAACGATGAAAAATATGAATCATGGTGGGGTATTGAACTACTGCCAACGCTCAACAAGCAAAGTGAAAGCTACAAAGAATTCTTATGCGGCAAAGACGGCGTATTAGCACACTGGATGAGACGAGGAGTTTCAGGTTGGCGGCTTGATGTAGTCGATGAAATACCTGATATACTGCTCGACCCGATGTGTCAGGCTATGAGGCGAGAAAACGAAAACGTATTTATTGCAGGTGAAGTTTGGGAAGATGCATCGCATAAAATAGCCTACAGTGTAAGGCGCAGATATTTCCTAGGTGGGCAGCTTACAAGCGTGACAAACTACCCTCTGAAAAACGCAATAATAGCTTTTGCAAAAGATGGCGACGCCTATGCACTTGCAGATACAGTAGCGGCGCTTTGCAGAAATTATCCAAAATATGTACTGGATTCGCTGATGAGTATAATCGGAACTCATGATACAATGCGTATCCTTACAGTTTTAGGCGGAGCCGATTTCCCCGAAGGCAAACTCGCGATGAGCCACTTTAGGCTCACAGAATCACAATTAGAACTTGCTAAAAAACGTCTACGCCTTGCATCATCACTGCAATTTACACTGCCGGGCGTGCCGTGTGTATATTATGGCGACGAAGTGGGAATGGAAGGTTGTATAGACCCATTCAACAGACGTTGCTATCCGTGGGGAGAAGAAGATACCGAACTACTTGAGTGGTACAAAAAACTTTCAGAAATCCGCAAACAAAACAGCGCATTTAAAGATGGCGAGTATAAATTGATTGAAGCTCGTGATGGATTTTTTGCATTCACGCGCGGAGAAGGTACAGAAAGAGTCTTGGTCGCTGTAAACACATCTGATAGCGACAGACAGGTGAATATAGAAGGTTTTTATACAGACCTTATGAGCGGCTCGAAAATACATACGCCGACAATTAAACCGAAAGAGGTGGGTTTTTACAAATGTTAGATAAACTTATAGGTAAAGACGGATTACAAGGCACAAATTACAGTGACAACGAAATATTTTCAATGCTGTTTCTCGACAAACTTGAAATACTGCGTGGTGTTACGCTGGACGGCGCAACGAACGACGATATCTATGTTGCGCTTGCTTCTCTGGTTAGAGACCAGATCATGAAAAACTGGACAAGAAGTGTTGTATACAATTCTAAAAGAGAAAAGAAAAAGCAAATTTACTATTTCTCACTTGAATTTTTGCTTGGGCCTATGCTTGAGCGCAACATTTTAGCACTCGGTCTCACTGACATTTGCAGGGAATCTATGAAACAGCTCGGAATAGATCTCGATGATATCTATGCTGTGGAGCTTGACCCCGGACTAGGAAATGGTGGTCTCGGTAGGCTTGCCGCATGTTTTATGGATTCGCTTGCCTTTTTGGGAATTCCGGGAAACGGTTGCTCTATCCGCTATAAATACGGGCTATTTGAGCAAAAAATAGTTGACGGTCATCAAGTGGAAATGCCCGATAACTGGCTGAGAAATGAATCAGCTTGGGAAGTTAAAAAACCACACAAAGCCGTGCTTATAAAATACTATGGAAACTTGCGCGAAGAGGCGGCAGGAAATAGGCTTTCTTACCACCATGAGAATTTTGAGCCTGTAATAGCGATGCCATACGATGTTCCGCTACAGGGATACGAGAGCGGAACGGTAAACACGCTGAGATTATGGAGCGCAGAATCCACTCAGCAGTTTGACTATGGTGCATTTTCAGGAGGAGACTACCTAAATGCGGTGTCGCAGAAATACTCAGCAGAGGCGATATCAGAAGTTCTGTATCCCGATGACTCTAACTATCAAAACAGAATATTGAGACTAAAACAGCAATATTTCTTCGTATCTGCGGGCCTGCAAAGCATTCTCAGCCATTTTATGGAAAATTACGGAAACATAAGACGACTGCACGAATTTGTATCAGTTCACATCAATGACACGCATCCCGCACTTGCAGTGCCTGAACTGATGCGTCTGCTCTTGGACGAGCATGGATTGGGCTGGGATGAGGCATGGGATATCACAGTCAAAACCATCTCCTACACAAACCACACAATTTTGCCTGAGGCACTCGAAAAGTGGTCAGAGAGCTCATTTTCTGAGCTACTTCCACGAGTTTACATGATTGTACGTGAAATAAACGAACGTTGGTGCAAACTCCTATATGACCGCTTTAACGGAGATTTAGGCAAGGTAGCAGAGATGGCGGTATTAAAGCACGGCGAAATACACATGGCATTTCTTGCAATCATCGGCAGTCATGCGATAAACGGAGTGGCAAAAGTACACAGTGAAATCCTGAAAAACGAGCTGTTTAACGACTTTTATCAAATATACCCCGAGCGTTTTAATAACCAAACAAACGGCATAGCACACAGGCGCTGGGTACTCAAAGCAAACCCGGAATTGAGTGACCTAATTTCAGATACAATCGGTCCGGAGTGGATTAGAGAACCTCTGAGACTTAAGTTACTCGATGAGCAGGGCGCAGTGCGTGATAAGAACTTCCTTGAAAAAATGCTTGAAATCAAGCGCATAGACAAGATAAAACTCGCAAAAATCATAAAGGACAGCAACGGAACAATCGTAAGTCCCGACTCTATATTTGACGTGCAAATAAAGAGAATCCATGCCTACAAGCGGCAGTTACTACTACTGCTGAACATAGTAAACCACTACTATGAAATAATCGACAACCCGAACTCAGACACCGCGCCAAGGACATACATCTTGGCAGGTAAAGCTGCACCGAGCTACCATTTTGCAAAGGAAATCATAAAGTTCACATCAGTTATTGCGGATAAAATCAACAAAGACCCACGAGTCAAAGACCGCATAAAAGTGGTATTTCTTGAAAATTATAGAGTTTCACTCGCAGAGAAAATTTTCCCTGCAACCGATTTAAGTGAGCAAATTTCAACTGCAAGTATGGAAGCATCCGGCACGGGTAACATGAAATTCATGATGAACGGCGCTGTGACAATAGGCACACATGACGGCGCAAATGTCGAGATTTTTGATGCTGTCGGCGAAGGGAACTACATATCATTTGGACTTACAGTTCCCGAAGTGTTTGAACTTCGCAGAAATCAAAGCTACAACAGCCGTGAGTTTCTGTACGGGCACGAGCCGCTAAAACGTATAATCCGAGATTTCATCAACTCAGACTGGAGAGATGCGCTAAAGGCAAGTTTCCCGCACATATTTGACTCGCTTATCACACATAACGATGAATTCTTTGTCCTCAAAGATTTTGACGCATACATAAAAGCACAGGCAGAGGCGACGGAGCTGTATAAAGATGTGGACAGATGGTCTGTGATGTCGGCAATGAACATCGCACATTCCGGCTGTTTCTCAAGCGATGAAGTTATTAGAAAATATGCAAAGGAAATTTGGAATGTCTAAGCAAAAATATCCACGTTCGTCAGGCGTTTTGATGCCGATTACCACACTCTCAGGTGCGTATGGTATTGGCGTTTTAGGGAAAGAAGCAATGGAGTTCATTGATTTTCTGTGCGACACAGGATTTCATGCGTGGCAAATATTGCCCGTTGAACACACAGGCATGTGCAACTCTCCATATAAGTGCATTTCAGCGTTTGCAGGCGAGCCGAACCTCATAGACCCAAGCATGTTGCTAAAAATGGGGCTTATCACAGACGGCGAGCTGGAAGAGCGAAAGCAAGGTCTGAGTGACACTTGTGTGGACTATGAAAAACTTCGCGAAAAACAGTGGAAGCTACTTAAAACGGCATATTCACGCCTTGAAGATAAGCCTTATGGGAAGTTTAACCCATTTTGGCTGGATGAATATGCACTGTTTGTTGCGCTAAAACAGCACTTCAATAATACCGCATGGTATGAGTGGGAAGATTTGGCACTTCGCCGTCACGATAAAACAGCAATAGAAAAGTTTAAAAAAGAGTTTGCCGATGAGATAGATTTTCACAGGTTTGTGCAATGGTTGTTCGACAAACAATGGACAGAGCTGAGAAAATATGCGACGAAACGCGGAATTTCAATCATTGGAGATATGCCGATATACGTCTCAGAGGACAGTGCAGAGGTTTGGTGCAGACGAGAACTTTTTAACGCAGACGATTTGGGCAACTTCAAAGCCATCGGAGGTGTGCCGCCCGACTATTTCAGCGAGGATGGTCAGCGTTGGGGCAATCCCATTTACAATTGGAAGCTACTCAAAGAAGAGGGATACAGGTGGTGGGTTGACCGCGTAAGGGCAAATTTAGAGCGGTATGATGTGGTTAGGCTCGACCATTTTAGAGGTTTTGAAAGTTATTGGGCAATTCCCGCAGAGTCTGAGACAGCCGGAAAAGGTGTATGGGAAAAAGGCCCCGGAATGTCTCTGTTTGACGCATTACATGAAGAACTGGGAGAGCTTACTCTATCTGTAATCGCAGAAGATTTGGGAATAATAGATAAGAAAGTCGTAAAACTGCTTGATAACTCAGGATTACGTGGTATGCACGTACTACAGTTTGCATTTTTAGGCGATGGAAGTCAGTTGCCACACAGAATAACCGAAAAATCAGTCACATACACAGGCACACACGACAACACCACCCTCTTGGCATGGATGCACGAGCTATCGGAGCGTGACCGTGAAGAAGTGCTGTTTTACACCGGATATGAGGGCGACTGGAGCAGCGGAGGTCCAAACTGCGCAATTGTAAGGCATTGGATGAAAGTGCTGTTTAAAACAGCCTCGTCACTGGTAGTAGTGCCAATCCAAGACCTGCTGGGTTACGGCTCAGATACCCGCACAAATATTCCCGGCACCGCCACAGGCAATTGGCGCTTCAGAATCCGTAGTGGTGTGCTCAGTGAGATAGATAGTGAGTTTTATAAGCGGTTGCATAAAGTCTACTATAGGAATGACTTTGTGAAGGAGTTTAAGTGAGACAGGCAAGCAGCGATGTGGCAAACTGCCACATCGCTGCGGAAAATAGAAAAAATATCTTGATATTCGGATTAACTTGAGGTATAATACTCTTCGGTTTTGAAAATGTCGGGGTGTGGCGCAGTTGGTAGCGCACCAGTTTTGGGAACTGGGGGCCCTCGGTTCGAGCCCGAGCACTCCGACCAAATTTTCAAAAAACGTTGAAAATACAAGGTTTTTTGAGTGTAAAATGAGTCCATACACGATTCGTACACGTTTTTTCTGAAAACAAGCACAAGGCTTGACTTGCAAAGAGAAACAGCTCACGATAAGGTGGGCTGTTTCTTTTTTTGAGCGGTGCGAAAATCTTGCCGTGTCAAGGGCGGCTAGATATGCGCTCACAAAATTTTTCTTATCGCAACGCTTGCGGCGCGCATCAGTCGTTTATCGCAGCCCCTTGACACCACGCACTTTGCACAATGGAATAAGGTCAATCGACACAGCGTGGCGATTGGCTTAGTGACTATATCGCAAACACGCTGTTTTCAGTTTTTAACTAATTTGTATTTTCGATTCTTATTTGCACCAATTTTTTCGAGCTCACCTTCATCAGTGAGCTTTGAAAGAATTCGCTGTGCTGTTTTTGGGTGACAATTGAGGATCTCAGCAGTTTTTGTCATGCTTATCTCTAAATTTTCATTAAGGTAGCTGATTATTATATCATATTGAGCTTTATCGGACATTTTATCAGACAAATCGGATTTATCGGACATTTTATCGGACAAATCGAGTTTATCGGACACTTTATCGGACAAATCGGAATTATCAGACACTTGACCTCTCAGCAGTCTAATATACTGCTCATTCGCTTTGCATAGCACCATAACGCCATAGCTGAGTATTTCATACTCAGGTAACGCGGTGCCATGTAAATCACATGCTTCTTTTATTTTGTCAAAACCTCTGCCCCATGCTTCATAGTGCTACCGGAGCGATAGTAATATCTCCCCCGGAGATTGATTAGCGAAGGGTACTTCTCGACGATTATCTCTAAATATTCTCGTTTGCCCTCGCTTCTCAAATTCACATCAGCAATGATTCCCATAGTATGCGTAATTTTATCAGGAATATCTTTTAAGAGTTTCCGCGAATTCTCCAATCCTATTACCGCACCATCGTGATCCTCTTTTCCGATATATAGCGTACCACCGTATGCATTTGCATACCCGCAAATCCATTTTAAATACTCATCATCCCACGAGGCTTTCCATTCTATTGTTTGATGTTCCGGCATTTTGCACCTCCTGTGGCGACTATGGACTTATAGTTATACGGATTATTTTACAACGAATACAGGTAGTATTTCAACAACTTTTTCTGACTTTGGCTCATTTCATGCAAGCCGCATTACGGGACTTATTCAATTTTACTTCCACTAAATACCTGTCATTTCAATTGAATTTCGGAGCATGGTTTGAACTATTATTGAACTCTGCATTATTTTTCACTTGCGCAAATATGTCAAATAACTCTTGCTTAATGGAGCTGAACTCTTCGTTTAGATTGACAGTCTGCACAAAAAAACTATTCCCGTCAATGTTATAAGTATATTTTAGTGGTTTGTCTACTTGTGGATATAGGAGCATACCGCTAACAGGCTTCTCTATTATCCAAGACGCCTCATTTTTCACATAAGCAAAAATTTGATACAGGTTGCTTGATATAACAGTCTGATTATCGCTAAAGCGATTGGACTGTAGCGTTTTCGAATAAAACTTAGTATCAATAATCAGCTTAATATCATCTGTTGAGATTATTGTATCAGCACTCATTTTTGGCAACATTTTAGCATTTTTTGTTTTCCACTTTATTTGTTGTTGAAATGAAACAGAGTACGGCAAATGCTTTTTGTAGAATGCAAATATAAACTTCTCGAATAATGAGGGGAGCAATCTATCCTCAATTGTTCTAAACTTCTTACTGCCCTTATCTTGATTGGCAATTGCATCTTCACATATCAGCCTACAAAAATATAGCAGCGTGTCATAATGAGCATTGTTGCGATTAAAGATAAAAATATCCCATTTTATCGCACTAAGGTTTATATTGTCGATTTCATTAAAATATAGCAACACTCTTGATACGTCGCGTTTGATGTTTTTTTCTAATGGCTTTTTCGCTAAGTACTGAAACGTCGCTTTCAATACTTGGTTAAATAAAATATTCCCGCTAAACTCGTCAAAGTTGCAAACGGCTTTCGCATTTTATCAATGACAGTGTCTGCATCAGGGTACTTTGCCCTAAAATCGGTAATAAAACTGTCATTATCAAATGCGGGTTCAATAAGTATAAAGCTAAACCTACGGCGCAGGGCATAGTCAATCATGGCAAGGCTACGGTCAGCGGTATTCATCATGCCAATTATATAGATGTTTTCCGGTACAAAGAATCGCTTGTTTGAGTATGCAAGTGACATTTCAAAATTCTCCCCTCTTTTGTCATGCTCAATCAAGAGCATCAATTCTCCCATGACTTTCGAGAGGTTTCCACGATTTATTTCGTCAATTATGAAGAAGTAGTCATTGTCCAAATCGTATGATGCTTTTTGGCAAAAACGCTTGAAAACGCCATCCATGAGGTCGAACTTGCCATTTTTATCAATATTAGGTCTAAAGCCTTCAATGAAATCTTCTTCCATGTTTTCTTTGTCCACATATTCATTCATAATTGTTGGTCCTTTCGTTTTTTTGCTTATATCCGCTCTCATAATTCAAGAAAATGCGAATGTACATAGTAGTTACCTTGCAATGAACTATGTTGAGTTTTCCATTAAAAGCATTTATTTATCGGATTAAATCCAACTTTCTTTTGTACACTTTTTCAGGTATAATTTTAATTTCATCTATTAATTTTGTCGCTGTTTATGCGATAATCTTTACTTAAATACTAACCACACGCCCTGCCGCTGTTAGCCTTTCGGTTATATCGTACATGTTGACAATCTTTCCGACAGCTAGCTTGTCTTGAAGAGCGTAATAATTGACGCAAGTACCACAAGTAACGACCTCTACACCTTTGTCTACAAGTAATTTTAAATCGTCAAGCGTATTTGCTCCTTCAGAGGTCAAGTATGCACCGGAGTTGAAGAAAATAACGCATTTAGGCGGATTATCGAGCTCTGTTAGCGAGTATAAAAAGCCCTTGATAAGAATTTTTCCCAGTTCTTCAGCTCCGTTACCCATGGCGTTGCTTCCTATGAGCACAACCAAGTTTTGTGATGAGTTCTCACGAATTTGAATTGCCTCAGTTTCGGAATGAAGCTTAGCATTTGGGGATTCCTTTTTTGCGAGTTCGGCGATTTCAGCGAGTTTAGGTGTTTCAGTTGCGGTACCACTCTTACTGATGACCACTTCAAACGAGCTAACCGAGTTCTCAACATAGGAAAAATCATAACTGTTGCCGTTTGCAAGTTTCTCGAGGTTTTGCACAGCTATAATATTATCGACTTTAATAATAACACCGCTAACCTCGGTCTTAGCAAGTGTTTTTTTTGCCTCTATGACGGGAATCGGGCAAGGCTTGCCTAACATATCAAGTGTTATCACGTAAAAATTCCTCCAAAAATTAAATATAACTCTGTCATTTCTCGCGTAGTCGCAGAACCAATTGCAAAATGACGCCGGGGTGCTGAGTTAAAATAAAACAATGTTGCTTTCTCGCCTAATAATTTCACCGATTACTCTTGCGGCAGGGTCGTCAGAGACAATCTCCTCTAACAAATCATCACACTGCTCCGGCGAGACGCAAATCAGTAAACCGCCTGATGTCTGTGGGTCAAAGACAAGTTCTTGCAAAGCAAACGGGAGTTTGTCTATATTTGACTTGCCCTCCAAGTGGTTGCGATTTCGCTGACCGGCGGCGGTTATTAAGAACTCGTCAGCATATCTAAGCGCTTCATCGATACATGGAATTTCATCAGCAAAGAGTTTGATGGACACCTTGTCAGAAGCCATCTCCAAGGCGTGGGCGAGTAGCCCAAAACCCGTTATATCCGTACAAGCACTAACATCAAAACCACCCATCTTCTCAGCGGCATATTTATTGAGCCTCTCCATTGAAGAGATAGCCTTCGAAACAGCAAGTTCATCAGCTTCACCGACTCGTAGTGCCGCCACGATTATGCCCGTGCCGAGCGGTTTGGTCAAAATTAGCTTATGGCCGATGGTTGGCGTGTTATTTCGCAATATGGCATCATTTGGTATAATTCCCGTAACAGCCAAACCATACTTTGGCTCTTTGTCATAAATAGAGTGTCCGCCGGCAAGCGATGCAGAAGCTTCGGCGACTTTCTCTGCGCCACCTGCGAGAATTTCTTGCAAAATTGTCAAGTCCATGGACTGAGGGAAGCACACGAGATTGAGGGCGGTGATAGGCCTGCCACCCATTGCATACACATCGCTGAGAGCATTTGCCGCTGCGATTTTTCCAAAAGTTTTGGGGTCATTGACCATAGGTGGGAAAAAGTCAGTAGTGGTGATAATTGAGTTTTTTTCGTCAATCTGATAGACTGCGGCATCATCAGATGACTCAAACCCAACAACAAGGTTTTTGTCATGAAAAACAGGCAAATCGCTGAGTATTTTTGAAAGCTCTCCTGCGCCAATCTTTGCGCCGCAACCACCGCTTGTGCAATTATCCATTAAAGAGGTTAAGTTCATTGTAAATTTTCCTTCCGTTTTCCTCAGTTCGTTCGTATAGGGTTAGTTCCTTGAACTGTGCTTCAGAAAGATTTTCGGTTAAAATGTCAAGCGCATGGGAGAGACTGTCAAAAAGAACTCTGAGGCAAATGCCGCACCCTGCTTTAATCTGCGAAGGCAGTGGCATGACACTGACATTTTCTCCTTGTTCCAACAAAGACGCCTCAGCTTTTATGGCAATATTTGTGCTGTTAAAAGCGATAACAATTTCTCTATCCATTATGTGGTACTCTTCGAAATTTCTTCCATAGCTGAGATTCCTTGCTCTACTTCGTCCTCGGTGTTGAAGTACGAAAACGAAAAACGCACCATGCCTGTATCAGCGGTGCCGAATCGCTTATGCAGGAGCGGCGCACAGTGAATGCCGCTGCGAGTGGCGATGTTGTAGTTTTTATAAAGCCTTTCGGCAAGCTCAGACGAAGTAAGTCCGTTTATATTCAGTGATATCACAGGAAGTCTGACCGTAGCGGTTAAATCGCCGTAGATTTTGACATTTTCAAGCTTTTTTACACCATTATAAAACATATTTGCAAGAGAAGTCGTTTTTTCGCAAATTGCCGTGATGCCGGTGTTGTTGACAAAAGTGGCACCTTTTTGTAAGCCGTAGAGACCATGACTATTGAGCGTACCAACCTCAAAAACATCGGGCATAAATTTCGATTGAAACCTACTAAAGCTGCTGACACCGGTACCGCCGGTTTTTGTAATTTCGAAGTCAAACCTCGAATCAAACCTGCTCGAAACAATAATTCCCCCGGTGCCCTGCGGACCATACAGCCCCTTATGTCCTGTAAAACAAAAAACATCAGCCATGTCCATATCCACCGGAATTTGCCCAAAAGTTTGAGCTATGTCCAATATAAAAGTGATATCAAATGTTTTGCAAACCTCATAAATAGTGCGGACGTCGTTTACATTACCCGTCACATTAGAGCCATGAGTGCAGACAAGGAATCTTGTCTTTGAAGTGATAATTCTTTCGAGCATTTCAATGTCTAAATTGCCGAGCCTGTCGCAGTCTAAAAAGTTGAGAGTACAGCCTGTGAGGTACAGCGGGCGGAGCACTGAGTTGTGCTCAAGTGTTGTTGTGACAACATGGTCGCTTTTGTTTACCAGTCCACCTAACACAAGATTTAGACTCTCTGTGGCAGAAGAAGTAAAAGCCACACGAAGTGGCTCATCACAGCCTATGAGTTTTGCAATCTCCATACGAGTGGCATAAATCTCACGCCCTGCAAGCGAAGCCGCCTCATAAAAAGAACGCCCTGCATTACCAAAGTTATTAATAGCATACGAAACCGCATACGAAACAGAAGGTGGCTTCTTTATAGTAGTAGCACTATTGTCAAAGTAAATCATCATGTTTACGAGTATACCACATAAAAAATCGAATATAAAGTGATTTTGAAAGAATGTGTACCGGATTCCGCGACTACGCGCAGAATGACGTAAATCTGCGCAAAATTTTTACAATACATTCACTAGGGTGAAACAAAGTATTGATAAAATTCTATCATATTATATGAATACCATCGGCGCAGACTTTGGCGACTGAAGAGTCAATTAAATGTGGTTCCTAAGTGTAAGGGGGACTGTAGCCATGAAATTAAGTCTTAAAGCAAAACTCATTGTGCCAATTTTGATAGTATTAGTTCTATTGGGTGTAGCGACATTTTCATTTGTACAAATACACTCTATGCGCCTTGCAAACACGCTCTCGTATGAAAAAATGCTGGGGACGGCTAAAACAGCGCGAGTTCATCTCAATAAGCTCGAAGAGCAGTCGCAATTGGTCTCTTATGCCATATCAATAAACCCGCAGTTTGTGCGGCTCGTGGAGACACGCAATAGGGAAAATATGATAGACTACTTTGACTTGCACCTTGAATATTTTGGTGTGACAAATTTTGTAGTCACCGACCGAGACGGCAAAGTAATTCTTAGAACATATGACCACGAAAGGCATGGGGACAGCGGAAGCCTTGTCGTGGGAATCAATGCGGCATTAAACGGTGAAGTGACATCAGTATTCACCTCAACAACAGGATTTCCAATCGGCATGTCGTCTGCGGCACCGATACGCAATGAACATGGGGAGATAGTGGGAGCGATAGCGTCGAATTACGACTTTTCTACAGATGGGATAGTAGACGAATTTGCCCAAATGTTTAATGCTCAAGTTGCATTTTACGCCAACAATACAGTGGTTTCAACGACCGTCAGAAACGGAGACGATAAAAGACTTATAGGCTCTGTAGCACCTGAATATGTAGCAGGATACATATATGAAGCAAACGACCTTGTAAGCCTTACAATGTCAATAAAAGAAGAAGACCACTCGGCATTTTACTTCCCGCTTCACGGGTGGGCGGACGAAATTATTGGAATGTTTTTTATCGGATTTTCAAATGAATCTGTTAAAGAGCATCTCGAAACGGCGCAGCGCACTATTATAATCATAGCAACAATCAGCCTGATATGCGCTACGGCACTTATGGTTGGAATTCTTATGAAAATTCTCAGACCGCTTGAAAAACTTACAGAAAATGTACTGGAAATCAGCGATACAAACAAAAGTGGAGATGAAGTTTTCGGAGTTGAGCGCAAAGATGAAATAGGCGACCTCTCGCGCAGTGTGCAACACATGTGGAATTCACTGAGCACCATGACAGAAAGGGTAGAGGAAGCACTCGAAAAAGCGCAGATGGCAAGCACTGCAAAAAGCATGTTTCTCTCGAACATGAGCCATGAGATAAGAACGCCGCTAAACGCAATAATAGGCATGACGACAATAGGCAAATCTACCAACGAAGCGGAGCGAAAAGACTACACACTCGTGAAAATTGAAAGCGCATCAGCGCATCTGCTCGGCATTATAAATGATATACTGGACATGTCAAAAATTGAAGCGGGTAAATTTGAGCTTTCAATGGTTTCCTTTGACTTTAAGCGCATGATTAGCAAAATTGTGGATATTATAAGCTTCAGAATGAATGAAAGAAATCAAGAGCTTATAGTGAGAATCGACTCAGAAATACCACAGACACTGATTGGCGACGACCAGAGGATTGTGCAAGTAATCACAAATCTTTTGTCAAACGCCGTAAAATTCACTCCCGACAACGGCAAAGTGACTTTAGATGTCATCTTGATTAAAAAAGAGAACTGCACGTGTACAATTGAAGTTGACGTGACTGACACCGGCATTGGCATGAGTGAGGAACAACAGAGCCGGATTTTTGAGTCTTTTGAACAAGCGGAGAACGACACGACAAGAAAATTCGGCGGCACCGGATTGGGGCTCGCAATTTCAAAGGAAATAATTGAGCTTATGGATGGAAGAATTTGGGTCGAATCTTCTCCGGGAGAGGGTGCAACATTCTCATTTACGGTCTCTCTGCAAGAATGTGAAACAGCGGAGTGCATTGAATTAAATGCAGAATCAACTGTTATCACCGAAAGAGAAGTATCGTTTGAAGGACACACTATATTACTTGCCGAAGATGTTGATATCAATAGAGAAATCATAGTGAGTTTGCTAGACGGCACAGACCTGAAAATAGACTGTGCAACAGACGGCGAAGAAGCAGTGGAAATGTACAAAGCTGCACCGGACAAATACAGCCTCATTTTTATGGACATGCAAATGCCAAATATTGATGGATTGCAAGCGACAAAACTAATCCGTGAATCCGGATTACCCACAGCGAAAACAATTCCAATAGTGGCAATGACGGCAAATGTCTTTAAAGAGGATATAGAGAGTTGTAATAAAGCCGGAATGAACGACCACATCGGCAAGCCAATAGACATTGCCGATGTGATGAAGAAATTATCTTTTTATTTGCTGGGGCGGTAATTATAACAGCAGCCTGGTGCGGACAGACCAAGGGCATGCATAAAAATAATTTTCGGGAGCCAGCGATCTTGTCGTCACTGTTCTCCCGAAAATGATTTTTATACATACCCTTGGTCTGCTGTTAAGATTTTACATTACTTAGGAGTGTTGGGCAAAGCTCCTTCGGGAATGCCTTCCTTCTTGTTGTCTTTGCGTTTTTTGACACGTACCCATGCGTGCATTACCAGTGCGACAGCGATTACTCCGTAGGTTATAAATGATCTGAAATATTCGCCCAACAGAGGACTGCCGATTAGGTTTATTGTGGCAAATGGAGCTAGTGCAAAGAGTGAGTGGAACAAAATAACGCCCATGATTGCGTGCTTTATTTGAGCTTTTGCAACGGTTGCGCCACCGACCAACAGAGCGGCGACAGCGAACAAACCGATTTGCGTGTGGTCGTTATAAGTGTTAATCTGCCCGATGTTTTGGAGCCTTATTATATGACCGAATGCGGCGAGTAGAGTTGACATTATGACGGCGATGATTCTTGTTCTGTCAACATTGATGCCTGCGGCGGTTGCAATGGCTCTGTCTTGTCCTACGGTACGCATGTTTTGACCGAGCTTTGTCTTTTGGAACCACTTGAGAAAGACGCAGAGCAGAGCAATGAGAATGTAGGTGAACACGGGTATTGCCACTCTGTCAAGACCGCTGTAAATGTCGGGAATTAAAATGACTCCAAATAGTACGACCGCACCGATAAACTGTATAATGCTCCTTGTGGGTCTGCCCGGCTTTTTCTCAATGACCTTCTCTTTGATTATGGTGTAGAGTGGATATAGCACAAGACCGGTCGCGACTGCAAGCACAGCGTAGACACCACGAAGCCGGTTTACGTTGAGAAATAATGTTACAGCCGGCACAGTTAATGCAAGAAGATATAAAATGCCAAGTGGGGTGAGCACAGCAAGATGTTTGCCGATACCTGTTTGACCGCTGAGTTCAATTTTTTGTTTTTTAATTAGCTTAAGCCCAACGGTGATACCGGTAATAGCCGCAACAGCAATGAAAGCATAGGTGACAACAACGAGCATTGAAACATCGTCGAGAGCTTGGCGCATGTAGGTTGGTGATTGGCCGAGCTCTATGACATTGAGAACACCCACGCCTGTTCCAATCATTAGTCTCGCTCCGGCTTCGCCTGTGACGGGGATAAGTCCACCGACAACGTAGAGGAACAAGAAAAGGTAAAAACCATTGGCGAAGAGATTTGCCACCATGCCGCCAATCATCTCAGAACCCTTCATTTTGTTGAAGAGTACCGCTATGAGGTACCCAAAAACAATTGATAGCGGGATTGCTATTAATGCAACAATGAAAATTCCGCCAACGCCGGAAGCTCCCAACAAAATTGCGATGAAAAAGGCGATTTGCCCTGCCATTGCTCCAATAACAATTCCGAAGTTAAGTCCTAAGCCTGCAATAACAGGCAAGAGTAATGCAAGTACCAAAAATAAGTTTCTGCCAATTCGGGTAAACAGTTCATTAAAGAAAAATTCTGTGGAGAGACCCGACATAAAGAAAGCTCCGACAACCAAAACCGAGAAAATTATGACAACCTTATTTTCAAAGACAAACTCAAGGATTTTTGTACGCATGTCAGTGCCTTTTGCCCCCACTACAGTGGTGGTTGAATTATTATTTGTATTACTGCTCATTATCCTGCCCCCTTTGCTCTGGTGAGTGCGAATAGTATTATACCATTCATTATAATCAAGCGAAGAATTTCGGGTATAGCCGGCACATCAGGTATAAATCTGGTTGTCAGAGGAAGTGCGACAGCCAATATACCATTAAAGAGGAGAGCTCCGAGCAAAACATCAAACACTCTTGCACGCTTAATGCTTGCGCCGCCAATGAGTACAGATGCAACTGTTGTAAAGCCCATCATCAGAGGTGCGGAGTACATTTGTAAAAATCCGAAGCCCTGTGAATAGACTATTATACCTACGGCACCGAGCACTGTTGAAATAGTTGTGCCCAAGATACGCATTCTGTTGACATTTATGCCGGATGCTGTAGCATATGCGGGGTTTGCACCTGCTGCACTCATTCTCATTCCGGTTCTGCTTTTTTGGAAGAGATATACAAATAGGCAAAACAGGAAGAACACGAGCAGTAGACCTGTGCGTACAGTCAATCTGCCGCTTGCAAACTGAATGTCAAATCGCCAAAGATTGCTAAATGCACCGCCGTAATCATCTTGTAGATTTATCATCTGCCTCAGTCCAACGCCTGTGGCGGGGAGGACCATTCTGCCTGCCGTGACAGGAAAACGTGCCCAGAGAATGTTAAACAAGCTGACAACTGCCCAGCTGACGTACACGGTGATAGCCATTTCACTGCCTTTGACCCTGTTTAGGAGCATTCCGTATAATATGCCCATGCCGATGGCTAAAATAATGCCAATGACTATTGCTGCAACTGCAATTGCAATTGGGAATAGAGTTTCATTTGTGATAAAATCGAAAAATCCTCGGTGGTTCATTTCAATGGCAAGTACGCCACCTACCATACCTCCCAAAATTCCGACGGACACGCCAAAGTTTAGAGTTATTCCGCTCTGTATACCGGGAACCATTGCGAGTACAAGTATTCCAAATAATCCCCATCGGTTGAGTATATCACCCAAAAACGACGGTAAGTTCATATCTGCGATATGGACAACCGCCAGTAAACCCACGAAAAGCAGTATAATTATAATCCGCGGTGCACCGAAATTTCTGAGCTGTGCCCTTACGATGTTAAAGGTATTGCTACTCTGGTCTTGATCTGCGAGCTTTGGTGCTGATGACATCTCACACACTCCCTTCTGAGTTACTTGATTTCGAACTTTCACCGACACCTACGGCACTCATTGCGAGTCCAAATTCTACATCGGGAGCGTCGGGTGGTAAAATATTGACTATTTTTCCTTCTGAAACTATTGCTATTCTGTCACATAAACTGCGAAGCTCGGCAAGTTCACTGCTGACCATTATTATGGTGAGCCCTTCTTCATCTCGAAGTTTAGTCATGTAGTTGAGTATGAGCTCCTTTGCGCCAATGTCGATACCCCTTGTGGGTTCTGAAACAATTAAAACTCTCGGCTCCATAGTCAAGGCTGAGGCGAGACAGACTTTTTGCTGATTGCCTCCTGATAGTGTTCCCGCCTTTTGCCGCCAACTACGGCACCTTATGTCGAGGACTTTTATCATTTCATTCGCATGTTTATGTGTTTTTCCTTTGCTGAGTAAACCAAAAGGACTGAGGAACTTCTTTCTTATTGCCATATTTCTGAACATTATATTATATGCAATATCTTCTTCAAGAAGCAAGCCAACGCCTTTTCTATCTTCCGAAACAAAAGCTACGCCTTGTTCCATTGCAGCTCCGAGTTTTGATAAATTTAATTTTTCTCCAAAAATTTCAACAATGCCATCAGATGGCATAAGTCCGCTCATTCCGTTGGGAATCCCGACTTTTCCTTGTCCTGCCATACCGCCGATTCCAAAGATTTCGCCTTGCTTGACTTCAAAACTGACCCCATTTACTTTTTCACCGGGCATATCGACGTAAAAATCTTCAACTTTGACGGCGACGGCGGCGTGCTCAGCGGCTTCTTGCGCCTTTGCATGTGCTCCTATGTTTTCAATAGTACGTCCGACCATAAGTTCAGCTATTTCAGCCATGCTTGTATCGGAGACACTTTTACTTACAATGAGCTCACCGTCTCGTAAAACGGTCATACTGTCAGCGATATCCATTACTTCTGAGAGCCTGTGTGTGATAAATACGATAGCAATGCCTTTTTCTGCGATTGATTTCATAACGGAGAGAAGCTGAGTAGCTTCACTTTCGGTCAAAACGGCTGTTGGCTCGTCAAAGACGAGCAGTTTTATGCCAAGTTTGTCAATTTCTCTTGCGATTTCAACAAACTGCATATATCCGATAGGCAATCCGGCAACCTTGACATGCTCTTCAATACTCATGCCGATAGAGTCTAAAGATTTGCGCGCATCTGCTGCCATTTTTTTCTCATCAAGACGCTCTAAACGATGACCAAATACTTTGCTTAAAATAGTGGGTGTGCTGTCTTCGCGTCCGAGTTTTATGTTTTCAGCAACAGTAAAAGCCGGAATGAGCATGAATTCTTGGTGAACCATCCCTATCCCCGCAGTTATAGCATCGTTTGGTGAGCTGAAATTTACCTCTTCGCCTGAAATCTTAACGGCACCTTCGTAACCACCTGTGTTATGGATTACCGACATGCCGAATAATATGTTCATTAATGTGGATTTGCCTGCACCGTTTTCGCCTAAAAGTGCATGAATTTCGCCGGCTTTGACTTGCAGTGATACATTTTTTAGGACTGCATTTTCACCGTATTTTTTGCCTACACCTTCCATTTGTAAAACAACTTCGTGGCTCAAGATGGATTCCTCCTGACTATCTTTTTGTTATTAGGCAGATGCCGCTATTTTATTTAAATAGCGGCATCTATGTTTTGTACAAGTGTCAGATGGCACTTATCCGAATGTGATGAAGTCAGAAAGCACTCTGTACATGTTTTCGAGTTCACTGCCATCATCAAGCGGCCAGAGAGCAAGTTCTACAGAACCGCCGAATGATGCCGCAACGTCGCTGATAACTTGGTTGAGAACTGCAGGGTCGTGGCGTCCGTCTGTACGACCTTCGAGGAATTCAATTGCGTATCTAACACCAGTCTCAACAAAGAGCATGTTGATTGGTATTGGCCATGTGGAAACGCGTCCGCCTGCTCCTGCTGCGGGTACTGCGATGTTTAGTTGTTCGATGAGGAAATCAATGTCGCCATCACGTCCTGCAAGGTCGATGTTAAACGCGGCAGGTAGTGCGTGGAACGGACTTGGGCAACATTGTAGCGGATAGAAGCCGCCGTATGCAGCGATTTGTGTTAGAAGTGGCTCTTGCATTCCGCAGTTTGTTGAGAAGAATGCGATATTTTCGCCATGCTCTTCAATCCAACGCGGCACATTTTCCATAATGAACAATTGAGCTGTGGGCATGCCTTCAGTTGAAGGGTCAGGAGCTGTGAGCTCAACCCACTCGATGCCGAATTGCTCAGCGTGTTGCATAAGAAGTTCGCGGCGAGCTGCGATGTTTTCCATACCGAGGTGGCGTGGGAATGAGATGTGACCGAATGTGTCAGCGCCCATTCTTTGAGCTTGCTCCATGATTACGCGACCCATTGAAAGATCGTCTGAAATCAGTGCGATGTCAGCATGTGCTGCGATTTCTGCAGGAGGTTCATGTGTAACGCCTACGAAGAATAAGAAATCTTCACCGTGAATTTCACGTACTTGTTGAATCGCTGCAATTGTTCCGCCAACAGCTTGAACAATAACGATTGCGTCTGCGCCTGCGTCTGCAAGTGCAACTACGTTTGCGATAACTGTTTCAATTTCTTCGCCGAAGTTGTCGGGGTATGTCGTTCTGATGATGCGGTCGCTACCGAAATAGGTTTCCATGTTCATCGCTGCGAGGTACTCTTCTTCACCTTGGGTAACGGTACCTGTCATGATGCCGATTGTCCACTCGCCAATTTCAACGAGTTCTGTTCCATCAGGAAGATCATCGCCATTGGCAACTTCGTCGTCGGAATCGTCTGCTGTATCAGCAGGTGCAGGTGTTGGCTCAGGTGTGGCTGCAGGTTCTACAGGGGGTGGTGCATCAGGCACACATGCGGCAATAAACACAAGTGCAAGTGCCATAACCAGGATAACGCTTAATACTTTTTTCATTTTTCGCTCCTTTTCAATACTAAAATCATTATTTATGCAGTCATAACGTCTACATACAAATAGACTATACACAAATTATACATAAAGGTCAAGCTAAAAACACTATTTTTGAAAAAGATTGTAATATTTTTGTAAAATATTCAAATATTCATTGGTATGCAATGCATTATGCATAATGGCTGCTAAAATCTTGCGTAAATAAAGGCGATAAAAATAGTGAATTCAGCGGTTTTTAGATTTTGGCAATAGATGAGAATTATATTGCGAAAACAAGCCATAACTGGTAGAATGGAGTTGTGAGACAGAGGAACCGTCCCCCTGTCTCAACAATTAAAGGATATGGTTATCATAATGACAATTTTTGTAACGGGTGGAGCAGGGTATATTGGAAGTCATACGGTCATTAAGCTTGTTGAAAATGGGTATGATGTGGTTGTTGCCGATAATTTTTCAAATAGCAAAAAGGAAGCGGTGAAACGTACAAGAGAGCTCGCCGGGAAAGATTTTCCGCTTTATGAGATTGATATTTGCAATGAGAGAATGCTCAGTAAAATCTTTACCATTCACGATATAGATTGCGTTATACATTTTGCGGGACTAAAAGCGGTGGGAGAGTCGGTAGAAAAACCCTTGGAATACTACAAAAACAATTTAAACTCTACGATTGCGCTTTTGAGTGCGATGAAAAGCCATAACATTAATAATATTATTTTTTCATCAAGCGCGACAGTTTACCGCCCCGATAACAAAATGCCTCTAACAGAAGATTCGCTAACAGGCGGTTGTACTAACCCATATGGCTGGACTAAATTTATGTGTGAACAGATTATAACCGATACGGTCAACGCAACGGGGAGATTGACCGCTGTAGTTTTGCGTTATTTTAACCCGATTGGTGCACACGAGAGCGGGCGCATAGGAGAGGATCCGCAGGACACTCCAAACAACATTATGCCCTACATCGCACAAACTGCTGTAGGGCGTAGAGAGTTTTTAAGTGTTTTCGGTGACGACTGGGATACAGTGGACGGAACAGGCGTGCGGGACTATCTGCATGTTGTTGACCTTGCCGAAGGTCACGTAGCCGCAATCAAATATGCAACCGAAAATCCTAATGGCACAAGCATTTTCAACCTCGGCACCGGCAAAGGTGTAAGTGTTTTAGAGCTAGTGACGGCTTTTGAAGAGGCAACAGGAGTGAGTGTTCCGCGAAAAATCACACAAAGACGCCCGGGCGATATTGCGACCTGTTATACCGCTACGGGAAAAGCCAAAGAGCTATTGGGGTGGGAGACGAAAAAAACGCTCAAAGAAGCCTGTGCCGACACGTGGAATTGGCAGAAAAATAATCCGAATGGGTATGTGTAGAATGAGATGGGGCGCCGGGGGTGTTGTTTTTATATCATTTGGATAAAAAACTTGTGTATCTCTGTATTTTCTGTAAGTTCCGGATGAAAAGCGGTTGCCAATACGGAATTTTGCTTGACAGCAACGATTCTGCCGTCAACCTTTGCCAATATTTCTGCTGAACCGTGAGCCTCCAGAATATATGGAGCACGAATAAAGACCATAGGCACTTCACCTATACCCTCAAAATGCGCCGATTTTGAAAAACTGCCAAGCTGACGACCATAGCCGTTGCGCCGTACAAGCACGTCCAAAACGGGGATAGTGCCGGCACCAATTCCCTCGACCTTTTTTGCAAGCAAAATAAGTCCTGCACAAGTCCCGAAAACAGGCATTCCACAGAGCACTGCGTCTGTAATCGGACTGAGGAGCTCAAGGTCGCCAAGAAGTTTGCTTATTGTCGTGCTTTCACCACCCGGAATGATAAGTCCGTCCAAATTATCCGAAAAATGATCGCGCTTGCGGATTTCAACAGGCTCAACGTCTACGGTTTTAAGGATATTGCAATGCTCAATGAAAGCACCCTGAAGCGCCAATACTCCGAGCTTCATATAACTTAAATTCCCCGCTCTGCCATCAGCAAGCTGATTTCATCTTCATTTATTCCAACCATAGCATCGCCCAAATCTTCCGAAATTTCTGCAAGTATTTTGTGGTCGTTATAATTTGTTACGGCTTTTACGATTGCGGCGGCTCGCTTTCCCGGATCGCCGGACTTAAAGATGCCGGAGCCGACAAAAACACCTTCGGCGCCAAGTTGCATCATGAGCGCTGCATCAGCAGGGGTTGCAACCCCACCCGCCGCAAAATTGACGACAGGTAATCTTCCTGTTTCGGCTGTTTGCTTTACAAGCTCATACGGAGCTGCAAGTTGTTTGGCAGCTTCTGCCAGTTCATCGGGTGATTTTGAGGCTAAATCTCTTATCTGGCTCATGATTTTACGCATATGCCTGACCGCCTGAATAATATCGCCTGTTCCGGGCTCGCCCTTTGTGCGAATCATAGCCGCACCCTCTGCAATGCGCCTCAGAGCTTCACCTAAATCCTGAGCACCACAAACAAAAGGCACGCGAAACTGCGTTTTATTTACATGATAAATATCATCGGCGGGGGAAAGGACTTCACTTTCGTCGATGTAGTCTATTTCGATGGCTTGCAGTATTTGCGCTTCCGCTATATGCCCAATCCTGCATTTTGCCATGACAGGAATTGTGACAGCGGCTTGAATCATTTTTATCATTTTGGGGTCGCTCATTCTGGACACTCCGCCTGCCGCCCGTATGTCCGCCGGAATACGTTCTAATGCCATAACTGCACATGCCCCGGCATCCTCGGCAATTTTTGCTTGCTCGGTCGTTGTAACATCCATGATTACACCACCTTTAAGCATTTGCGCAAGGTTTTTATTTAAGTTATATTGATTGCTTTGCTCTTGTTGCACTCCGATATCCTCCGAAACTATTATTAGCACCAGATAGGCAATTTACTTCGCAAACTGCCCATCTTCTGTTATGAGAGTTACACCCTAACGCCTTATCGGCGCTTTTTCTTTTTGTAATTTGTGGTATCTCCGCTGAGTTCTGCGAACTTCCGGAGCAGTTCTTTTTGTTCGTTGCTTAGTGAAGTGGGGATGGAAACTTCTACTGTGACGTATTGGTCGCCACGCCCTGAGCCGCGCAGATTTTGGATGCCTTTATTTTTTAGCCTGAACATCTGACCCGTCTGAGTGCCTGCGGGAATGGTGTATTTTACTTTGCCATCAATAGTTGGCACTTCAAGCTCTGCACCCAGAGCCGCTTGGACAAATGAAATTGGCAGGCTCAAAAGCACAGAAGTGCCGTCACGTTTGAAATGCTCGTGGCGCGAAATAGTGACCGTTACAAATAAATCTCCAGCTTCGCCGCCGTTTAGACCGGCACTGCCTTGACCGCGTAGGGAAATCGTTTGACCATCGTCGATACCTGCAGGGATATTGACTTTGATGGTGCGATTGCGGCGAACCATGCCAAGCCCACGGCACTTATCACAAGGCTGATGGATAATCTTGCCGCGTCCGCTACATTTAGGGCAATCAGCACTGCTCTGCATGACACCAAAAGGCGTGCGCTGCTGTGTAGTGACAACACCACTGCCGCCGCAGTTTGTACATTTCTCAGCGGTAGTACCTTTTTTGCAGCCTGAACCGGTGCAGTCTTCGCAAGATTCAATGCGTTGAACACTCACATCTTTTTCACAGCCAAATGCAGCCTCTTCAAAGGTCAATGTGAGAACAGCCCGAACGCGCTCACCCTTTCGGGGGGCATTGCGGCTCTGTGTGCGACCGCCGCCGCCACCTCCAAAAATGGAGCCGAAAATGTCACCAAGGTCGAAATCCATACTGCCGCCGAACCCACCAAAGCCGCCGCCACGGAACGGACCGCCCGCACCTGCGCCATAGCTTGGGTCGACTCCTGCATGACCGAATTGGTCATACCGGGCCTTTTTATCAGAGTCTGAGAGAATTTCGTAAGCTTCGTTAATTTCCTTAAAACGAGCCTCAGCCCGAGTATTACCCGGATTTACGTCCGGGTGATACTTCTTAGCCTGTTGGCGAAACGCTTTTTTAATCTCTTCTTCTGAGGCACCCTTCTTTATACCGAGTGACTCATAAAAGTCCTTCTTCTCTGCCATATTACCTCGTTATTTATTACAATTATTCCAAACTATCCGATACTCCCGCAGAAGAGGGGCAGTTTACTCTGATTTTTCGGGAGCCATCGGGATCTACACCGCTGTTCTCTCGAAAAACCAGTGCAAACTGCCCCTCTTCTGCTAGTATTCCATTTTCTAAATTCCTCCCCAAACCTTGCGGCATCTTTTTGTGTCTGCCGTTGTCAAAAAACCTTGAAATGCCTAGGCATTCCTGCGGCTTTTTTCCTAGGCAGCCGCAAAAATCTACCACAATTTTTGGGAAGTTATTTAAAAAATGAAATACTGTCTGGTGAATAGTTACAATTATTATTCTTCTTCTACAACCTCGTAGTCTGCATCATAGAAAGCGTCACCACTGTCTTCGGGAGGAGGTGGTGCGTCGCCCGGATCGCCTTGCTGTGCCTGCGCTTGACTGTAAAGTTTCTCGCTGGCGGTGTGGAAAGCTTTTTCCAGTTCGCCTACAGCATCTTTAATAGTTTGGGTATCTTGCCCTTTGAGGGACTCTTTTACTTTTTCTACAGCCGTTGTAATTGCGGACTTGTCGCCCTCTTCGAGTTTATCGCCCATCTCATCGAGAGTTTTTTCGCTCTGATAGACCATTTGATCGGCGTGGTTGCGAGTGTCAACTTCGTCTTTGCGCTTTGCATCTTCTTCTGCATACATCTCAGCATCTTTTACAGCTTTTTCAATGTCATCTTTGGAAAGATTCGTTGAGGCTGTGATTGTGATGTTTTGCTCACGGCTTGTGCCGAGGTCTTTCGCGGAGACGTTTACGATACCGTTGGCGTCTATGTCGAAAGTTACTTCGATTTGCGGAATGCCGCGCATTGCAGGAGCGATTCCGTCAAGGTGGAACCTGCCGAGAGATTTATTGTACTGAGCCATGTCACGTTCGCCTTGCAGGACATGAACCTCAACAGAGGATTGATTGTCGGCGGCAGTGGAGAAAACTTGGCTTTTCTTTGTGGGGATAGTTGTGTTGCGCTCGATGAGTTTGGTGCAAACACCACCCATAGTCTCAATACCGAGAGAAAGGGGAGTTACGTCGAGAAGCAGAATACCCTCAACATCGCCACCCAGAACACCACCTTGAATTGCGGCACCCGCGGCGACACACTCGTCAGGGTTAATGCCTTTAAACGGCTCTTTACCTGTGATGCCTTTAACTGCCTCTTGAACCGCAGGAATTCTTGTTGAGCCACCAACAAGCAGAATCTTAGAGAGCTGGCTTGCGCTGATGCCTGAATCTTCGATGGCCCTCTTAACGGGGGTCATGGTTTTCTCAACGAGGTCGGCAGTCAGTTCGTTGAACTTAGCACGGGTTAAAGTATAGTCAAGGTGCTTAGGACCTGAAGCATCAGCGGTGATATACGGAAGGTTTATTGTGGCAGTTGTCATGCCTGAAAGGTCGGTTTTTGCCTTTTCAGAAGCTTCGCGTAGACGCTGAATTGCGATTTTGTCGGTTTGAAGGTCGATGCCGTTGTCCTTTTTAAACTCTGCGAGCAAGTATTCCATAATGGCATCGTCAAAATCGTCGCCGCCGAGACGGTTGTTACCCGCTGTGGCAAGAACCTCAATGACTCCATCGCCGATTTCGAGAATTGAGACGTCAAAAGTACCACCACCGAGGTCATAGACCATTATCTTTTGGTCTTGCTCTTTGTCAAGCCCGTAGGCGAGAGCGGCGGCAGTAGGCTCGTTTATGATACGCTTGACATCAAGCCCTGCGATTTTACCTGAGTCTTTGGTAGCCTGCCTTTGAGCGTCGGTAAAGTAAGCGGGAACAGTGATGACCGCTTCGGTCACCTTAGTGCCGAGGTATGCCTCAGCATCAGATTTAAGTTTTTGCAAAATCATTGCAGAAATCTCTTGCGGAGTGTATTGTTTTTCATCAATAGCACTCTTGTGAGCACTGCCCATTTCGCGTTTGATTGAAGATATAGTGCGGTCAGGATTTGTGACAGCCTGACGTTTAGCGACATGACCAATCATGCGCTCGCCCTCTGCCGAAAATGCGACGACAGACGGTGTTGTACGGCTACCCTCTGCGTTAGCGATAATAACAGGCTCACCGCCCTCAATAACAGCAACGCAAGAGTTAGTAGTACCCAAGTCAATTCCAATAATTTTTCCCATGTGATTAAATTCCTTCCTATTATAAATGGTTAATATGTAATCTCATCGCTAATTAGCAACAACAACGGTAGAAAACCGGATAACCCGTTCACCGAGAGTAAATCCTTTTTGATATTCTTCGGCGACAACATTCGCGCCGAGATTCGGGTCGGTTATTTGCATAACTGCGCTGTGAAGATTCGGGTCAAATGGCTCACCGACTGCGGGGATATGTTTGACACCCATGTTTTCAAACATGTCGTTAAACTGAGCCATAATCATCTCTATGCCTTTGTAAAAAGCTTCATCGGCACATTCCATCTGGAGCGCACGTTCAAGATTGTCGTAGACAGGCAAGAGCTTTGTGATAGAGTCAATGCGAGCGTCATTGTAGGTCATTTCACGCTCTTTTGCACTGCGCTTGCGGAAATTGTCGTACTCAGCGGCAAGCCGCAAATACTTGTCACGCTCGGCAGAAAGCAGCTCGTCAGATGAGGTTTCGCCATCAGAATCTTTGACAGAATCGCCAGATTCCTCAATGTGTTCTGTGATGTCCGCGACTTCAGCTACAGGTGCTGATTTTTCCTCTTGCTCTACTTTTTCTGCGGCAGTTTTTACTTTTGCAGCCTTAGGCTTTTCTGTGATAGATTTTTTTGCAGTAGCCCTTTTTGGGCTTGTATTATCAGTTTTCGCCAATGTTATCATCTCCTATCTCATTGGGGTTTATAGAACTACCTCGCGGTAGAGAGCCGGAAGTTGCTAAAAGCCTGCTTAGACCCCCGGCAATATATGAAAGGTGAGCGGCAACCTTTGAGTAATCCATTCGGGTGGGACCAACCACACCGATGAGCCCTTGCATTTCGCTTCCGGCATCATATTTAACAGCCACAACACTGGAATCGCGGAGTTCGTCGGCAAGATTTTCAGCTCCGATGGTAATTTTAATCTCACCTGCCATGTCGGGCGATGGGAGCCGAACGAGCTCACCTGCGTCGGATAAATACCGTATGATCTTCTGAGCTTTGTCTACATCGCGGTACTCGGGCAGGCTGAGTAAGTTTGCTGTGCCGGAAACACTTGCACCGATTGCCTTAGTTTCGACTAAAAGTTCGATTACAAAACCTGCAATGACGGCTACGAGACCGGCTTGGTCGCCGAGAGCTCTCTCTGTGGCAGTGATGAGGTTTGTGGTGATGCGTTCCTCGGAAATGCCTGTGAAACTGGCGTTAAAAACAGCGGACATCTTAGCTAAAATTTGCTGACTAAACGGAGAAGTGAGATGGACAAGTTTGTTTTTAACAGTGTCGTTGCTCAAAAGTGCCACGATGATAAAGGAGCAGGAGTCGACAAAAATAAAATCAAACCTTGCAATGCTCACAAGCCCTGTAGTCCGAGCTATTGCGTATGCGGGATAAGTGGTGAGCCGTGAGGTGAGACTGCCTACGCTGTCGAGCAGACGAGTCTGCTCCGCAGAGCGGGTGTCGAGTGCTGTGTTTATCACAACGGCGTCGTCAGATGAGATGTTTTGGCTCTGCATAAGCTCATTGACAAACAGGCGATAACCGGCTGATGAGGGAATACGGCCCGCAGAGGTGTGCGGCTGTTCGAGCAAACCTAAAGATTCAAGTTCTGCCATCTCACTGCGAACTGTTGCAGAAGAAACGGTAGACCCCAGAGCCTCAACAACAGCCTTAGATCCAACAGGCTCAGCGGCTTTGACATACATCTCAACTACCGACCTTAAAATTAGTTTCTTTCGCTCACTCAGTTGCATCATTGCTTAAGAAAAGCCCTCTCTTTAGGATGCCGCCGGAAACCCTTTACGTCTCTTTTTAGCACTCGCACACTGAGAGTGCTAAATGTACTTTAACACTCTCAGAAGCAAATGTCAATAGTAAATTGCAAAAAAGGTCAAAAATAGTCAAAACCCTCTTTTCCTGCTTTCATTCCCTTGCTCACTGCTGTGACTGTTTCAACGATTAGCAATACCGTGGCTAAAACAAGCAGAGCCATGGGAATGTATGAAATAGCCGTTGCAATAGCAGAGTTTGTTAGCTGCTCTTTATGTGAGAGAAATTCGGTGCAGATAAGGCCGCTGTCCCAAAGTATGATAAAGGAGAGGATTGCAGTTACCGCATTTAACATGATGGTAATGAGCGCAACACGTGGATTATACTGCTTTTCAATCAGATAGATAACTTCCATGGAGATGCGGAAAAACGTCCAGAGTAAAATAGGCAGCCACAGGCTTCGAACTACTTCGGTGTTGAACATTGGGATATAACTGCCGTCGGAAGTCCACGCACCTCCCAAAATGTAGGGAAAAGCGAGGAAAACAACGGCAATCAAAACCGCAGACACGATACCCAAAATTGGGTCACTGCTTTTGATTAGGAAGTTGTTGTTTGGCTTAGCGGTCAATTCCAAAGAATCGGAGCTTAGTTCAGAGTGCATTTCGGACTGAAAATCATTCAAAATTGAATATGTAGATCGACGTTTCATAGCAAAAATCCTCCCTTATAATATTAAAATGTGATGTGTATAAACCATTATTACAGCTACTTATGAACTCATGTGCAGGCACAGGTGACGAAACTGTAAATTTTCTGTAGAAATATTGTATAAAGCTGAGAATATATTCATACAATATTGAACTAAAAGACTCATTGTTTTCACAACTTTGCTGTATTATTTGAATGTGACACGCCTATCAATTGTGGGGAGTTAGGAAAGGATGGTCATTAGTTTGAATAAATTCAAACTAACGGAGAATGTGCGATTTGCTCCCCCTACGGGGAACCGCAAATGATGCACGTTAATGACCATTCCTTTAATGAATCGGTTTGTAGCTGATGAGTTATGAAAGGATGGTCATTATTATGGATAACTTAATTGAAATTGAAGAAGTGGAAGAAGGCTTAGTAAAACAAGAAGCTGACGAAGGCATAGTAGACACTAAAACTGAGGATGAGTCTGACCAAAGCTACGACAATGTAGTAGAAGGTTATGCAGTAGAGAGCGAGAAGGTTGGGGACGAGCTTGCGAGCATTGCAATGGTGAGTGGTGAAGCTTCGCTGCAGGGCCAAATGTTTGCCACCGAGGCTGAGCTGGAAGCTGCGCGTGCGGCTCATCAGGCGGCAATGGAGGCGGAGCAAGCCCGCTATGATGCGGCACGAACAGAGTATGAAACTGCCCGTGAAGCATATGAGAAGGAGAAACTCGAAGAGCAGGAGCGGTATGAAAGTGCGCTTGCCGAGTATGAGGCGGCTAAGGAACTTTTTGATAATTTCGACTTTGAAGCACATGCGGCAGCGGTAGAGGCATACAATGAGGCACTGGATGCATATAATGCGGCTCTAAGTGCGTATTTGGCTGAAGCAGAAGAGGTCGAAGCGCATAATTTGCAATTGCAGGCGGAGCACCTTGCGGCTATGGAGAGACATGTCGAGCAAGTCAGAGAACTCACAGGACTTTACGAGCTTTCTCTTGCCGAATACGAGGCATCAAAAGAGGCGCATGATGCTGCGCTCACAAGGTATGTTGAAGATAAGGCAATTTATGAACAACGCCTTGAAGAGTGGAATAACTGGCAAAACGTCAAAGAAAACCCTCCGCCGGGCAGCACGATTATGGAAGGCGTTGTGATGACTATTGAGCGAGTGAATATTAATCTCAGCGATAAAAATAACACGAGCATGAACTGGGAAGTTGCGCCGGGCATATGGGTCACACGTGGTAATCAGGGGAACTCAGCACTATATTTGACAATTAATGAAGGTGCGCAGCAGGGAATTCTCACATTTTATGCAGCTCATGGCAACAACGTTCAAAAAATAACTGTAAATGTGTACGAAGTGAACAAAACGGTAGAGCTGAGAGTTCACCCTAACTCCAACATGTCAGACATTAGCAGCCGCGATGGTTTCTCATTTGTGCCGCAAGATAAACCGGTATTTGATGGGCAAGAGCCTACATTTGATGCTGTGCCACCTGAAAATGACTTGCCACCGCCTCCGCCACCACCTGAACTTCGTGAGCCGGAACTTGAGATGCCTGCACTTTTTACATTAGAGAGACCGAGTGGGTCGCCGACGGAGCCAACTGCGCCGACACTGCGCTCATTTGAGTTCGATGAAATAGCACCAACTCTTAGTATTTACGAATTTGATGGATATGTTGACAACCGAGTTAGTAATCCGCCGATTGGTGATCCGCCGAGCGGGGATTCTCCAAGTGATGACCTGCCAAGCGGTAATCCTCCAAGTGACACCCCGCCAAGTGATGGGGCACCTGCCGGAAACCCACCGGTTGGTGACACGCCCATTTCCACACCGCCCGAAAGTGTGCCGGGGGGATCTGACGAGTCTGCTGATGACGACTCAGAGGTTTCAATTGATGATGTGCCTGTATTCCCACCGTCGGGTGGCGTAGATTCAGGAGAAGTGGTATTTACCGCAATGCCCGATGCAGGACCTTTCACAGCTCCCGCACCGATTGGTGCGCCGACTGATATAGCGGCAGAGACCGAAACGATAGAAGTGATTGACGACTCCACGCCGCTTGGAGCGTTTACCCCACCTGAGCAGGGTTGGTCGGAAACCATGACCATTGACGACAATCTGACTCCGCTTGGTAAAAAGGATTCCTTATTGGTTGGAGACTTAGCAGGAGTTTGGACAAATGGATTAATATTCACATTATTACTGGCGGCGTGTGTAGGTAGAATAGTTCGCAAATTGAGAAAAGACGATAACGAAAGTGTTTAAGTTTTCCATGCGTACAATGTAGCTGCGGCTTTGTTACCGCCTGAAATGGGCAATTTGTTCCGCTTTTTTGTGAGCCATCGGGATCTACACCGCTGTTCTCACAAAAAAGACTCCACAAACCGCCCACTTCAGGCTACATTGAAGCTTTTCATGTCATTGAAGCTTTTTATTGATTTTTTTATATGTATAGGGTATCATTAAGCAAAAACAGGAGATAGTGAAATTGAGCAAAGAGATTATAAATGTTAGACTCAGCGATGATGGGACTGCTGTGACGATTCTTGACCAGACGTTGTTGCCAAATGAAATAAAATACATAACACTTAAAGAGCGGGAAGAATTGTTTGAGGCTATTTATATGCTGCGGGTACGAGGTGCTCCGGCGATTGGCATTTTTGCCGCATATGCTCTATGTGTGCTTGCAAAACAGGCTAAGCATGAATCGCTTGACGTTTTTATGGAAAAAATCAAACAACACAGTGCCTACTTAGATTCATCGCGCCCAACAGCCGTGAACTTGGGTACTCAGTTAAAGAGAATGATGAGTCTTGCAGAAAGCGAAGCGCAGAAAAGCGCCTCCGCTCCACAAATAGTGGAGTTGATGAAATGCGAGGCTATACATATATATAATGAGGACGTGGAAATGTGTAAGGCGATATCGCGCCATGGCATGAGCCTCATTAAAAAGGGTGACGGGATAATGACGCAGTGCAATGCAGGACCGATAGCCACATCAAAATACGGCACGGCTTTAGGCCCGATAATAATGGGGCAGGAGCAGGGTCTTGACCTCAAAGCTTACATATGCGAAACCCGCCCCTTGCTACAAGGTGCAAGACTGACAGCCTTTGAATTGGTGCAAGCAGGGGTGGACAGCACGCTTATATGCGACAATATGGCGAGCATTACAATGAGCGAGGGTAAAGTGAATGCTGTTTTTGCGGGTTGTGACCGCATAGCGGCTAACGGTGATGTGGCGAATAAAGTAGGCACAAGCCAATTAGCGATTCTCGCAAAGCATTATAATATTCCTTTTTACATCTTTGGGCCCTCTACTACTATAGATAAGGATTGTCCTACGGGAGCAGATATCGAAATAGAAGAACGAAATCCTGAGGAAATAAAGGAGATGTTCTACACGAGGCCCATGGCGCCAAAACAGGTAAAAGCCTATAACCCCGCATTTGATGTAACACCAAATGAGCTTATTACTGCAATTATAACGGAAACGGGAGTTCACAAAACATTCACAAACTTGTAGAAAATATCCAAAAAAAGTGTTGACATGTGCTTTCGTGTATGGTAATATGTACATGTAATCGGATCTCAGCTGGTTTACGGTAATTAGCTGGTTCATGGCAGACAGGGTCTTTTGACCAAAGAGCACAACCGCGGTGAGAGACCGCCGGTACCCCGTTCGGGGGAAGCATGGTGTGCGTAGTTACTGCATCGGAGACGAGTGATAGTGTAGCCGAGAGATTCGTAAAATAGAAAGGTGGTCAGCTCATTGTTAAACGAGAACCACGAATAGCCCCGCATTCACGAGGATGGATGCGGGGTTTGTGTTTGTTCCGCTTTTTGTGGTAAAATTCATATTTTGTTCACCACAAATGAGGCGAAATAGTATATATTACATATCGTAACAGATGGTTTAATCACCGCCTTAACAAAAAATGTAAAAAACTTTTGCACGAAAAGCCCTGTAATTACAAGCACTTTAGCCAATATCGCAAAATAATTTGAAAAAACTTTCAAAAAAAGCTAAAGTAAATCCCGGTAATGCCGATAAACATATCAGACGGGTAAAACCGCACAAAAAACGCAAGGACGCGTTTTGACAGAAAAAGCACGGTAGCTCATATTACCTTTTAGCTCTGTCAGGCGTGTTTCGGAATAAAATTCGAGACTAATTAGCGTCCCTGAAACAGAGTTTTTTAGCATTTAAACTAAGATTCCCGCACAAAATAAGTCATAAAATCTGATAAGGAAACGCGCCGAACCGGATTTATGAAAATAAAAACAAAAAAATCAGAAGAAAGGTAGATTTACCGTCACGAACAACATGGGATAAGGATATTCCATAGATGGTAAAAAGAAAGGAATCAAAAAATGAGAATCAATAACAATGTAATGGCTATCAACAGCCACAGGCAGTATGGAATCAACGCAGGAAACATCGGCAGAAACGTAGAACGCCTCAGCTCAGGATTCAGAGTAAACCGCGCCGCTGACGACGCAGCAGGACTTGCAATTTCAGAAAAAATGCGCACACAAATCCGTGGTCTTAACCAAGCGTCACGTAACTCACAAGATGGTATATCACTCGTTCAAACAGCGGAAGGCGCAATGCAATCAGCACATGGTATCATGCAACGTATGCGTGAACTCGCAGTACAATCAGCAAACGGAACAAACGAAGATTTTGACCGTGACGCACTTCAACTTGAGTTTAAAAACCTCATTGACGAGCTAAACGACATTGAACAAACAGTTAAATTCAACAACATGACAGTATTTGGTGGAGACGAAACAGAAGGTCTCACATTCACACTTCAATCAGGTGCAAACATGGGCGACACAACCAGCTTCAATGTAGGCAGACTCAACAATGTATCACATATGGGCTCCGGCGGAACTGCTGAAGCAGCAATCAACACCCAGGAGTATGCACAAGAGGCAATCCGCACACTAGACTTAGCTATCAACTCGCTTTCAATGGTAAGGGCGAACCTCGGTGCTATCCAAAACCGCCTCGAATTCAAAATTCAAAACCTTGACAATACAGCAGAGAACCTGCAAGCAGCCGAATCACGTATCAGAGACGTAGATATGGCGCAGCAAATGACAAGATTTACAAGGGATAACATTCTCTTCCAAGCTTCAACCGCAATGCTTGCGCAGGCAAACAACTTGCCGCAAAGTGTACTGCAACTCATAGGCTAGTTAGCTTTGGTATGAGTGTGTGGCATAGCGCTACAACTTCACACCGAAGGAGGACTGAGGCGCGTGAGGTGCAGAGTCCGGGTCGCAAGATTCGGACACTGCAACTACACAGATTGTGGGGCGTCGAGGACGCCGAAGGTATCACGCGCCTAAAATGCTCATAACATCCGGGTGGTCACGCGCCGAATGGATTTATGAAATATAAGAAATATAGAAGAAAGGTATATGGACCATCAACAAAACTTGTAGCAAGGAAGCTTCGAGGATGGTAACAAAGAAAGGAATCAAATCATGCGTATTAATAACAATGTAATGGCTATAAACAGCCACAGGCAGTACGGAATCAATGCCGGAAATATCGGCAGAAACGTAGAACGCCTAAGCTCAGGTTTCAGAGTAAACCGTGCAGCAGACGACGCAGCAGGGCTCG